>OJGX01001323.1_pt1 | contig 10347 bp, 10 predicted proteins | sample 1594661 | NCBI WGS metagenome assembly OJGX01 (sample SAMN05416839, study PRJEB24817) | seawater metagenome | isolation source: Sea water | place: Canada:Atlantic | collected 2013-07 | reverse complement strand
CGAGATCATGCCTAGTCTCGTGGGCTCGGAGATGTGTATAAGAGACAGGTGTAGTCGTCTGTCTCAGTGGCATTGGCAAGGCAGATGATATTTTCGCTCGTCGCCTCTTGAAAACGTTCAAGATCGAGGCGTTGGCCGCTAATGATAGTTTCGAGGACCGCGCGAATGAGCTGTCGTTCTTCGGTATCGACGTGGTCGAGTTGAGCGATACTTTCGTTGATGCGCTGGAGGAGTTCGCGTTCTTTTTGACGGCCTTGGTGCGAAATAAACTCTTCGAAATGACAGGGTTTTGGGGTCTCCGCCATGATCGCTTGGCGCAGGGTCTCGAGCGATCTCAAGCGTCGTTGAGGTGCGAGAACCTCGGTGTCTGCGATGGTATCCGAGGTGCGGGCTAAGAGATAGGCGATGCTAATCGGTCGGCGAACTGGTGCCGGCAATATTCTCAGCGTGAGGTAAAATGAACGAGAAACTGCTTTCAGTAGACCTGTTAGCAGTTCGCTGGGGTTTGTCTTGCTGGCACTATTGCCGCTCATTGTTGAGCCTCGATTGCCATTTTCGAAGTTGCTTTTTGACTTCGCGAAGTCCGGGAGATCCGATCGTCTTTCGTTCTTCGAGTGCCCTGTCCAGAGAAAAGACCGAAAGAGCATCCTTCTTGAATCGACTATCGACCGATTTGAGGTCGCGGAGGCTGAGTTTATCGAGGGGTTTTTGCTTCTCCTCGGCGAGGGCGACGACGGCGCCGACGATGTGGTGTGCCTCGCGGAACGGAACCTTGATGTTGACGAGGTAGTCGGCAAGGTCAGTTGCAAGCAAGGTGGCATCATTGGCTGCGGATTGGCAGTTCTCAGGTCTAATCTCAGTATTGGCGATCATTGCAGCTGTGATTCTTAGGCAGCCGTGAAGCGTGTCGCTTCCATCGAAGAGGCGCTCTTTGTCCTCTTGTAGATCACGATTGTAGGTCATTGGGAGCCCCTTGAGTAAGGTCAAGAGCGAGACGAGATTTCCAATCACTCGCCCCGATTTACCTCGTGTTAGTTCAGCAAGATCGGGGTTCTTTTTTTGAGGCATGAGTGAGGATCCTGTTGTATAGGCGTCAGAAATCTTGATGAAGTTGAACTCGGCGCTCGACCATAGAATCAAGTCCTCCGATAGCCGTGACAGGTGAACGGCGGTGAGGGCTGCGGCTGACATGAATTCAACGACGAAATCCCGGTCGCTGACGGCGTCCATAGAATTTTGAGTGAGCCGTGGGGATCCTTCTGAGTCGACGAAGCCAAGCTCGATGGCGACCATATCTCGATTGAGTTTCAGCGTTGATCCTGCGAGGGCACCGCTTCCGAGAGGGCAAACATTGACACGGTCAAAGGTGTCAGAGAAGCGTTGGGCATCCCGATCAAGCATCTCGACGTAGGCCAGAAGGTGGTGCGCAAATGGGACCGGCTGGGCTCTTTGGAGGTGGGTGTAGCCTGGGATCGGCGTCGGGAATGAACGTTTGCCTAGGGCGACGAGCTCTGATTGGAGGGCCTGGATTTCGTCGATGACTCGAATGATTTCATCCCGCAGCCACATGCGCATGTCGAGTGCTACCTGATCGTTTCGGGAGCGAGAAGTATGAAGTTTTGCTCCAGCGGGAGCCCGCTCTGTTAGGGCGGATTCGATGTTCATGTGCACATCCTCCAGTTCTGGTTTCCACTCGAACTGTCCTTGGTCGATCTCGTCGCCGATACTCTCTAATCCGTCGATGATTTCATCGAGCTCAGCTTTCTTGAGCACTCCGATCTTATTCAACATACGGGCGTGGGCCATAGATCCGATGATGTCCTGGCGCCAGAGCCTCCAGTCGAAAGAGATCGATTCGGTGAAATCAACCAATTCTTGGGCTGCGGTCTGAGTAAATCGGCCGCTTCGCGACACTTGAGCTTCCTTTTTCATTGCGTAGACGGAGGAACAATCTGCGGATTAAGCCCTTGCTTGTCACGCGGGAAAGAGCGAGGGCACCGGAATGATCGTGAGAGGGGGCATCAAGAGGGGTGTTTTGGTTGACAGCCCGGTAGGTAAGCGGGAGGGTTAAATCGGATGAAACCTCGCGGTGCTTAGCCCTTTTCAGTCAAATAATCCTAGAAATCAGCGTTCGTGAATAGCAAGATGTGGCCCGTGGAAGCCCTTGAGAAAACGATTCGCGTGGAATATTCCCACCGCGTGTTTTTTACCCGTGGTGTGTTTAGTGCGGCGAATGAGCTCTTGGCGTCCCTTTGTTCGGAGAGCTCAGGGGGACGTGTCGCAAAGGTGTTCATTATCATTGATGAAGCCGTTTCGGAGGCGATTGCTTCGTTAGGCCCAGCGATTGAGGCTTATTTCTCGTCGCGCCGTGATCGGCTCGAGCTGGTGTGTCCGCCGGTCTTAGTTGAAGGGGGGGAACGGGTTAAGAATTCTTATTTTCACGTTTCTGAGGTGCACTCGCGCCTCGACCGCTATCATATTGATCGGCATTCATACGTGATTGCCATTGGGGGAGGGGCCTTACTTGACATGGTAGGATTGGCTGCTGCAACCGCGCACCGTGGTGTGCGGCATATTCGAATTCCAACAACCACATTGAGCCAGGACGATTCAGGGGTTGGCGTCAAGAATGGTATCAATGCCTTCGGGAAAAAGAATTTTATTGGAACCTTTGCCCCGCCACATGCTGTGGTGAATGATTTCGAGTTCTTGGATTCATTGCCAGAAAGAGACAAGCGGGCTGGGTATTCAGAGGCCGTTAAAGTGGCCTTGATTCGTGATCAGCAGTTTTTTGAGCGATTGGAAAAGGATGCTCTCTTGCTGAAGGCCTTTGATAGCGACGCCATGGAGCGTTTGGTGAAACGGTGTGCCGAACTTCATATGATCCATATCGCGAGTTCGGGCGACCCCTTTGAATTTGGCTCGGCCCGTCCCTTAGATTTTGGCCACTGGGCAGCCCACAAACTTGAGCAAGTTTCTGACTATCGGATCAGGCACGGTGAAGCGGTCGCTATTGGTGTCGCCCTCGATACCGTGTATTCAGGGCTCGTTGGTCTGTTAGATGAAGAATCGGTTGAGCGTGTTCTCTCGCTCTTCTCTAAGATGGGGATGGAGACCTACGCCAGTGAGTTACACTACACGGATTCTGACGGGGACCAAATGATTCTCCGTGGTCTTGAAGAGTTTCGTGAGCATCTTGGGGGGGATTTGACGATCACTTTGTTGGAAGGCATTGGGCGGGGTGTTGAGGTTCATTCCATGAATCTTCCCAAAGTGGTTGAGGCAATGAATGTGCTTCGCGACAGATACAATCACGCAGAACAGCGCATCCTAATGGCCCGTTGATTCTGTGGGGGGCATCCCGCTCCTGATTTCACTTAATCATCGTCACTACGTCTGCGACTCCATTCTGCGATTTTGCCTACGACCTATCATTCCAAACGACAAGCTGCTTTGAGGGCGAAGGAAGATTCAATCATGATGCGCATGGACGATTGCTTTGCTCCTAGAATTTTGAAGACCCCGTGAAAAGACTCGCAGTCATCAATGCCGTTGGTCTCTGTTCAGCGAACATTGGCCGTTCAACGCCTCACATCCAGCGGTACTTGGAGCGTGTTTCATCCTGTAAAATTCGTCCCGCCTTCCCGGCGCTTACGTGCACGGCTCAAAGCAATTACCTGACGGGTCGGACGCCCTCACAGCATGGGATTGTTGCGAATGGCTGGTATCACCGGGAGTTAGCCGAAGTACATTTCTGGAAGCAAGCGAACTCCGTTGTCCGCTCGGAAAAAATTTGGGACGTCATGCGGCAGACATACCCAGAGTTTACCTGCGCGAAGCTGTTCTGGTGGTACAATATGTATTCTTCGGCGGATTTTTCGATTACTCCTCGGCCCATGTATCCAGCGGACGGGCGGAAGTTTTTTGATATCTATTCTTCGCCCTACGAGATTCGGTCAGCCATAAAACAGGAACTTGGAGAGTTCCCTTTTCCAACTTTTTGGGGGCCTGCTGCCGGGCAGCAGACACCACAGGGAGCCCCTGATGCGGTGTCAAAATGGATCGCCGAATCGGCGAAGTGGACTGAAAAACGGTATCAGCCTGATCTGAATCTCATTTACCTGCCGCACCTCGATTACAATCTTCAACGTCTCGGGCCAAACGATCCAGAGATCGATAAGGACTATGAACGCCTTGATGCCATTGTGGGGGATTTGATTCAGTTTTTCGATTCGGCGGGAGTTCAGGTTTGCGTGCTTTCGGAGTACGGCATTAGCGCGGTGAGCCGTCCCATTCACCTCAATCGTGAGTTTAGAAAGCGGGGGTGGTTGACCGTAAAGGAGGAGTTGGGACTAGAGATGCTCGATTGTGGGCAGAGTCGTGTTTTTGCCGTTGCGGATCATCAGGTTTGCCATATCTACATAAACGACGTGTCCCTTGCTGGGGAGGTTCGCTCTTTGGTTGAGGGGCTTGAAGGCGTTGCCAATGTGCTCGATGCAACCGCGAAAGGCCAATGGGGTATTGAGCATGAGCGAGCGGGGGATCTGGTGGCTGTTTCAGAAGATGACGCTTGGTTTACCTATTATTATTGGCTCGATGACGAACGGGCGCCGGATTTTGCTCGCTGTGTCGATATTCATCGTAAACCGGGATACGATCCCGTGGAATTGTTTATCGATCCGAAGATCTCGTTTCCGAAACTAAAGATTGCCTGGCGACTCCTCCAAAAGAAAATGGGATTCCGGATGCTCATGGATCTAATTCCTCTAGACGCGGGGCTAGTCAAAGGGTCTCATGGCAATTGCCCTCAGTCAGAAGAGGAGTATCCCATCTTGATTGCGCCAGGAGCAGGAGCTGGTAATCGAGAATTGATGGAATCGACAGAAGTATTTGGAGAGATGCGCCGTTTGCTCGAGGGGGCGTAGACTGAGTGAGAGATCGTCGAACTGTTTTCAATTGCAAGCAGGGAACGAAGGGATCGCCTGTTTGGGGGCAGAACCTTGCAGTTGCAAGTCTCTCAATTTCAGATCATGATAGGGCGAGTGGCGCACTTGCTCTATTAGTGGGCCAAGTCAACCATGATGAAAGCGAAAAAAATTTCACGTCGAGGAGTTCTCGGTGGTGGAAATTGGATAATAGATCGAGTCAAGCTGATAGATGTGTTTCCGGAACCGGAAACGCTTTCGAACATTAGCGACGAATCTCGGGGGACGGGCGGTTCAGCTTATAATATTCTTGTTGATTTGGCTAAATTAGGGGCTGGGTTTCCTTTAAGTGCGGCTGGCTTAGTTGGGGCTGATGAACTTGGAAAGGAGATTCAGAAGCATTGTAAACAACATAAGATTGATACCAAACAACTGTCTGTCGGGAAGGATGCTGCCACTTCGTATACCGATGTGATGACGGAGAAAGATTCCGGGCGCCGTACGTTTTTTCACTTTCGAGGTGCCAACGCAGCCTGGAAGGGTGATGAACTGGATTTTAGTCAATCGAAAGCCCGGATTTTTCACCTGGGCTACTTGCTCCTCCTCGATGCTCTCGATGAGCCAAACAAGAAATATGGCACGAATGGCGCAGCCCTGTTGGCTAGGGCTCAGGCGGCTGGCTTGAAGACGTCGATAGACGTGGTCAGCGAGGATAGCGATCGCTTTTCAAAAATTGTTCTCCCAGCGCTTAAATACACCGACTATTGCATCTTGAATGAAGTGGAGGCGGGCAGAACGACGGGCTTCAAGGTTCGTGGAGCTGACGGGGAGTTAGACACGGTGGCGATCAAACACGCGGCTGGCGAGTTGCTTCAGGCGGGGATTCGCGAGCTTGTGGTGATTCATTTTCCGGAAGGGGCTTTCGCACGGACGAAAGATGGAATTGATGTCTGGCAGTCATCGCTAAAACTGCCCAAGAAGTTCATCAAAGGCGCTGCCGGTGCTGGAGATGCATTTTGTTCAGGTGTTCTCCTTGGGATGCACGAGGGGTGGGATCTGCAAAAGAGCTTGTTTACCGGCGTCTGCGTCGCAGCCGCCTCTCTATCAGAGCCCACTTGCACGGGAGGAGTCACGAAGCTTGAGGATTGCTTGGCGATTGCAAAAAAATATCGACCTCGTCCGAAGCTGGACGAGATCGATTATTGATCCGAAGAAAGGGTTGGAATGATGAGTCGTTAGGCTCGTTCCATATACTTGCCCGTTCTGGTATCCACTCGAATTTTCTCCCCATTCTTGATGAACAAGGGTGCTTGGATGTTGATGCCGGTTTCAAGGGTGATGGTTTTTTGCACATTGCTTGTTGAATCGCCTCGGATTCCTTCGGGTGCTTCGGTGACTTCCAGTGTGACACTTGGAGGCAACTCAAGCGCAACGGCCCGATCATCGACGAAGGTGATGGTACAAGTCTCGTTTTCGACGAGGAAGTCTTTCGATGCAGCCACAAGTTCTGGATTAAGCGTCACGGTCTCATAGGTATCCGGATCTGAAAAGACATAGTCCGCGCCATCTTGGTAGCTGTATTCCATCTTTTTGCTGATGAGCGGAATGATGTCCACCCGTTCCGTCGAGGTGAAGCGAACGTCAGAGGAGTTTCCGGTGCGGAGACTTCGCAGACTCATTTGGCAGAATGCCCGCTTGTTTCCAGGGGTTCGATGTTGGGTGTCAAGAACGACGCACAAGTCGCCATTGTACTTGATTGCCATTCCCTTACGGATGTCGTTTGCAGTTGACATAGTCTTGTGAAATCTGGATCAAAAGCTTCCCAATTAGAGCGGGAAGACAGAGGCGAAAAATAGCGGGGGACTGGGCTATTGCAAGCTTCGAGTCAATTGAAACTGAACTTGAGATGAAACTAAGAGTAGGAGATGCCGCCGAGATCAAGGAAGGGGAGCCACACTCGTTCCGCTTGGTGCGAGGGGGGCGCTATGTAAATTGTTTCTTGTTTCGGCTTAAGGGAAAGTTGATTGCCTACGAGAATAAGTGCCGACATATTCCGGTCTCGTTGGATTATGATGACGCTCGTTTTTTTGACGCGCAACGACGCTATATCGTTTGCCAGACGCATGGAGCCTTGTATGAACCATCGAGCGGTGAATGCGTTGAAGGCCCTTGCGTGGGGGCGTCCTTGTATCCCGTTTCTCTAGAAGTTACGGCGTCTGGGATCTTTGTCGAATCTGAGGAGGTTCTCTAAATCACTGATTCTCGGAACCCGGTTCGTCGGTGATGGATTGGAGAATTTTTTGGATCGGAATGCCGTGTTTTGTGGCGAGCGCACGGCACGATTCGTATTCGGGACTCGTTCTTACGACCACTTTTCCTGCGTAACCGATTTTGACCTTAATGGGCCCGTAGGGAGTATTGACGGTCTTGATCTCTCGCGAAAGCTTGAACCGATCGGTCTGATAGGTTCTGACACCAAAAGCACTCGTGTTCAGCAAAACAAATTCTGCGAATTGAGAAATCTTGCTGACTTCGCAAAGGATTGTAAAAAGAATCCCTGGACGCTGCTTCTTCATCTGAATTGGCGTGTGAAAGACCTCCAGCGCTCCCTTTTCGAATGCTGCTTCCATTGCATAGCCTAAGACCTCGGGCGACAGATCGTCCAGATTACATTCCACTACGCCGACCGTATCTGTTTCGAAGTTAGTAGTTTTTTGAGGCTCATCAGAGGCCGTGCCGAGCACCGCCCTCAAGACATTTGGACGGGTTTGATTGTCGCGAGTGCCGAGCCCGTATCCGATCTTGGATGCGACAAGTGCTTTCATCGGCCCAAAGGATTCGGAGAACTGAGCAAGGATTGCTGCCCCTGTCGGCGTCACAAGCTCGTGCGGTTCCTCGCATTGAGTCACAGCGACTCCACGTTCGCCAAGTATGGATAGCGTCGCCATCGTGGGTACAGGAAAACGACCGTGGGCGCATTGCACCCAGCCTGTTCCTTCGACGACAGTGGACGCGATCACTCGAGGTTTGCCCAGCTGTTCGAGAGCGATGCAGGCACCGATAATATCGACGATAGAATCAACCGCTCCGACTTCATGGAAGTGTACTTCCTCTGGGGGCATTCCATGGACCTTACCTTCTGCCCTTGCCACGCGGGCGAACGTTTCGATTGCCTGACTCTTAACCCACGGAGAAAGGGCGCTGCTATTTATCAGTGTCTTTATTTGTGAGAAATTTCGACCGTGAGAATGCCCGTGGTCGTGGGAGTGGCCGTGGTCGTGAGAATGCCCGTGGTCGTGAGAATGCCCGTGGTCGTGAGAATGTCCGTGGTCGTGAGAATGCCCGTGGTCGTGAGAATGTCCGTGGTCGTGAGAATGTCCGTGGTCGTGAGAATGTCCGTTGATTAGTTCAACCTCAAACTTGATTCCTTCGATATTCGATTTCTGTTTCTTGCCAACGTGGAGGCGATATTCTTCAAGGCCTAACTTCGCTAATTCACTGGTTAGAACCTCCTCTGATAGTCCAAGGTCTAACATCGCCCCAAGAAACATGTCGCCGCTTATCCCGCTAAAAATATCGAGGTAGAGAGTGTTCATTGATCGTTTTCGGTTTGGAACTGATTGGCGAGTCGATTGATCTGATTGGCTGCAAAAGAAGCTCCGAATCCATTATCGATATTCACGACGGTGACACCACTGCCGCAACTGTTGAGCATTCCCAGAAGTGCGGCGATTCCTCCTAGATTTGCGCCGTAGCCAATACTTGTTGGGACAGCGATGATTGGTTTGTCGACTAATCCCGCGATCACGCTAGGGAGGGCTCCTTCCATTCCGGCAATAACGATGATGACGTTGGCCTTCCTGAGATCTTCCAAGCGGTGAAGGACTCGACTGAGACAAGCGACGCCCACATCGTAGATTCGCATCACGTGGTTCCCCATAAACTCGGCGGTAACGGCCGCTTCTTCGGCGACGGGCAGATCGCTCGTGCCACCACTGGCAATTGCGATTGTGCCCTGACGCTTCGGTACTGTGGTTTCCGCAAGCGTAAAGCAGCGGGCTTCAGGATGGTAATCGCCGCTTGGAAAGGCCTTGGTCACGTCTTTTGCTTTCTCTGCATCGATTCGTGTGACTAGAACGGTTTGCCCAGCGTCCCTCAGTGATTGGGTGATGCCGATGATCTGTTGGGGCGTTTTGCCTGATCCAAGGATTACTTCAGGAAACCCCTGTCGTTCCTTTCGAACGAGGTCTACCTTGGCGTAGCCTAGCTCAGCAAAGGAGGCGGCCTGAAGTTGGCTGAGAGCATCGGCTTCAGTCAACATCCCAGATTTGAAAGCTTCTAAGAGCGTTCGTGCTTCTTCCTGCGTCACGAGGGGAGTTTGCCATTCGTAAGCATACCGGTCACGAAATCATTCTCTAAAGCGCTCCTTTTGTTTTGAATTGCGCCTTCGAGAAACAACTTGATTAATGGGGCGCGCTCCAGGGATCATTCCTTCTGAAATTCCAAATAACACGAACTTATTGTATGAGCGAAAAAGCTGTCATCGGATTTGTAGGCATTGGTGTCATGGGGCGAAGCATGGCGGGGCATCTCTTGGCCGCTGGACACGATGTTCATGTCTTCAATCGTACGAAGGAAAAGGCTCAAGCACTCATTGAAGAAGGCGCGACTTGGCACGACTCGGCCGGGGATGTGGCGGCCAATGCGGATGTGACGATCACAATTGTCGGCTTCCCTCAGGATGTGGAGGCTGTCTATTTAGGGGCAGGGGCCATTCTTGATCGGGCACGAACCGGCTCTACGGTGATTGATATGACGACATCGAGCCCTGATCTCGCGGTGCGGATATACGAAGCTGCGAAGGCGAAGGGGATTGCCGCGATTGATGCGCCAGTTTCCGGTGGCGATATTGGTGCCCGTGAGGCACGACTTTCTATTATGGTGGGTGGAGACTCAGAGGCCTTTGATAGGGTAAAACCGATCTTTGAGATTATTGGAAAAAACATTGTGCTGCAGGGAGGCGCCGGGGCGGGACAGCATACTAAAATGTGCAATCAGGTTGCCATCGCCTCAGGAATGATGGCGATTTGCGAGGCAATGGCTTACGCGAAGAAATCGGGCCTTGATCCGGAAACCGTCCTGAAAAGCATCGAAAGTGGCGCCGCGGGAAGTTGGTCCCTGACGAATCTGGCGCCGCGAATCTTGAAGAATGATTTCGCCCCTGGCTTTTTTGTGAAGCATTTTCTCAAAGACATGCGAATTGCGCTCGAATCCGCTGAGAGGATGAACCTCGAATTGCCCGGTTTGACCTTGGCAAAACAGCTCTACGACAAGCTGTCAGCCGAGGGGGGCGATGATGATGGCACGCAAGCGCTTTTTAAGCTCTATCAGAAGCAGTTGTAAAGACGGGGCGGCCCTAGAT
>OJGX01001314.1_pt1 | contig 10399 bp, 10 predicted proteins | sample 1594661 | NCBI WGS metagenome assembly OJGX01 (sample SAMN05416839, study PRJEB24817) | seawater metagenome | isolation source: Sea water | place: Canada:Atlantic | collected 2013-07 | reverse complement strand
TCTACACGTAAGGAGTCGTCGGCAGCGTCAGATGTGTATAAGAGACAGTTCTTGCAGCGAGGATTATTACGGAATCGAGGTCCTTCGTATCGGCGCGGGCCGATTGAGGGGATCGTAGGATGGTTCTTTTGGCTGCCGTCGGATGTTCGCTCCGTTCTGGTTAAGGACATACGGATATTTTGGCGAGACACGACCCAATGGGGGCAGAGTCTGATGCTCTTTGGACTCTTGGGGGTCTATATTCTCAACTTGAGGCACTTTTCCTCGCAGCTTAATAACCCATTCTGGATTCACTTGGTTTCTTATTTGAATCTCGGGGCCTGTTCGCTGAATCTTGCCACCTTGACCACCCGTTTCGTCTATCCGCAGTTTTCTCTCGAAGGCAAGCGACTCTGGATCGTTGGTATGGCGCCCCTAGGATTGACGCGGGTTGTTCGGGCCAAGTACTGGTTGGGAACTGTAACCTCATTGGGGATTACTGTGGGGCTCGTGTCGCTTTCCTCTTACATGTTGAAAATGCCGCCGACTCGAATTGCCTTTTTTGCCTTTGTGATTGGGGTGATGACAATGACCTTGAATGGCTTGGCGATGGGGCTTGGGACGCTGTATCCCAACTTCAAGGAAGACAACCCGAGTAAGATTGTTAGCGGCTTCGGAGGCACTTTTTGTCTGGTGCTGAGTTTTCTCTATATTGTTTTTTCCGTGGTGATTCTCGCTTTGGGATCGCCCTGGCGTCCCACCGTACAAGGGCCCGCTTTGGCCACGGGGCTTGTCTGGGGTTTGTTTTTGGGGGTATCGTTCCTGCTGGGATGGTTGCCTGGGCGCTTAGGGAAACGGCAACTCCGGGGCTTAGAGATCTAAGAGCACCTTAGCCCGTTCGAAAATGCGAGGGGGGAGCGATCGATTCGGGCTCCGGGAGAATTTTCTTAAGGAACTTTCCAACCTCGGCTTTACAGTCCGGGCGACCCGGAATACATTAAGGGCCATGGCATCTCAGTTTGACGACACCGACTTTATTGACCGAGAGTTTCAGGAGTCACAGCACACCGCCGTGGCAGAAGAAACCCATCCCAACGTAGCCGAGCCTGAAGTGCCTAGCGTAACCGCGCCATTGCCAACGCGCGAGGAGCTGGAGGCTAAGGTGGGAGATACCCAGCTCCGTCTTTCCAAACTCAAGCAACAGCAAGCTGCTTTGGAAAATCAACGGATTGCGTTGGAGGAAACCCGCCGGCGCCGGAAAGAATTTCAGGACGGGAAGTCGGAGATGCTCCAACACCTGACCCGTGGGATTGCGCTCCTGGAGGAGTCCGAGTTGGCTTTGCGACGGGATTCCGTGCAAATGACCAAATCTTTAGAGGCCTTTCGAGAGGGGCTGGACAAGATTAGTGCCTACTCGGAGGAATCATGGACGGCTGAAACCGTTGAGGTGGAACTCACCCGGGCATTGACGGCAATTGAAAATGCTCGAATGGAGTGGAATTCGGCGCGTCTTAAATGGTCCTTTCTCGATGGAACGACGGGATTGCAGTCGAGCGCGTCTGAGCCGCAAGAAAGAGGCGTGTCGGTCGGTTCATTGGCCGACCTGCCTTTCCAGCAGTTGTGTCGGATAGGGATTGCCTTTACATGGCCTTTGGTGGCGATTGGCGTGATTGCGGTGGGCGTTCTTATCTTCCGTTAGTTCTGGAGTTGTCTTTTTATCGGTTTTTGTAATTCTCTTCCTCATGGCACTGTTTCAACGTCAAGCTGACCCGATATCCGAGCGTGAACGCGCGTTAGAGCGGGAAATGCGGGCTTTGGAAGATCAGATTGCTGCTTTGAGCGACGAAGCTAAGGAAACGGAGCAACTGCCCCGCGTGCGATCCACGGTGCGCCCCCGCCAATTGCCGGCGAGAAATCCGTTTGCATCTGGGCAAGAGGTAGTCTTTGAACCTGTTGATAATGAGGTGATTACAGATCCAGAGCCCTTGGATGTGGAGTCAGCTCACTATAATGAGAATGGGGTGAAGAAATTGGACCTCGTCCAAGTTTGGAGTCGACTCCAGGGGTATCTGAAACGGAGTCCCGGATCTCAATCAAAATTCGTCAATTACCTGGCCGCCGGAAGCATTCAGGGAATTCGCCCCCTAAGATATGAACGCCGAATCGCCAGAAATCGCTTCTTGGTGATGTTCGGAGTCTTGGTCCTTGTTCTGTTTAGCGTGTTTACCATGCTTCAAGGGCGATTCTGATCATTGGCGCCCTTCTTCAGTGACCCGCTTCCGTGCTGATTGTTTAACGAAGGACGGAAGGTTTTGTTGTGAGTTTACACAACTAGGCTTGGTCCGAATCGGGTTCCCGTCCAAGGATCCATCGAATTCCCCCCCAATTCAGTTTGATTCGGAACCAATTCCCGGTTTATTTCCTGTTGATATTCCCACCGCCTGGATTGAGCAAACGCATCGTGCTGTTCATGATTGTTTGGAGGGGGCTCGATTGGGAGAACTACCTCCTTATGACCTGCAGGGATCCGAATTCCAGCAGAGGGTTTGGAACGCCCTGTGCGCAATTCCCCTCGGAGAGACTCGAAGCTATGGTGAGATAGCTGATGGGATCGGAAATCCGGGAGCTGTTCGCGCTGTGGGCCGGGCCTGTGGTGCTAATCCTCTCCCGCTGCTGATCCCGTGTCATCGGGTCTTGGCAGCCGATGGTAAGCTTGGTGGTTTCTCCGGCGGCATGGGGTGGAAGCCCTTGCTCCTAGCTCGCGAAGGATGGAGTTCCGGGCGGGATCTGCCGCTATTTCATAACAGGAACGAGCCGGATTCGTCTTAGATCCATCACGGCTCCGGCAACTTTTTTTACTGGTTTAATGGCCAGACGATACTGATCTGGGCGTTTTAAGGTCATTTGGCCGACATAACGCGGTACGAAATTCTGAAAATGGCCTGTTTCTTCAACCTTGAATGCGAGTTGTTCCGATCCGAGCTCGAGATGGACCTCACTCCCTCCATGACCTTTGCCGCAGCCTTGGAGGATCTCGACGGCATAGGTCCCGGGCCGACGGGCAGTGAACTCCCAGTAGGCCCAGTCAGATTCGTTGACCCAATAGCCCACTGTATTCTTGTGGGGGAGGGTTTCGTACTGGAGTTTCACACCCTGAATGGTGGCGTCGCTGGCGTGAAGCGTGATTGAGCCATCGATGTCCTGCATGATCGGATTTCCTTCCCCTGTTGGCTTGAGGGTGATGGTCTTGAGATTCATGACGGCGCCTCCGTCCATCTTGAGACAATGGACCCCCAGTTCGGTTGCTCCACTCTGAGGAATATAAACCTTTCCGAGTTTGATGGTGCGATATCGATACCACGATCCTGTGGGAGAGAGTGTCGTGGTGGTTTGGGATCGGGCGGCGGTAAAGCGGATCGACGTTTTGCTGCCACTTGCTTTGCTGTAGGTGAGGTAGACATCGTACATCCCGGGCCGGCTCGCCTTGTAGTTCCAGTTGACGCGGTCGTTCGCATCGCTCCAGAATCCAATGCGGTAATTGCCCGGATTTGACTCAAGTTTGGCCTTGGTCCCAACGATATTGGCATCTTTGGATGAAAGGATAATTTTCCCGTGCGGGTCTTGGGACGTTTCCTCGCCGATTTCAAGGGAAACATCCAGCGTTTCTTGGGGGCGTGCGGTCTTGGGGACGAGGAGGGAAATGGCCTCGCTCGTTGAATCGATATCGATCTCCAATGATTGGGAGACGCCATCGACTATCGTGTGGGCATGGGTCAGGTGGCCAAGCTTGGCCGGGAGTTCGACGCTGCTTCGTTGGTGTGCGTTTTCGATCCTTGCCGTGAATCTTCCAGCAACCTCCGTCGCGGAGATTTGGCCCCACTCGGTTTGCCAAGATTCTGAGAGAGCCGCGGAGGTGACTGTGATAGATCCTAAGAGTAAGAGCGTTCGCAGAGCGTTCATATTGGGTTGCGCTAAGATGCGGAGTGTTCGCGCTGTCGTAAAGGAGATAAAACAGTTCATCGCGTGTGCGAATGCCTTCTGATGATATCTCGCGATTGGTACCTTGGGTCTTCGGATCTTCGGAGTGTTGTCCATCGAGATTTTGGTGTCACCGCATTGATTTACAATCCCTTTCATGGCATACCGGGAGGCATGCGTTATCGGCGATTTGGAAGAACGGAACTAGAGATGCCTGTGTTTTCCTGTGGCGGGATGCGTTACCAACACAAGTGGGATGATGTCGCTCCCTCAGAGATCCCTCGCAAGAATCAGGAGAATCTTGAAGCGACCATCCATCGAGCTCTCGAACTGGGAATCAATCACATCGAAACGGCCCGTGGCTATGGCACCTCCGAAATGCAGCTCGGCTGGCTGTTGCCAAAACTCGAGCGTGAGAAAATGGTCGTGCAGACCAAAGTCGCGCCCTTCGAAACCCAATCGGAATTTCTCGCAACTTTCGATCAATCGATGGATTACTTGGGCTTGGAATATGTGGATTTGCTTTCTCTTCATGGGATCAATAATCGAGAATTACTCGATTGGTCGATTGGGAAGAACGGGTGTCTAGAAGCCGCTAGAAAGCTTCAACGGGAAGGGCGGGCTCGGCACATAGGGTTTTCAACCCATGCGACACCGGATCTCATCTTGGAAGCGGTGAAAACGGATGCCTTCGATTACCTGAATGTGCATTGGTACTTCGTGAATGATTTGAATTGGCAGGCGGTATGCGAAGCCAATGAACGGGATATGGGGGTCTTCATTATCAGTCCCAACGACAAGGGAGGGAAGTTGTATGATCCCCCGAAGAAACTCGTCGATTTGTGTGCCCCCATTTCTCCGATGATTTTCAATGATCTCTATTGCCTCAGTCGTCCTGAGGTGCACACTTTAAGTATTGGTGCTGCTCGGCCTTCGGATTTCGATGAGCATATCAAGGCGCTGGATTACTATGACACAATGGGTAAGACGTCAGCCCCGATCGAGAAACGGCTTCGGGCAGAAATGGATCGTGTTCTGGGGACAGATTGGAATCAGGGATGGTGGCAAGGTCTGCCTGAGTATGTGGATGTTCCGGGGGAAGTGAATGTGGTTGAGATTCTGCGACTATGGACCTATGCGAAGTCGCTTGATCTAGTCGATTGGGGCAAGATGCGTTACAATCTGCTCGGAAACGCAGAACACTGGTTTCCTGGTCAAAACGTCAACGCTCTGAAAGACGGGGCCCTTGATAGCCTGCTGAGCGAAAGTGGCTTCGCTGATCGCATCGAAGGGATTTTGCGAGAGGCTCATTCATTGATGTTTGAGGCTCCCAAGAAGCGACTGAGCCAAAGTTGAGCCCGGGTATCGGATAGTCTCGGCGATCTCAGTCCGGACTGCGTGCTTTTCTATCTATTTGATCTGTTGTTTGTAGCTGGAGTCGTTATGAATATCGAATGACGAAGCGTTGGATCAGGAAATATCGCGGATTCAGTGCGTCGTTAACGATCGCGCTTCTTTTTTGGTGGGGTAGCGCCCCTGATGTTGCGCTCGCTTCGCCACCAAACATTCTCGTCGCCATCGCGGATGATCAGTCTTTCCCGCATGCTTCCGCCTATGGATTCAAGGGGGTTCAAACACCCGCCTTTGATCGTGTGGCCCGCGCAGGTGTTTTGTTTGGAAACGCATTCACGCCCGCACCGGGGTGTAGTCCGATGCGGGCTGCCTTCTTGACCGGACGGCATATTTGGCAAATTGAGCAGGCGGGAACTCATGCCAGTTCCTTTCCTACCAAGTATGAGGTGTTTCCTGATCGCCTCGAGCGAAGTGGCTACGTGGTGGGTTATACCGGAAAGGGCTGGGGACCTGGCAATTGGGAGGCCAGTGGGCGAACAAGAAATCCTGCGGGACCAAAATTCTCGTCGAAAACCTGCGAGCCGCCAGCGACCGGGATGGCGACGTTTGACTATGCGGCCAATTTTGACGAGTTCCTAACCCCCCGAAGCGCCAACGAGCCATTCTGTTTTTGGTTTGGAAGCAAGGAGCCTCATCGTAAATTCGAAAAAGGGAGCGGACTCAAATCTGGGAAATCGTTGCGAGATGTTGCCGTGCCACCCTTCTTGCCGGACCGACCTGAGATTCGCTCTGACATTCTCGACTATCTCTTGGAGATCGAGTGGTTCGATGAGCATCTAGGGAGGATGCTGGATAATTTGGAGGAGCGGGGTGAATTGGAGAATACACTTGTGATTGTCACGAGTGACAATGGGATGGCCTTCCCTCGGGCTAAGGCGAATGTGTACGAATATGGAATCCACATGCCCCTGGCCGTCGCGTGGCCAAAGGGCTTTTCAGGTGGCCGCCATGTGGATGATTTGGTGAATCTCATCGATGTGACCGCGACCCTCTATGAGGCGACTCGAGTAGAGCCTCCGTTCGATTACCCTCTTTCAGGACGGAGTTTGATGAACGTCTTGCTTGGCCAAGGCTCAGGGGTGCTAGATCCGACTCGCGATGCCGTGTTTTCGGCCCGAGAACGGCATTCGTCATCTCGATTCAATAGTTTGAGTTATCCACAACGATCCATCCGAACGCACGACTATCTCTATATTTGGAATCTTCGTCCCGAACGCTGGCCAGCCGGGACTCCTCAGAAATTTGAAACGGTGAACTACGATTCAACTGGGGAGGTGATTCAGGGAGCGCTTGGACCGGTTAATGGCGCTTATCATGATATTGATGCCTGTCCGTCGCTTAGTTTTATGATTGAACATCGCGAGGATGACTCGATTAGGCCCTTCCTGGAGTTAGCTGTGGCACGGCGTCCGGAGTTTGAATTGTATGACATTCGAGTCGATCCAGGGTGTCTTAAGAATTTAGCCGGGAAGGTGTCCCCCCGAGCACTTGAAGCACGGTTGGCCAATCGCTTGCAGGCCCATTTGCGGGCGACGGGCGATGCTCGGATTGTCGGTCCGAACGGAGGGGAGATCTGGGAGACCTATCCGCGATATAGTTCGCTGAGATGGTTCCCGACGCCCGACTGGGTCAGTCGAGCGTCGCTTATCCAGCAAGATTGGTTGGAGTCGCGTCGGCCCCGTCAGTAAGGCTGATCATCGAGCGGCTCGGGGTCCAATTCTAGATGGTCACGTCACAGAGGGCCGCCGCTTGGCGGAGGGCCGCGATCTTGTCTTCCCACTCTGGGATGAATTCTTGGGCCACATAGCCCTTGTATCCCGTCCGCAAGATGGCGCGGAGGACGCCAGGGTAGTTGATTTCTTGATCTTGATCGAGTTCGCCTCGGCCCGGGTTGCCGGCGGTGTGATAGTGCCCAATGAGATCTTGATACTGGTTGATTCGTCGGATGATATCGCCATTCATCACCTGAACATGATAGATGTCGAAGAGTAATTTCATGTTCGGGGAGTCCACTCTCTTGATGAGGTCGACACAGAAATCAACGTCGTCGCCAAAGTAGCCAGGGTGGCCCTTCATAGGGTGGGTGTCGTCTCTTGAATTGAGGTGTTCGAGAACAAGGGTGATTTTCTTGGCCTCAGCGTGCTTCATGACGCTTTTCCATAAGGCAACGCAATTCTTTGATCCTTGTTCAACGGAGATGCCGGCCTCACTCATCCCGGTGAAGGTGATGACATTCTTCGTGCCGATTTTCGCTGCGAGGTCGATCCCGTCGATGAGCTTTTGTCGGCAGTGTTCGTGATTGTCTGTGTTGACTGGTCCTTGGGCGAAGCCATGGCTGGGGACGAGGGAGATCTTCAATCCTAGTTCCTGGATCTGGGGGTAGAATTTCGTGTTGATCCCTTCCATGGCCTCGAGCCCAATCGCTTTGCAGTGCTTCGCGAGTTCCAAGGTCGGCATGGGATTGAAACACCAACCCATGATAGACTGTCGAATCTGACCATGCTTGATCGCTGGGCCGCTTTGCTCAGTTACGCCAAGGAGCTGAGAGGAAAGTCCGGCGCCTGCCAGAGTCAGGAGTGAGTTTCCTAGGAAACGGCGTCGTGTAAGGGGGCTTTTCATGGATCGTTTCCCTTGGTTTATCGCTGCGGTTTGAGGTCGTAAGAAAAGAGTTTGTCTTGATCGCGAAGCAGGAGGCGGCCATTGGCGATAACCGGGTGTGCCCAGCTCTGTCGACGGCTGCGATCTGGCTGTTTGAATTGGCCTTTTTCAGTGTAGGCCTTTGGATTCGCTTCAATGAGCGCGATCGGCCCTTTTTCGCTTCGGAGATAAAGATGCCCATCAGCGTAACTCAGAGAGCCTTTGCCGACACTTCGCTTTTCCCAAGCGACCTCTCCGGTCTCGAGCTCGAGGCAAACGATAATCGGTCCGCTTGAAGCGTAGATATAGTCGCCTACACGGATTGCGCCACCATGGTGGTTCTTGATGTTTCGATTAGCGTATTTCTCTTTGGCCACGAAGCGCTTGCCCTCCTTGGTGATCTCAAAGAGGTTGCATCCCACATTGTAACCTGAGGTCACAAACACTTTCCCGTCGTGATAGATTGGGGTTGGCACGACGGCTGTTTTTCCGGGGCGATCCGCTTGCCAAATGACGTTTCCGTTCGTAGGAGAAATGCCGGCGACGGTTTCGCCCGTGAGGGTTAAGTATTGTGTTTCACCGAGAATGGTTTCTTTGGTGATGGATGTGTAGGCAGCTCGATCTTTGAGTTGGCTCGTTCGCCACATGAGCTCACCGGAGTTGCGATTGAGGCAGACCACCGTTCCGCTCTTGCCGCCGGGGGAACAGATCACTCGATCGCCATCGACGAGAACGGATTCCGAATAGCCCCAACCGGACATCATCTTACCGTCAAAATCGTCCTTCAGATTCCGTTGCCAAACGATGGCTCCGGTCGCGCTATTGAGACAGCTTAGGTCACCTCCCGCGCCGAGCGTAAAGACTTGCTTACCGCTGACGGTCGGGGTCGATCTTGGCCCATGAGAATAGCCGACGTCTCGCTCTGCGTCAGCCGTGCGCGTTTCCCAGATTGTGCTGCCATCGTTCTCGCTGAGCGCCCAAGCGAATTCTTCGTCGCCGCGGTAACTAACCCCGAAGATTTTTGATTGGTCGACGGATGGGGTCGCATAACCTTCTCCCAGCTCAGAAACTTTCCAGACCAAGGGAGGGCCGCCTTGCGGCCAGGACTTGAGGAGTCCGGTTTCGGCGGATTTCCCGTCGCGATTGGGGCCTCGCCATTGCGGCCACGAGTCAGCCTTGAGGATGAATGGAAGAAGAATCGCGGCTAGGAGTGACAGTCGAGCAGGTTGAGAGCGGTGCATAGTTTCTAATAGTTTTCTACTAGGGATTCTTGCAAGCCGAAGCGATTCGTCCAGGTTTTTTACGCGTTGCTACTGGGCATGTTTTCGGAAGACGAATTCGAATCTATTGAATCAGACAGGGATTTTGGTTGCGCTTCGCAAATTCTCGTCTTCAATTCGAGTCAAGCGTCATGAAAAACAAGAGTGTTTACCCCATCGTTATTCTCCTGATTGCTGGAGGGTTATTGATCACTTCCCACGTCTTCTCAGGGTCTCGGAATTTTGCCCCAGAACGTCATGCGAATTTAATCTTCTTCTTCACGGCATTCGGAAAGCTCATTGCCACGGTAGGGGGCATTTGGCTGCTTATTAGGGCCGTTGCTGGGGCGTCTTTGGCTGAACTCGTCCCCTTGACCTTGCCCGTGATTGCCGGCGTCATGATTGCTGGCTTTCATTGGTCTGGAGCCGTGGCATTGGCGGTGATTGGCCTTGGGGTTCTAAGTCAGGAGCTTCTGGGAGACAAAGGCCGAGCTCGAGAGCCTCGAAATCGAGGTGATGCCGGGCGTCGGAGGGGGGCAGGGGATCGGAAGCAGCCGAATTCTAATCCCGGCCGCGATGAAGGTGCTCGGGGGAAGTAGTTAAAAGAATTGTTCGCCCTCGGCGTTTAGTTTCCACTCGGAACCCACTTTCCTGAGTTTAAAGGGGAGTGCTTCGCCTTCGAGCGCAGTCTGGATTTGGACGGAGACGTCGGATTCACTCTGATGCTCCAGTTTGGAGATTCGAAATGCCGGGACCTGAGCACTGAATTCCTTCAAGGACTCACTGGCCTGTTCGCGCGTTTCCTCGTTAAGTGATTCTATTGGATTCGGCCCGTCGCCGAAGAAGCATCGTGCTAGCAGCGCGTCGATATTGCCTTGGCTTAGATAGTGGAAGAACGAAGTGACCGCGTTCTCTGGGCTGTTCATGCCGACATCGCGCCATTCAGAACTCGATACAAAGTTGAGCGTTTTTAGATCCAGTGTTCCTCCGGCTCGAGATTGGCTGAGGCTTTCTCGAAGCTGCAGGTTCTGCTCTCGTAATTGATCGATTGATTTCGTTTGTTCACGAAGCTGCCTGACTTCGTTTCGGAGGCGATGACCTGTCTCTTATACACATCTCCGAGCCCACGAGAC
>OJGX01001313.1_pt1 | contig 10404 bp, 14 predicted proteins | sample 1594661 | NCBI WGS metagenome assembly OJGX01 (sample SAMN05416839, study PRJEB24817) | seawater metagenome | isolation source: Sea water | place: Canada:Atlantic | collected 2013-07 | reverse complement strand
CAATATTTTCTGAGGTGAATTTATAAAATGACAGAACATGGATATACCCAATACCAAGCACTAATAATGAAAGAATAAGTTGTTTTTTTAATTTTATGAGCCAATAGATCACAAAAAGTATATTTAACACAATCAACAAAGGGACTGTCAAACTTAAAACGGAAATCAATGAAAATGTTTTAGGAGGCACATAGGCTAACCCGTAGGATAACAACAACAAAACAGCAACGACTGAATTTATCAGAAATATTAATTTATTGAGAAAATTTAAATTTTTCAAATGTTTCTATTTTCCAGCTCTGAATAAAAAATCCTTTTCTGCTTGGGTTAAACTTTCGTAGCCACTTTTACTGATTTTATCCAAAATAAGATCAATTTGTTTTTGATGTGTAAAGCAATCAAATTCCTCTTTTTTCTTACCAGCAAACGAAGGTTTTTTGTTTTTATTTTTATGCACCGTTTTTAAAGGCGAAGAGACTCTTGAAAAATACTTGATAATTCGATCTATAAACACTCCAATATCTGTTCCTTTATGAAGTTGTTTTGCATAAAAATAGCCTAAGGCACATCCTCCTAAATGAGCCACAGAACCGCCAGAATTCTGAGAAAACAAGCCAGGAATATCAAGAATAACAAAAGCAATGCCGACATATTTTAATGGGAATTGAAAGTTGAAAAACCGTACTTTTTTGTTTGGTATATAGGTACACAAGAAAATAATTACAGCGCGTACACCAGCTGATGCTCCAATTAAAGGCCCTGCGGTTTTTAAAATCCCAGAAGGAAATAAATTATATATAAAAACAAAAGCAAATCCACCAGAAATGACACCTAAGACGTATACTTTAAGTGATATATCGTCTTTAAGAATATTTGAAAAAGCAAATCCAAAAAAATAGAAGACAAACATATTAAAAAATAAGTGGACAAAACTATAATGTGTAAAACCATAGGTCAATACGGTCCATGGTTTTGAAAACACATCCGAAAAGAATTTTGAAAGTTCAAGCCACTCGATTGTAACGCCACTCTCCTGAAGTCTTAGAACTATAAAAGTAAAAATAAAAAAAATGAAATTCGCTATAATAATTTTCTCAAAGACTTTAAGTCTTGATAATTTTCTTCTAATAAATTTGTTAAGGCTTTTCATTAGTTCCAACGGTATTTATCAAATTGATTTTTTTTCCAGAAATACATTAACAAGAATCCTGTAACGGCACCTCCAATATGGGCAATATAAGCGGTGTTGTTTGGGCTAAATATTGACACGCCGGTAAAGGCAGAAAATAAATCTAAAGCTATAATTCCAGGGATAAAATATTTCGCTTTAATAGGAATTGGCAAAAAGAGCATCATCAACTCTGCATTTGGGTTATGCATGCCAAAGGCCACCAAAACACCCATGATAGCTCCAGAAGCACCCACCATTGAACCATTACTTTGAACATTTAAATCAAATAACATTCGAAAAGATTCAGTGTTGAGCTGACTCAAACTATAGCCATAACTAGACAGCACTGGTTCTAACTTAGATACTAATATTTCGCCTTGAAACATCCCATCGCTAATAATATTTAAACTCGACGCATCTTTAATAAAATCAAATGAAAACCCCAATGCTTTTAAATCACTTAATATTGGATATATTTGAATATAGTACACCAAAAACGTTAAGGCCACAGCACCTAATCCTGAAGATAAATAAAAAATTAAAAATTTACGTTGACCAAAAACACGTTCAACAGCCGTTCCAAACATCCATAACGCCAACATATTAAACAATAAATGCTGAAAACCACCATGCATAAACATATGGGTAAACACTTGCCACGGCATAAAATAGTCGCTCAACGGATAATAAAGTGCTAATAAACCATAGAACAATTCCTTATTTCCCAGTAAGTAAGTGCATAAAAACACAATGATATTGATAATTAGAAGATGCTTAACAGTTGGGGTTATTTGACGCATATTAATTAAATTTTTTATCAAGCTCTTCAACTTTTAAAGTTGTAAAAACTGTTTTATTAGTCGGAGAAATTGAGGGCTCTTTACAAGAAAATAAAGTATTTACGATATGTTCTTGTTCTTCATGTTCTAATTTTTTTCCATTTTTAATCGCTAAACTTTTAGCGAGTGATTTGGATAATAAGTCACTGATACTAAAATTCACATCGGGAACTTCATGCTCGATATCATGAATAAGTTGTTCAAACACAATATGGACTTCGGACTCTTTAACTCCTACAGGCAGTCCTGTAAGCTCTATACTTTCATCTGTAAAAGCAGAAAAAACGAAGCCAGTCGCTTCTAAGGCCTGTTGTAGGTCCTTTAATATGGTGTTATCTGATTTTGAAAACTTAAGCTGTAAGGGAAATAATAATTGTTGACTAACCGCTTCGTTAACTGTTGTTTTATGAAGGAATTCTTCATATAATATACGTTCGTGGGCACGATTTTGATCGATCACAAGCATACCTGATTTGATCGTATTGATAATATACTTATTGTGTAACTGAAATGTTTTCTGAACTCTTTTCTCAGTAGCATCATCGAAAATAGACGAGGTCATCTCATCAGATTCAAAATTGACTTGACTGACATTGTCTGTATTTGATTTCGATTCCAATCCAACATACAAACCTTCCCATGCTTCCGTTTTCGGTTTTGAATACGACGGTGGGGTTTGATTGGGGTTTGAAAATGGGTTAAAAGTACGATCAACTTCAACTTTTGGAAGCGTGGATTGTCCACCCTCGAATCCGTAAGGGGTATCTAAATTTTTATCCCGATCAAAATCAAGCACTGGAGCAATACTAAATTGTCCTAAACTATGTTTGACAGCAGCTCTTAAAATTGCATAAATCGTTTGTTCGTCATCAAATTTAATTTCTGTTTTTGTAGGATGAATATTGATGTCAATACTTTTAGGATCTACTTTTAAATTTAAAAAATATGATGGCTGTTTTCCTGGTTGAAGTACCCCTTCAAAAGCAGCAGAAATAGCATGGTTGAGATAAGGACTTTTTATAAATCGATTATTCACAAAAAAGAACTGTTCTCCTCTAGATTTCTTTGAATATTCAGGTTTACCTACAAAACCAGAAATAGTTAACACTTCGGTTGTTTCTTCAACAGGAACTAATTTTTCATTGGTTTTGCCTCCAAAGGTATTTACAATCCGTTGTCTAAAGTTACCTTTTAATAGATTAAAAAGATCACTTCCATTGTGATACATCGAAAAACTAAGGTTTGGATGTGCCAATACGACTCTATGGAATTCGTCAATAATATGCCGTAATTCTACGGTATCCGATTTTAAAAAATTACGTCTCGCAGGAATATTAAAAAACAAATTCTTAACCGCAATAGAGGATCCTTTTGGCGTAGCCACAACGTCTTGAGACGTAAAAACACTTCCTTCTATTGTGAGCAACGTTCCTAATTCATCAGAAGCTTGTTTGGTTTTCATCTCAACATGAGCAATCGCTGCTATACTCGCCAACGCTTCGCCTCTAAAGCCTTTAGTGTGAAGGTTAAACAAATCGTCCGCAACTTTGATTTTGGAGGTCGCATGACGTTCAAAACTTAAACGTGCATCGGTTACACTCATTCCTTTTCCGTCATCAATAACTTGAATTAGTGTTTTTCCTGCGTTTTTTACGAGCAACTTTATGGTTGTTGCACCGGCATCAATGGCATTTTCAAGCAGTTCTTTTACTACTGAAGCTGGCCGTTGTACAACTTCACCTGCAGCAATTTGATTTGCAACGTGATCTGGTAATAATTGAATGATATCTGCCATGTATTAGAAAAATATACTTAAATCAAAATCTATAATCCAAAGAAATACAGCGATCAAAATTATAATTATAATGAAAACGCGTCTATTGGCTAAGGTATTTAGGTTGGTTTTTAAATCGTCAATGGCATTTGTGAATTTTCCTTTCAGATTTGTTTTTTGGATGGTTACACGTTGATCGTCAAACTTATGTTTTATTTCAAAAGGACTTTGTTCGCCTTTATAAAAGCGAGGTGTATAACTATATCTCTTATTTTTTTTGGTATTAAATATTCCCATTTTTAAACTTTATAAAACGTCTAATATGTATATTCCTATCAACAAAAGGACAAATGCAATTATGAGCCAAGTTAATGAAAAACCTTGTGATTTTCTAGTAGATTTTAGCTGAAATCGTTCCTTGTTTTTAATAGAATTATCAGCAGCAGGAGAACCTAAGGAAGACCTTAGTTTAAATTTTCTGGTTTTTCTCTGGAACATTAGTTTAAATTTTGAATCTATTCAAAAATACTTAAATCTGAAAGATCAAAAAACGAAGTCACTCAAAAATTATTAACAGGTATTGAATTTACAAGGAATGATTTAAATGCGCCATTTTAATGGCTGTAATTGCAGCTTCTATACCTTTATTTCCGTACTTACCTCCAGAACGATCTATAGATTGTTGTAGGTTGTTATCGGTCAAAACACAAAATATAACAGGTATTTCATGAAGTACATTTAAATCCTTAATGCCTTGAGTGACTCCTTCACACACAAAATCAAAGTGTTGTGTTTCGCCTTTAATAACACTTCCAATAGCGATTACGACATCTACATGTTGCTGTTGCATTTTTTTAGCTCCATAAACAAGCTCAAAACTTCCAGGCACATAAACAGTCTTTATATTAGAATCTTCTACACCACAATCCATTAAGGTCGCTTTAGCGCCATTTAACAAGCCTTCTGTAATGTCTGAGTTCCACTCAGAAACAACAATCCCAAACCGAAATGTTGTCGCGTCTGGGAGTGTAGATGAATCGTAATTAGATAAATTAGTGTTTTCGGTGGCCATAATTAGTTAATCAAAGCCTCTGCTTTTCCAATAAAAACATCGATATCCTTAGCTTCTGTACTTTCTGGAAACTCAGATTTTATTTGGTTAAAGAACGCTAATGCTTTAGAGTAGTTTTCTAATTTTAAACCAATCATTCCCGCTTTATGAAGATACATTGGTGTTGTGTAATCGTTTGTTTTTAGTTGAGAGGCTTGTACATAATAATCATATGCATCATCCAATTGCTCTAACTGAACAAATGCATCGCCGATTCCTCCTTTTGCAATCGGACCAAGAACATCATCATCAGATGAAAATGTATCTAAATACGTAATTGCATTTGAATAGTCTTTCATATTAAGGTATGCCATTCCTGCATAATAGTTGGCTAAATTTCCTGCAGCTGTTCCACTGTATACGTCAGCGATGTCTAAAAAGCCATATTTACCATCTCCTCCGTTTAGAGATAACGTAAACAAAGAATCTTTAGAAGCTCCGTTGACCGCTTGATCAAAATATTGTTGAGACTGGAACATGTCGTTTGTAGCTACATTTTCTTTTGGTTCTTGTACAAATTTATCAAACCCTAAGTAACCCAATACTAAAGCTGCAGACAATCCAACAATGATAAAAATATATTTTTGATTTTTTATCACCCATTCTTCAGTACGCGATGCCGACTCGTCAAGGGTATTAAAAACCTCAGCGGTTGTTGATCCATCTTCAATTGAAGTCTCTTTTTCTGTCTTCGTTGACGGTTTTCCGCCTCTTTTCTTATATGTTGCCATGGTCGTTTTATTATTGAGGTTCAAAAATATAATTTTTATTCGTAAAAAAAAGCCAAATTATTTGTTATTTTTCAATAATTTGCAGCATCTTTTTAAAGCCCTTTAAAGAAGATAAATAAAAAATATAGACCAATTTCATATGATTTTAAAATCATTAAATTTATTAAACTATAAAAATTTCGATGCCTTTACGGTAGAATTCGACGCGAAAATTAATTGTTTTGTGGGCGCTAATGGCGTTGGAAAAACAAATGTTTTGGATGCTATTTACCACCTATCTTTTGGAAAAAGCTATTTCAATCCGATTGCCTCTCAAAATATAAGACATGAGCAAGATTTTTTTGTAGTTGATGGTCTTTATGAAAAGAGAGATCGTGAAGAAAAAGTAATCGTATCTCTTAAAAGAGGGCAAAAGAAAATCATTAAACGAAACGGAAAAGCCTATGATCGTTTTAGTGAACATATTGGATTTCTTCCTTTGGTAATCATATCGCCTGCCGATCGCGATTTAATTATTGAAGGCAGTGATACCCGTCGGAAATTCATGGATGGTGTCATTTCGCAAAGCGATAAAAGCTATTTAGAAGCCTTATTGAATTACTCAAAAATACTCGCTCAAAGAAACGCCTTACTAAAATACTTTGCATTAAATAATAACTTTAATAAAGATTCATTAGATGTTTACAATGAGCAACTTATGATTTATGGAAATGAAATTCACGATAAGCGAAAATCATTTTTAGAAGTTTTTATACCGATCTTTAAAAGTCGCTATAAAGCCATAAGTAATAACAACGAAGATGTTGATTTAACTTATAACAGTCAACTGAATGATTCTTCATTACTAGAGTTATTTACCACCAATATTAATAAGGATCGGATGCTACAATATACAAGTGTTGGCACCCATAAAGATGATCTTGACTTTTTGATTAAAGGCTATCCCGTTAAGAAATTTGGAAGTCAAGGACAGCAAAAATCATTTCTAATTGCTTTAAAATTGGCACAATTTGATTTCATAAAAGAACAAAGTGGCGAAACACCTCTACTCCTATTAGATGATATTTTTGACAAACTCGATGAACAACGTGTCGCTCAAATCATAAAACTAGTCAATGATGAAAATTTTGGACAACTCTTTATTTCTGATACACATGCAGATCGTACAGAGAAGGCCATAAAAAGTGTACACCAATCCTATCAAATATTTCAACTGTGAGACCACTAATAACCCTTTTATGTTATGTTTTAATAAACAGCTGTCAATCAGATGTGACAACTTATGTTCCATTTGTTGAAGGGTATTGGGAAATTGTAAGTGTTACAAAAGACCAAAACAAAGTGAAAGATTACAAAATGAGTGGATCAATTGATTACTTTAAGGTAAATGCTGATTTATCTGGTTATCGAAAAAAAATGACACCTCGTTTTGATGGTGCTTTTGAAATGTCTCTACATGAATCGGAGTTTACACTTTCTGTAAACGGCAATCACTTATGGATAAACTACACGAATAATGGTGTGTCCTACAGTGAAGAAATCATTCGTGCTAACAAGGCAAGTTTGGTTATTTCTAATGCCGATGGATTTATTTACACCTACAAACCCTATGAACCTCTAACATTTGAATAATGAGTAAACGTCAGAACGATTCATTTAAAATTGATGATTTGATGAAGTCCTTTGTCAAAGAAAATAAGCTCGAAAAAGGGCTAGATAAAGTCAACGTCGAAGCAGCTTGGAGTGACATGATGGGTAATGGCGTCAATACTTACACCACTAGTGTGAAACTTCACAAGGATACGTTATATGTCGAACTAAGTTCGTCAGTTTTAAGAGAGGAATTGAGTTATGGAAAAGATAAAATCATTGCCATGCTAAACGAGTCTCTTGGCAAAAACCTCATCGCAAAATTGATTCTCAGGTAATTTTTGGGGCTAAAAAAAAGCCACAATAAAATTGCAGCTTTTTGTATAGTATATTTATTAGGTTTTAGAACATCTCACGTCCTGAGAAATGAAAAGTACCTTCGATAGCTGCATTTTCATCACTGTCACTTCCATGTACCGCATTTTCGCTAATAGAGTCTGCAAACATATTACGGATGGTTCCTTCTGCAGCTTCAGCTGGATTAGTTGCTCCAATTAAAGTTCTGAAATCTTCTACTGCATTTTCTTTTTCAAGAATAGCTGCCACAATAGGACCACGTGTCATATAGGTTACAAGTTCGCCATAAAATGGACGCTCGCTATGAATAGCATAAAACGCCTCAGCATCAGCTTTTGTGAGCTGTGTTAATTTCATTGCAACGATTCTAAATCCAGAAGCGGTGATTTTTTCTATTATTCCTCCAATGTTTCCTTTCTCAACTGAGTCCGGCTTTAGCATTGTAAACGTTTTGTTTGTAATCATGATCTTTATATGAATATTTTTGCAAAAATAGGGTTTTTTATTAATTGCGTCCTAATGGCTATAAAAATATATTTTTATTGAGTTTATAAAAACCTCAACCAGTCACTATTCTCTTCTATCACAAATTTCATTTGCGAGCGTTCTATGGTGGTATGACGCTCAAGCCAACCCCATAGTTCTTTCTCACGATCTTTATTATTGATGCCTTCCCGACGCATATTCGACCAATACCAATCTTCCTCTTCTGATTCTGCATATTCATAACCCTGTTTGTTTTGTACAAGAAAACCTTCAAAGGGGATATCGCGCAATTGAATTTCAAATGAGTACCTGAATTCTTCATCTCCCATATAGGCAAGAGCTACTTTTCCATGCCAATCAATATTATAGCTGAATGGAGACTTCGCAGACTTACTACGAATTGAATGATAACCTACAGCATCGTGTCCTAAAATATAACAGTGAAATGCTAAATTATCAAAGCTTATTCCTCCCCAAGTTTCGCTCTCAGGCGGTGGATGATCCGCTTCTAACATCAAGTTTGGCAACGTTTGTATTGTGAAGGGGTGTTGTTCATTTCCTAAAAGGAGCTCCTTATTGGGTTGGATGTGACAGGCATGAAAATTCAACCAACCCCCATAATATTTCCATTCGTCTTCAATACCTTTTTTTTCAAGTATTTCGTCATGTTCATCTGCAATATCTTGTAGGTTTTCATAGCCTTCTTTAGCATAGTAATTCTCCGATTTTATCTCAAGATGCAAATAGACGCCATCTTCTCTTAATAGCCCATAGAAACGTACTTCTTTAAGACCATGTCCATCTGGCCAAGGATTGTCTTTAAACCATATACGGTTTTCGGGGGTTGGTTTTTTGTTCATTTATTTAGATTTAAGGTCTTCCTTATACTTTTTATTGAATTAAATAATATTCGTTTTATTCGTGAATTGGAATTTTATTTTCCAGTTGTTTTAAAAATAGTGAAAAGTCCTCTTTTATGAAAGGAAATGACACTGCTCCTAACGATTGAATTTCTTCGAATTTATTATATGGTATTTCAAAATCAACCTGAAATACTTTATAAGAATCCGGAGCTATATCAATACTATTTATTTTATTTTTTGAATAAAATTCAATTACAGAAGTGAATCCAAACGACAGTGGACCACCTAGATGAAAATTACTGCTATCTTTTAGTTGTTTCACTAAATGCTCAACTTCATCGTCTGATAATTTATAAACTTGAGAACCTCTTTCATAAGTTTCCATACCAAACCTCACTAAATCAAAAATTTTTACACTATCCAATTCACTAACTGAGATGTTCGAAACGTTGTCGAAAATTGTTGTTGGTTTCGTGGTGCGAGAGCAACTCATAATCATAAGTATTAATACATAAAGTGTATTTTTCATTATTTTTTTTTATTATTTAAAAAAATGTAGTTAGTGTATTTTTATTTTATTTAAACAACTCAAGTGTTGAACTTTTAAATAAGTGATAAATTATCCCAGCATTAATAAGTATAACAGCACAATAGAAAATCAATTCTTCAATAAATGAGGAGACGGAAAAAAAACCGTTCAGTAAAAGAATATACAATATCAGCCATCCTATTACTTGAAAACAGTTCAGAATTGAAAGGTACCATCCTGTTTTACTAAGCCGCCATAATGATATTTCTGATAACATTGATAATACAATAGCACTCAAAAAAATGATGTCTTTAGAGTTAATTTGTTGCACATCAAAAATCGGATAAAATAGATAGATTTCGGCAAATCCCATAACAGCAAAATAAATTGAGATTACCTTAATTGTTGTTGATGGCGTTTTTTTAGGGGATGGCTTAATCGCATCCATAAACTTCAACTCGGATAGCCCCCTTATATGCAAATCAATACGATTCATTAAATTTGGAGTCAGAGCTCTGTTTTTAATTTCTTCTTTTAGAATGTTCAGTACTTCTAGTGGTAATGCATCCGAGTCATTAGTTGCGATTTTTTCAATTTTCCAATCGTCAAAATTTTTATAGTGTTCTTTAATGTCATTTAAATTCATTTTGTTGTTGTTTTAAATGTTCCGTCTACTCCTATCATTCTTTCTTATGTTCCAATAATAATTCCTTTAGCGGGTTTTTAAATTTAAGTGCACTTTATCTAATTTTATTTTCCCTGTCCAGATGGTATCTAAATCCACTTTGTTCCATACATAGGGATTCTTTTTTTTGATTTTTTTAAGTTTTCTACCGAGTAATCCAGCGTATAATTGACAAGATAATTATCCGCTACAAGCTTAACTTGTAGAGAGGCAGTATTAAATACATAGAGATGCTGTTTTAAACTTAAACCATATCCATAATCGTAGG
>OJGX01001308.1_pt1 | contig 10439 bp, 15 predicted proteins | sample 1594661 | NCBI WGS metagenome assembly OJGX01 (sample SAMN05416839, study PRJEB24817) | seawater metagenome | isolation source: Sea water | place: Canada:Atlantic | collected 2013-07 | reverse complement strand
CGTCATCACTATGATCACGCATCATTTGATCAAATAAGTCTTCTTTGCTAACGCCCATGTCTAGGAGATCATTTATTGCATCTACTCCAGGACCTTTTACTGCTTCAGCAACCTCAGTTTCGTCGGCTTCTTCAACAGGAGCATCATTGACGATGAAACTATCTTCGTTCCAGATACTCTCTAGTTTTGCTTGTAGATTTTTAAATTGATCTTTGTTCATTGTCTAATCCCTTAGGTTATTGTCGCTAATGCTACTTTTTTCCAGATAACTGTTGAGCCATCATATGTGCCGGTACATACATAAATGTTTGTAGAATCTACTACCATCATGCCTGCAACATCACCACTTTGTCCGTGGTCATTGGATGTTGTAATACTACGGATATCTTGTTGTGTGCGGTTACGAGATAAATCGTTAACTGCTACTGTGGTACCAGCATCGTCTGTGCTAAATTCTAAGATATATGTGCCAATTGCATCAAAAGTAATAACTTTCGTGCTTGGAACAATACCTGCTAGTGAATTAGCACCAAGGGTAACACTGCTTGGAAGTGTGACAGTATGCGCAACGCTAGCAATAGTAACTTCAAGACGTACTTTACTTAATGTGCCGCTTGCGCTGAAATTGCTGAAAGCAATACTAATACTGCCACTAGTCGTAACTGTTTGGTATGAACCCTCTGCATAGTTTAGTGTAACCGTGCCGCTGGTTGTGCCTTTTGCAAGCCGTGTCTCGCTCATATCTTTGACTTGGAAGTCGCTTAATAAAGCGCCGCCACCGCTGTTGTCTATTGATGTGCCAGATAATGCACTCTTGAGTACTACCTTACTTTGCAGGTCTTCAATCTCAGCTTTTGCATTAGTGAAATTGGTCTTTACATTGGTAAAGTTATCCCTGAAGCCTTGGCTATCATTATCCTGGCCTGCAATAGGATAGGTACCATCTATGTTATTTGAATTGATCGAACTAGCCATCTAAAAACTCCGTAATATATTAATATTATTTATCTAAACACTGACCGTTGTGGAAACTTAAGATATATGTCTCCATCATCAGGATCTGCGTATTTGTCTACACTTGCAAAGAATCTTGTTTGGTCACCATCTATTGTCGTTGCCGCGGCAAAGTTTGGATGGGTCTGACTGTTTACTACATCAAATGTAGTTTCAGCAGTGCTTAACCATTTATTTGTTGTCTTATTGTAGTACTTACTGAGGTTATTGTCAAGAACGTATCTGTCAACTTCAAAACTAATCTTCTTGAGATCAATGGTAGTTCTCTGAGCCAATAGAAACGCTATCTTGTCTCCTTGACCAGGTTGGCAATAAACAATAGGTGCCGCCAGTGTCCAGCCCAATACTTTGCCAGAAGTCGCAGTTTGCTTGTCCTGCATCCATTCTGGGAGGGTTAATCTTTCTAACACTGCTTGACCAACTGCGGTACGTATTCTACTGCGCATATTTTCAATAGCATTAGGATATGCATATCTATAGTTGCCTTGGTCAGTGGCAAAATTTCCAGTGTCTACTTTTGGCCATCCATCACTGATACGTATTTCCCTAGTAAACCCGCTCATTGTAGTAATGCTCTGTTGTTTTTGTAAATTAATCTTCTGACTAGCTGGTGTTGGGAGCAGAGTAGTTGGATCTGTTCCCATGCTCTTGTCTACTAGGTCAACATAAACAATATCATACTTTCCAGTACCGTCTGCGTTATATGCATGCGCTACCTTTAAGCCACCAAATCTAAGAGTATTGTTAAAATGATTTTGTGCCATTGCTTCAATATAATCTGTTTCAGCGACAGGATTTAATCCACTGGCGACAAGTGCTCTAATACTCTTTTGCACACCGAAGTTTACATCACCATTTCTGTAGATATCTGCTGGGTCTATATCGTCTGCATTGTTAATTAAGTTTGAATATATGTCACGTTGCTCAATAACTGGCAAGGCTTTAATGTACAAACTCTCGTAAGGTTTGAAGGAACTTGGATTTAAGTCGATCGTAAACTCTTCAAATGTATCAATAGTTAAATCGTTTGAAAATGCTCTAACTGTAAATTTATACTCGCGTTCAAAGGTAGTTTCTGATACCGTTGGTTTGCTTACGCCGTCAAGAGTAGTAGTTCCTGTGTCGAACATCATGTGCTCGAAACTAACACGCCCAGTAATAAGGCCATTAGTTTCTAAACGCAACCCCTGTGGCAGTTTGTTAGCTTTTGTAGTTTTAAGTTCATATAGTACTGGTTTCCCATTACTAATATTAGCACGGATATCTAGCTCTGATACCGACCCTGTGTCTATAGTGCCTAAATCGGCTGTAGGCCAAGTAACTACACCTGCAATGTTGCCTATGATAGTCATAGTAAAGTACACTAATTCACTTTCATACTCGGGGTGATTTTTCTTAAAGCATTTTACTGCAAATTGATAATCTGTTTTAGTTGCGGTCTGAGCAGGTATGTAACCTGACATCCAGCCACTAGCTGCATCAACAGTAATTCCAGGTGGCATGCTATAAGTGCCACGATCAAGTATATCTTGGTCAAATCCTGAACCGTCAGCGTCAAATCCTAATTTAGCACCTGTAGTGAATGAAAACTCTAATATATCGCCATCAAGATCTCTGCCCACGAACTGATAGTTAAAATAGTTATCATGTAATATTGTGCCTAAGTCTGCGGGTGCTGTAACTATATGAGGGGTACGTTTGTCATTTAGGTCTACAGTAATTTTACTCTCAATGAGTAAACTATCAATGGTTGGGCTAAAACTGTCTGCAGTAAGGCTGTCATTGCCAGCAGTTAGAGTATTACGACTCTCAATGTATACGCTATAATCTTTAGTGGAAGTTCTTCCAGTGCTATCTACCACCTCTACAGTAAATTCGTAATTCTTGCTCACACTCTGCGTAGTAAAATCAAACGATCCAATATCAAAGTTATTAACATCAAACCCAGGTGTTCCAGTTTCTGTTGGCACTGGTATTAACCATCCGTATAACAATCCACTAGTACTCAGGGTAACACCACCTGGCAATTCCCCGCCAATAACACTCCAAGCCTGGGTGTCTAATGGATCAGGGTCTGTTGCTGTAAGAGGGATGTTAATTAACTGGCCGTCAAAATAGCTGCCAAGGTTGCTGGATGGGAGTGTATCAATTACTGGATCGTCTGGACCAGTGATAGTCATTGAGAACACTCTGTCTGCTACTAATCCATCTTCACTGGTTGCTCGTACTACAAATTCACTAGTAACATCTGTCCCAACCTCTTGTGGCACCCCTGCTATATAGTCTATGCTCTTAGGAAAGCCCTCAGTTACTCCATTCGAAGTAATACGTATTCCATCAGGAAGTACCCCACTTAAATATGCATAAGTGAGTGTATTGCTTGCGCTTAACTGTATTTGGTAAAACTCGTTTTCAACGACAGTACCAAGCGTTCCTGGGGGTGTTGCCCAAACTGGTGCGACCATAAAATGCTCCTTGCATTAAACATTTACGGTATTTATCGTTATATCGATATATGGTTTGGGGTATTAAACTCCGAAACTCTCACCACAGCCACAAGAGCTTGTTGAGGTAGGATTTTGCACTGTTAGGAAACTGCCGCCAAGCTCGGTTTTATAATCAACTTCACTTCCAAGCACGTACATTTCAGCAAGTGGGTCAAGGACTAGAACATCTTCAATTGGATCTGACCATGTGTATTGTGGCAAGTCTTTCATCATGCCCCAAACATACTGAAATCCGCTACATCCACCGCCTTTAACTGATAATGTGATATATGTATCAGACTTTATACTTTCTAAGTAAGTTTTTGCTTTTTCAGTGATGGTAATCATTTATGCGGCCTCTGCTGTAAGTAATTCTTTATTCTTAAACTGTTTTATATGCATCTGGCAACTATCAGTGCAGTTACATTTTGGTACCCAATCTTCGTCTACTTGTGATGTGCATGTTTCGTAGCCACGAATGGCACCTGTTTCTTTACACTTAAAAGGAGAAGTTTGCTTCATTTTCTACTTATGCCTAAATGTTATCCGGCCTTTGGTTAGATCATAAGGTGTCATTTGCATAGTTACTCGGTCATTAACTAGGACGTTAATCTTGTTCTTACGCATTTTACCGCTTGGGTGGGCTTCAATTTCCACCCCGTTGTCTATCTCAACAAGATATTTTCCGCCTGGTATAATCTTAATTACTACACCTTCTGTCTCTATTAACTCTTCTTTTGCCATCGTTATTATTTATTCAAATTGTTGAAACTTGTTGACCCTGGGGTATTTTCTGATAAGTTTCAACTTTGATCCTGACTAAAAAGGGGGATAATTACTATCCCCCTTGATGTCTTAGTTTGCGAAAATTAAGCGTTTGCTAGTGCGCGGTAACCAGCGGCTACTACTGCACGGCTTGGTGTGCCAAGACGATACTTGTTCTTCACACGACCTTTTGTATCTACAGATTCGTTACAGTAGATAGCAAAGCCTTTCATACGTAGAGCTGATACAGTTGAACGTGCATTGCCTACGCCAAAACGAGCTTCGATTTGCTTTGCAGTTAACGCAACACCTGTCTTAAGTACGGCAAGAACTTTGTCTTGCCCAGTTGGAATAATAGTTTTCATTGAATTTTCCTTATTGTAATTGAATAATTAACAACCATTGTTAACTATCTAAGTATTATACTATAAAGTATAACGTGGGTCGATATGTTTTTTATTTAAAATGGCAGTGGGTAAGGGATTCGAACCCTTGGAACCCGATAAAGGGTTCGCTCAATTAGCAATCGAGTACTTTCGGCCTCTCAGTCAACCCACTGTAGTTTTAGATTTTAATGTAGTTGTTGGAACATCCCGATATCAAGAGGCCCAGTACGAGAATCGTCTGTTCGATCACGCAACCATATTTCAATATTGTCGACATCATCTTCATACCATTCACAGTATACATCATATTTTTCTAGATCCTCGTTGGTAAGTTTACCTTCGACGGTAGCAATTAATGCACGGGCCTTAAAGTTTGCCCGCGCATCAACTACGTTGTCTTTTATGTTTGACCCACTCATAATCTCGTTACTACTCTGGCCCTGCCTCATTTATTTATTCCCCGCCCAATGACTTGTTGTATGTTGTTAACGTCTCAGCAAGTGCCTCTCGGGCAGTGTGAGCATCAGTATTGGCATTACGGACAATAAATTTGATTGCCTGCTTTTTTTCCAGTTGTAACCCAAAAACTGCTTCGTTAGCAGCGTATTCGATTTCTTTGGTGTCCATAACTAACCTCATTTATTAAATGACAGGCAATTTTTTACAGACTGCCTAATAACTGCTTCTTAATATAACTATAATAACACGGTTAACGTAGATGTCAACTTTATTTTGACATAATAGTGATATATTTTCCGTATGGTCGATTATACATGAATTTTTGATAATGGCGACCAAAGCGTTGGTAAGTCACAATGTAACCTACTTCTACTCGTATGGTAGCTGTTTTTGGTTCGTTGTAACAGTTGTATTGATTTTCGTATACAGGACCGCCACGTGATGGATTTATTAGTTTGGTAAGTAACCCACGGTTGTCGGTAGTTTCAACAACTCGTTTCTCATAGTAGCACTGGGTATTTCCTACTCTGTGCTGTTTTTCTTTATAGGCTTCCTCAACAGCAACAATACGCACCCTAACAGGTTGAGCGTCTCTGAGGTTGACGTCCCTGGGTACCTGAATTGGCACCCTTCTAGAACCTTCAACCTCAAAGGCTTGTACATTTTTATTTAAAAAACCAGTTTGTGATAGTAAAACTGCGAAAACTGCATACTTAAACAACTTCATTTTCTGTACCTCAATAGTGTTAAATTAACTTATATATCATAATAACATAATACTATGTATAGTCAACCAGAACGGCAGTATAAATTAATGTAACATCCTTGAATTAGTATCACCATCAGCATGAATATCAATTCCTGCGGCCTGTAATACTCCCAAAAGACTCTCTGGAACTTGTTCTTCGTCTTTTCCAGGGGGAATAAAAATACCCTTGAGTCTTCCGTCAGAACCAAAGATAAGTGCCCAATCGTCGTCTTCCATTAACTCGTCCAATTTACCAGTAACTTGCATTGTCTGTCTCCCGACTATTACTTGCAAGGTTCTCCAGTAGTTACAGGACCAACAGTCTTTCCATCAGGACTAACTTGTTTAAAGTAGAGATTATCACCGACATTTAAATCAAACATCGCGATAAACGCCCGTTCACCAGTTGGTGATGGATTAACTTTGACTGTATGGCAACCTACGAAATCAAAAGCAGGCTCGCCTGGCTTATAAATCGGAGTAAACCCACATGCGCTTGTAAGCATTGCCGACATAATTGTTACTGCTAGTAAAACCTTTTTCATTGTCTTGTGTATCCTCGATTTAGGTGTTAGGTACAGAGAGTTTCTGTAACAATGTTATTTATTATTCTATAATAATACAATACGAATAGGAGAATGTCAACCTATTTTACTCACAAGAACGAAATTTAATAAATTCATTTAATTGATTTAATCTATGATTATCATAGTTAATGCTTGAGAAACTTTCCTCTCCGCCTGCTTTAAATTTATTTAAGTAGTTTAGCAACGGATTGCCTACTATATTTTTTTGAATTTGCACATCTAAGATGCTAGCCAATTTTGTTTCCAAGTTACATAAAGGAAGCAACCTTCTTAGTCGCAAATCAATAAAAGGTGAAATTACCATTTGATTTAGTAAGACACGGTCATCTCTAAGATAGCTGCGCTGTCTATTATAGTGATAATTTATAATAGATAAATTTAAGTTTTCGCTACCAGTGGTTTTCCAGACGGCGTTCTTACGCATTGTCTCCACTACATTATCAGGGGTATGATATGGCTGGCAATTATAATGATGCCTTAGTGCCGCCAAACCCTGTTCTCTATTTTGGCAATTCCAATGGTGTACAGCAACACTCATTGCGCTCCAAGGCTCATGCCAAAATATCTCGTCTCCAAATGTTCCTTTTACTATAACTTGATCGTATAAGTTATATTTGTTTCTAATATACATTTCAGGAGCCAGGTCTGCATTACGGCTTGGTATGGCCCAGCCTGACAATGTTTCTGTATATGCAGATTGATACTCATCAGCATCAAAGTAATGCAATGATCCGCCTGTGTCATTATAAAGTTGTTTTAATAACTCTGGAGATTCAGCTTTATAATCTTCTCCATAATAGCCATACTTGGGTACATCGTTTAAATACTTTAATATAGTTAAACTATCGATGCCACTGCTGGAAAAAACAACTAATGATTTATATTTTTTCCGTAAACGATTAAAGTTTTCTGTTAAAATAGTATCTACGTAACTGGTAGCAGATTGCAAGTTATATTGGGGTTCCTGGTGTATTAAACTTACATAGTCACTACTAGCATTATACCAGGTGTAAATATTTTCACAAATATTGTTTACACTAAACTCCAAAACACTGCCTGGTCCTATACGTTTAACATCACTGATGGGAGTTATACTGTCAGTATATTCATTGTTTTTTGCTTTAGTAATCCAGACTAAGTTTAATTTTAACTGATTGCCAAATGCTAGTATCCTATTAGTTATAACAAAGTTGTCGTCTTTAATATAATAATAAACTGGAAAGTCTTCTAGGAAATCTGTAATTGCTTTTATTGATCGAGTTTTTTTGTTAAACACTACAGCGTAGAACTGTCCATTCTGATTAGGTGTTTCTATAAAATCAGATATGTCACCTTGCCATAGTATACCACAGAACACAACTACATGATTAGGCAAATCTACCACTTCCACCATATTGTCATAGTAGAGCGTTACGTCTTTGGTCAAAGGCAGCTGGTTATGAAATAAATATTTTACTAGATTACTGCTATTTGTAATACAAAAATTAATCAACTTAGCTTGTATCTTCCACTCAATATGCCGCGAAATCCCTGGTATAAATCACCATTATTAAATCTGTCTGTATACCTACTGGCTTCGTACTCTAAAAATTTAGTGTACTTATTATAAACTGCTGGGTTACCCTGTTTGGCTTGCTCAAGCAAACTGCTACTCTTATTACCAACTACACTGGTAGTCTCTTTCTCCTGGTCTATATCTTTATACAGTGGATGCCGCATCCTTGTTTGATTTTCAATTTCCTTGCGTGTTACGCTTTTAATAACCCCGGGTTCTTGATTAGGGCAAGTTTCCTTTAAATACTTTTGAGACATATGGCATTGTTTGATCTGCATTTCAGGAAAGTTTGGTGTAATAAAAAACTCTTCTAAGTGCTTGCTATTAATTCTACTAGCAAAAGTTTCGTCTACCATAAGGCAGTAATAATCACCGTTCTCCTTAATTAAAACTGGTTTATCTCCGCCCTGCAAATCACAGAAATTTCCGTTAACTTCAGTAACAATTCCAGTGTTATATAGTGCATCCGGCTGGTCCTGGATCATACTCATATCAAAACCCTCGTACAACCAGTCATCTGTAAGTATTTTATTAAAATGTTCTCTGCCCAGATAGTTTATTGTAATTTTAGTTTTAGGTATGGATGTCCTTATAGCATCCAGGAAAGGGATAGCCACCTCATTTTGTTCTATGTTATTTGAAGCATCAAAGTCGTCTATAGGACTTACTAAATGACAACAAATCTCATCAATGTGTATGCCTTCGTTAAGGAAAACGTTAAGCATGGTCTGACTGTCAGAACCTGCGCTGTACCAGAGACGTATATAGTCAAAACTTTCTCTTACCTGGTGCGCTCTTTGTATTAGCATACTATCCCAGGATTGGCTAGGCTCTTTTGTCCAATCTAGATCGTCAAACGTAGAATTTGCATAATAAAATTCTACTCGGTTTAAATCATTGCTAGCTGCTTCCAGTGCCTTAAACTTGTTCTTATAACGAACACCGTCTACGTGCCAATAGCTTTCGTTATAAATTTTAATCATACTGGTGTTAACCATTCAGGGTCTCCACCTCTAGCAGACTCAAAATACAATTCTTGTAGACGAGCAGTGACAGGTCCAGGCATGCCAGATCCCACTTTTAGTTGATCAATATCAGTAATAGGAGTTACTGCCCAGCCACTGCCACAAAAGAATGCCTCTTCAGCACTGTATAACTCACTCCGCGTAATAGTGCGTTCACTAACGCCGATACCATTACGTTGAGCTAGTTGTAGCAGCGTATCCCTGGTAATGCTTTCCAATATGTCACTGCTTGTATCAGGAGTTATTAGTTTACCGTTGCGTATCATAGCAAAACACTGACCAGGGCCTTCGCTAACATAGCCTTTGTCGTTAAGCAAGATACAACTATCGTATCCTTCTAGCTTGCTCTGCATCTCAGCTAATCTGCCATTATGATAGTTAGCGGTGCTCTTAATCCTGGCAGGCATGCTAGAGTCTGAAATACGTGTCCAACTGCTCACTTGCGCTGTACACCCAGTTTCCATGAGTTTGCTTGGAGGTTTGGGAAATGCAGTAATTGCCAAACTAGCCGGACCAGTTGCGCCAATAGCACCTCCCGGAGATTCACCACCCAAATAAACCATGGGCCTAACTGCTACGTCTTCTTTAAACCCGTTGGCTTGTACTAGTTCAATAATGCTTTCTTTAACACCTTTTACATGTGTGGTGAAACGCATCATTTTTTGTGCATAGGTTAACCGATCTAAATGATCATCTAACCTAAACATATTAACATTTTCGCCATCCCAGAATCCTAGGACACTTTCAAACACTGCGGCGGCATATCTTACCACTGGCGAGAATACGTGTACCTGAGCGTCAGCCCAGGGTACAATTTTGCCATTCATATAGGCAAATTTTGGATTATCCATCGACTTTCACTATCATATGAAAATTCTCTTTTCTGAAAGGGTTATATATCTCTTTTACGGTTTTTACGTTTGTTAATTGATCTTTCCATTGTTTACTACATACTGCAATACCTCCAACAAGTAGATTTTTATCCAGCCATTGGTAAACTTTCTTCTGTAAAAGTGGAGTTCTTACCCTGCTACCAATAACTGGAATAGCTAGCGACACTGGTATTTTAATCACATTGACTTTATTAAAATCAAGTTGTATTACCCATGGATTTTTAGTAGGGTTATATAAATCAAAACCTATCATATCAGGAAACTGCTCTCTAAATAACATAAAGTTCTTACAATCGTGTGATCCAAGATAGCATTTAAAGCCGTCAACTAAGCTAGCATTGTTTAGTTCAGGCAATAATTGATCTACATACCACTTACGCATAATTTGTTGATAGTCATGAATTGGGTTATTATTACCAATTTGGTAATAATACCAGTTATTATTACCAAACCAATAATTATAGCGGTAATACTTCTGTCTCTTATACACATCTCCGAGCCCACGAGACTAGGCATGATCT
>OJGX01001304.1_pt1 | contig 10456 bp, 6 predicted proteins | sample 1594661 | NCBI WGS metagenome assembly OJGX01 (sample SAMN05416839, study PRJEB24817) | seawater metagenome | isolation source: Sea water | place: Canada:Atlantic | collected 2013-07 | reverse complement strand
CAGCGTCAGATGTGTATAAGAGACAGGTATCATGACTACCGGATGTTTCGGGCGAGTTTTCACCCGTTCTATCGTTGCCAAAGTGAGGTTGACGAATAACCGTAACCATTGTTTGCAGGTATTCATACGCATGGCCGGTAGCACAAGGTAGATGGTGGTGGGTTTCTTCTTGAGGTCCTCGAGGTCAAAATCATGACCTGACAACACCGACTCCATAGCGTCATACTCGAGCCACTTTAGGTTCTTTCTGGCAGTGGATATGATCGAACCACGTTCGTTGTCCGGTTTTTCTTTCAGCGCTTGAGCTACACCTGCAATTCGCTGGTCGAGCCAGCCATTGAGCAACATTTCCTCGATCAACTGTTTAAGCCCCATGCGTTCACCATCTTCGGCAGAAACCCGCCTGCCAGAGAGTGCTCTTGCCATGGTCAAAAGAGTAGCCTCTGGCTCATCCTTAGTAGGTTCATGTTCGGTCACGATATGCAGCAACAATCCCTCAATAACAGCGCGAGCACTGTCGTCCCAGTGCGGGTCTCTCGCATTGGAAGAGACGACGAGCGCATCGCTGATCAGGCCAGCATCTTCGACGAGAGTCGGGCTCTCGAGTCCCAGCATGGTCAGGGGATTGAAGCGTTTTCTGTAGGGGGCACAATGGTCCGCTGTAATCTCGAACGGGTCGAGCACGCAAACGTTCTGTCCGAGTTCTTCTGCCCTGTATCGACATGTGATGCTAGCGTTTTCACCTTTGGGATCGATGACAATCATGGATCCAGGATAGGATAGAAGATTTGGAATGATTACGCTCCTTCCCTTTCCCGACCTCGAGCCCGCAATTGTCGTGATATGACGGTCATCTCGAGCGCCTACCGGGACACCGCCACGAACGACATTTTCCTTTCGGCCATCGCCGCGTTCTAGTTCTTGCGATGTAGCGCCGGTGATGCCCAAAAAATAGTCGCCAGCATCCTGAGAAAACCCAACCTCACCCAGGATTATAGGATCTTGGAAATAGTTACGAGGGAGAAAGTTTTCACTATGTTTCCGTCCTTCTTGTCCGCGGGGAAGATCATCGAGAACGGGATCCGGCTGCGGAGTAGAATCCGGTTGTGGCTCGTTGCGACCGCTTTCAAAGAAGTTCACGATACCCAATCCCTGGCAGAGGCTGACGTCAAACTGTGTAACTGAAACAACAACCCGCAAAGTAGCTCATCTGGCTTGCCTTCCCTCGGGAGCTGACTGAAGAAACCTTGCACCGAATGAGCGGTTAAGATTTCGAGCGTTTTCGAGATGGGCACTCGGAGCTGATAGGGTCTCAATGCCTCATGAAAAAAGCTGGGATAGGCAGAAGGTGTCATTGATTCAACGTGCTATCAATGCGTTGGCGAAGCTCTTTCATCATTTCTATGATTCTCGGATGGCATCTTCCTTCCCAGAGAATCTCGGCTTCTCGTATCCAGTTGCTTAGAGTCTTGGCCCCGATTATTGATTGTACTGTCGTTGCGTATTTCACCAGTTGAAGAGGTGAAAACGATGCCTTTGCCTCTTCCCAAATGAGCTCTTCGTCAAAACTTGACTCATCTTCAACATCAAATTCCAAGCTGGCCGCAAGACAATAGCGAATGTGCCACAATAGTTCGACAAACTCGCCTGTTGGGCCGGGGTGTTTCTTGCTCTTCGCGAGAAGATAACCGATGAGATCATCGTAATTTCCGAACCAAGTTTCCCTAAAAGGAAAAAGCCCGTAAATCAACGACGGATATTGCCAAGCCTTCAGCCTGTTGTAGAGTCGACTCTTCTCACGCAATGAGATCTTGCCACAAGAACGACACCATCGGAGGTCTACGCTAAACTCCGGTGAATTCAAATACCGTGCGTGGTTCTCCGAGAACGTACTATTGCCTAAAATACTGGCGCATTCTGGGTTCAAACATCGCGGTCCAAAAGACTCTGGGGATGACATCTTGAACAAGTTGAATCTTGTCAGTTTGATTGGGAAGTTTAAAAGCCATCAAAATGTTGGACTGCTGCGAAAAGACGTCCTAACCCTTAGGAAATGCGAAGGCCGCGAGCACTGCTGGTCGCGGTTTCCAGTGGTGCCATCTTTTGGCGAGTGATACTCATGGCTGGAGCGTGTATTCTGATAGCGTGAGCCCACAGACGTGATGATGAAGAGCGTGAGAATTCGTTCTTATTATACCGCAGAATAGGAATCCTTTAGGGTGGAGTTTAAGATTCCGCAATTCAGACTGGGAAGAGCAGAAACATTTGGCTAGCCTCGGAGCACTTAACCTGGTTCTCACCGAAATAGGAGCCGGTCGCGGACGCCACGTGATGCGTCTTTCATGGTCAATCCAATGCATTTGCTTTGCTGTATAGAGTTTGTGGTGGCCCAATACCGTAGCGTTTTTCAATGTTTAAGTTGATTGGAAGGGCGATTCGAGCGCTTCAGATGCAAAGCTTGTCTTCTGAGGCTCGCAGGTTCGTCGAGTTGGAGGAGAGTGCCCGAGAGGCGGTCGATCCTGAAGTTTGCATTGCAAGTGCCCAAGAAGCGCTAGGCATGGTCAATAGCTTGACTCCCTGGCCGTTCACAGGCTGGAACCGGCGATTTGTAAAAGGCGTCTTACTTGCCAGTCTGGGGCGGGCGTATGCTGAGCTGAGGGCATCAGACCCAAGCCAATTCTCAGCTCCAGAACTAAAGGCGTTGGATGCTGCTTCAAAGATACTCGTCCGGGCAGATGGGGACGCATGGTATCAGACAGTCTTGCTCAGAGCACAGGCCACAATGATGCAGCATGGAACTGATACAATGAGTGCTGTTGAGGCAGCAGCAGAATTGCTGCAGGGCGAATGGAAGGCGTTCGATTTACCAAAATCACACCCACTATATGCTACGATCTTGTTGAGACTTTCCTCCCTTTGTAGCAAAACTAAGGGGAGTCGCTACGACCGGAGCGAGCAAGCTCCTCGATTGATTGAAGAAGCATATCAATTTGTTGATAAACGAAACGAACCTCTTCTCTTCAGTCAACTTGTCGTGACAGAAGCAAGTTGCCTTCTCGATTCCAAGACTAACCTATCGATTCAAGAAAGTAGATCTACAACGGAGAAGCTGCGGGAGTGTGTGATTCTTCTCGATAGACAGACATCCCCCTATGAGTGGGGGATCGTTCAGGCAACTCTTGCGATGGTTTTGACCGAAGAAAACTGCCTTCCAGGAACGTTTAACCGAAGCCTCGATCAAGCAATTGCGGCGAGCGATTTGGCACTAGAAGCTTTTCAGTCTATCGGATCGTATGCGGAGTTCGAGATCGCTCGTTGTCATTTGAATAGAGTGGCACTTTTCGGTAGGAAAGCCGCAGTAGCTCAGGGGGGCAAATTTGAGCATTTGGCCAGACAATCAGCCTCTCAGGCGCTTTCGTTCTTTAGCGAGGAGCAGTATCCGGCTCAGTATGCATGCATCGTTAACAACCTAGCGCTTTTACGTGGTCAGAGTTCAATTGACCGACTAAACAACACAGAGGATTACGAAAAACAGTTATCGAAACTCAATGCTGATACGGACCCCGGTCTATGGCGCGCTGTTGCATACAATATGGCGGCCGCCCTTATCAATCAGCCCCTTTCTCCCAAGAAGGCGAACGATGTTGAGAAAGCGATTGAGCTCCTTTCAGATATTCTGCGGCACTTTCGTGACAACGATCTAAACACTAAGAGCGTGCTGGCCAACGCCTACGCGTTAAGAAGCAAAGGAAAGACATGGGAGAACCAGGAGAATGCAGTAGCACTTTTTGAAGAATGCCTCGCAGACCCAAGTATTCTGGAAACCCCGTCAAGCTATGCCAATATCTGTGGGAATCTAGCTCAATCTCTTCTCGAAAGGCAGAAAGGCAACCAGGCAGACGACATTGAGAGAGCGTTATCGCTGACGGAAGATGCACTCGTGATTCTGTCTCGGCACGATCATCCCGAGCGGCACGCAGTGCTACTCGAACGTCTCGCCTTGGCATCCAGTCGAAGACCGAGGGGGGATAAGAAAGCCAATCTACGAGAGGCGCTAAGCGCATATGGGAATGCTCGACAGATACGAGAAATGTTAGGCGGATCTCCGATTCCCGCATCTGTTGATGAGCGCTCTGTCGCGAGCCAGCTAGAGCTGAAACCACCTCCTGGTAGCCAGAGCGAGAATGGTGATCACGGGGAACGTTCCCAGGAATTCATCAACGGGATTAGGGAGCAGCTTTCTGCAATGGACAGGCAGAAACAGACTACAGAGTGCATCCAAGGGCATGTCTACCTTGCGCAGGTGCTTCTTCAGGTATCATTGGCGAAGGATGGATCTGAGATGCCTGAGTTCTTGTCAGCGTTGGTGAAGCAGTTTGAGGAAGCGGTTCGTGAACTCGATTCTGCGGACTCATTAGTCTCGGCCTTCAATCTTGATCCAGGGAAGTTTGCGATTGCGGTTACTCGCGTTAAGGCTCTGCACTTGATCTACTTGATGTCAATTTTGCGAGACACCCCATCTCAAAGAATGTCAGAGTTCAACAGTTTCAAATCGTTTCCACATTCTGAAGAGCACCGAAGTCGGTTGAAGCAGTTAGTAGAAATACAGTCTGAAGTGCTTACTGAGTATCCAGAGTCCGTCTCCCCAAGACGCTTTTTGCACGAGTGCTTGAGGCTGGCAGAGTTTTATGTTGAACAAAGGTCCTGGAGAAATGTCGTTAGCATACTGCAATCCGCCATGCAAACTGGGCGTCGTTTACTAGGTGACCTTGAGATTGCCGAGGCTGAGATGGGGGCAATTGTTCACGACCTTCAACAGTGCACAAATCAGTTGCCGTTTGCCCTTGCGCTTGTGAAGGATGACCGAGAGGCCATCGTCGCTGCCGATTCAGGTCGTGCACTCATGATTGCAAAGATGGTGAGTTTGAGGGGCCTTGACATGGAGGTGGATGTGAAGAAAAGACTGACGGAAATCTCTGACCTGATTGCAAGAGAGGAACGAAAACTCGTTTCGCCTTGTTTGGTTGACCGAGAAACTCCCCTACTGGAAATTAAGAAATTACGTCGGGAGTATAAAGAGTGCTTTTCTGGGGCGAACGTAGTTGTGGATACTCCTTGGGAAACGATTGCAATGAAACTCGAAGGAGTTCTCCAAGACAACGAAGCGCTCTTCGTTCCCCATGTCACGTCAATTGGGGGGATGGCAACTTTGGTGATCAAAGCTGAATCAGGTCTTAGAATTAGTTCGTTTGAGATCGGTGGCAAACAGTCTCTGGCTAGTATCGCGGAGGATTCGAGAAGTTATCGGAGTTCAATTCTAGCGTCAGGATCTGGCACGAATGGGAGAAAGCATTTTGAAAAATTGCAGGGCACTCTTTCTGAGCATCTTCTTCAACCGCTCATGAAACTCCTAGAATCTGAGGAGGATTACTCGAGGATAGATCATCTTATTGTGATGTCGTGCGATGCGCTCAGCTCGGTTCCAGTTTTTCCGGCCATAGGAAGAGATTTGAACTCTGCAATGCTTTACTCCGTTAGCTTCTGTCCCAATGTGAAGACAGGCAATCGATGCCAGCTCGGCAATGCTAGACGTTTGCAGGCCTCAGGATTGGGTGTAATCGAGAATCCTGCGAGGCGGGACGAAAGGTATCTGAAACTCGCACAGGTTGAATCAGAGGTCGTTAGCAGCTTCTTCGCGAAGAAAACGGCTTTGAGGCGGTCAGAGGCAACTCTGAGCGCTACGATTGACTGCCTGCGAGGTTCGGAAGTCTGGCATTTTTGTTGTCATGGCATGTATAACCAGAGCGCCCCGCTCGAATCTGGATTACTTCTGGCTGGGGATGATGTGTTGAGGGCTAAGGATCTTCTTAGTCGATATGATCTTGAACCCCCAGAGCTCGTGGTTCTCTCAGCTTGTGAGACCGGATTGGTTGACAGAAATGTCCCTACGGAATTCACTGGTATGATTGGTGCGATGCTGCAGCTTGGGGCCAAAGGAATAGTTGGCTCAATGTGGCCGGTCTCAGATCTAGCTACTTGTTTACTCTTCTCAAGATTCTATAGCATTTTGTCTGAGGGAGATTGTGCTCCGTGGAAAGCCCTCCACCAAGCGCAGATGTGGCTGAGAGAGGCGGATCAGTCGCGCTTGCAGTCCTGTGTTGAGAGCTGGAGGGCCGAGGGGCGATTGAGTTCTTCCAGCGTAGCTCGCCTGCGGCGGGCCTTCATGGACCAGAGAGATCCAACTCCGTTTGGTGACCCTTATTATTGGGCCGCCTTCGTCTATCATGGACTCTAGCAAAATGTAAGATGAGCAATCAGGATTTCCAAGAGAGTTCGAAACGCCTCGTGAGTCTGGAAATCGGGGCAATGATATTAACAGCTCTTGCTGACGGTTACCTGGATCATCAGGAGCGGATAGCGATCTTGCAGGTTTCTCTTGCCCTAAAAGGGGGAGAACTTCCGGTAACAAAGCACCGTAAATCGCTCGAGGCGATTGTTGAAGAGGTTCGACGATCTGAATCCTACTCGCGCTTCTCCATGTTCGAGCGTGCCCGAGAATTCCCAGTCGACACCAAAGCGGAAATCCTCCTCTCGGCGTTGTCTATTGCCAGGCTTGACGCCCCTTACAGTCTCGCAGAGATTAAGGTAGTTCGGGGCATCAACGTTCATATGTCTGACTCGGATGAAGCGGAGCAGCAGACGATGGATTATGTGATTAGGCAACTTTCAGAGCACGGTTTCGAAAGCGAATCGCTTGAAAGAAAGCTGGAACATGTGAAAGCCTATATTTGACTATTCTGGGGTGGGAAATAAGTCATCATCGCGAATGCTCGGAAGAACTCCGTCTTCCACCATTGAATGATAATCACGAAGACGAGGGGCCATTTTAGTGCCAATAATGATCTCATCATACAACGTGATTTCAAGGGCTTCACCCGCTTGTCTCAGAGCTTTTGCTGCTTCCTCGTCCGCTTGTGAAGGACCTGCATAACAGCCCGGGTGATTGTGGGCCACAGCAACGTGTGTCGCGCCGTTCTCAAGTGCTGGCTCAAAAATCTGTCGAGGACTTGCCACTACTTCTCCAGGGGTTCCTTCCGCGATCGACCTTATTTCAATAACCCGAAATTCGGCGTTGAGATAGACTGCGAGAAGTTTCTCATTTCTTGAGAATCGAAACTTTTCACGAACAAGGTTTGCTAAGTCCTCGGCAGAGTTTATGGGGAGCCCCAAAGGCACGGTCTCCTGGTTGAATTCACTGCTGAGCTTGAAGGCAGCTTTCAATAGATCGATTTTCCTCTGAGAAATCTTCGGTAGTTTCCGTTTGATTTGAGTGTCCGTCAACTTGGCAATTTCGTTCAGCGTTGGAAAGCTATTAAGCAGTATTCTGCTATTTGCCTTGCCAAGAAACGGGGTGAGGAATCTCTCTTTGTTTCGTGCTTCAAGGATACTCTGCTCTTCATCATCATAAATCAATCAATTCACTCCATTTGCTTTCGAATAGGTGTACAAACAGTATACACACTTATTTACATAAATGCAAGAGCAATGTGAGAATGAACTACGCGATACCCTTGGTGCACACACTCTCGATAACTCGAAATAGTTCGTAATCTCTGTCATCCTGGTCGACCAACTGTGCTATCGGGTAATTGGTTTGACCACATAGTGTGAAAAAGGTGGTGAGAGCTAGGTGGTTTGGAAGGGAGGCAGCATGCCCCGCTGAAAGAGATGAAATCTCCGCAAGAGCTGATCCACGCGACCTTTGATTGTCTCTGTCTTTTGAGGAGAAATTTAACGAAAAGTTGCCTGAATTTATCGCAATCTCTTCAATGCCTGAAGTCACAAGGAGTTCAAGGTGCTCCCGGTCCACTTGGATCTCAATTCGATTGGGCCGGAGTAGCATGACGCAGTCGTATGCCTGTTGATAGTCAGTTTGTTGTCTGGGAGCTTTCGCGGTTCCGCTTCGTTTCTCGACCTCATCAGTTTCCCATCGTTTAACAAACACATCCTCCATTTCTATTTTTGCCAGGGGGAAATTAGTCTTCTCGCTTCTGCGATGCTTTACCTTGTTATCTAGATAACTGAAAAGTGCCAAGGCTTCTTTAGAGGCGATGGCTATGAGATTCTTGTTCCCATGTGGATCACATTTCTCAAATGACGACTGCCTCGTCGTGCTCCAGCCAACCCCTTGAGTCTTCTTCACGTCTATACATAAAGTTTGTGCAGTGAGTTCAAGCAATCTACGTATACTGGCAATACTTGGCCCATTGGGTAGTAGGCACTTCGGTCCGATTTGGCGGGAGCTATTCTTGGGCATAACGCTAGATTTAGTAGGCGTTTGTAACTTCAGGAAATTTCAGGAAGTTACCTTTCTTTCCAATGAATCTTAGCGTTCGACGCCTGACCCTCCAAGACGTATTTCTGATAGCAGCAGTATCAATGGTTGATACGAGCATTGGGTTAAAGGGAAGAGTTAAAACAAAGTGAAAGAACCTCAATGAATACAGAAATCGAAAACTGCTTGTCACGGCCTCACCGAGCAGGAAGTCGGCGCAGAAAGAGAAAACGAACCCGAACGTTGGCGGAATCAGGTTGCCGAAACGGCCCAAAATATCCTGATCTCCCGTGGACTCAGTATTTGAATCAGATTCTGGCAATATCCGCCAACTCCATCCTGAGTCCACTCTTCAAGGGGCAATCTGGGCTCAGTGACCTCTGGAAGCTCGAGAAGCCATTTAATGAAGGCTCCCTGATCACGTTGAAGAGGGAAGAGGCTGAGCTCGAAGAGGATAGGCGAATTCTTCATAGAATCGATGTGGCGCGGACTGCCAACGAGAAGGCCAGACCTTCGAGTTTGTTTCAGGAGGAGCGAGATTTCTACGCCAAAGCTAGCACTGCGATCTACGGCATCCTGATCGGAGTTTTTGTTCCACTGAGCATTGGCACGTCGCAAAGTCTTATTCAACAGAACTCGGACTCAGGCAGCACAACCGAAGCTCTGGGGCTTGCGGCTTCAGTTTGGTTGCTTTCGGCGGGCTTGAAGACTGCCATCAACGGGCCGCTTAAGTCGTTCAAACGCCATTGCGAGATACTCATCGTCGTTGTGCTGATTTTTGCGGGAAGTATAACAATCGACCAGACGTGTAGGCTATACATGGGTGGTCGTCCCGAAGTCTCGATCGAACAGTCAACCGAGAGCCTCTTTTCGGAGCCAATTGCTGAATACGAAACCCAGGACAAATCTCGCCTGTTCATGGGCCTGCTATGGATGGAGTGTGCGGCGATCGTGCTTCTATGCGGGGCGTTTGAGAGATCCTTGCTTCCAAGCAAACACCGCAAGCATAAAGCGATTGAGTTGAACAACGAGTTATTGGATCGGAAAAGACGTGTGGTTCAGGAGGGGATCCCTCGCCGTCTCGGGCGAATTGCCGCTCTCCGTGCTCGAAAAGTTCGCTCAGAGGCAATTGCTTCCATTATCAAGGCTGTTACAGATCTCCTCAGAAATAACAAGAAGTAAACTCACATACAAAAGGAAGAACTATGAGAACATTAATCGTTATCGCGCTAATCCTCGTATCCTGTGGGACTGGGTTCGCCGTTTCAACAAAGAACCTGAATCTGGTCATCGCGTTGAGTCCGGACATAGACACTGAACTCGCGGAGCAATCCTATGTTGTTGCTATGCATATAATGGATAACGCTCCTGTCGGAAGTCATCTGCTCTGGATGAGTGGTGCCGGGACACCTGGGACCATAACGGAGTTCACCAAGCAAGACTATCCAAATCGAAGAGTGAAGGCGCGTCTTGAGAACCCTCATAGAAGCCGAATTGCCCAGTTTCTTAAAAAGTCTGCCGAGGCCCAGAATCCTGAGTCACTGGCGGCTTTGGACCTTCCGGTGATAATCAGAGCGATTGAAGGGCGACTACGAGGGCGAACACGACTTGTCCTCTTGGGAACTCCAGTCTGGATGTCGAGCTCGGACGCCGCATTTGTATTGCCCGGACAGGAGGATGTTATGCTCCGATTTCGCCTTCCAAGTGTGGGGCACTTGTCCAGCGACTTGTTGTTGAGTCCTTTCGGAGGAGCGACTCCCAAGGAATTGCTCTCAGGTGTCGACGTGCTGTGGTGGAATCCGATGCCAACCGCGTGCGGTCCAGTAAGCTTCAGGCGTCAACTCGAATGCTTTTGGGCTACGTATGTCTCAGGTTTTGGAGCATCACTTGCCCCCATCCAAGAAGACCCGTCAGCCTTTTTTGGTAGCGTATTTTCCAGTGAAATTGACACAGTGGCGCCCGAGTATGGGAAGGGCAGTGCAGACGTGACAATGGTCACTCTGGGTGATCTGGTGGCCGAAGCCCAGTCCCAGTCGGTTGTCTCAACGCGTAAGGTTGTGCGTAGGAGCCTTCCGGCGTTCACTCAACTTTGGCTCTGTCTCTTATACACATCTGACGCTG
>OJGX01001293.1_pt1 | contig 10510 bp, 9 predicted proteins | sample 1594661 | NCBI WGS metagenome assembly OJGX01 (sample SAMN05416839, study PRJEB24817) | seawater metagenome | isolation source: Sea water | place: Canada:Atlantic | collected 2013-07 | reverse complement strand
CTACACGTAAGGAGTCGTCGGCAGCGTCAGATGTGTATAAGAGACAGGTGGTGGCGGGTGCCTGAACGTGCATCTCGTCAGTCGGATTCGGTCGAAACTGGAAAAGTCCGGATTTTCCCTCGTGACCGCAGAGTCAGAGGAACAGGTGTTGTATAAGGAGGCCTTAATCTTCGGTTATCTCGGCTTACTAAACTTGCTTAGGAAGTCTAATATTGATGCCGCCCTAACCGGTGCCCGGGCTTCGTGTGTTGGGGGGAGCGTTCATTGGCCTTTGAATGAAGGACGTTTAGATCGTGATAATTTTTCTGTAATTGGACTAGGTAGGGATTGAAGGTGGTTGAGAGTAAATTCGTATTGGGAAATGAATAGTTTAATTATCATTGGGGCGATCCTCGTTTATTTTGCCATACTCTATGCGATTTCGTGGTACACCGGTAGAAATGCGAATGAGGCGGACTATTTTCGGGGGAATCGTTCTTCGCCTTGGTATGTCGTTGCCTTCGGAATGATCGGAGCATCTCTGTCCGGGGTGACGTTTATCTCAGTTCCTGGATGGGTGGGGACGAGCCATTTTTCGTATCTTCAAATGGTGGTTGGCTATTTGATCGGATATGTCGTGATCGCTCAGGTGCTCATCCCACTTTACTACCGAGAGAATCTCACATCGATCTATGCTTATCTCGGATCGCGATTTGGGGAACACGCTTATAAGACGGGGGCTGCTTTTTTTCTCATCTCTCGGGTCATTGGCGCATCCTTCCGACTCTTTCTGGTCGCATTGGTCTTCGGGATCTTGATTCAAAAACTTGGCTATTCGGTTCCTTTCTTTGTGCCGGTCTTGGTGTCCATCGCCTTGATCTATGTCTATACCATGAGGGGCGGGATCAAGACCGTTGTGTGGACCGATACCTTGCAGACTGCGTGTTTACTTCTAGCCGCACTATTCACCGTTATCCTTATCATTCAACGGCTCGATGTCGATTCAGCTTCTCTTTGGCAGATGATGAAGAGCAGTCCTTACACTCAGGTGTTTGTCTGGGATTGGTCTGCTCCGAATCATCTTGTGAAGCATGTGATTTCGGGAGCTCTTATCGCTATCGTGATGACGGGATTGGATCAGGATATGATGCAAAAGAACCTCACTTGCCGGTCGGCGAAGGAGTCTCAGAAGAATATCTACTGGTTCTGTGTGGTGTTGGTTTTTGCAAATGTGTTGTTTCTTTGTCTCGGATTCCTGCTTTACGCGTTCGGAGAAGCCCAAGGGATTGTCAGTCTTAGTCTTGAAGGGTTGCCTTTGATGATTGTTGACGCCGTTTCCGGTGAGGCGATTCCAAGAGGAACGGATGAGCTCTATCCCGTTCTGGCGATGGACTATTTAGGGATGGTCGTCTTGCTCACGTTCACGCTTGGACTGATTGCAGCCGCCTACTCGAGCGCCGATTCAGCGTTGACAGCGCTGACGACGTCCTTTTGTGTCGATTTTCTAAAGTTTGAAACCAAAGAGCGGCGTCCTGAGGAGCGTGATCGGTTGAGAAAACTGGTGCAGCTTGGATTTGCGGGGCTCATTCTTGTGACCATCCTCACCTTCGAAAAAATCAACGATCAGTCGGTGATCGCATCAATCTTTAAGGTGGCCGGTTTTACCTACGGCCCGCTTCTGGGGCTCTACAGTTTTGGTCTATTTTGGAAACGCCCCGTCAGGGATTCCCTGGTGCCTTGGGTCTGTATCCTTGCCCCGGTACTAACGTTCGGGATTGACTTCGGACTCACTGAGTGGGCTGGATTTCAGTTGGGCTTCCTTGTGCTTCCGTTAAACGGCGCGTTAACGTTTTTGGGGCTCTGGGCGATTTGCCCTCCTAGGGAACCAATGCGTGCATGATGCAAGGCGATGAGGGAGGCGACGTGAGTCGATCCAACGGCGCCGACTGTGAGTCGTATTTCGAATCGCTGCAGAGGAATGGCAAGGTTGCCGGTCTTTGGCCTCGCCATAGCAGGGAATAAGCTGGTAGGGGATTGCGTCGATGTTGATAACAATCGAGTTTTTGGCGGTTCTGACTTCAGCGGCCTACGGCGTGCTACTCGCATGTCGGAAGCAGTTTGATGGGGTTGGCGTCTTTACTGTGGCCTTTACGGTCGCCTTCGGGGGAGGGACCTTGCGAGATATTTTGCTGGATCGACGCCCTCTGTTCTGGATTGAGAATGATCACTATGTCATGGCCGTAATGGCTTTGAGCTTTGTTGGTGCCGTGTTCCCACGTGGCTTGCTCAGATTGGAGCGCTACTTAGCCGTTCCAGACGCCTTGGGTTTGGCTTTGTTCAGTATTGTAGGCACTGGCTTTGCAATCTCTTCAGATACATCCCCCTTCATTGCTGCGATCTTTGGTGTGATAACGGGAACTTTTGGAGGAGTAATCGCTGAGATTATCTGTAATGAAATCCCATCCCTTTTTCGATCAGCGCCCCTATATGCGATCTGTTCCTTCACAGGCTCGTGCGTGTATTTGATCGCGGGCGCCACAACTGGTCACGAAAACTTAAGCATTCTCTTAGGGGTGGCGGTAATCGTCGTTTTCCGCTGGGCGGCCCTACATTGGAATTTACGCCTTCCGAATGCGTCGCTTGACCCCAAGTAGGCTGCTTTTGCTGATTCGGCTCTGGTGATTTTCGTGTCCTTAGGTATTTCTTAGGGCCTCGATGGGGTCAGTGCTTGCTGCCCGAAGTGCTGGTATGGCACAGGCAAAAACAGTGACGCCGCCGAGTAAGAGGGGGACGACAATGAAGGTTAGTGGATCATGGACACTGATACCGAAAACGAGGCTCGACATAGTTCTCGTGAATCCGAGGGCTACGGCGAGTCCTAGGACGATCCCAATCGATGCCACTTTTGAACCCATCACGAGGAACATCGTCAAAATGCTGTGTCGTTGCGCCCCAACGGACATGCGAATGCCAATCTCGTTCCTTCGCTGCGATACGGTTGATGCCATCATTCCGTAGATCCCTACCGAGGCCAATAGTATTGCGATGAGTGCGAATGTTGTGAGGAGCCAGTAGCTGAGTTTCGCTGGTTGGAGCTGCGTTTGGATGTAGTCGTCTATTGTGCGGAAATTGAAAATGGGTTGCGCGGGGTCGAAATTTCTAACGACTTCTCTAATCGTTGGTGCGAGGGGCATGGGAGAATGAGTTGTTCTGACAACGTAGGACATCGTCGCCCAACCCCACCATTGGCCAGACGAAAAGTACATCGAAGGATTTTCAGTTGCCGTGAGGCTCCGCATACGTGTTTCTCCAACCACACCAACGACAGTGTAAAGGTTGTCGAGTCCCCCAGGTCCGAGTCGCTTTCCTAGAGCGCTTTCCTTGGGCCAAAGCTGAGTGGCAAGTTCTGAACTAATGACGATGACCGATCGCCCATTTGTATCGTCTTGAGCATTGAATGGGCGTCCTTCTATCAATGGGATTTCCATCGTCTCAAAGTATTGAGGGCTAATGATTCTCCAGGCAGCCTGAATCGATTCGCCTGATTGGATAGCCGAAGGATCTGCTGAGAAGACGTTGAGAGACGTTCCCCCAGGACCGAAGGGAGCAGAACTTGTCATGGCGACATGGTCTACTCCGGGGATATTCTCTAGTTCTTCGATCAGTTGGGAATAGAAAACGGTGCGCGCTTTTTCTCCTCCATAGCGTTTTTCAGATGGGGATATTTGAAAGGTGAGCAGACGGCTCGCATTGAATCCTGGGTCGACCTTTTGCAGATGATTGAAACTCTTGATTAAGAGAACCGCGGCAATCAAAAGTACGGATGAGAACGCAAGCTGTGTGGTGACGAGGGCGAATCGGGTTCGTTGCTGCTGGAGCGATCTTCCCACGGATCTGCTTCCGGTGCGTAGTGCGCTGGACGGACTCCCTTTTGACAACTTTATCGCAGGAATGAGTCCAGAGATTAAGGTGACGACGATGCAGATCAGAGACGCGAAGAGGAGCCCTCCAAGGTCGACGATGAATTCACCTGCTTTTGGGAACTCATTGAGTTGGGTTCGTCGAAAGAAGGCCAGAGCGCCGTAGGCGACAATGATCCCTCCCATTGTGCCTGCAATTGCCAAGAGGCCTGTCTCGCGGAAGACTTGAGTGATCAAATTGCCTCGGCCGGCGCCCAGTGCGAGTCTCACTGATATTTCTCGGTCTCGGTCCAAGGCGTGGGAAAGCAAGAGGTTTGCGACGTTCAGGCAGGCGATGATAAGGACGCAGCCGACGGCTATTGCTAGGATGACGAGTCCGGTTCGTATCTGTGGAGGTACGAAAGCGTCTCGAAAGTCCTCCAACCATACTCCCCATCCAAGGTAGCTAGGATCGGATGACGAGAATTGTTGTGCGATGGTTCGAAGTTCTTCCTCAGCCTGTTCGTGAGAAGACTCGGGGGCAAGACGCCCAACGACGGTCAACATGTGATTGTCGCGACTCTCCGTGCTTGGATCGACATGCAAGGGGCGCCAGAGATCGACATCGCTCATGATCATGCCGATATCGCTTGAAAGCACACCTACGACTTCGTGTGGTTCCCCATTGACGTTGAGCACCGAACCAATGGTGTTGGGATCTGCGCTGAATCGTAATTTCCAGAGATTCTCGCTGATCATGGCGACGCGAGGGGCGCCGGGAATGTGTTCACGACTGAGAAAGGGCCGGCCAAGGAGTGGGGGCCAGCCCAAGGTTTTTGTGAAGGCTGCTGTGACTTCCTGTCCGCCAAGGCGAACCGCTTCGTTCGTAAACTGGACGTTTGCATTGAGGTCTCTTAGCGCGGTCATAGACGAGAAGGATGTCGCTTGCTCCCGGTAGTCGAAGAAGTTGGGAATTGATTGGGAGAAACGTGTGATCCCTCGCTCGGCGTGATTCTGCCAGATTAGGACGAGTGTCTGTTCCTTATCCACTGGGAGCGGCTCGATCATGATTGCCTTGACGACGCTGTACATCGTGGTGCACGCACCAATACCTAGCGTTAAAGTTAGGATCGCAGTGGCGCTAAGAGCGGGGTTTTGAACCAGTTTTCTGAATGATTGCATAACTGACGGCGTTGTCGTCGAACTGCCTTAGGTAGCCTCCGTACAGTTCGGGACTGGATCGCCGCCGGGAGGATTGCACGAAGTATGCCAAGCTCGGGCCCAATTGATTTCACCTTGTTTTCAGACTGATCTGGATGGGGGGAAGATTCTCGTTCCCAAGATCAAGAAAACTGGTTTCGGAATCGAGATTTCAAAATCGAGACGTTTGACGGGGAGTCGGAAGGGGGCTTGTCTGAAGGCTTCCCATTGAGCGTGGCCTGTGAATTTTTCTGCCTTCCCATGCCTCTGTCGTATTGAAGGCTTGATTCAGGGCCTTCGAGTTGATTGTGTAGGCCGTGCTAAGCCAGGTTCTTTTGTAGGTTCGCGTCGTTGCGAGGTTAGAGGAGATCACGTGGCTGCCTTTATCATGAAAGTGTTGTCATTGGGGGGATCTACCAGTTCCGAGTCCATCAATCGAAGATTTGCCCGCTATGCGGCCAGTCTCATTTCCGAGGCTGATGTCACTGACCTCGATTTGCGAACCCTTGAAGTACCGCTTTACAGTGTCGACCTTGAAGAACGGGATGGCGCTCCCGCCGATGCCCAACGTTTCCTCGACATGATTAGGTCTCATGATGCGATTGTCATTTCGTTGGCTGAGCACAATGGTTCGTATACGGCTGCCTTTAAGAATCTCTATGATTGGGTGTCGAGAATCGAGCAAAAGCTTTGGTCCGGGAAGCCGATGCTCTTGTTGGCGAGTTCTCCCGGAGGAAGAGGAGGCGCAACCGTACTAGAGGCGGCGAAGGCGACTTTCCCCCGAATGGGGGCAGACCTTCGAGCTAGTTTTAGCCTCCCTTCCTTTTATGACAATTTTGATGCGGAAACGGGAATTCGTGATGCTGCCTTGGCGCAGGGACTTCGCGATGCCGTTGATGCGCTGACTGCTGCCTAGGTGGACGGTCTCAAAACACGGCTTAAGCGCTCGCGATTTGAAGTATTCTATGGGACGGTAAGTGACTATTTGTATGAGTGATTCTGAAATTCGGTTTGGAGTGATTGGCTATGGGGCTTGGGGGGGCTGTCATGCTCGAGCGATTGATGCGGTTGCTGGAGCGCGTGTTGTTGCCCTTTGCGCGCGTTCTGAAGAATCGTGCGCCAGGGCCCGAGCGGATTTTCCGGAAGCTGCGGTGGTTTCTGATTGGAGGGCTTTGATTGCGAAGGAGGAGATTGATGCATTCGTCGTCGTCGTTCCAAGTTTTCTACACTTCGAGATTGCTTCAGCCGTGTTGGCCGCCGGAAAACATCTGCTCTTGGAAAAACCGATGGCCTTGACCACTGACCATTGTTTGGAGCTGGTGCGATTGGCGCGTGAGAAGGATGTTCAGATGGCTGTCGGCCACGAACTTCGACTCTCTTCTCTCTGGGGGAAAATGAAAGCGCTGATTGATGAAGGGTATATCGGAGATCCCAAGTATGCTTTGGTAGAGCTTTCAAGGCGACCCTACCGACCTGGTGCGGATGGGTGGCGCTATGATATCGAACGGGTGGGTGATTGGATTCTTGAAGAACCGATCCACTTTTTTGATTTTGCTCGTTGGTGCTTCTCTGGTTACGGGGAAGCAAGGCAAGTCTATGCGGTCGCCAATTCGCGTCAACCGGATCATCCAGAACTTCAGGACAATTTTAGCGCGACGCTCCATTTTGATGAAGGGCGCTATGCGATCGTGACCCAGACCTTGGCAGCCTTTGAACATCATCAAACCGCGAAGGTGACGGGATCCGAAGGGGCCCTGTGGGCAAGTTGGAGTGGGGCGATGGATCGGACGCGTCACCCAACCTTCTCGTTGCGGGGAGCGAGAGGGGAAGAACCTGAGGATTTTGAAATTGATGGCACTCCAGGAGAGATTTTTGAGTTGGAGGAGCAAGTCGCAACGATGGTCGCAGCGATCAACAATGGGAGTCCTGTTCATGCCGACGGATTGGATGGGGCGTGGTCCGTGGAAATGTGTTTGGCAGCAAGTCGTTCGATTATCTCCGGACAAGTGGAATCGTTGCGATCACTCAAGATCTAGTGTGTCTAAAGTGCCTATGATTGAATCATCGAAGCCCAAATCTAGTCGCCGTCACTTTGGCAAGGTCATCGCAGGTGGCGCACTTCTTGCCCCTTCGATCCTAGCGCAGCAAAGTGAGAGTGATGGGTTTGAATCACTCTTTGATGGGCAATCTCTCCGGGGGTGGCATGTGAATCCCGAGAAGATTGGACATGGCACGGGAGGGCGTTGGCAGGTCGAAGAATCGGCGATTGTCGGAGAGCAGGACCCTCCGGGTTCGGGAAATGGGGGACTACTTTTGTCTGATCGGATCTTTGGCGATTTTGATTTGCTGTTTGAAGTAAAGCCAGATTGGGGGCCTTGCAGCGGGGTGTTCTTTCGATGCACCGATCAAGGCGAGGGCTTTCAAATGTATATTGATTATCACGACAACGGGAACGTAGGTCACCTTCGAGGGGAGATGAAGGGGGCCTTTGCGTTGATGCCTTTCAAAATCTTTGGTCAGACAAGTGCGAAAGGCGAGTTGCTTAGTCTTGAAACAAAGATTGATCCTCGAGCGACGAAATGGCCAGAAGGGGTCTATCGATCGATATGTTCGATGGCTGCATGGCTCAAGGCTTGGAAGCTAAATCAGTGGAATACGATTCGCCTCCGATGCGTAGGGAGGTATCCGCAGGTGCAAACGTGGATCAACGGTACACCCATTTGTGATTTTGACGGCGAGACCTGCTCACTTCCGGGCTACGAGCGAGAGCGGGTCTATCGTCGTTTGGGGCCCAAGGGGTCGATTGGTTTGCAGGTTCACGGTGGGAAAGGATGGCCCAAAGGGGCCAAATGCCGGTGGAGGAATATTCGAATCAAGGAATTATAGGAAGCATGAATGCGAGAAGCGCTTCGGCGATAACAATCAGTGGAAACCGGCGAGAATTCTTGAAGCGGATCGGCGTTGGTGTTTCAGGGCCTTTGATCGTCGCTGGTAGCACGCTTGGCTTAAGCGGAGCAGTGGCTCCAAGCGAGAGAATTCGCCTGGGGGCTATCGGGCTTGGCGCGCGAGGCATTGCAGTCATGCGGGGGATGATGCGCAACAAGAAGGTCCGAATGGTTGCTGTTTGTGATGTGGATCGACTTCACCATCGGGACAATGCTTGGGGTAAGGGCTTGGCCATGGGGCTTGATCCGACTCAAGCCTACGTCGATCAATTTTATTCGAAGCGAGATGGCGGCGCCGCATCGAAGGTGGGTACCCGGGCGTATTCAGACTATCGTGAGCTTTGTGCCCAGTCAGATCTCGATGCCGTTATCGTAGCGACTCCGGATCATTGGCATGCTATGATCGCCCTTGAAGCCGTTAGGAATGGGAAAGACGTCTATTGTGAAAAACCGGTGACCCATACCTTCGTAGAGGGACAATTGCTTTACAAGGAGGTCGCGAACTATGGCTGCGTGTTCCAGACCGGCTCTCAGCAGCGTTCTGATTGGCGCTTTCGTCGAGCGGTCGAACTCGTACGGAATGGTGCCTTGGGCAAACTTCAACGCGTCGAGGTTGGCTTGCCAGCCGGTTACACGAAGCCAATGGGTAGCACGGACATTGTTGCGCCACCGGAAGGGTTGAATTATGATTTTTGGTGCGGGCCCAGTCCCGTGCTTCCTTACATGCGTGCTCGGCATCACCGCTTTTGGCGGGGGCATTTGGCCTTTGGTGGGGGGAACATTATGGATTGGATAGGGCATCACAATGATATCGCCCATTGGGGGCTCGGCTTGGATGAGAGTGGGCCGGTGCGTGTCGAAGCGCGACATTGGACCTATCCTAAATCACCGGTCTACAACGTTCCGGTCGAATTTGAGATTGACTGCGACTATGCAAATGGCGTGACGGGATCCATTGCCAGTAAGAACCGGATGGGAACCACCTTTATCGGTGAATCCGGAGCGATCTTTGTGGATCGAGGCAAACTGGAAACGCCGGATGCTCGCTGGGCGGCGGAGGACTTCGTTCCTGGTCCGGAAAAAGTCTATCATTCGACCGATCATCTAGCGGATTTTGTTGCTGGTGTACGCGCTCGCAAGAACTGTGTCGCACCGGCAGAAACGGGGCACCGATCGATCACTCCCGGTCACTTGGGCTATCTTTCCAATCGACTAGGCCGGGCTGTTCACTGGGATCCTTTGAAAGAAGAGGTCATGAATGATCGTGACGCAAATACGTTGCTTCGCACTGATAACTATCGACGGCCGTGGCGTCTCGTTTAGGAGGGGAGATTCTATGAAGGAAATGAGTTTAGCAGATGGTTCGACGATTCCTAGTGTTGGCTTGGGATTGTGGAAAATAGATAAAGGTCAAACCGCCAATGTGGTGGAATCCGCTATCGGGATGGGATATCGGCATCTCGATGCCGCCTGTGACTATGGGAATGAGGCGGAGGCGGGAGAAGGGATTCAACGTGCTCTCGCCACGGGCGTGTGTCAGCGCGAAGATCTTTGGGTGACATCCAAATTATGGAACACCTATCACGCAAAAGCGCATGTGCGCATGGCTGTTGAGCGGTCGCTTGCTGATTTGAAACTCGACTACCTCGATCTCTATCTAGTTCACTTTCCCATTGCTCAAAGGTTTGTTCCTTTTGATCACCGTTATCCGCCAGAATGGTTTTTCGATCCTGCCGCGCCGTCCCCAAGAATTGAAACCGCTCCGGTTCCAATCGCTGAGACCTGGGGAGCGATGGAATCACTGGTGACTGCTGGTTTGGTTAAACGGATTGGAGTGTGCAATTTTGGCTGTTCGTTGCTGAGAGATTTGCTCTCGTATGCCAGTATTCGTCCCTCCGTCCTGCAGGTTGAATCGCACCCCTATCTCACGCAGGAAAAACTGCTGCGATATTGTCAGTCTGAGAAGATCGGCTACACCGCCTTTTCACCTCTCGGAGCGCAGTCCTACTTCTCTTTGGGCATGGCTGAAGAATCGGAGTCCTTACTGAATCATTCACTGATCCACGAAGTGGCGGCTGGGCAGCGTCGTTCACCGGCTCAAGTGCTCTTGCGCTGGGGGATTCAACGAGGCACGGCCGTCGTTCCGAAATCGGCTAACCAACAGCGCCTGGCCGAGAATCTAAAAGTGTTTGATTTTGAGCTGACCGAGGCAGAGATGCGTTCGATAAGTGGGCTCAATCGAAATCGACGTTTTAATGATCCAGGCGACTTCTGTGAAAGCGCCTTCAATACGTTCTTCCCGATATACGAATAGACGGATGAAATTTACCGCGATTAAACTGGACTGCCAACAGGAACCTTTTGGAGATCAGTTTCCATACGGATTGTCATGTTCTGCTGAGTCGATGTCTTTGAGTGATGTCTGTCGGGAGCTCTCTGTCTCTTATACACATCTGACGCTGCCGACGACTCCTTACGTGTAGATCT
>OJGX01001290.1_pt1 | contig 10538 bp, 7 predicted proteins | sample 1594661 | NCBI WGS metagenome assembly OJGX01 (sample SAMN05416839, study PRJEB24817) | seawater metagenome | isolation source: Sea water | place: Canada:Atlantic | collected 2013-07 | reverse complement strand
ACGAGATCATGCCTAGTCTCGTGGGCTCGGAGATGTGTATAAGAGACAGTGCTGAAGAGTGGCGATCCGATAGCGGTGGCGATGTATGAAAAATACAACAAGTTAGCGATGCCAAATCTGCGCTTGAATAAGGAGGAATGTCTCGATTTGATCCGCTTTATGGAGAGTGAGACAAGTCGCTTGCTAGGGGGCTCACCTCGAACATCGAGACGGCTTGTTTTTACCGAGGCCGGAGGTGTTGTGCCTGCTCGTCTCAAACCGAAAAAGACCGGTGCTGATGTGGTTGCGGTCATGAATGCGTGGGTTCGCGAAGCCAGACCTGGCGGCAAAACGAATGCGGGATATCTCACACTCGTGAATGTGAAGCAGGAGCCACTCGTTCTGGCGGAAGTGCATTGCAAGGCATTTAAGGAAGTTCAAATCCATGAAATGGCGAGGGTAGATGGATTGATGAAGATGCGCCGATTGGAGGAGCTATTGATTCCAGCCGGAGGGTCGGTCGTGCTGAAACCCGGCGGCCTGCATCTCATGATGATGGGAGCCCATGAACGCTTGATTATTGGTGACACCGTTGAGGTGACGTTGACCTTTGGATCAGGACTCACGCAAACCCTCTCTCTAGTGGTTTCGGATCAGTGATCCTCGGTTGGTGTTAACTTATTGCTTTCGATTCGACTCCGTTTCTGTCATCTGTTTGTTCTCTCTGTGAACGAATAGGAACAGTCGCGGGGGGGAGTCGAATATGCCTTTCAACATCCTTCAAGTAGGGAGTTCTCGATGGCGTGGTATTACCGTCGCTGTCTGGGTATGCCTCCATTCTCTTGACGGGCTCATCCTTCAGGCTGGAACCCGTCATATCGAAGCGGGATTTGAGTGGGAGGCCCTCAATGTGACCGCTACGGCCGAGCAGGGGTTTCAGCGCCTTGATTCGACTGCGACCGAGATCCGCTTTGTCAATCATCTTGCTGAGACGAGTGCGGAGAAGAACCGGATCTTGGAGAACGGTTCGGGAGTGGCTGCCGGCGATGTGGATGGGGATGGCTGGGTGGATCTGTATTTCTGTCGCTTGGAGGGTGGGAATGTTCTGTATCGAAATCTTGGCGGATTTAAGTTTAAGGATGTCACTGCTTCTGCGGGCGTCGCCCTGGCGAATCAAGCTTCGACCGGTGCGGTGTTCGTCGATGTCGATGGCGATCGAGATGTTGACTTGTTGGTGTCTGGGATTTCTTCCGGGGTGCGCCTGTTCTTGAACAACGGCCATGGCCAATTCTCGGAGGTCGAGAACTCGGGTCTGGATCGGAGCTCTGGCAGCATGTCCATGGCGCTGGCAGATGCGGATCAGGATGGCGATCTGGATCTCTATGTCGCGAACTATCGGAATGTGACTTGGAAGGATCTGCCTCCAGGGGTGAAGCCACGAGTGACTCGAGTTGGGGGAAAACCAGTGGCCTCGCCAAAGGACCGCTTCATCGCCAGTCTCCGAAATAATGGAAGCACGGCAATCACGGAGATCGGTCAGCCGGATGGCTTCTATCTCAACGATGGCAAGGGTGGCTTCGAGGCTGTGGACTGGTTGAAGGGCCGTTTTTTAGACGAGGCGGGCAAGTCGCTGAAAACGATTCCTCGGCATTGGGGTTTGTCTGTGGCCTTCCGTGATTTCAATGGCGATGGGCTTCCTGACCTGTACGTTTGTAATGACTTCCTTCATGGCAATGACGACTTCTTCTTGAATCAAGGGAACGCTTCGTTTCGGCGGATCGCCAAGGGTGCGATTCGTCACTCTAGTTGGTCTTCAATGGCGGTGGACGTTGCCGACATCGATCGGGATGGAAATTTTGATTTCATGGTGGTCGACATGCTGAGTCAAAGTCTGACCCGACGGCTGATTCAACGGGCAAATTACGAGACGGGTTCTCAATTAAGGCAGGTCGGCCTCTTTCTCGACCGGCCTCAACAACAGCACAACACGCTCTACCTGAATCGCGGAGATGGGAGCTTTGCTGAGATCGCTCATCTTGCTGGGGTTGAGGCGTCGGAGTGGAGTTGGAGTTTGGTTTTTCTCGATGTCGATCTCGATGGCTATGAAGATATTTTGGTCGGGAACGGTCATGCGCATGATCTCTTGGATGGGGACACGACGATGGATGCGATGCGGGCGATGCGGTCAGCACCGCGTGGTCAGGTGCCCCGCACCTTGCTCATGTATTCTCGGCTGGATTTGCCCGATGTGGCCTTTCGCAATCAAGGTGATCTGACCTTTGTCGAGGTAAGTGACGACTGGGGGTTTAACGTGGAGGGGGTTTCCACGGCGATGTGTCGGGCTGATTTGGATCGAGATGGGGACTGGGACGTGGTGGTGAATCGTCTTCAAGCCGAGGCCGTGGTTCTTGAGAATGTGGGAAGTAGTCCGCGAATCTATGTGTCTCTAACGGGGCGGGGTAAGAACACGGCGGGCGCTGGTTCGTTGGTTCGTTTGATTTCCACTGAGGTTGGGAATTCGTTTCCAGTGCAGCAACAAGAGCTCGTGGTAGGAGGGCGATATTTGTCGACGGATGCTCCCGCGCTCGTCTTTGCAGCTGGGAATGAGACGGCTGAGTTTCGACTGGAGATCGAGTGGGCGAGTGGAGCGATTAGCCGGATCGATGGCGTCCAGCCGAATCGGAGCTATTGGATTGAGGAACCTGAAGCCTTTGACGCGGATCGGGGGTTGCCTGATTCCGCCTCTACTGGAAAACCCTTATTTCGAGCATTCAACCTTCCGGCTAAAGAGATTCCGATGGGGCAACGATTTGACGATCGCATTCGTCAACCGCTCTTACCTCGGACATTGAGTCAAGCGGGGCCAGCGCTTGGTTGGGTGGATTTTGATCAAGACGGTTATGAAAACCTTGTCATATCAGGAGGGGCTAGGAAGACCCTTGATATGTTCGTCAACGATGGCGGTAGGCGTTTTTCAGGCCAAGAATCGTTTCCCATGGCATCGGTAAGCGACGGGGTTTGGCTGAACGTTGTTGGCGACGAGTTTCGCTATGTTGTCGGCTTGTCCAACTATCAAAGCGGGAAGCGCTCTCAAGCTTCGGTGGGCGTCTATGAATGGGAGGAGGGGCATTTAACAATGAAGGCATCCCTTTCCGGTCAAGGGGCATCCGTGGGACCCCTCGTGTCGCTAGACTATGATTTGGACGGGGATCTTGATCTTTTTGTTGGTGGTCGAGTGGTCCCTGGACGCTATCCCGAATCACCAATCTCTCGTCTCTTCAAGAACGAACAAGGGACGTTCCGATTGGATTTAGAGAATAGTCGATCACTTTTTGACCTAGGTATGGTGAATGCGGCCTTGGCTTTAGATGTTGATGGGGATGGCGATTCGGACTTGGCATTGGCTCTCGATTGGGGGGCGGTACAAATTTGGTCGAATGAGAACGGCCGTTTTGAAGATCGAACCGAAGCGCTAGGGCTTTCCCGGTATACGGGTTGGTGGAACGGTTTGGCCGCGGGTGATTTTAATGAAGACGGGCGCATCGATCTTGTTGCGAGTAATTGGGGGAGGAATACGAAATACGAGCGCTATCGCGATAAAGCGATTCGTTTGAGTTTCGGCGATATTGATCGATCCGGCACGCTTGAGACCATTGAGCAAGTCTATGATGTTGAGCGAGAGCGTTGGGGGGGGATTCGGGATCTGATCGTAATGGGGACAGCGGTGCCAGTGCTCCAGCAGCGGACCCATTCTTATCGGGAGTATGCGGAGATGGGGCTGGTGGGCGCTTTTGGCGAGGAGATAGAGCGGCTGGAGCGTCTCGAGGCGACTTGGTTGGAGTCGAGCGTCTTTATCAATCGAGGGGCTCGCTTTGAAGCCCGTGCTCTTCCGGTTGAAGCACAGTTTGCACCGGCCTTTGGTGTCGTGGTTGGGGATTTCAATGGCGATGGTCATGAAGATGCTTTTTTGGCTCAGAACTTCTTCGGATCCGATCCTGAGAACCCTCGGCAAGATGCCGGACTGGGGTTGGTGCTTGAGGGACAGGGCGATGGTCGATTCCGTTCGATGCCCGCTGCTGAGAGTGGGATTAGGATCTTCGGGGAACAGCGCAGCGCCGCTGCTGCCGACTTTGACCATGACGGGCGATTCGATCTCGCGGTGAGTCAGTTGGGGTCCAGACCGAAGCTCTTTCAGAATCAGAGTGCTCCAGCCGCGCATCGGGTTAGGCTGCGCGGGCCAGAAGGAAATAGACACGGCGTGGGGGCTCGATTGCGGCTCGGAGGTAGCGATGGTAGGGGGCCTTTGAGGGGCATTCATGGAGGATCTGGTTTTCGATCTCAGAATAGTTCGGTGACGCTTTGGCCAGTCTCGGAAGAAGAGCAACCCTTGACGATCCGTTGGCCTGATGGGGTTCGGTCAGAGATTACCTTGCGCGGACCGGCGAAGGAATGGAGCCTGATCCATCCAGAAGCGAGTCTTGAGTAGTTTACTTCAATCACACGCTTGCCCTTCCATGAACCTTTTCGATCAGATCGAGAGACGGGTATCATGAACGGATGATTTCCGGTCGTTGTTTCATCGCACGACGAAACTAGGGAATACAACGGCACAGGATCACTCATAGGAGGCACCCGGCGCGACATTCTCAAGTTCAAGCATGCTCTAAGGAGGCGATGAAATCTCCCTAGACTTCGCTGGGATCTGTTGTTAGATAACTAGACGTTGTGACTGGAAAGCGTGTTTCCAGCAGTTTTAATTTTTGAAGAGATGAAATACCGATTAGGAATCGTTTTAGGGCTCAGCATGTCCTTGAGTCAGATGTTGGGCATTGAGAAGGCAGATCTAGAGGATGCCGGTACCAAGCGAAGCTATGGTTTAGGTGCTAACTACGGTAAGCTTTTAGACCGGCAGTCAATCACCGTTGACATTGATAGTTTCGTGGAAGGGTTGCGGGACGGTTTGGCTAAGGAGTCGCTCCTCTCGGATTCGGAAATCCAAGAAGTGCTCAAGGCGATTACGGCCGAGCTTCGCGAGCGAAGTACAAAAAAACGTGAGGAAGCGGCTCAAAACAATAAGAAGCAAGGGGAAGAGTTCTTAGCCGCCAATGCTAAGAAAGAAGGTGTGAATACCCTAAAGAGTGGGCTTCAGTATAAGGTTATTCGAGAGGGTGACGGAGCGATCCCAAGCGCAAAGGATACCGTGAAAGTTCACTATCGAGGCACCTTGATTGATGGCACGGAATTTGACAGTTCCTTCAAGCGGGGGGAGCCCGCGAATTTCGGCGTCACCGGCGTTATCAAAGGTTGGACAGAGGCTCTGCAACTAATGAAAACGGGGGCGAAATGGCAGCTCTTCATTCCATCGGAACTGGCTTATGGCGCCCGTGGGACTGGAAGCAACATTGGTCCTAACTCGACATTGATTTTTGACGTTGAACTCTTGGAAATCACGACCCCTCCCGTACCGCAGGCGACTGTAAAGCCTATTACGAGTGACATCATTAAGGTTCCGTCGGCTGATGAGCTGAAGAAAGGAGCTAAAATTGAGGTCATCAAGGCGGATGAGGTAGATGACTACATCAAGAAACAAGGCGAGAAGCCTAAGACCGATCAAGAGTAGACCGCTGGTCTGTTTGATTCGGATTTCGTAAACTGGAATTTGTTAAAGGGTGATTGCTGTGGGCGATCACCCTTTTTATGTGTGCCCGTCAGGTTCAATTTTCTCCATGACAGGCCTCTCAGGTGCCGACTTTTGAGTTTTTCAAACTTGCTAAAATTCCTGTCTGATGTCCAATGGCTGTGAGTAGTTTGGGGAATTCCGAGTGGTTGAATGAGAATGAGTCTTCCTGAAAATTAACGCCAATGAACACGCATACAAGTCCACGAGTCCATCGCCGAGTTTCCGGCTTCACCCTGATTGAGCTGCTGGTCGTCATCGCGATCATCGCTATCCTAGCTGGAATGTTGCTTCCAGCGCTTGGAAAAGCGAAAGCCAAAGCACACGGCATCAAATGTTTGAACAATAACAAACAACTGATGCTGGCGTGGATGATGTACGCGGATGATGACGAAGGAACCTTGACCCATGCTTATGGAACGGCTCATGGCTGGATGAATACCAGTACGCTTGATTATTCGGCAAAGAGAGGCAACTGGGACTTTAATGTCGATATTGCTCAAAGTCCTCTGTTTCCCTATACCGGAAATTCGCCTGCTATTTTCAAGTGTCCCGCTGACAAGTCTTCTGTTGTTGCTGAAGGGGTGCGCCGGCCTCGAGTAAGAAGTATGTCCATGAGTGCTTGGGTTGGCGGAAACGATGGAAAGCACACTTGGTACGGAGGTCCGGAATGGCGGATGTATTTGAAGCAAAGCGACTTTGTTGATCCAGGGCCAGCGCAAACGTGGGTTTTTATGGATGAGCGCGAAGATAGTATCAACGATGGTTTCTGGGTGACGTGGATGCCGGATTATCCTGATCCAGCGGCGACTCGAATGGTCGACTATCCAGCTGGCTATCACAACAGTGCCGCAGGATTGTCTTTTGCTGACGGGCATGCAGAAATCCGGAAATGGCGAGATGCTCGAACGGTTCCCGTGCTCAAGAAGAACGGGAATATTCCTCTCAATATTCCTTCTCCCAACAATCAAGACGTGTTGTGGATTCAGGATCGAACGACCCGGCTGGTGAATCCATAGCGGCTCTTGAGATTCTGATTAAACCTCTAGGACAGTCACATGAAGCCAAAGCCGTCGAAAGCGAGTGCTCCACCGGCTAGTGGAAAACCTAAAGCGGGTGGGGAATTGGATGCCTTGGTGCGGAAGCATTTGCGGGTGGGGTGGCTTGCCTTACTGGTGTTTCTGTCGTTGGGAATTATTCTCGAATCGCTCCATGGTTTCAAAGTGGGGCTCTATTTGGATGTGTCGAATCAGACCCGACGATTCATGTGGACGCTGGCCCACGCGCACGGAACCTTGCTTGCCTTGGTTAATCTTGCCTTTGCATTGACCCTACACCTACTGCCGGGATGGCCCGCTAAGGACAAAACCTTTGCTTCGACTTGTTTTCTCGGTGCGACGATCTTGATGCCGGCGGGGTTCTTCCTGGGGGGAGTTTTTGTTTACGGCGGCGATCCCGGACTCGGAATCTTCCTTTTACCGGTTGGGGCGGTAATGCTCCTAATGGCTGTATTTAAGACGGCTTCAGGAGTGAAACGCGGATAACATAGAGATGCGAACTTTGGCCGTGAATGGCCATGCAAGGAATTAAAGAAAAAGCCCTCGGTAGTTGAACCGAGGGCTTTTTCGTCAATGGGGGGTGAAGGAACGGGCTAGCGTTTTTTCTTTGCTGCCTTAGCCTTAGCTTTCTTTGCTGGATTCTTCTTGGGACCGCGTCCCTTGAAGGTCAACTCGGCAATACCGGATTTGTCTAGTTCGCCGAGACCGTGCTTAATCATCAAATCGTATTGGGCCTTCGTAGCGGCCGCGAGTGGTAGATTGAGTTTCTTCTCTTTGCCGAGACCGAGAGCAATGCCTGAATCCTTGGAGGCATGCGAAGCAGAGAAATAGCAATCGTGATCGCGAATCTGCATATCTTCGCCGTCTGTTTCTAGCACGCGAGAATTGGCACCAGTCTGGGAAAACACTTCGCGTAGCATGGTTAGGTCGTGACCCAATGCCGCGCCGAGACCAAGTCCCTCTGCGAGTCCAGCGGTGTTGATATTCATTACCATGTTCACCAAGGCTTTGACTTCAGCGGCGGAACCAGCTTTTCCGATGTAGCGGTTGGAAGCGCTCAGTTTACTGAGAATTGGTTTGATTCGTTGAAACGCCTTTTTGTCGCCACCGCACATGAGATAGAGCGTTCCTTCCCGAGCTTGGGTAATACTTGAGGCCATGCATGCTTCGATCGTAGCAGCGCCAACCTTCTTGGCTCGTGCCTCAACCTTGATATGGGTCTTCGGTGAGATTGTGGCGCAATTGACAAACACTTTGCCCTTAGCGCCTTTCAGAAGGCTGTTGCCTTTGGCGGCAAAGATCTTATCCATGGCTTTGTCGTCCGTAACAACCGTGATAATGACGTCTGCAAGACTGGTGACCTCGGGAAGACCTTTGCAGTTCGTCGCTCCAAGTTCCTCCGCCAAAGCACCCGCAATCTCTTTGTTCAAGTCAAAGACCGCGGAAACCTTGTAACCACAGTCCTGCAATCGGCGCGCCATGTTCGCACCCATTCTTCCAACACCTACAACACCAATCTTCTTTGCCATAATGTGAACTTATTTTCCGTTGTCGCGGCTTACTCTCGGTCCATTGATCCAGGCATCATCCAACCAACAGCACGCAATGCACGGAAAGTAGGGGCTTTTTGGTCATTATGCACGTTTTTTTGTTGCCGCCGTCCATTGTGTTGACCTCTCTATCAGCGGGTTTGGGTTCTCTGTTTACGAGGCTCTGTCAGTTCGGTCCGTTGCAATCGAATAGCCTTTCCCTTAATCGAGTCACTCTTGTTGTGATGGGTTCGGGTTTCGCTTGAGATCTCGGGTTCGAATCTCCTGGTGCCTGGGAGTGATCGCCTGTTCTTCAATGGTTCCTTAGCTGCTACGGCGAGTCTTTAGTGGGCGGATCTCAATCGATGCATGATCCGAAGTGGGACACTTCGTGGCGAAAAGACGTTGTCTCACTGGGTCATGATGGCGCACATTTACGGCCGTGTTTTCAAGGGTGCATTCTGAAGGTATCTTGTAACCTGTTCTTAATAAGTAGTTTATATGTTTTTAAGGCGTCTGGCATCGTAGTTGCTGAGTGGTCCGGTAACGAAAAAGAAAGGTTTTAAGATGTCAAAGGTTCTGGGAATCGATTTAGGCACGACCAACTCTTGCATGTCTGTCATGGAGGGTGGCGAGCCAGTAGTATTAGAAAATTCGGAGGGGAAACGAACCACTCCGTCGATTGTAGCTTTCACTAAATCTGGAGAACGTTTGGTTGGAGATGCAGCCAAGCGCCAGGCTGTTACCAACCCCAAGAATACGGTTTATTCTGTAAAGCGGTTCATGGGGCGCAAGTATGATGAGGTCGGTGAGGAGACCAAGCGCGTTCCTTACAGTGTCGTTAAAGCGTCTAACGGTGACGTCGCGGTTGAGGTTCAGGATGGTGCTGAGACGAAGCAGTTCAGTCCTCCAGAGGTTTCGGCAATGATTCTTAGCAAGCTAAAGGCTGATGCTGAGACCCGGCTTGGCGAGACGATCACTCAAGCTGTGATTACGGTTCCTGCCTACTTCAATGATTCACAGCGACAAGCAACGAAAGATGCTGGGCGCATTGCTGGTCTCGAAGTTCTCCGAATCATTAACGAGCCAACGGCCGCTTCACTCGCCTACGGTCTCGACAAGAAGAGCGATGAGAAGATCGCTGTCTATGATCTTGGTGGAGGAACCTTTGATATCTCCGTGCTCGAAATTGGTGATGGTGTCTTTGAGGTCAAAGCAACTAATGGTGATACCCACCTGGGTGGAGATGACTGGGACAATCAGATCATTGATTGGGTCATTGACGAATTCAAGAAGGACTCTGGCGTCGATCTTCGCAGCCAATCTGATGCAATTCAACGTATCAAGGAAGAGGCAGAAAAGGCGAAAATCGCTCTTTCAAGCACTCAGGAGTATGAGGTGAATTTGCCATTCATTACGGCTGATGCGAGCGGGCCAAAGCATATTAGTATGAAGCTTACCCGTGCTCGACTTGAGCAGCTGTGTGATCATCTTTTCGAACGGACGATCACACCGACGAAAGCTTGTCTTGAAGACGCAGGTATTGCGACCAGCGAAGTGAATGAGTTGGTTTTGGTTGGCGGTATGACTCGGATGCCGCGTGTTGTTGAAACCGCAGATAAGCTTGTTGGTAAGAAGCCTCACCAAGGAGTGAATCCTGATGAAGTGGTTGCCATCGGTGCCGCCATTCAGGGTGGTGTTCTTAAGGGCGACGTTAAGGATGTGCTTCTCTTAGATGTCACGCCGCTTTCACTCGGTATTGAGACTCTTGGCGGTGTCTTTACGAAGTTGATTGAACGGAATACAACGATTCCTACCCGCAAGTCAGAAATCTTCTCTACCGCTGCTGATAATCAGCCCGGTGTTGAAGTGCATGTGTTGCAGGGGGAACGTGAATTTGCCCGTGATAATAAGTCGATCGGTAAGTTTAATCTGACCGACATTCCTCCTGCGCCTCGAGGGACCCCTCAGATCGAGGTCACGTTTGATATCGATGCGAACGGTATCCTTAACGTGAGTGCGAAAGATCTTGGGACGGGTAAGGAACAGAAAATTACGATCACGGCCAGCAGTGGTCTCAGCAAGGATGAGATCGAGAAGATGAAGCGAGATGCTGAGAGCAACGCCGAAGAAGACAAAGCGCGCCGCGAAGAAGTTGAGACTCGTAATAAGGCGGACAACGCAGTCTACCAGTCAGAGAAAATGCTGGCGGACAATGGCGATAAGATTTCTGCCGAGAACAAGACCAAGCTCGAAGGTGCTGTCAACGACGTTAAGGAAGCCCTCAAAGGAACC
>OJGX01001289.1_pt1 | contig 10539 bp, 9 predicted proteins | sample 1594661 | NCBI WGS metagenome assembly OJGX01 (sample SAMN05416839, study PRJEB24817) | seawater metagenome | isolation source: Sea water | place: Canada:Atlantic | collected 2013-07 | reverse complement strand
AGATCATGCCTAGTCTCGTGGGCTCGGAGATGTGTATAAGAGACAGGTATTATCAATGGCATTGGGAACATTTTCATACGCCACCTGACTTGCGGAACCGAAAATATTCGATCCAACAGCAGCGGAATTTACCGCAATTTTCGTAGCCATACTAGCAACGAGACGCCTTACAAAACTTCGACCAAACAAGGAGGGACAGACCATTTCACCGTTTTCGTCGGAAAAAAGCTCTCTCATATGCCAGACAAGCGGGATACCCAATCGTTTGGCTGCCCGAGCCGCAGCATAGCTAACCAACGAATTCACATAGACAAGATCAGGCCGAGTCCGCTCGAACTCTCTTTCAAAAGCGATGGAACGGCGGTTTTCAACCACCAGGTTCCTCATGAACCGAAACCAGCCCGGATGACGGAGCCAACTGCTGTGAGGAATCACCGAGACTGAACATCGTTTCCGCCTCATTCGTTTCACAAACGGCCCGTCAAAGGCAAAATACACGTCCACATCCCAACTTCGATCGATCATCCCTGAGACGATCATTCCACCGCTAATCGGGGCGCCCCCAAAGTTGGAACTATACTCGACAAATGCCAATCTCACGTCGTCCTCCAAGAGGCAATTGATCGCATAGCAAATTCGACGCGGACTTGAGAGATCATGAAAAGCATTTCATACAAAGCGACGTAAACGATCGGGCCAGGTTTGCAAAAGTCGATTCCAAGGTCAAGCAGAGCCTCTACTTCGCTCCTATGTGCCTTCAGACTCACTATCGAAGACATTGTCAATCGAAACGACCCTTACCGTCCAAAGGTTGGGCACCAATGGGCAAGCGATATGAATAAAACTCTACTGAAGCTCCATGAGATTGCAGACCGTTGCACGGTTTCCTCGTTTCGCATTTCTTGCTGAACGGCTGTTTTCGAGAAACCCAAACACTCCCTTTCAAGGTCCTACGAGCGGCTAGTCGATTGATTCCAATTTCCTATCTTCCAAGCATTCCATTTCTGTTAGTCCCCTTGCGAGATCCTTCGGAATCGAAAACACTGGAAAGGGTCCCGATTCCAAAGTCGATCATAGGTCGTCCTCCCAGTCGCAAGTCGGTCGAACTTGAAGCGATGGCAATGCCACTCGATCAATTGTTGTGCAAAGGTAGCACCTTGGAATTGCCCCAAAGTTCGTCCGGATCACAGCTTCCTTTGCCATGATTATTTCAGCTCCCTGTTCTCCGTTCATTCGACGCCAAGCCCAGCGAATCATTGACTCAGACGCATCACATCGTGGATCAAAACCCTCCTACAGCTCCCTAATCCCCGCAGCGCCAGTCTGTAAGATCTGCAACTTAGAAAATCCTACGCGTGGCATCCACCGAGGCAACGCCCCATTCTTCCCTCAGTTATCTCGAGAACAACGCGAATTACGATATATCGTTGTAGTTTCAAACGAACTCTCGTAACTCTGAAGCGTGAATTGTTCAAGTCTTCCTCAGGTTATGGTGTCCATGGCAAAGAACCGATCCCTGCCTGAGCTCTTGAGCGCGATCGTTGAAGGCATCGCTGCTTGCCAGAATATCGTCCTTGCCCGAATCTGGCTCAAGGAAATGGGTGATCTCTGCGAGTCGTGCCATCTTCGCTCCGAATGCCCCGATCAAACGAACTGCCTCCATCTTGCAGCAAGTGCAGGAAACCCGAGTAATCCGCAAGACGATTACAGTCGCCTTGACGGAGCCTTCAAGCGCATCCCACTCGGAACACGAAAAATTGGACACGTCGGGAAGACTGGTGAGCCCTTGCTAATGCCAGACTTGAAAGGCAATGAGGCGTGGATTGCTAATCCAGAATGGGTGGCAAGAGAAAACGTTCAGACGATAGCCGCACAACCCCTCATTTTTCATGGAAAGACACTCGGAGTTCTCGCCATCTTCGATACGACTGTTTTGGCCAAAACAGACTTCGAGTGGTTACGCGTCTTCGCGGACCATGCAGCCGTCACAATCGCCAACGCCCGCGCCTTCGAAGAAATCGAGTACCTCAAAGCACGTCTTGAAGAGGAGAATAATTATCTCCGCCAAGAGGTCAGCGAAGCTCTGGGAGCAACGAACATCGTCGGAACAAGTCCAGGCCTCACAAAGGTGCTGCAGCAGACCCAACTCGTTGCCCCAACGGACGCAGCCGCACTGGTTACGGGAGAAAGCGGCACCGGTAAAGAACTGGTTGCCCGGGCCATCCATGAAAGTAGTCAACGAAGAGATCATGCCCTCATCAAAGTCAATTGTGGCGCCGTACCGGAGCTCTTGTTTGAAAGCGAGTTCTTCGGGCATGTGAAAGGGGCCTTCACCGGCGCGGTGAAAGACAAACCAGGACGGTTCGAACTGGCAGACAAAGGATCAATCTTCCTTGATGAAATCGGAGAAATCCCCCTAGCAATGCAGGCCAAACTACTGCGCGTCCTCCAGGAAGGTGAACTGGAACGGGTCGGCGATACCGTAACACGAAAGGTCGATGTCCGACTGATCGCCGCCACCAATCGCGATCTTCTCAATGAGGTCGAGGCAGGGCGATTTCGCCAAGATCTTTTCTACCGACTGAGCGTGTTTCCCATCGAAATTCCCCCGCTGCGAAAACGACCGGAGGACGTCGCGCCCCTAGCCTTGCACTTTATCGATCAAGCGTCTCGACGCATGAACCGCTCCAGCCCACGCATCTCCCAAGCCACCATGAAACAGCTCGAGGCGCACGATTGGCCCGGAAACGTGAGGGAGCTTCAAAACGCGGTCGAGCGGGCAATTATCTTATCACAAGGCGGACCAATTCGATTCGACCTTCCTCAAACGAGCAGCCTTAGTTCTCCTGACCGACCGAATACCAACCACCCTACGACAATTCTCACGCGGGATGAACTCAAAGCCCAAGAAAAAGAGAGCATTGTCGCCGCTCTCAGGCAGAGCAACGGTCGAGTGTTTGGCCCGAACGGAGCCGCAGGGATTCTAGCAATGAAGCCCACAACCCTAGCCTCAAGGATCAAGAAGCTAGGCATCGATAGATCGACAATCTAAGAATTCAAAGACTCAATCCCTCCGTCACCCAATCGGGTCGATCGTCCCCGTGTTCATCGAAGTCCTCATCCGTCTCTCCCGTAGAAAATCAGATCGGTCGATTCGTCACAGCGACGACTATTCGTAATTTTTACTACTAGATTTCGTAATTTACGATTCTTCGCATTCGCTCATACTCCTGGAAAGTGAGAAAAATGGCCCAAACACCTCGATTTCCGGGCAAAGACCGCTTGGCACGTTTCATGAGATACCGAATCGAAGCGAAACAAATCGGACCACGAACGATTCTAGAACAGCGAAAGATCCCTGAGATGAACCGAATCAATCAAATTGAGCCTGAAACAGCGACTGGCCGAACGAGAGACTTATTCAAAACAGTCAAAACCAACTACGGCTCGGTGCCAAATGTGTTCCGAGTCCTGGGGAATTCACCGACAGCGCTCTCCGGATTCCTCAGCTTCAATAAAGCCCTAAGTGAAGGAGCCTTCGATGCGAAGATCAGAGAACAAATTGCCCTTACTGTGGCGGAAACAAATCTCTGCAAGTATTGCCTGAGCGCACACACGGCGATCGGATCCGCCGTTGGCCTAACGAATCAGGAAGTCCTCGGAGCTCGTCAGGCATCGGCCAGCGCGACCAAGACGGACGCTATTCTGAAGTTCGCCCGAAGCGTGGTCGTTAGTCGTGGCGAGCTCAGCGATACTGAGATAAGCGACGCCAAAAACGCAGGATTGAATGACGGGGAGATCGTAGAAACCGTTGCCAACGTCGCAGCAAATATCCTGACAAACTACCTCAATCACATCGCAGCAACAGATGTGGACTTCCCGGAGGTTCGCACCGGTGAAATCGAAGCTGCGATCCAAGCTTGTTCAAACGAATGTGCCTGTAGCTACTAAGCTTGCAACAAACCACAAGAACGAAAGAAAGGAACCAAATGAAAGCAACGCATCTCAATAAAGAAACCTTCGATCCCACACTTAAGAACTCACCCCACCCCGTCTTGGTTGATTTTTGGGCAGAATGGTGTGGCCCTTGCCAAATGCTAGGGCCGGTCATTGACGAGATCGCTAGCGAGCAAGATGGCAAGGCAATCGTCGCAAAGGTCGATATCGATCACTCTCCTGAACTAGCGACTCGATTCGGCATCCAGTCGATCCCAACGCTTATCGTATTCAAGAATGGCATCCCCGTGAACACGCTCCAAGGCGTTCAAGCGAAATCCAAGATCACGGCAGCGATTGAAAACGCCCAGACGGTGACGGCTTGATTCAATCCCCCAATGCAACTAGCACGGTGCCCGGGCGAATCATTCGTTCGGGCACCCGAAACCATCCTTCAGTAATTGCAGAAGAGGGCATCACGTCTTCCACCGAAAACAGCAGTGCACACTCTGTGACGAGCGGGGAATCACAGTTCGAAACGCGAGTTCGGCTACGCCCTCTTGTAGGCAAGATAAAATTGTCTCACCGCCTCGCCCAGCTCTGATGTCGACGAATAGATAACGCCCTTCTCATTCATGAACGTCCCATCCTTTCGATTCAAATCGAGCGCCGCCCCATGGATATCCGTCGCCGCTTGCCCCCATTCTTCTAAGAGGCAAGACGATGCCGCAAAGTCCCAGAAAGACCCTCCGCCTTTCGTCGCTTTGGGTAGTTTGAAATAAATCGCAGCAGGATTCTGCGTCACCCAGGAAGCGTTCAATGCCGCCCCTACATAATCAATAGAAACCACACCTGAAAGCCCCGCCTTCTGAGCTATCTGCTCAACGCCCCTTGCTACTGCTGAATAGTTGGGAACACTTTTCATACTCCGATCCATCAACCAATAGAGCGGTTCTTCCTTCGATTTCTGAGCAGGTCCGAGGGGCGTTCCCTCTCGAAACGCGCCTGAGCCGGTCTTGGCATGATACATGACTTCCTTGCTCGGATCATAGATGACCCCAATCACCGATCGTCCCTGTTTGGATACAAGTGCGATCGACACAGCGTAGCCAGGTTTCCCCTCCACAAACGAAAGCGTTCCATCAAGCGGATCCACACACCAAAAATAATCGGAGCTAAGCCGACTCTCGTCATCCACACTCTCTTCAGTAAGTAGTCCCAATGAATATCGACTCATCGAATCGCTCAGGACATCAAGAATAATTCGCTGACTCTCAAGATCCACCTCCGTCACGACTTGAGATGCAGGCGTATCTCCCGCGGCTTTTGCTCGGGTTTCACCATGTTGGCCTGCTTTTGAATGAACGTAGACACCTGCTCTACGAGCGGCCGTTTTCGCCAGTTCACAAAGACATTCCAACTCTGTTTCGGTCAGTTTCATAAGAAGCGTTCAATCACTCTCTTGGCCATTCGTTCACTGTAGGTATTGATTTTCCAGTGACCTGGACACCAGCCCTTCAGGAAGCGGTGAAAGTCAGTCCAGGCTACGGGAAACAATCCACGCCATTCCGCGACCACCGCATTGGCATCCACCTCAGGTCGACGCCGATTCAACGCTCCCACGAGGCAATCAAAATACCAATCGAGAAGTGCTAATTCATTTGACTCACACTCCTCCTCTTCCAGGCAACTTCCAATGAAGTAAGCCACGTCCTTCATCCCGCATCCGCCTCCCACATACTGAAAATCAAGCGCCGCAACCTTATCCCCTACAGCAGAGAAACAAAAGTTGGCAAGCTTGGCATCACCGTGAACGAAGGTCTGAAAACGGGCCTCTTTGAGGCATTGATCCAATCGAGGAGCCGCGGCCTTCAATAAGTCATCTTCCAAGGCTTCAAGCTCACCAGGGCGGGTTTCGAGGTGCCAATACGTGCCTGTTTGCCATAGCCCCAATGGCTCTTCGCCCATGAAAAGGGCGTGAAATTCAGCCAACCATTGAAGACAAGCCTTCCATTGCTGCTTTGTGACACTCGTCAGTCTCACCGGAAATTGTGAGGCATCTAGATCTTCCAGCAATAGCAGCACATCCTCGGAACCTCGGTCGCAAGCAAGGAACTCAGGAGTCCGGCACAATCGATCGCAACGCGTTCCCCAAGTTTGATACCAGTTTGTCTCGACTTGGTAGGAAAACACCTTTCGATCATGAGAAAGATTGGTATTCCAACCTCGAGGATGCTCCTGGTTTAGCGGAAGCTGAACGTGTTTTGCCACGACAGAGTGACGCGTTCCCCCGGCTAGATTGATTCGAAGGATTTGACCGTAGCCACTCCAGAGCTCCTGAATCACTGAATCGACCCTCAAGGAGGACGCTCCCGTTGCTTTCAGAATCGTTGACGAGAAGGCCTCACTAAGTGAGTGAATCATTCAATCAAGTCTCCTAATTCGTGTTATGCCGCGCTGATCGATAAGCATCACTCGTCGCCCACAGCCCGTATCAAGTCCTTCAACTTGTCCTTCTCCTCTACTGAAAGAGTCGCCATCTGCTTCGGATCCAAACGATCACGGGCGTGGCGCATCGCCGAACGAAGCCACGGCAACTGACCGCGGTAGGTCTCACATCCAGGGCAGAAAAAACAATGCAATAGAATCGCCAGTCGTTCACCAAACCGAAGAGGCTCGTCCATCGCTCGCGAAAGCAACCGCATGCTTTGCTCGCATTCAATCAATCGAAAGATGAGTCTGGAAAACAACGAGCGCACGATAGTCTGAATCAATCTGAAGACAAGGGAGCCCCCGGTTTCTCAAACCAGTTTTTCTCCAAACACGAACGGAGTTGCTTCCGAGCCCGATGAAGCAAGACATAGAGATTGTTCTTCTCAATCATCAAACTCGCTGCGACCTCATCGACGGCCACACTGTCCATTTCGATCGAAACAAAGGCCTGAGCCAGTCGCTCGGGAAGATTGGCAAGGCATTCATCAAGAGTCTGGTAAAACTCACTTCGTTCAAGCGAGTCTTCCGGTGAGAGTGAAAATTCTCTAGGCATCCGAGAATCCAAGAGATGCCCCTTGTCGTCAAAATCACCATCCTTCGCCCCCCATTCTGTATCATCGACCGGCACCTCACGCGCCCGTTTTCGAAGGGTTTCTATGGTCTTGAATCTTAAGATCCCCGTCAGCCAGGTTCGGATCGAACTCTCGCCTCGGTACCGTTCCTTCCCCTTGATTGCTGTGAGAAGCGTCTCTTGAACCGCGTCCTGTGCCAAGGAACGATTGCGGAGCCGCAGCATGGCATAGCCCAGTAAATAGTCCCCATGATCCTCCACCCAACGCTCCGGATCCACCGGAACTTCTTGGTTTTCTGTGAGCTTCATTCTGATTTTACCTGCGACTCAGACTTCACTGAAGGACGACGGCACTACTGTGTCAGTAGGCATCCAAAAAAAGAAGAATCTTTTGTGTAAGATTCGGAGGCAAAGTCTCACTCACCAGCAGACGAGAGATCTAAAGAATCTCCAAACAAACGAAGAATCCGTCAAAAACCGAGCAACCAATTGACTATGAAAACAGCAACCCTCCGAGGAGCCGATCCAGAGCATCCGGCAAGCGGCAGCGTCACAATAGATAGCCGACACGTTACCCTAGAAAACGTATCCATCACAGAGGCCCCGGATGCCCGAGTGATCCTCACACGGAACCATGACGAGCCCAGCGGGATTCGCCTCGGACCGCTTCAGAGCTTTTCCGGAACCCATCGCTATGAGCTTCCCGCCGACACCCAGCTTGACGACTACGACTCAATCACGATCTGGTGTGACAAGTTTAGCGTTCCCATTGGTCTCGCTCGCTTTTAATCCCAACATCGACACCTACGACAATCCGGCCTCGTTGACGCTCTCAACCAAGCCGGATGTCGGGTCTTTCAATTTCCCTATTCTCTGACAGAGTCTGTTCTTAAGAACCCACGAGCAATCTCCCTACGACAATCGCGATGCGCAGCCAAGTTCTCACTCAATTCAGCAAACTAAAGATCAACGAACCTATCCATGCTTTGGTTGAGAAGGTCGACCTTGTGGTCACCCGCTTCGGAGAGTCGGAGGGTGAGCTTTCGGTATTCTACGGACGCTGCGCTCACCGCGGCGCGCTCCTTGCGGACGGTTACGTAAGCGGCAAGAACCTCGTCTGCGGAGTTCACTACTGGGATTTTCGAGTGGATACGGGCGTCTCAGAATACAACAACTCAGAGCGGCTTCCCAAATTCACGTCCTGGGTCGAGGAAGATCAAGTCCATGTCGACGCCGATGAAATCGCGAACTGGGCAAAGGAGCATCCGCAGCCCTTTAACCGGGACGAATATCTCGGCCAATACGCCGACACCCATCCCACCGCTGAGGAGGACAAGGTCGGAGAGATTCAACATCTGGCAAAATTCGGACTCAGTCACTGGGGACACCATGGAAATTCGGCTTCCATGGGCGTCCCCCGAACTCAGTTGCCCCGTTGGGATGACATTCAGTTACTTACTGGGCAACTTCATAAACTGCCTCTTTTTGATGATGCCGCCGTTGACACCGAACTCGTGATCGGTCCAAACGCCAAGAAACCGCTCAAACTAAACATTCCTCTCTTCGTTTCTGACATGAGTTTTGGGGCGCTTTCCGAAGAAGCAAAGGTCGCACTCGCCACAGGCGCTGAAATGGCCGGAACAGGGATCTGTTCCGGTGAAGGAGGAATGCTGCCCAGCGAACAGGCCGAGAACAGCCGCTATCTCTACGAACTGGCGAGTGCTCAATTCGGATACCGGGATGAATTGATGGCCAAAGTTCAAGCCTTTCACTTCAAAGGCGGACAGGGAGCAAAGACCGGCACAGGAGGCCATCTCCCAGGAGTAAAAGTACAAGGAAAGATCGCCCACGTTCGTGGATTGGAACCCGGAACTGCCGCGATCTCTCCACCGCGATTTACTGAGCTTGATAGCCCCGACGCCTTTCGCGATTTCAGTGATCGGGTCAGGACATTGAGCGGGGGTATTCCGATCGGCTTCAAATTGTCCGCACAACACATTGAGAAAGACATTGATTTCGCCCTTGAAGCCGGGGCCGACTATATCATTCTCGACGGTCGAGGCGGCGGCACGGGGTCGGCTCCGCTCATTTTCAGAGACCACATCTCCGTCCCCACAATTCCGGCACTCGCCCGCGCCCGCCGCCATCTCGACAAGTCGGCCAAAGGGGTCACGCTCATTATCACCGGGGGCCTGCGAACGGCTCCGGATTTCGTCAAAGCATTGGCGCTCGGGGCAGATGGCATTGCGGTGTCCAACTCAGCGATGCAGGCCATCGGTTGTATCGGAATGCGGGCGTGCAACACCAATAGCTGTCCGGTAGGCATCGCAACGCAGAAGGATGAACTCCGAAAACGCCTCGAAATCGCCAAGTCCGCTACTCGTCTCAAGAACTTCTTCGAAGCGTCCGTCGACCTCATGAAGGTGCTTTCGCGAGCCTGTGGCTATGATCGCCTCTCGCAATTTAACCACGAGGATCTTTCCACCTATGATGAACAGATGGCCCGATTGACACGAATTCCCTGGGCCGGCGGTGAATTTTAAGACCCAAAATCGAACCTGGATTGCCCCTCGCCGCTCCTCTATAATACCCTAGCAGCCTGCCGGGCGAATGCCCGGCATTGAGAGGCCCTAGTTATTTAAGCAATGAACACCATAGAAACTACCCAAGACCGACTCGTCTTGCCCATTGAGGACGGCGAATCAGCAGCAACGATCCTCCCTCTAGACAAGCAAGTCTCATCAATCAAATTTGAGACGGCCACTTTCGGTCTTGGCTGATTCTGGGGCCCAGATTCCGAGTTCGGAATCATTCAAGGTGTCCTAAGGACGCGAGCCGGTTACTGCGGTGGCGTCAGTCCTCAGCCAAATTACCGTGCGATCGGAGATCACACGGAAGCAATCTCCGTTGACTATGACCCGCGAGTCATCAGCTACCAAGAGCTGCTAGACCGATTCTGGCGCTCGCATCATTGTCAATCGACCGTTCTCGGAAACCAGTATCGAAACGCCGTCTTCACCCGATCGGCGGAGCAAGAGAAGGCAGCTCGTGCCTCCCTCCAAACGAGAGCTAAAGAACTAGAGATCACCTCAGAAGATATCAAGACTCCGGTCGTTCCGATTAGTGAATTCACCATCGCTGAACGCTATCATCAAAAATACCGTATCGGAGCTCGCGATGAGATCCGACTCTTTCTCGAATCAACCTATCCAGACACCAAATCATTCGCCGATTCGACCGTAGCAACCCGGCTCAACAGCGTGTTGGGTTCCGGCACAAGAAACGAATGGAAATTGGTCCTAGATGAATTGGCGCTCTACGGTCTCCCAGAGAAGCTCGAACAACGGGTGCGTCGTGAAGGAACGCCCGGATAATTGACAAGCCTTCGATGCCAGCTCAACTCCCTGCCCAGCCAAGCGGCCAGAGCTAGAGGACTCAGACCCTGCTCTGGTCTGACTCCTAAACTAACGTGGACCGCCAGGAGGGCGCCCCTGTCCAGGACCTCTTCCTGGCCCGCGTCCGCCAGGTCCACCTCGGCC
>OJGX01001283.1_pt1 | contig 10561 bp, 8 predicted proteins | sample 1594661 | NCBI WGS metagenome assembly OJGX01 (sample SAMN05416839, study PRJEB24817) | seawater metagenome | isolation source: Sea water | place: Canada:Atlantic | collected 2013-07 | reverse complement strand
TACACGTAAGGAGTCGTCGGCAGCGTCAGATGTGTATAAGAGACAGGTGCTGCGTCATCGCCGGTGACGTGTTCTGGTTCGTCCTCCGGCATGGTCCGTTCGATCAAGCGGGCGAGGGATTTGATGGAACGGTCCCCGTAGAGTGGTTCGTCATATTCCCCTTCGGTGCCCTGGCCTTGGTCTCCGTGGCACCGTCTACAATGCTCGGCGTAGATCGCTCGACCACCGTTCAGTCCGGCCTTGCGTTCGATTACGATTTCGTTGCCGCTGAGGGTTCCTGCGGTTCCAATAATACCGAAAAACCCTAGTAGAGCTGCCCGGGCGCTCCCGATTCTGAAGAAATCGGAATTGTCGGATTTGTCTTTTGGTTTGTGTCTATGCGAGTCACGCATGCCTAAATTCTATTTGGAGACTTGCGGATCGTCGATACCTAGAAAAGGGATCTTTTCGATCGCTTAAGATCGGCTCGGCACTATTCGCAGCCAGCGAGCTCATTGACGTGGTGCTGCACGTCTCCAAGACTAGGGACTAAAACCCTATAGGAGGCGTTACAGGAAATTGTCGACGAGTCGAATTTTACCCGTGCCTCGAGTCAGGATGTGTCCCCGTGAAAAAAGGGGGGGGCTTCTCAGTCTAGGCAGGAACCGAGAACGCGCCGGCTTCATAGCAGTTGCGACGTTCCTTGCCGACCATATCTAGCGGGCTTAGCTGATAGAATTGCCGCATTTCTTTGGCAAATTTATCGTATTTGGTGAACCCAAGATCGAGGGCAATGGCTTTGAGGGGCCTTCCAGAGCGGATGAGATGGCGTGCTCGAATCATTCGTTGCAGTCTCATCCAGTATTTGGGAGAGATCCCGATCGTTCTGAGAAATTGACGTTCTAGCTGGCGGGGCGATATGTTCAGGTGCTCGGAAACCTGATTGACTTTGTAGCCACAATCTAGCGCCAGGTCAGCCAGGTTTACCGGTGCCGAGGCCAATCGTTGGTTCTCGTAGATAACGATGTCGTTCTTATACTTGACCATGACTGTGACTCGATAATCGGGCGCTTTTCACGCTGCGGGCTGTTTTGCAGTGCTTTGAAAAACGGGGCTTCTATTCTCTTGGTTCTATCGGACATTCATTGGTTGGACTTGAGTCGTTTTCATTCCTTACGACCCTCTTCGGGGCGACCAGATTGGATCAATCATTTGATCGTTCCAGCGTTTCCATGCTGTGATGAGCTCTTGGAGATGATGTGAGTCGCTTGTCGATAGATCATTCTTCTCGGATGGGTCAATCCGTAGATTGTAGAGTTCCCATTGCTTGGGTTGTCCTCGTTTGGGGTTCTTAAGGATCTTCCAGTCGTCTTTTCGAAGTGCTGTCTTGTTTCCTTGTCTCCAGAAGAGCTCTTTGTGAGGGCGCTCTTGTTTCTCTCCGTTGAGATAGGGGATGAGATTGATGCCGTCGTAGGTTTTGTTTTTTCTTAGTGATGCCCGAGAGACGCTCGCTGCGGTTTTAAAGATGTCAAGGGAGGTCACCGGATGCTGATAGGTAGTTGATCTAGGCAAGGTTCCTTTCCATTGGATCAGGAAGGGGACCCGGATTCCGCCCTCGTAGACACTTCCTTTGCCGTCTCTAAGCGGTTGATTACTCGATGTCAGTTCTTTTGTCGGACCTCCATTGTCGCTGATGAAGAAGATCAGGGTGTTTTCTTCCAGCTGGTTTCTTCTCAGCGATTCAAGAATGGACCCGACACTGTCGTCCAGGTTGCTCAGCATGGCGGCGAAGATCCGACGTTGGATGTCACGAATGTGTGAAAAACGGGCCATGTATTTTTTTGCCCCTTGAAGGGGGCTGTGTACCGCATTGTAGGGGACGTACAAAAAAAACGGGGCATGTTGGCTACGGTCGATGAAGTCGACGGCCTCTCGTGTGATGGCATCGGTGAGATAGGCCGTTTCATTGACGGGTTGACCTGATCGTAGGATTGGATTGTCGGCGTCGTAGTCCGGTTCCGTGTAGCCCATGTGGGTCGAATAAATCAGTTCTCCGCTCGGTGAGGTCCATCGGCCTTTGCCTCCTCCGGGAAGCACTCGTCGGCGAAGCCAGGTCGTGGTTCCTTTGTAGGGTGGGGGGACGAAGTAATGGCCTTCGTGGAGGAAACCGAAAAACTCATCGAATCCGCGTCGGATCGGATGATATTTGGCGGTCCCACCGAGGTGCCATTTGCCGAACATTCCCGTGACGTAGCCGGCATCGACCAAGAGCTCTGCGATGGTTGTCTCACTGCTGGGAAGACCGGCGGACGGATCTTCATTTTGGGCTCCGATGGGGTTGAACTCATAGCCGAATCGAGTCTGATACCGTCCTGTAATCAGTCCTGCCCGAGAGGCGCTACAAAAGGCGGCGGTGACGTATCCTTGAGTGAATCGTATCCCGTTTTCTGCGAGTGAATCGATGTTGGGTGTCGGAATCTCTGGGTTGCCTTGACAGCCTAGCTCGCCATAGCCGAGATCGTCGGCGACGAGGAGTACGATGTTGGGTTGCAGCCGCTGCTGCGGGCCTTGGGCCTCGATGGCGAGGTGGAGTGAAAACACGAGACAACTGACGAGCCAGGGGAATCGACGGTGCCAAGGATCAGTCATTGTTTTCTCTTTGTGGAGCCCACTTGGACAAAATGCATTATTGAGAGCCTGTGATACTACTCAGGCTTTCCGGCGTTGGTCGAGATTATTGAGTGTTGCCAACAGCTTTTCCATGCTCCAACTGTCATCGAGGGCTTCGGAGAGGTAAGAAGCTTGGCTTCGGGGAGCGGTCCCGCTGGTCGGAGGGTCCGAGTCAAGATTCGTCGGGAATGAATAGCCCTCAGCGAGGGCTGCAATGACATCGTGTTGCCTTAGCTCGGTGAGGATTGTTGCTGCTTTTCGTTTCACTAATTCTGGGTAGACTGCCTCGATCATTCGATATCGATTCACCGATTCCATCGGGCGCCCAAAGGCGGATGAGATCTGTATTAGATTGGCGATGCGATCCGTCTCTGAGTGGTTGGAGCCAGCGGCATGGAAGAGGGCTGGGTTGAAAAAGAGAAGGTCGCCCTTTTTCATTGCCAGTTGAATGGCATGCTTTCGGAAGTAGTCCACAAAAACGGGATGTCGGAACTGGAGATAGCCGGGCGTGTATTGCTGGGAATACGGAAGGAGCTGGGTCGGGCCGGATTCGATCGGCATATCATTGTGAACAATGGCTCCCTGAAGGGTAAGGAATTGAGACATGACCTGAGCGTGTTCAGGAAATAACGCGCTCGTTTCGTCGGACTGAAAGCCCAGATGATAGTCTCGATGTGGTGACTGAGCTTGGCTCCCTGGTTTGACGATATTGACTTGAGCGGTCAGTTGATAGAACGGCCCGAGCCAAGCCTGGCAGGCGAGGGCAATCAATGAGTTGCCGTAGTAATCAGCAAATAGGTGTGGCGCTTTCAAGACCGACTTTTCGAGAGAATTCCAGATCCGTTCATTTGTTCCGAAATGGTCTCCTTTGGCAGATCCGTGCGCTTGTTCTTCGGCAATGATATCGCGAAAGACATTCGTCATTTCGTCAATGATCTCTTGGGCGGAAAATCCATCGCGAACCACGAAGACGCCGGGCCCTTTTTCGAGGCAACAGCGCCACTCATTGAGGAGGGCAAGCCGGGGCCTTGGCGTCTCTATGGTGTCGAGTAACTCCTGGCCCTGGTAGATTGGGACTTGCGAAAGGATGCCACTAGCTTCCGGGTAGTTACTCGCACGGGTCGTCTGCTGGCATAGTGTCGCGAAGTGAGAGATTTCTTGATCAAGGTTCATTGTGCTGACGCAATGAGAGACCCTCGTGGACTCGGGCAAGACTCGCAAGCGCGTTATTTGATCTTCTGTGTGATCAAGCGTTCGAGCTTTCGAGTGTCTGCCGCAAAACGGCGGATCCCGTCAGCGAGTTTTTCTGTAGCCATGGCATCCTCGTTCATGAGCCAGCGGAAGTTGCCTTCATCGGTCGGGATCTTTTCAATGCTCATAGAAGCTGACGCTTCTGGGGTGAGCTTTCTTGGTACTTCGCCGCTGTTCGCCTGGAGCTGATCTAAGAGGCTTGGGCCGATCGTCAGTAAATCGCAACCGGCGAGCTCGGTGATTTCATCGGTATTTCTGAAACTGGCACCCATCACTTCCGTTTCGTAACCGAACTTACGATAGTAGTGGTAGATATTGGTCACTGAAATCACACCTGGATCCTCGGAAGGGGAATAGCTATCTTTCCCAGAATTTGCCTTGTGCCAATCAAGGATGCGGCCGACGAAGGGGGAAATGAGTTGGACCTTTGCTTCGGCGCATGCGGCGGCCTGTGCGGATGAAAAGAGGAGGGTCAAATTGCAATGGATGCCTTCTTGCTCTAGGCGTTCTGCGGCGCGAATGCCTTCGTAGGTTGAAGCGATCTTGATGAGGATACGTTCACGGTCGATGCCTTGCTTTTCGTATTGCTGGATAAACCATCGGGCCTTTTCGATCGTTGCTTCGGTGTTGAAACTGAGGCGAGCATCCACTTCGGTCGAGACTCGGTGTGAGACGATCTTGAGAATCTCGAGGCCGAAGGCCAGTGAAAGCTTGTCCATGGCCAAAGTCAGGGTCTGGTCGCTGTCGTTGGCCTCCTTTTGGGCGGCTGCTAGTGTTTGGTCGACGAGTTCGCCGTACTCAGGTAATTGTGCGGCGGCGTAGAGAAGGCTCGGATTGGTGGTGGCGTCGCGTGGCTGAAACTTCTGAATGCTGGCGAAATCTCCGGTGTCGGCGACAATGATACTATGTTCGCGGAGCTTGCTAAGTTGATCAGTCATATCGTTTTCCTAGGCGGTTGATTCGTGCTGTAAAATGGGAGATCCCTCTCCTAACGAGCGCCGAGCTACGTTATCTCAAACCTTCACTAACATTGCGGCAAATCCTTGGCCGTGCAAGGTTAAGAAAACCGGTCGTCATTGGAAGATTGGGGTGGATACCTTTTTGCGATGAATCTGCTTCATAAACCCGTGGGATTAGATAGGATCTTGGCGCTCATGAAAGTGCACCGAAATTGGTTACAAATTATCACGCTTGGCTGCGGCTGGATCATGGCAGTGACTAAACTGCTGGCTGGAGCGGAAATTGAGTTCGTGGACAAGGATCGTGTGGTTTTCCTTGGGGGGACAATTTTTGATCGAGATCGATTATATGGAGAGGTAGAAACGGCGCTGACCTCTCATTTCAAGGGGCGGTCGCTCACGTTCCGAAATCTGGGCTGGGATGGTGATACGGTTTTTGGTCATGCCCGGGTAGGTGGTCGACGTGGGGCCGTGTTTGGTGTTGTTGGTGAGGGCTATCAGGCGATTATTGATCAAGTTGCGAAGGTTGATCCGACGGTGGTGTTCGTTGCTTATGGCGCGGTCGAGGCGCACGGTGGCTTGGAATCGCTCGCTGCGTTTGAGAAAGGGCTGGGGCGTTTGCTCAGTGATCTGTCAGCTCCTCACCGTCGTTTTATCCTGCTCACTCCGTTGAGAATTCTCGGCGAAGATGTCACGCAGCGAGTGAACGCTGCCGCACAGGTGGATCGGATGAATATTCTGCTTCAAACCTATCGCGATGCCATTGTTCGGATCGGTGAGTCTCGTCAGATGAAGGTCGTCGATCTTTTTAGTGCGTCGAGTCTTTTACAGAGAGATCACCGTGTTAACGGGCTACATCTCTCTGAGTTGGGCTACGAGGCATTGGGACGCTACTTCGTCGAGGTAGAGTGTGTCGCGGCAGAGACAACCGGTGTTCTTGATCGATCGTTGATGGGCGAACTCAGAAGCCTCGTTCGGCGAAAGAGCGAGTTGTATTACAATTGGTGGCGACCTCGGAATGATGCCTTTGTTTTCGGCGAGCGGAAGAGTGAACAAGTGCCCGTCCAATTGGAGCTGCCGCAATTCGAATCATTGATTGCGAACTTGGAAGCGTCGATAGCAGCGCTTGTTCGATAAGAAAGATTGCTCAAAGTATTTGCGATGACTATGAAAGTATCCTACTGCTTACTTGCCACCGTTCTTGTTGCTCAGACGGCTTGGGCGCAGCGAGATCTGAAAGAGATTCCCGAAGCCTCTCCTGCGATGGAGATGACTCAGTTCGAACTTGCCGAGGGATTTGAGATCAATCTTTTCGCGGCTGACCCTCTCCTGGCGAAACCGATTCAGATTAATTTTGATCCTAGCGGGAAGTTATGGGTGGCCAGTAGTGTGACCTATCCTCAAATCAAACCCAATGGTGTGGCCGAAGATCGGATCGTTGTCGTTGAGGATATCGATGGTGATGGGGTGGCGGATCGATCAACACTCTTTGCTGATGACTTGATGATTCCCAATGGAGTAATGCCCGGTGATGGGGGTGCCTACGTAGCCCAGGCGGGCGAGTTGCTTCATCTTCGGGACACAGACGGTGATGGTCGCGCGGATACACGTGAAGTGCTGCTTTCTGGGTTTGGAACCCAGGATACTCATCATACCCTTCATGGACTGACCTGGGGGCCTGATGGATGGTTGTATCTTCTTCAGGGGTATTACATCGCAACCCACGTTGAATCCTTGTACGGGCCGCGCCGCTTGAATGGGGGAGGCGCGTGGCGTTTTCATCCAGGGACCGGGCGACTGGAAATCTATAGCCGCGGCTTGGTCAATCCTTGGGGGATCCAGTTTGATCGTTGGGGCCAGACATTTCAGACCGATGGGGCCGGGGGAGAGGGAATTAATTATTCGTTTCCTGGTGCCACGTTTCGTGCCTCTCCTGGGGAATTACGGTTTCTCAAGGGGCTCAATCCTGGGAGTCCTAAGTTGAGTGGGATTGAGATTTTAAGTGGAGACCATCTGCCGGCATCGCTCTCTGGTCAAATCCTTGCGAACGACTTCCGAGCGAATCGAATGAATCGCTTTCAAATCAGTGAGGATGAATCAGGATTCATCTCGACCAAGTTAACCGATATTATTCATTCTAAGCATGTTTCGTTTCGTCCCATTGATATTGCCATGGGACCGGACGGAGCGATCTATGTGGCCGATTGGTATAGTCCAATCATCCAGCACGGGGAAGTGAGTTTTCGTGATCCTCGGCGAGATCACGTCCACGGCCGAGTTTGGAGAATTACTGCTAAAGGGAGGCCCTTGATTCCGAACGCTGATTTGACGAAGCGTACTGATTCAGAGTTGCTCGAGTTCTTGAAGGCGTCTGGAGACTTTACACGACGTCAGGCACGTCGAGTGTTGGTGGAACGTTATCAGCATCCGGTTGAGAATGCTAAAGCAATGGCATTTCGTCGCTTGTTGACTGAGTGGGAATCAGGGCTTGATAAGGCTAATGGCGACTATGAGCATCATTTGCTCGAACTATTGTGGCTTCATCAGTCATTGGACTGGGTTCAGAGCGGGCTGCTTGAGCAGCTGTTGAGGGATCAAGATTATCGAGTGAGAGCGGCGGCGGTTCGTTGTCTGGGGGATTGGCAAGATCGCATGAGTGGAGGGTTTGAGCGTCTTAAGGAAGCTGTCACGGATCTACATCCGAGGGTGCGGCTCGAAGCAATTAATGCTTTGGTACAGGCAGACTCTTTGGAAGCCAGTTCTGCGATCGCCTTGGCGCTTGATCAGCCAAGAGATCGGTTCCTAGATTTCGCTCTTTGGCGTGGGTTTAGAGAGCTGGAGGATCAATGGCTACCTGCCGTACAGGCGGGCGTGTTCGATTTTGGGGGGCAGGCCGATTATCTTGTGTATGCCTTGAAATCGCTGGGCTCCTCAAGTGCTGTCGAGTCACTGGTTCGACTGGCTCAGAGCGACGACTCGGTTTCGGAATCTAAACTCAGGATCTGGCAAATTGTCAGCCAGGTGGGCAACTCAAAGCAGCTCAATGAGGTGTGGAGGATTGTTGGTAGCGATAAGGTGCGATCAACGACAAAAGCGTCACTAATTCATGGCTTGATTGCCTCAAATCGGGAGCGCGGGATTTCCTCGGTGCCTAGTTTTGAAGTGCTGAGCCGCTTGATCGTTTCCGGAAAGGGGGGGCTTCTTCGAGCAGTGGTCGAGGCAGCAGGGGAGTTTCGAGTGAAAGGAATGGATGTCTCCCTACGCGCTCTTGAAAAGAAACAAGACCTAGACGCGGCCTTGCGAGCGAAACTTTACTGGGCTTTAGGTCGAATTGGCGGATGGGGGAATGAAGCGCTCATCGTTACTCGACTGGCCCAATTGGATGATGTTGCTGAGGAGGCGACGCTCGTGTCAGCGTTGATTCCTTCAAATCCAGGGGTGGCTTCGCTTCATGTTTGTCGGCTTATCCGGCAGGCTCCGGAGGCGTCGGAATCCTGGATGCCCTTGGTTCGAAGCTTCCTCGGGAGTCGAGCCAATGTGACTCTCTTGGAGCAAAGCCTGATGCATCATTCCCTCCCTCGCAGTGCAGCGAGGCTCATTCTTAATGAAGTGGGAGCGTCGGGAAGGCAATTCTCTAGTCTGATTTCGACATTGACCAAGGCGGCTGCGTTGGATGCGGATTGGTCGACGATGTCAGGGGAGGAATCGAAAGCCATGGCATTGCTGGCTTTGTCTGAGGGAGATGCGAAGCGAGGAGAGGCACTGTTTAAGAGTGATGCGCTGATGTGTCTGAACTGCCATGCCATCGAAGGAATGCGAGGCAAGGTTGGCCCCGAACTGGGGAGTATTGGCGCAAGCGCTCCAGTCGATTACCTTCTTGAATCTCTCGTGCATCCGAATGCGGCGATCAAGGAAGGTTACAAAACCTTGAACCTTGAAACGAAGGCCGGAGAATTCATTAGTGGCGTTCGCTTACAGGAATCTCAAGAAACACTTGTGCTCCGGGGTGTTTTGGAGGACCAGATTATCGTTCCCGTCTCTCAGATCGAATCTCGAAAACAAGGCCTCTCTCTGATGCCTGAGGGCTTGGTCAATACGCTATCGCGCCAAGAGTTGCTTGATCTCGTGAAGTTTCTCTCGACCCTTGGCAAGTAGATGGACGGAGTCTTGGGGCAGGACTAACGGTCTGGGTCTCCAGAAAAACGGAAGGGCGTTCCCCCGAGAATCTGATCTGATGTTGTCGTTGAGCAAACGAATTTTTCGATATGCTCGATGATGAGATCGGTGCCTCGGTAGTGATTGACGTAAGGCCACATCTTCGGGTTATACATGGCATCTGTCATGTCGCGGACGAGGGCAACATTCTTTCCATTCTTCGAGAGTTGTCTTAGTCCAAAGGGCCTTCCAAGGACGCACATATTGGTATGAACTCCGACGAGAAGCACGTTTTCGATGTCATGATGTTCCAAAAGACTCCAGACTTCTTTTCCGTCGTCCGTGATAGCGTCGACGGAATGAATCTTGATGACATCGTATTGTCGGACCCAGGGGGAACCGGGGTTTCGCCCCATATCGGCCAAGTATTTTGCCCACGCAGCGTGCTCTGTCGGATCATCGTCTTCACCTCCATCCGATTGATCTAAGGGGTAGACTGCTTGCTCTTCTGCGGGGATTTGATAGCACCAGTTCCCGATATCCTCGGGAAGGTTGGTTGCTTTGGGAACGTTCTGAGCACGAAGCCTGGCCGGGTGGCCTTCGTAGAAATCGACGCAGCTGCTTGGAGAGTGAATGATCAATGCTCCTTCCTCACGTGCTTTTTCGATCAGCTGGTTCATCCGCGGGGCCATTTCTTTCACCCGCATGACCGCATTCTTACAATGATGAAGGTCCCAAACGTCGCAGACAATGATGGCGGTCTTAGAAGGCGCCCAGAGCTCTTTTTCCGTGACTGTCTTGAAGGCGCCTGTGTTGCCTTTTGAGACTCTCTTCTGCGTCATGATCGCGAAGGGCTTTTCGGGCTTTGTGGCCGCAGAATTACTCAAGGTGCCGAGGAAGCAGGTCAGCAGAAGGGTACTCGCTATCAGGCGAATCCGCGAAGTGTGTGGCCGGGAACTCATAGCCTTGATCGTAGAAGGCGTTCTCTTGCCTGCAAGCAAAATGAATGAGTGCAGCTATCAACGAAGAGACGGTTTGAAAGCGGGCCAAGTCGCTTGAGCCCCCTCAGGCGGCGGTGTTGAGGCAATGGGAGCTCAATCGATGACCGTCCGGTCCATGGTTGTCTGGGTGCCAGCGTCAAGGCGAGGGGCGTTGGGTTGAATGAAGGTCAGTTGGAATGGTCCGATGCTGATCAGGTCGCGGTCCCTGAGTAGGGTAGGTTGAGAGATCCGTTTTCCATTGATAAACACGCCATTCCGGCTCCCGAGATCCACCAGCCAAAGTTCATTGGTGGATTGGCTCTGGATTACTGCATGGCGTCGAGAGACGCGCGGATTCGGGAGGGCGATATCGTTGCTCTCCGTGCGTCCAATGGTGCAGGCGTGTTTGATTCGAATCCGATTGCCATCGGGCATCTCGACTTCGGCGACGGGCTTGACCTTGGTTACCCAGGATTGATCGAAAACGTGGTTGTAAATCCGATTTCGAACGACGAGTTGTTTCTGCTTCAATCGTACGATGCCTGAGAGCAGGAGATGGTTGCAGAT
>OJGX01001279.1_pt1 | contig 10586 bp, 9 predicted proteins | sample 1594661 | NCBI WGS metagenome assembly OJGX01 (sample SAMN05416839, study PRJEB24817) | seawater metagenome | isolation source: Sea water | place: Canada:Atlantic | collected 2013-07 | reverse complement strand
GAGATCATGCCTAGTCTCGTGGGCTCGGAGATGTGTATAAGAGACAGGTTGATGAGTATTTCCCTAACTAATTCTTTATTGGGAGCTGTTTGTCAACATTTCATTTGTGGTTCGCTGAATTTATCTCTTTTCCGGAGCATCCAATGTGGAATTGGATCGTAGGTTTCTTGGGGAGGCTGAGAGGGGGCTGCATCCTTGACCGGTTTCAGAAGCGGTTTGCTTCTTTTCCTTGCCGGAAAATGAGAGTTGAGCGCGTTCCGATCAAATATCGACGTCCCGTTCCGGACTGGCTAAGCTCCTAGAAATTACCAGTTTGCTCCGGTCATCGGCGCTAAATTCATGATGAGTGACGTTCAAGACAATGCTATTCGGCTGCGAGACAGTGACAATGTTGCGGTCTTAAAGAAAACAATAAAGGCTGGAGCAACGGTCAACTGTGAGGGAGTGGCATTGGATTGTCGGCAGCTAATCCCAGCAGGGCATAAGATCGCTCTCACGAGCTTGAGTGATGGCCAGGCCCTGATCAAGTACGGTCAGACGATTGGTTTTGCGAAGGGGAGCATTCAAGCGGGTGACCATGTGCACACGCAGAATGTCGTTATGGGGGATTTTGGAAGGGACTACGAGTTTTGTGCGGATTATCATGCCGTTGAGATGGTTCCTGACGGGCAGCGTCGAACCTTCATGGGCTATGAGCGTGAAAATGGTCGGGTTGGCACTCGAAATTACATCGCTGTCATTTCTAGCGTCAATTGTTCCGCCTCAGTCTCAAAATATGTGGCTGAACACTTCCGAAACGAGGCGTTTGCCAGGAAATATCCAAATATTGATGGTGTGATCGCCGTTACCCACAAGAGTGGGTGTAGTTTGTTGCCCTCGGAACCCCTAAAAATGCTTCAACGCGTGCTCGCCGGAATGGCGCGGCATGCCAACATTGGTGGATACGTTATGATCGGATTGGGCTGCGAAGTGAATCAGATCAGTCATCTTATTCGGGATCAAAAATTGGATGCCGATACACCGGGCGGAGCCGCTCCGGTCTCACTGAATATTCAGGCCTTAGGCGGAGTGCGAAAAACGACGGAGGCAGGCATCAAGGCGGTGGGAGAAATATTGGATCGCGTGAACGCTCACCAGCGCTCTGCTCAGTCGATCGATAAACTTTTATTGGCGATGAACTGCGGTGGCTCGGATGGTAATAGTGGGATCACCGCGAACCCCGCCCTAGGATACGCTTCCGACCAGCTTGTTAGGCAGGGTGCGACATCGGTCCTAGCCGAAACGACGGAAATCTACGGAGGGGAACATCTTTTGACTCGCCGTGCCGTTTCCGAGTCCGTCGGGCAGAAGCTGGTGGACTTGATTCACTGGTGGGAAGATCACGTGAAGCTCTATGATGCTTCCATCGACAACAATCCCTCCTATGGGAACAAAGAGGGCGGGCTGACGACAATTTATGAGAAGAGTCTCGGAGCCATTGCCAAGGCTGGTCAATCGCCCTTGGCTGAGGTTTATCGTTATGCGGAACCTATTAAGGCTAAAGGGCTTTGCTTTATGGATACGCCGGGGAACGACCCAGTTAGTATGACCGGACTTGTTAGTGGAGGCTGTACGATCGGGACCTTCACGACGGGGCGAGGAAGTGTCTACGGATGTAAGCCATCCCCCTGTATCAAGATCGCGACCAATAGCCCCCTTTACAACTGGATGGAAGACGACATGGATATCAATGCGGGGACGATACTTGATGGATCAGAGACGGTCGAAGAGGTAGGGCGGCGAATTTTTGAAAAAATCCTATCGGTGGCGGGAGGGGAAAAAACGAAGAGCGAGCTTTCCGGTATGGGGGATGAGGAGTTTGCCCCATGGATGATTGGCCCGGTCCTCTAACCGGGGCTGAAAGAAGCAAAAATAATTTGGGGTTTTTTGTAAGAATTACCGAAAAACGACGTATACTCTAGTAGAGCACTAGCGACGGAATATGATAGCCCCCAAGGAACGGCCAGAGTTGGCACAAACGCGCCAGTCGTTGCTGAGTCGCCTAAGGAATTGGGATGATGCCGAATCCTGGCAGGCTTTCTTTAGTAATTATTGGCGCCTGATCTACAGTACTGGCAATCAGGCCGGCTTGACGTCTCAGGAGTGCGAGGATTTGGTTCAAGAAACGGTTCTCAGCGTTTCGAAGCAAATGCCGAAGTTTAAATATGACAAGGCGAAGGGGTCGTTTCGGAGTTGGCTGCTGACGGTGACTCGTTGTCGAATAGCCGATCGATTTCGCAAGCGTCGGGGTGAATCCGAAGAGGTATCGATGGAAGTCCTTCTGGGAGAAGGAGAGGCCTACGGAACGACGGGACTTTCCGAGCTGCTTTCGAGGGCGGAGCTCGAAGAGATTTGGGATCGCGAGTGGGACTCGAATCTGCTTGAGGCGGCTGTTGACAACGTCAAGCGAACCGTGACACCGAAACATTATCAAGTGTTTGATCTGCTACATTTTAAGGAATTGAGTGTCTCAGAAGTGAGTAGAATGATGAGAGTTTCGAAAGCGAGTGCCTACTTGATTCGGCATCGGGTCAGGAAGGCAATCACGAGAGAACTCGAGCGAATTCAAGAGGAGGTTATCTAGCCATGTTCGGCTTTAGTAAACTAATACGTCGCCTACTAGGGCGATCGGAACGGGGATTTCGTGGCAATATCCATGAACCCTACGTGCCAAATGGTGCCTTTCGATCAGAGCGGCGAAAGCAAATAATTCGGTCCAGGATACTTGATGGGATTCAAAGACGGCTTTCTAAAGAGAGTCAACGAGAACTTCGTCATTCCATGTGACTAGGGAGGTGTTAAGAGACCTCGAAAAAGAAAGGAATAGAATGATTGTTGAAGCAGAAAGAAAAGAAACTGACGTCGAATACTCTTACAGTCCACGTCCTGCCATTGTTCCTGTTGGGAATGAAGGCGAAAGTAGTGACAGTCCGAGTGAGAGCTCGGATTCGAGTAATTCGTTGCCTTCTAAAAGTGGAGAGAATCTTGCGGGAAGAAGAAACGACATAAAAGTTGGAAAAACTTCGTCGGAATACAGCCCGCGTCAAGATTTCTGAATGCAGGGGAGAAAATGGATTGAGTGACTACTTCGAAGTTCGTCTTCGCAAGAGCCCCGGCATGGGGCTCTTATTTGAGTAATTCGAGGTCTGCTTCAAGACTCCGATGGTAGTTGAATGGCGATTAAGACTCGCAATTAAAAAATGGCAACGAATCTTGGAAATCAAGGCGGTGATGATGGGTTTCCGCAAATAGATATTCCAGATCATAAATTGCTACGCCTCATCGGTCAGGGGAGCTACGGGCAAGTTTGGATCGCACGTAGTACGATTGGGACCTATCGGGCGGTCAAGATTATAAGACGAAGCTCATTTCAACATGAGCGCCCATTTGAGCGTGAAATTGAAGGGATTCGTCGTTTCGAACCTATTTCACGCACCCATCCGGGGCTCGTAGCGATTCTGCATGTTGGACAGACACCGGATGGGAATTGCTTCTATTATGTGATGGAGCTTGGCGATGATATCCAAGCTCGGGATGAAATTGACCCGGAGAAGTATGAAGTCAAAACGTTGGCTAGTGCAGTGTGGGACCAGGGGAGGCTACCGATCGATCGTTGTATCGATATCGGGTTGTCTTTAAGCGATGCGCTTTCGTATCTTCATAGCAACGATCTAATTCATAGAGATGTCAAGCCGGCCAATATTATTTTTGTGGCTGGATACCCTAAACTTGCAGATATCGGACTCGTTGCCGAAGCAAGTACGGCGAATACCTACGTTGGAACCGAAGGTTTTATTCCCCCAGAGGGACCGAATTCGGTTCAGGGCGATGTATTTAGTTTGGGGAAAACCCTCTACGAAATATCAACTGGTCAGGATCGGAATCAGTTTCCGACGCTTCCAAATACCTGTATCTCCGATACTGCTGAGGATAGTTTTGTCGAGCTCATTGAAATCATAAACCACGCTTGTGACCGAGACATCTCAGTAAGGTATCCAACCGCGCGTGCAATGCATGCTGAGATCACAGCGCTGGCCAATGGAAGATCAATCAAACGTTTGCGCCTGCTGGAACGACGGATGTTGGTCTTTACAAGAATTGCCAGAATGAGTGTGCTCATATTGATCCCTCTTCTATTCCTAATCTTTCTGGGCCAGCGTGAATGGCAACGGCGCATCCAAGAAATGAGTCGGGAAATCGGCAGGTTCGAAGTGAAGGCGGCGAATAGTATTACCGAAGGTGACTATGGGACAGCTCTAAGACATGTTGGACGGGCCTTAGAAATTGCGCCGGAAGATGAGTTGAACCACGAAGTTCAACAGATGCGAGCAGCCTCTCTTCTTGGATGCATGCCTGCCTTGTCCCAGTTTTGGGTTGTAGGTGGATCCGTGAATGCACTGCGCTTTAGTAAATCGAACCAAAGTCTATTCGCTGTCGGCGACGAGGGATTTGTAGCTCGATTCTCGTTGAGCGATAGCTCGATGCATCCGTTCGTTGGGCATGCTGGAGATGTTAGAGCGCTCGATTACGATGGTGAAAATGAACGCTTACTGTCCGCATCGCATGATCGTTCCATCCGGCTTTGGAATGCCGAGACAGGGGAGTTGATTCAAGAGTTTAAACAACCCGCTTCTCTGTGGGCCATTAAGTTTAGCCCAGATGGACGCCATTTCGCCTCTGGGGGGGGCTCCTCGGATTCGCGGCATTCCCTCTATCTTTGGAGTCTCTCCAATCCTGATGAACCGCTTCGAATCTTGCCGGTTCGTGATCGCGTCTTGGGGGTGGATTTCTCTGCTGACGGGAAGGTGCTTGCTGTAGCAGAAGGTGGGACGGCAACGATTTGGGATGTTTCATCAGGCGAGCTGATCAAGACAATTCCTCATTCATCAACCGTATACGATGCCTCTTTCATTGATGAAGGAATGCGGCTAGCTACGGCGTCGAAGATTGGGATTTTTGAAATCTGGGATGCTGACTCGTTCACTCGTGAATTTCAATCACCTCGTCAGAATTTTGAGGTCCGTGATATTGAGGAAAGCCCCGATGGCCGTTTCTTGGCGACTGCCGGCTGGGACTCTATTGTGCGAGTCTGGAATCAAGATGAGGGACGGATTGCTCTCCCATTGTTGCGGCATTCCGGGCGGGTCAATTGTGTGCGTTTTGACTCTGCCGGACGCCGCATAGCCACAGGAGCTTCTGATGGTTCCATTAGAGTTTGGGATCTTGCCGGACAACGAAACCCAACTCGTTTTCCTGGGGTGTGGAGCGCGAATCGAGATGGTTCCTTTGCTGGTATCGAGGATCGGGTGGTTCGGTTGAGAAAAGGCGAAGCTGAGATTGTTCTAACGAACATTAGTCAGAATCTTGGGGCTGATTCTAAAGTGTGGTTACCTCAGGACGGACGTGAACTAGCGGTGACCACACCAATCGAACCGTCAGTTTTTCGCGTGCGAATCGCAGAGCTTGATTCGCCTGACACTTTGTTGGTGGACAAGGAGATTAGAGTGGGCGAGGCGATCAGAAGCCTTGACGTGGATATTGATCAGGGTCTTTTTGCCGTTGCTGTGGGAAGTGTTCTGAAAGTCTTTCGGTTTTCTCCAGTTGATAATTCGGTTTACTATTCTGAGCATCTCGAGAATACAATTGATCGAGTGTTTTTCTCCCATTCTGGTAGGGAGCTTGTTATTCAGACTAAAAAGGAAGTGCTGATCTGCTTTGTTGGTGACGTAAGGAGCAAACCTCTCGTGATTGAATCTCAAAATGAGATTGCTTATTCTGCGCTCGATCCAACCGATAGTGTTCTCGCGATTTGCGAATCTGATAGTGGGCTCGAAGAAAGGAGTGCGCATCTCTATCGATTTCGAGAGAGTGTTAATTCATCCGTCGAACTTAGGCACCGTGATGGCGTCGTGAAAATGGCATTTCATCCTGAAAAAGAGATGTTAGTTACTGCTAGCGAAGATGCTCGAGCTTTGGTTTGGGGGTTTGACAATGATGAATCGTTAGGCGTGCCATTTAAGCATGACAATGGAATACGAGATGTCGACTACGGTCTGAACGGTCGGGCCATTCTCACAACATCGTCAGACCGAACTGTTCAGCTTCGAGATTTAGAAACGGCTTTACCGATTATACCGCCGATCAGTTTCCCTATAGTGATGAGTTTTTCTTCCCTTGATGAATCGACTAATCAGATCCTTTGCCAATCTCTTGGGGGCAGTGTAACGTGGACCTGGGCTATAGGGGAGAATAAATTCCCTGCCGATTTGCTATTGCGTTTTGCCGATGTCCTTTCGGGAACCCAGCTTGAACAAGTCGACGGTACTAGGGTCGTCCCCGTGGCTTGGTTAGATGCGAAGGCAGCTGTTCCTTCCGAATTAAGTGTGACTAGCCAAGAGATTCTGAATTGGCATCAGTGGCAGTCGTTTCATGCGTTAGCATCGTTGATTGAATTGCCCAACCAGTATCGACAGGAGCAATTTGATGCGCTCGACCGTGCTGATCGATTTCATTACGAAATTATCAAGAAATTGGAGGGGAAAGAAGATGAAGGCTATTTGGAATATCGACAGCTCGTTCATCAAGCTGTGATGAGCCAGAAAACGAGGGTTGATTGAGGTGGGGCCGAGAATTGGGTGCTGAAGTGACCTCCGGAAGATCCCGAGATAGTCTTTTGTCTGCGATGCATAGAAAACTGATCTTATCGAACAAGCTGTCACCTGGTGATGTGGTCATGCTGACGGCTGCGGTGAGAGATCTTCATCTTTCTTATCCTGGGCAGTTTTCTACCGACCTCCGGACGCCGTTTCCTGCTTTGTGGGAGCATAATCCGAATGTAGTTTCCCTAGATGAAAACGATTCGGAAGTTGTGGCGATTGAGTGTCGCTACCCCTTGATTGATCAGGCGAACACGACGCCGCATCATTGTATTCATGGCTTTATTCAACACTTGAATAAGGAGTTGGATGTCCAGATTCAGCCGTCCAAGTTTTGTGGGGATATTCATTTGTCTCTGGAAGAGAAGTCTTGGTATTCAAAAATCTACGAATTGGTGGGATGTGATGTGCCGTTTTGGATTGTCGACGCTGGGGGGAAGTATGATGTGACGATTAAATGGTGGGACTCAGCTCGATTTCAGGCTGTTGTCGATCACTTTCGTGATCGGATCTTGTTTGTTCAAGTGGGAGCGAAGGGGCATCACCATCCCAAGTTGGATGGAGCTGTCGACCTCCGGGGGCGGACGGACCTTCGCCAGTTGATTCGCCTCATCTATCATTCAGAGGGATCGCTGTGTGGTGTTACTGCGCTCATGCATCTCACTGCAGCTGTTCCGTTAAAGAAACAAGATCGGCTTTTTCGTTCATGTGTGGTTGTTGCTGGTGCCCGGGAACCGGCTCATTGGGAGGCCTATCCCGATCATCAGTTCATTCAGAATGTGGGGGCTCTTAAGTGCGCCTTGTACGGAGGTTGTTGGAAGGATCGCACGTTTCCGCTTGATGATGGGGATGAGCGTGATGCACCGGATCGCCTCTGTCTTGATGTCGTTGGGGAACTGCCGCGATGTATGGACATGATCTCCGCTGAGGAAGTGATTCGTAGGATCGAAGCATACTACGAGGGGGGAGCATTGACCTGCCTTAGTGCCTCAGAAAGTCAGGCCGGGCGCAGGGCTATTGCGGAGACTAAAGACAATCGGTTTCTCAGTGGGGATGCTGCAAAAGGCCTAACGAACTAAGATGGAGTAGTTCATTCATCCTAACCGATTCCCGTTGTGTAAATTGCGAAAATCCGCGATCAATTTGCTGTGAATGAATTGAGGCGTTGCGGTAGTCAAGGACTTGGAATCGGGACCGTTCTAATTGCTCTAATCGGATTCTTGGGTATGGAGGGAAATGCGGCTGAGGCAAGGCTTTCCCTTGAGTTAGTGGATCAGGATTCAGCAAAGACGATTCCGGGATATTTTCGTGTCTTGGATAGAGAGGGAAAACCTATCTTGTTTCCGGATCTCGATTCACGAGGCGTAGGCCTGAGGCAAAACCACCCGGCTCGGCATTGGTATGCGATTCAGGAAAAGGCTGTCATCAAACTCCCTAAGAGTGAGGTTTATCTTGAAGCGTTCTCGGGGATTAATTCTGAGTTGTCTCGACGAAAACTCGACCTCCGGTTCTTCAATCGATTGAGCATCAGGATGCCGATTCGTGAGCTGCTCCCTTTGAGGCAGGAGGGGTGGCATGCCGGCAATACGCATCTTCATCTGAAAGGGTTGAAGCGTGACGCTGCTGATCGCTATCTCCGGACGGTGCCCACTTCAGATCGGCTGGATATTCTCTTTGTTTCCTATCTTGAGCGTGCCAGTGATGATCATAGTTACATCTCGAATGAGTATCCTCGACCTGAGCTCGACGCCCTGTCAAACGATGTGACTCGCTTCGGGAATGGGCAGGAACATCGGCATAACTTTGCGCCTTGGGGCGAAGGGTATGGTCACGTCATGTTTCTTGAGGTGGACGAACTGGTGAAACCTGTGAGTTTGGGGAAAGGGCTCACTGGATCGGGCTTTGATTCTCCGGCTTTGAAGAATGGTATCGAACGTGCCCGGGCGCAGGGAGCAACGACCGTCTGGTGTCATAATGGATTAGGTCTTGAAGGCGTGCCTAACTGGTTGGCCGGCCGGATTCATGCGCAGAATATTTTTGATGGAGGGTCTCAGGGGGATTATTCTGACACGTTTTATAAGTACTTGAATATTGGCTTGTCGGTCCCGTTCTCAACCGGAACGGATTGGTTTATCTACGATTTCTCGCGGGTGTATGCAGCTGTTGAAGGTTCGCCAAGCGTTGATTCGTGGCTGAGTGGGTTGAAGGCAGGGCGTAGTTTTATTACGAATGGCCCACTGCTTCATCTTCGGGTCGAGGAGCTTTCATTGGGCGGAAGGCTTAACCTTGATAGAGGACGAGCCGTGAGCGTTGTCAGTCGAGCGGTAGGGAGGGGGAATTTTGGGGAACTTGAACTCGTTAGGAACGGGAAGGTGATCAAGAGTGTCGTGGCGAAGGCGGTGGGAAATCGCTTTGAAGCGATCATTGAGTCTAGATTGCTTATCGGTGAGGCGTCCTGGATTGCAGCCAGGGTTTCCGGGGGGGGATTGGGAATGGAAGGCAATGTCATTGTGCCGCCTAGCACCCCGATCAGGGGGACGAGTCAAGGGGTGAATGAAATGGGGGAAGCGCTGTTCGCCCACACAAGTCCCATCTATGTCGATTTCAAAGGCAAGCCTCGATTTGATGTGCTGGCGGCCGAAGAACTGATTGCTGAGATGGAGGTCGGACGCGATCAGGTTCTGGCGAAGGGATTGTTTCAATCCATTGCTGAGCGAGATCAAGTCCTGAGTCTCTACCAAGAGAGCATCGAGGCGCTCCGGGAAAGAATCGCCATACATTCTTCAGCGGGCGCGACAAAACGCTAAGTCAAGAGCATGATGAGAATCGGTAGCGAGAAGAAGCATCCGATAGTGGAGTAGAAGACCGCTTGCGTTAGGGATTCGACGTTCCCTCCAAAGACGCGGGCGTAAACGATGGGAGCCATGGCGCTGGGCATGCTCGCGATCAGAATCAGCACGGATCGCAAGAGGCCTTCGATGCCAATCAGTGAGGTGATGACAGCGGCGACAAGGGGAGCAGCGAATAGCCTAAGGATAACGATGCCAAGGAGTTTTGGATCCATCGATTTAATACGAATGCTAGCGAGCTCCATACCGACGCAAATGAGAATCAGAGGAATGGCTGCCTGCCCCATCGTTGTGATTGGAGCCATGACGGGTTCGGGTAAAGTGATTCCAACGAGGCGGAATACCGTCGCGATAATGAGGACATAGAAGATCGGCATTCGGGCCATGGCGCGTGCTGATTCTCTGCGAGACATGCGGCCCCTTGCGGCCACATACATGCTGAAGCCGTTGTGGGGAACGGCGTTGACTGCTACCAAGAGGCCTGCAAATAAAAGGCCCTCGTCTCCGAAGGCGAATAGGGCAACTGGAAACCCAAGGTTGACAGCATTGAAGAAGGTGACAGAGAGAACGGCGCTACTGCTTGTAGCGGTGTCGAATGCTACGAGCTTTGAATAAATCTTCCCAATCGTAGCCATTGTTCCCAAGGCTAGAATACAGAATAGAGCCACCTTGAGAATGTCCTGGCTCTGGACGGTGACTTTCATCAGATTCGAAAAGAAGAGTGGTGGAAGCAGAACGTAAACCGAAACTTTGCTGAGGGTCGTTCGGTCGAGTTCGAGCGTTCGGTGCGCAACGATGCCAATTCCACAATAAAGGAACAGCGGCAGAAGCGCATTGAGATAGACTGAGCCGAGCTCAGCAAGAAAGGTCATTCAGCTAGGGGAGGTGAAATGGGCGTGGCGTGTTAAGACGCTACGAATTTTGTTTCAGATGATCGTCGATAATCGTCGCGGTCACTACATCAGCGCCAACGTTCACCGTGGTTCGAGCCATATCGAGGCTGTCTCTTATACACATCTGACGCTGCCGACGACTCCTTACG
>OJGX01001265.1_pt1 | contig 10682 bp, 7 predicted proteins | sample 1594661 | NCBI WGS metagenome assembly OJGX01 (sample SAMN05416839, study PRJEB24817) | seawater metagenome | isolation source: Sea water | place: Canada:Atlantic | collected 2013-07 | reverse complement strand
TAGTCTCGTGGGCTCGGAGATGTGTATAAGAGACAGCACTTGTAGTGTTGCCGAATTTTTCTATGTTCAGCATAACTTTCTCGCTTCCAATGCCCATTCTTTTTGCAGTAGCATCTATGATTCGCTTATTGGCTTGATGAGGCACAAGAAATCGAACGTCTTCACTTGTCAAATTGTTTTTTTCCATGATTTCTGCAGAAACTTCAGCCATGTTGGTGACAGCAAATTTAAATACAGCCTGACCTTCTTGGTAAACAAAATGTTCTTTAGCATCAACAGTCGCATGACTGGCGGGCTTTACAGACCCTCCAGCTTTTTGGTGCAAGTGCACCCTCCCAGACCCATCAGTTCGCATGATAGTATCCATAATGCCATAATCCTCTGTGGTTGGTTCTAGTAATGCTGCTCCGCAACCATCTCCAAAAATGACACAAGTAGCTCTATCTTCATAATCAATAATAGAAGACATTTTATCAGCACCTACAACCACGACTTTTTTGCATGCCCCGCTTTCTATGTATTTGGAGGCCGTTGTGAGGCCGTATAAAAAGCCAGAACATGCTGCCATTAAATCAAAACTAAAAGCGTTTTTGGCACCTACTTTATCTGTGATGATATTGGCTGTAGCGGGAAAGACCATGTCGGGAGTGACAGTGCAACAAATAAGCAAGTCTATTTCTTCCGCTTTAATTCCCCTTTTTTGCAACAACTCATTAACGGCATGAACTGCCATGTCAGATGTGCCAAGGCCTTCACCCTTTAGAATACGTCTTTCTTTGATGCCTGTCCTACTGGTGATCCATTCATCTGTAGTGTCAACCATTGATTCAAGGATCTCGTTGGTTAACCTGTATTCCGGGACATATCCCCCTATACCTGTCAATGCTGCATGGATTTTCCCCATTCGATAAATTCTATGCTTAATAAATAAATTAGATGGCTTTCAAGAATGTGAAAGTAATCAAATCTTGAAGGAACAATTTATAAAAAAACAAGAAGGCTGTTAGCGTAAATTCTAGACTTAAGCCTCTCCTTTTTCCATAATTACTTTGCCTCTGTAATAGAGTTTTCCCTCATACCAGTGCGCTCTGTGATATAAATGCGGCATACCAGTGGTTGGACATGTTGCAATGGTAGGAGCAGTTGCCTTGTAATGGGTTCTTCTTTTGTCTCTACGTGTTTTTGATATTTTTCTCTTAGGATGTGCCATTTGACTTAGGTTTATTTCCGTTTTTCGTTCAATTCTTGAAGTTTTGACCATCTCGGGTCAACTTCGGTTGATTCTTTATTTTTTTGAAGAGAGTTTAACTTCTTAATTATTATGGGGTTGCAATCTACAATCGATTTATGCTCAATTTTAGCAGGCAGTTGAAGGTGTGTAAATTCATAAATATCTTCCGTAATGTCTAATTCATATGCATTTTCAGGGATGATTTTTATTTCTGTCGGTAGCTCTTCATCTTCATTCCCAAACTTTACAATTAAATGCTCGATGCCATCAATGCTTATCTTCAATATGTCATTGCATCTATCACAAGCAGAATCAACTGATCCCATGATCTCAAATGCTAGTTTAAAAAATGTTTTTCGTTTTTCAAACTGAACAACAATTTCAACTGTTGCCTCTTTAATCATCGAATAATCAAATTGATCAAAGAACGTAGAGTCCAAGGTGTAATTGAACTCATGAATTCCATTTTTCAAACTTGAAAAAGGAATGATTATTCGATTCTTTCTGTTTTTCATCCTCTTCGGTTGCAACCTTCCAAAAAAGAAGGGGGCAAATTTAATAATTAAATCCTTTGTTAAGCCCTGTTCTTACTAGTTTCAAGCTTATTTTTAATCAGTTCTTCATTCCTTAATCTAGTGCGGCTTATTTCAATGGCTTTGTAGATTGCTGAGCGTATTGAGGATTCATTCGCGATTCCCTTCCCTGCAATGTCCATTGCAGTGCCATGATCTGGAGATGTTCTTACAAAAGATAACCCTGCGGTATAATTGATTCCAACACCAGAAGAAAGCATTTTCGCAGGAATCAACCCTTGATCATGATACATAGCAAGTATGCCATCAAATTCTTTATAGCTACCTGAGCCAAAAAAACCGTCAGCCGGATACGGACCAAAAGCCATAATTCCTATTGTTTTAGATTGTTGAATCGCTGGCAATATTTCTTTTTCGTCCTCACGACCTATGAGGCCATTGTCCCCACTGTGAGGATTTAAGCCTAATACAGCAATTTTTGGCTTTCGGATGTTAAAGTCATTCCTAAGCGTCTTGTTAAGCAAACTTAGTTTTTTGAGAATTAAGTCTGTTTTCACCAAATTGCTGACCTCATTTACTGAGATATGATTGGTAACTAGCCCTATACGACAGTGTTCATTGATCATTAACATTAGGCTCTCTGTCTTGCCATCTTTATTCTCTAAATATTCTGTATGTCCTGCAAAATCAAATGCTGTATGTTGGATGTTGTCCTTGTTGATGGGGCCTGTAACCAAACAATCAATGTCCTTCGCCAATAAATCTTGCAATGCGCGTTCAAGAGCATCATAAGCACAAAGTGCTGAAGACTTGGTCGCCATTCCATATTCAGCGTTCTTTAATTCACTGTCCAATGAAATCAATGCAGCGGACTTCCCATTTGCTTTTGTTGGATGGTCTATTTGTTGCAATTTAAACTCACCCAATTGCAAATCTTTAATGCTTTGATTCAAGACAGATCTATTGCCATACACAATGGGATTGCACAGTTCAATAATTCTCTTGTCACTCAGCGCTTTAATGATAATCTCAGGCCCAATTCCATTGGCATCGCCTATAGTTATGCCAACATTTATCCTCTTTTCCATTCTATTTTTCATGTCTAATGATAATCTTAAAATAACTGCCTTACTCGTCCGTTTGCTAATTGAATCATGCTATATTGATTAATTTTATACATAACAAAACTAATACAATTTAGTAGGCTTAATTGAGTTTAAAATGAGGAAGAATACCATGAGAATAAATGAGCTGCTTGAAAAAGCCACACATCAGGAATTCTTAACAGCAGATGAGGGTCTTTTTTTATTTAAGAATGCTTCTACAGCTTCATTGGCGTTTGTGGCCAATCAATTGAAAATATCCAAAAAAGGGAATCAAAAAGTCACATGGATCATTGATCGGAATGCCAATACGACCAATGTATGCATTGCCAATTGTAAGTTTTGTAATTTTTTCAGAGTTCCTGGCCACAGTGAAGCTTATATCACAACAATTGAACAATACAAAGAAAAAATAGAAGAGCTTTTAAGGTATGGAGGGAATCAATTGTTATTGCAAGGTGGTCATCATCCTGACTTGGGATTAAGTTTTTATAAAGATCTTTTTGAAAAGTTAAAAAGTTTATATCCAGCATTGAAGCTACATGCCTTAGGTCCACCAGAAATTGCTCATATCTGCAAGCTTGAAGGTTTGAGTCATATAGAAGTTTTGTCCGAACTTAAAAAATCGGGGCTTGATTCATTGCCAGGAGCAGGGGCTGAGATTTTAAATGATCGAGTTCGCAGATTAATTTCTCGTGGCAAATGCACAGGTAAGGAATGGTTAGATGTAATGAGAGTTGCCCATCAGCTTGATATAACCACATCTGCTACCATGATGTTTGGTCACATTGAGACTTTGGAAGAACGCTTTGAACATTTAGTATGGCTTAGAGAAGTGCAGTCGGAAAAGCCAGAAAGTTCAAAAGGGTTTCTAGCATTTATTCCATGGCCTTTCCAAGACGATGGAACATTATTGAAACGTATTAAAGGTATTCGAAATCATATCAATGCTGATGAATACATTCGTATGATTGCGTTGTCTAGAATCATGTTGCCGAATGTAACAAACATCCAAGCAAGTTGGCTAACCGTTGGTAAAGAAGTCGCACAAATATGCTTGCATTCTGGCGCCAATGATATGGGTTCAATAATGATTGAAGAAAACGTTGTATCAGTTGCAGGAGCACCGCATCGCTTTACTGCCGACGAAATACAAGAAGCCATCATAGAGGCAGGGTTTGCACCTCAGCTAAGAACTCAAGAATATGAAGATCGAGTCTTACCAGAGGAAATAGAGCAACAAGTTATTACTTATTGACGTCTATATGAAGGAATGAAAAAGATTATATCAATAGTCAGTTTTTTTTTACTGTCTGTCCCATTGTTTGCTACACATAATAGGGCAGGAGATATAACCTACAAGCATATTTCAGGATTAACTTATGAGGTATCAGTTTCAATATTTGCTGACCCAAACAGTCCTGCATTTAGAAACCGTGATGAAGTTGAAATTAATTGGGGAGACAACTCAGGGATAGATTCGGTTGGAAATCCTATAATTGGTCCCGACATCCTCAACAGACCAAATGTCAAGAAACGAACCTGGATAGCTCGACACACCTTTCCAGGTCCAGGAAGCTTTAGAATACGAGTAGAAGACAGGAACAGAAATGGAGGAGTAGATAACATTACCAATTCTATCAATGTACCTTTTACGGTTGAATCCTTGCTTCGAATTCCGCTAGACAACCAGATTAACAACTCTGTTGTATTGCGAAACGATCCTATTGACGATGCCTGTTTTGGAGAGCTTTACATATATAACCCTGGGGCTTTCGACCCTGACGGAGATTCACTTGCTTATGAATTGGCTTCTAGTTTAGGTACGGGAGGTTTTCAAGCGCCAGGATTCAACTTCCCTTCGGCTTCTATAAGTCTCACTGTTGATCCAATTAGTGGAGACCTCATTTGGGATAGGCCCAATGAAGTAGGGCTTTATAACCTTGCAATTCGTATTAAAGAATACAGAAATGGAGTGCTCTTAGGAAGTGTATTGAGAGATCTTCAAATACAAGTATTTCCTGGATGCAATAACCGCCCACCAAACATTCTCGTCAATCCTTATACTTGTGTGGAAGCTGGTAAAAGCCTTCGCCTACAGATAAGGGCAGATGACCCAGATATAAACGATAAAGTAAGTTTAAGTATTACTGGTGAGATACTTGAGGCACCAATTGGGAGTAGAGTCGCTTTTAATTCAAGCATTCCAAGTAACCCTACAAATGGAACCTTGATATGGAACACAATATGTGACGATGTGAGAAGAAACCTCTACAATATCAGTATTAAGGCCGAAGACGATGCAACGCCCATAGTACTGTCTTCCTTTCAGAATACAGCGGTGAAAGTAGTTGCCCCTGCTCCTGAAAATCTAGTGGTTTCACCAGTCAATCAGAACATAAGATTAAACTGGATCAATAGTCAGTGCCAGAATGCCTTAGGGTATTTGGTATACAGAAGAATAGACTCTACAGGATTTATGCCTGATAGTTGCACTAATGGTGTCCCTGAAGAGCTGGGATATAAACAGATTGCTGAAATTCAAGGTTTGGATAATACGAGTTTTTTAGACGAAAATGGTGGGGATGGAATGATTCCAGGCAGGCGGTATTGTTACCTGCTGACAAAGTACTTTGCTGATGGTGAAGAGAGTTTAGCTTCTGAGGAGGTGTGTGGACAAATCCAAAAAGTTGTACCAATAATTACACAAACATCAGTACTTATAACAGATGAAAATAATGGACAAATTCAATTAGAATGGTCGCCACCAGCATTTTTTGATAGCCTTTCTTTTCCACCTCCATACCGCTATCTAATTTATCAGCAAGAGAACAATGATGCTGTAAGTTTGATAGATTCTACTTTATCACTTAATGACACCTTATTGCAAGTAGATGGATTAAACACGCTCAACAATAGTTTCTCGTTTAACATCAATTTATTAAGCTTAGGTTCAGGCAGGGCCATTATTGGGAAAACGGCCAAAGCTCAGTCAATTTTCTTAAATATTGAACCTACTGACAATGTGCTGAAATTAAACTGGGAAGTGAATGTTCCATGGAGAAATGATCAATACATAGTTTTTAAACGGAACAATAAATCTGGTCTTTTTGATTCAATTGCGACTACAACCACCAGAACTTTCAATGATTCCAATCTTACCAATGGGATTGAGTTTTGTTATTATATTATGTCTGTAGGTAGGTATGATTTTGTTAATGTGAAAGATACAATTGTCAACTTATCACAAATATCATGCTCTATTCCGGAAGACAATATTCCTCCATGTGCGCCTCAATTTTCAATAACATCAGATTGTGAAGCTGATAGATTAAGAATCAATTGGGTCAAAAAAAATGAAGTATGTAGCGAAGATGTTATTGGATATCGTGTTTACTACTCATCAAAGGAAGACGGCAACTATAATCTTATGTCAGAAGTCGACTTGAGTAGCACGTCATTTTTACTCCAAAATAGTGCAATTGCTGGTTGTTATTCTATAAGAGCCATTGACTCTTCCAGGAATGAGAGTGTAGATTTTACGAATAACTGTGTTGAGTTTTGTCCTGTCTATGAACTGCCAAATGTATTTACGCCCAACAATGATAACTTAAATGATTTGTTCACACCAATAAAGCCCTATCGAGATGTTGATTCAATTAATCTGGTTGTCTACAACAGATGGGGCGACATAGTTTTTGAGACTTCAGACCCAGACATTAACTGGAATGGAGTACATCAGAACTCAAATGAGATTTTAAGTAGTGGAGTGTACTTTTATTCATGTGATGTATATGAAAAGAGTTTGTTTGATTCTGCAATCATTCGAAAATTGAAAGGAACGATAACAATTTTCAATCCGGATATGCCAATTAAAACCAATTAAATGTTTACAGGAATTATCGAGCAGACTGCAATAATTACAAGGCTAACACAAGAAAAAAATAATTTGCGATTGATGATTAATGCAGACCTAGTCAATGAGATTAAGGTAGACCAAAGTATTGCTCACAATGGTGTTTGCCTTACTGTAGAAAGGATCAATGGAGATGCTTATGAAGTGGTCGCAGTAAAAGAAACTCTTGAAAAAACCAATTTAGCTACTTTAAAGGAAGGCGACCGTGTAAATATAGAGCGTTGCCTTCGTGTAAGTGACCGCATAGATGGACACATTGTTCAAGGCCATGTCGATGAAGTAGCAAAAATTACAGAATTTATAGAAATAGAAGGCAGTTGGTTAATTGGGTTTGACTTGAAATCCAACACCGACCTTATAGTAGAGAAAGGATCAGTCTGTATTAATGGAGTGAGTTTAACAGCATTTGATGTAAGGGAGAAATCCTTTAGAGTTACCATCATTCCATATACCTTCAACCATACTTCTTTTCAAGATGCAAAAATTGGCGACCAAGTAAACATTGAGTTCGACATCTTGGGAAAGTATGTTGCAAAATTATCAAATGGGCAATCTAAAAAGTAGATTTAGCAATCATGCTTACTGTTTTTGATTTACCCATTGTATAATAATGAATGCATGGAACACCAGCATCGATCAACTCTCTTGATTGTGCTATTGCCCATTCTGTTCCTACTTTTCTTACTTCTTCATTTGTTTTGCACTTGTAAAGTGCATTTGTTAACTCAACAGGTAAGTCTATGTTGAAGAACTTTGGCAAGAAAGTAATGTGCCGAAGCGATTCAATGGGTTTTATCCCCGGGATAATGGGAGCTTCTATACCTTCAGCACGACATCTTTTACAAAAATCAAAAAACTTTTTATTGTCAAAGAACAATTGGGTCACAATGTAGTGAGCTCCTGCATCTATTTTTTGCTTTAATCTTTTTATGTCTGCATCCATATTTGGGGCCTCAAAATGTTTTTCAGGATAGCCAGCAACACCAATAGAGAAGTTTGTTGGGGTTGCATTTTCGATATTGGGGTCCATATAAATTCCTTTGTTCAATTGAACAATTTGTTCAACCAAATCAACAGCATATCTATTGCCACCGTCTTCAGGTACAAAATGAGGTTCAGTTTTAATTGGGTCACCGCGCAATGCCAATACATTGTTAATGCCTAAAAAATGTAGATCGATTAAGGCGTTCTCAGTTTCTTCTTTGTTAAAGCCGCCACAAATCAAGTGAGGAACTGCTTCCATGTTGTATTTATTCTTTATGGCTGCACAGATGCCAACTGTGCCAGGACGCTTTTTAATGGCTATTTTTTCTAGAAAACCTTTTTCACGCTTTTTATATATGAATTCCTCCCTGTGATAAGTTACATTTACAAAGGCCGGGTCAAATTCCATTAATGGATCTATTCCATCATAAATAGATTGAATACTTTTTCCTTTTAATGGTGGAAGAATCTCAAAGGAGAATAAAGTTTTATCTCCTTTTATAAGCTTTTTTACAAAATCCAAAACTTTTGATGTGTTTAGATGTAAGAAAAGCCCCTCAATTTTGAAGGGCTTTTATCGTTTAATTATTTAATTCTCTATCTAAGGAGGGTGACGCTTCCTTTAATTAATCCTTGAGATTCGTCATTTATATCCAATAAGTAAAAATATACTCCATCTTCATAGTCACCTCCATCCCAGTCATTTTTGTAATCGTTATTTTCATATATTAATTCTCCCCATCTATTGAAGATTTGTAGTTTGCTGCTTGGATATATTTCAAGCAAATCAAATCGCAAAAAGTCATTTGTTCCGTCACCATTTGGAGTAAAAACATTGAGTCGATCAATGACAATATTACAAGACTCACCGACTCCAATTGGCCCATATTTGCAAACTGCTTCAGGACCTACTTCAGTATTCACTGATCTAGCTTGTAACTTATATTGTTGTCCTGAAATCCAATGATACAAGTCGTATAATCCATTGGTTAGATGCCATCCAGAAGTATCATTTGTAACAACCAAATCATTTTCATCCCTTAAATTTCCAAATCGATCAACTCCACGAACTTGCATAAAATCAGTGCCTTCTACTAGTGGCCAGAAAAAGTGTTGTCGAACTTCACCATCTTTATATGTTACTTCTATACACTCAACTTCAGGTGCAATTAGTTCATCCGCTACATTGATGAAGATCGAATCAGCACTTTTACAAAAGGAGTTTTCAGTAGTTTTTGTAATTTCTAATTTATACCTTCCTCTTTCAGAATTCATTTGACTTGGGCTTGTAGCCCCCGGTATAGCTTGGTTGTTAAGGTACCATTGGTAAGTCATTAAGTCAGGAGCTTTGTACGTGATGGTATTGTTCATCGGATATTGCTCTCCTGGGCAAATTGTAGAATCCATGCCATCTAAATCTACAATAACACGTTCACGTCTAACTTTAAAAGGAATTGGATCTACGACACAATCATTAATTGTAAAGCCAACTGCCAATTCAAACTCACCATCTGAACCAAATGCTACCTCTCCAACATCGAGCGTATCATTTCTAATTTGACTATTCGAATTACCTCCAATAGGAATAGTTTTTGGCGGTAGTCCATTGGGTTGTCTTTGTGTAAATTCCCACCTAAAATCTGTGGCATTTAATAAATCAGGATGGTCGCGCAAATCAATTACAGGCCAATCTTCATCAGGACACAATTCAATATCATCGATCACTACTTCAGGTACATTAAAGCTTTCCATGAAAACGGTTCGGTCATCATCAGCACAGAATTCATCATTTAATTTTGAAGCACCAGGCCTGGACCAAGGGAAATTTCTCACGACCTCAATTGTCCACCATCCTTCAGGAAAATCCGTTAAATCTACAAAGCGATGTTCAAAATTATATACAGATAGATCGCCATCCGAAGCTCTTCTTTGATCTGTCCATTGCACAGTAGCGTTGAAAGAAGGACCTCTATACGAATATCTAGTAATGAAGGCATCATTCAACAACTGATTTGTTTCTCGGTTTGTTTTACCATCAAAAGGTCTTATTTCAGCAGCCTCCGCATCCCAGCAAATTTTAATTGGATCATCACCTTCGAATATATAGGTGTAATCTGTATTTACCGTAATTGGGATGACGATATTTTCATCTATCTCTTGCCCACATTCATTAATCATCGTGTTTCCATCATCTCCTTTTTTAGTCACAATAGTGTAGTTTCCTGGGCCAATATCTTGTATTGTGGAGATTGCAAAACGATTGAATTGCCCAAAAACATTAGCATCAATAGCTTTGACTGTTATGTCATAGGAGTTTTTATCAATTGAAATTAGCGGATCTCCATTTGGGTCAATACGATACATTCTGAATTCCGGAGTTTCATTCTTAGCATGAAGACTGCTTTCAAACATAGGGTCTGATACATCGAAAACAAACTCACTAGAGGCACAATCAAATTCCCAACGATTGTTGTTATTTAAAACGGCATTTGGAGCAGTAAAAGTAGGCTGAACAGTATTGCATCTTTTGTCAATGTTAATCCTAATGTCTCTAAAAGTTTCATTAATTGTGCGTTCAGCAAGTTGTAATTCAATAATTCCGTTATTGAGCACTTCCTTATAGTATGGTCTTCGTTCCGTTACCTTAATTGTAAAAACACCAGTAAAACTGCTTACATTTTTACCCAATACGCTTAAATCTGGGGTAAAAGACAATACGCCGGTATTTGAATCAAGTTTTAGTGCACTAAATACATTTATAAAATCAGGTGGCTTTACTGGAAAAGGAACAGAAGAGGAGAAGCCAGATGCATACTCTACTGGCCTGCCTGTATTTCCTGCGCCGTCTTTACGAGTAGCGGTTATACTACTGTCTCTTATACACATCTGACGCTGCCGACGACTCCTTACGTGTA
>OJGX01001263.1_pt1 | contig 10692 bp, 7 predicted proteins | sample 1594661 | NCBI WGS metagenome assembly OJGX01 (sample SAMN05416839, study PRJEB24817) | seawater metagenome | isolation source: Sea water | place: Canada:Atlantic | collected 2013-07 | reverse complement strand
GATCATGCCTAGTCTCGTGGGCTCGGAGATGTGTATAAGAGACAGGTGTCATGAGGGCCAATAATTCTGACTTCGTCGGGTTGTAATGCAGCGTTATCTAACACCGCCGTGGCGCCTTTCTTTGCACTCGCTTCATCTGCGTATGTAGCGCTAACTTTTCCTCTGATTTCATTACTCATAATATTTCCTTTTTGTAACGTCCAGCTGCTGATTAGCAAACTGGATATACCTAGACTTTATAGGAGCTGCAAAACTCATTCCTATAAAAAATGTAAGGTGAACGAGACTTGAAACTGTTGCTATGGTCAGGGCGCAACACAGGGTAGAGGCACATTAGGGAAATACAGGCTTGCTTATACAAACACAAAACGCTGACAAATTTACCTTTGGTTTGCAAATATTACCTGTTACCCAGCACTAGCAAATCAAGGTAAAAGATATCACCAGGTTTAAAGCTAAGCGTTGGCCAGCAAACGTGCAACGCTTCTTCTGCCATATAGCACTGCACTATGAGTTTTATTTCTCCGCAGCCGCCATGTTGGCGCACTTTACGCTTAGTGCAGTGTTCTACATTTCAATTCTAGAGAGCTCTCTTATGCCAAACGAAAATCACCTTCCTATGGGAATAAGCAAGTTAGACAAAGGTTATGCCGTATCTGTTTGGGCACCCAATGCCGTTAACGTTTCGATACGTGGGGAATTTGACGATTGGAGCGACGAAGGTGTTGCCCTGTCTAAAGAGGAAGGAGGTATATGGGCCGGACACGTGCCCAGTCTAGCCAATAGCCAACAATATCAATTTAGCATTACCAGCGAATCTGGTGATGTATTAAAGCGAAATGATCCAAGAGCTCGCTTGCTTACCAACAGTGTTGGCGCCTCAATTGTTTACGATGACGACTATGAGTGGCCACAAGACTCTTTTTCGATGCCCGACAAAAAGTCGCTGGTTATTTACGAGCTGCATATCGGCACATTTAACTGCAAAGATCGAGACGACAATGGCGTGGCGAATAAACCAGGCACGTTTCACAGTACTATCGAAAAACTAGATTATCTTGTCGAGCTAGGCATCAATTGTATTGAAGTAATGCCCGTTAATGAATTTGCTGGCGACTTTAGTTGGGGCTACAACCCTGCTTATCCATTTGCGGTTGAAGAAGCATACGGTGGCCCAAATGGTCTAAAAGATTTGGTTCGCGAAGCCCATGCTCGAGGCATAGCCGTTGTGCTAGATGTCGTTTATAACCATTTTGGACCGAGCGATCTCCACCTTTGGCAATTCGATGGTTGGTCTGAAAACGATAAAGGCGGAATTTATTTTTATAATGATTGGCGAAGTGACACACCTTGGGGCGACACCAGACCTGATTATGGTCGCGAGGAGGTGCGTCAGTATATATTCGACAATGCGATGATGTGGTTAGACGAATATAGGCTAGATGGTCTGCGTATGGATATGATCCCATACATGCGCTCGGTATCGGGCTCAGAGAACCCTGCCGATAGCATTGAAGAGGCTTATGAATTAATTCGCTGGATCAATAGCGAAGTTCAGCGCCGTCACCCTGAAAAAATCATTGTCGCCGAAGATCTGCATGGAAACGACTTTGTCACCAATAGCACCGAGGAAGGTGGCCTAGGTTACACTGCACAGTGGGATGCAGACTTTGTCCATCCGATACGAGACGTATTAACACAACCTGAAGACGACAGTAGAGATATAGCAATCGTTGAAAAAGCCCTTATGCGACTTTACTCCGACGACGCTTTTTGCCGTGTGATTTACGTCGAATCACACGATGAGGTGGCAAATGGCAGTGCTCGATTAGCAGAAGAAATTGCCCCTGATAACGTGGATAAAGACTATTTTGCACGTCAGCGTTCAGTTATAGCTGCTGCGCTCACGCTAACCGCACCAGGTATTCCTATGTTGTTTCAAGGTCAAGAGTTGCTAGAAGATCTATGGTTTGATGATAAAGACCCAATAGACTGGAAGCGGAATCAGAAGTTTCCCCAATTACAACAAGCTTACCAAACACTTATCGCGTTGCGTAAACAGTGTCCCAGTTTACAAAGCCATGACATCAAGGTGACTCACTTTGATCAGGAAAATGGCGTATTGGCCTATACCCGAGGTAAAGATGTCAGTGATGAGTCATCTAGTGGCACGAACGACAAGGTTATGGTGCTCATCAATTTCAAAAACCAAACGCATGAAAACTATGAGGTTCCCGCTTTAAACAGTGAGCAATGGCAGTGTGTTTTTAATTGGTATGGGGGCTATCACGACCCGCATGCTTTTTCAGGTTGTGAGAATGGAAATAACGGAAATGATCCAAAATTAGTGCTCAATCTCGAAAATTATCAGGTTTTAATTTTTCAGCTGGGCCACTAACAAGCTGGATTTAACAATTAGAATAATGGGGATTTATTAGGCCGCTAGGCCAAGTAATTGTTACACCCGCTGTGAAATGATTTCATTTTAGATGGGGTGTTTTTTTACACCTTCCCTTGAATTACCCTCAAGTGAATATGGTGCGTGCTTTGCATTGCTTTGGTTGAATTATGTCTAAGAGCGTAAAAAAGGACTGTTCTGACGTAAGGCTGATTTAGGTTTTCATCAACCTAGTTTCACATTCTTCTTTCCAACTTCAAAAAGGAAATGGTAAATGCCTTCTTCTTCAAACCGACGCATTGCTAACTTACCGCTACGAATCTTCGCCGTCGTAAGCTTTTTCATCGGGTTATATTTAGCGATAGGGGGTCTGTGGCTAATTTTAGAGAGCGGATCTTACTATTATGCTCTCGCTGGTGCGAGTTTATTACTCACGAGCGTATTACTTTACTTTAAACAACGTCTAGGACTATGGGTGTTTGCGCTTATGTTTCTAGGTACCCTTGGCTGGACTATTTGGGAGTCAGGGTTAGATTATTGGCGCTGGGTACCACGTATGGGCGTACCTGTGGCACTTGGTTTTATTTTAGCCCTGTTACTGCCAAGTTTTGGTATATCAAAACGCGCTAGCTTCTCACTTGCTGGGGCATTCCTGGTTATCTTTGTAGGTGCATTTAGCATGGCCTTCGTGCCGATGAATTGGACACATAATGCTCCTGTGGCCGAAGCGGGAAGTAGTTTAATAAAACTCGGTACGAAAAACGGTATCAGTGATATTAATCAAGATGACTGGCCTGTGTATGGGCGAGATAACAACGCCAGTCGATACTCGCCTGTGACTGATATTACACCCGAAAATGTCGCCTCTTTAAAACGAGCATGGCAGTACAGAACAAAAGATACCCCTCCCAAACGTTATGGAGCTGAGACCACCCCGATTAAAATTGGCAACAAACTGTATTTATGTACGGCGAGAAATCAGTTGATCGCCTTAGACGCACAAAATGGTAAAGAGCTATGGCGCTACGACCCAAAAGTCGCGGATGAAGACATTCCTTACACCGCAGCTTGCAGAGGTGTCACCTATTATAAAGTACCAAAAAACAACGATATTCAACCTCAAGATCCAAACCAAGCAGATACAAGTGCGTTAAGCGCCTCAACTAACGCGCTAGCATGTGATGAGCGGATCGTGAGCGGCACATTAGATGGAAGAATCATCGAAGTGGATGCTCAGACAGGTAAGCCATGCAGCAATTTTGGCAATCAAGGCGAAGTCGATATTAAAAAGAATATGGGAAAAACCCCCAGTGGATTTGTGGCAATTACTGGGGTACCAGTGATCGTTCAAGGCGTTATTATTACTGGCCATCAAGTACTTGATGGTCAGAAGCGTTATGCCCCCTCAGGTGTTATTAAGGGGTTTGATGTGCAAACCGGTGAGCTGCTATGGGCGTGGGATATGGTAAAACCCAATATTAATAAACTACCGCCAGAAGGAGAAACCTATACACGTGGCACACCAAACATGTGGACCACCGCCACGGGGGACAATGATTTAGGCTTTGCTTATTTGCCAATGGGAAATTCCTCAGCAGATTATTGGAGTAGTTCACGTGCTGAAGAAGAACTTCAATATTCAACGTCACTTGTTGCTATGAATGTTAATACAGGAAAACCTGCTTGGGCTTTTCAGACTGTGCACAAAGACGTATGGGATTACGATTTGGGCTCTCAGGTTAGTCTAATTGATTACCCAACGGAAGATGGCCTAGTGCCCGCATTAGTGCTGCCAAGCAAGCAGGGAGATATTTATATCTTGAACCGCGAGACGGGTGAAGTACTTACGGGCGTAGAAGAGCGTAACGTACCTGTTGGGGGCGTTGGGCCTGAAAAACGTTCTAGTACCCAACCATTCTCGACATTTCACACACTTCGGAAGCCCGATCTCACGGCCAAAGACATGTGGGGGGTCACTATGTTTGATCAACTCGCGTGCCGTATTCAATTTCAAGAAGCCAGTTACAAGGGTATTTATACTCCGCCCACCACTGAGCAGCACTGGATCCAATACCCTGGGTACAATGGTGGGTCAGATTGGGGAAGCGTAGCAATCGACCCATCACGGGGTGTTCTGATTGCCAATTACAATGATATGCCAAACTATAACCGGCTCGTCAGCCGGGAAGAAGCTAACGAACGAGGCTGGAAACCACGAGATGAATTGGAGCATGACGATGGTGGCCCCGAGGGAGCAGGGGACCCTCAACAAGGAACGCCTTATGCGGTAGATGTTAACGCCGGTTGGCGCTTGCCATTTACCGGATTGTTATGCAAACAACCCCCTTATGGTGGAATACGCGCAATAAATTTAGAAGACGGTAGCACCTTATGGGATCGCCCCCTTGGTACCGCACGAAACAATGGCCCCTTTGGCATTGCATCTGGCTTACCTCTGACAATAGGCACACCGAATAACGGCGGTAGCCTAGTGACCAAAAGCGGCTTAATTTTCATCGCCGCAGCGACTGATAACCTCATTCGCGCGATAGATATCAATACAGGTGAAACCGTTTGGCAAGACGTGCTACCCGCTGGGGGGCAAGCCAATCCGATGATGTATCGACAAAATGGAAAAAGCTACTTGGTCATTGTGGCTGCTGGGCATCATTTTATGGAAACGCCTCCAGGAGATTACGTCATTGCCTATGCCTTAGATGACTAAGGTATAAGCAACATAGGTAAGCCCACGTTTTTATGGGGCTTACCGACTATTAATAATTCCAAATCCAATTCCAGTTCCAGTAAATAACTAACCACTCAGCGAAAATTTATTGGAATTGGTATAAGGCTATAGCGCCCGAGGTACGGTTGCCTCGGCTTGTTGTTGTATATCTGTCGAAATATAAACAGAAAGAGTGGATAAATCAGCATGGCCTGCGTTTTTCATCACCACTTGCAAAGGCGTACCAGCAGCAATTGACGTCGTTATGCCTGTATGGCGTAGGGAATGAACACTGAAGTCCCTAAGCTCACTTAATTCGTGAGCTTCTTGAACTGTGCCATTGTGGGAATCAGCGACATTATCAAAAATCATGCGCACTATATCTCTAATTGCTTCAATCCCTAATTGCGCGTTCAAAATACCCGTTTCGCGACCGTGGGTCCCCGCTCTGTGACGCACGAATAACGGTACCTGTTCATCTGGTGCAGGGAAATCAGCTAAGCCCAAATATTGACGATACGCTTTTAAACACTGCATTAATTCATCAGGGCAGGGGATTAAGCGACTTTTTCCACCTTTACTTCTCGGTATTTTAAATACCCAATGACCACTTCTGTGGCGTATAAAACTACTCATCATGGGGGTGTAACCTGGGCGCGCGGCAATCTCTGAGACTCTCGGGTACAATAAATACAATAGAGCGAAGAGTAACCTAGTGCGCTGGTGTTTCTCAGGCTGGGTGTTTGCTAGGTCATTAACGTGTTGCCATACACGTTTCCACTGAACATCACTTAAGGCTTTTTCTCCGTCTGATGATTCAACTACATGGGTGTTGTTAACGTTTAGTCTGCGCAACAAAACTGCTGCTGGATTTTTATCTACGTACTCCATATCACTCAAGAATAGAAAAAAACCACTCAATAACGATAGCTGGGCTTTAAGGGTAGATGTTTTACGTACATATCGGCCTGCACTGCGTAACACGAAAGGCCGCCACTTAGGGTTAGGCGCTAATGTACCGTCTTGCTTGTTTTCTACAAAAAATGGATATGACGCATGCGTGATAAGTTCAATAGGGGGTTGATTACAAAAATCAACGAACTTACGCAACTGCACACGATCAATATCAGCAATTGAAATGCGCTTTACCTCCCATGCCCAATTAAATAAGAGATTTAATTCACTGCGTATAGACTTAAAGTTATTTGCATTAAACCTATTTTCACTTAGATACTCGATCGCTAGTTCGTAGCTGTATGCTGCGTCTTTAATAGATGTATCTAGCGCCATAACGTGCTGATTGATATAAGTAACGCCAACATCTAATTGTTCAGCATGGGGAAACAAAGGCGCAAATATTACGGTCATTACTGATCAGATCTTTAAATAAAACAGAATCTTATTATAACTGTATAAATTTACAGTTATAAAGGTTTTATACTATTAAATTAATAAAGCTACATTGGCTACTTGTCTTCTTTTGTCTAAACCGTAATTTTTAGCGGCTGTAGCTAGCCTGTTAACGCTGAAAAATGGCATACTCTGTATCAATATATGGGTGGCAGTCATATGCGACTAAGCGCAGGGTTTATTAGATATGTTCAACTAAGGTAAATCAGGGCGTTCGGCAAAACATGATTGTTAAAGCAGACCTTGAGATACCACCTTTTGCCCCCATTAGTCAGGCAAGTGATTCAATGACAATATTAATCAATAGCCGTGCCATTAGAATTTGTGTTTCTGGCATGGGTTATTTTTACTCTACACGTTATTAAGGAATGTGAAATGAAAAGTAAGTCGGACATCGGTTTAGTCGGTTTAGCCGTAATGGGTGAGAATTTGATCCTTAATATGGAATCAAAAGGCTTCACAGTAACCGCCTATAACAGAAGTTACTCTAAAGTCGAAAAGTTCATTGAAGGGCGTGCAAAAGGTAAAAATATTCGCGGTGCTGATAGCGTTCAGGCCCTAGTTGAGTCATTAGCCACTCCACGTAAAGTGATGTTGATGGTAAAGGCCGGTCAAGCGGTAGATGATTTCATCGAGCAACTTATCCCTTATCTTGAAAAGGGCGACATCATCATCGATGGCGGTAATACGCACTTCCCTGATTCTAATCGCAGAACAGAATATTTAGAAAGCAAAGGCTTATTATACATCGGCACGGGCGTATCAGGCGGGGAAGAGGGGGCATTGAAAGGCCCATCTATTATGCCTGGCGGTTCTAAGAAAGCGTGGCCTATCGTAAAAGATATTTTCCAAGCGATTTCGGCAAAAGTAGCCGATGAGAACGGTGACGAGGTTGTGCCATGTTGTGATTGGGTTGGCGATGCTGGTGCAGGACATTTTGTAAAAATGGTGCACAACGGTATTGAATACGGCGACATGCAATTAATTTGCGAAGCTTATCAGCTAATGAAAGTTGTCCTTGGCTTGAACTCTGATGAAATCCAAAAAGTATTTGCTCACTGGAATACCACTGAGCTCGACAGCTATCTGATTGATATTACGAAAGACATTTTTGCCTTCAAAGACGAAGACGGTGAACCACTCGTTGAAAAAATCTTAGATACTGCAGGCCAAAAGGGTACTGGCAAATGGACAGGTGTTACCGCGTTAGATTTGGGTGTTCCACTAACATTGATCGCTGATTCAGTATTCGCTCGTTGTATTTCTGCTAAGAAAGAACAGCGTGTTGAAGCGTCAAAAGTGGTGACAGGCCCTGAAGTTAACTTTACAGGCGATAAAGAAGCCTTTATCGAGAACCTTCGCCAAGCAGTACTCGCCGCTAAAATCGTATCTTATGCTCAAGGTTATATGTTAATGCAAGAAGCAGCGAAAGAGTTTGGCTGGGAGCTAAACTATGGCGGTATCGCACTTATGTGGCGTGGCGGCTGTATTATTCGTTCTGCATTTTTGGGTAAAATCAAAGAAGCTTACGATACTAACCCCAAACTTGAGAATTTATTGCTAACACCGTATTTCAAAGACACTGTTGAATCGGCTCAGGCAGGGTGGAGAAATGTAGTAGGTACAGCCGTAATGAACGGTATTGCTATACCATGCTTGAGCTCAGCGTTGACTTACTTCGATGGTTTCAGAACAGAGCGGTTACCAGCAAACTTATTGCAAGCTCAGCGCGATTATTTTGGAGCTCACACGTACGAACGCACTGATAAACCAAGAGGTGAGTTCTTCCACACCAATTGGACCGGGCGCGGTGGTGACACAGCCTCGACAACGTACGACGTATAATTTAATTACTCACCAATAAAGAAAAAAGTTAAGGGCAGGGGATTAACCTGTCCTTAACTTCATTTATTGCCCGTCTGTATCTGCTTTACAATATTATAATTTGTAGCTTGTTGCTTCGTTTAGTGTGACCAATCAAACATTACAAATTAGTTTGGCTACAGTTTTTTCTGTCTAGCTTACCAATACACTAAATGTAGCAACCATTACTGCACACCAACGCCTTGTTCAAAACCCGCTGGATGAATTCTGAGAGGCCAATTATTTGATGGAATTGGTATTACTGACTCTAAGAAATTTCAGGCGCTTATACCCGTATAACGCTAATTATATGGGTGTAATAAAAAGCGATGTTATTAATCGATAGCGCTGCGTAGTGATTACGCCATTAATAATGATATGATTGGATTTTCAGCAACATTATTCGTTATTTACTAGTTAAACTGGGATGAATATTGAGATCAAACCAGTGATTTGTTTTTGTATCTTCACTAGTAGACTTCTTATGAAATCAATATAAGGCAACGTTTTGTCATCAATAACTTTGGGTTCTTTTGCGCTTCCCATTTCACCCATTATTTTGCTTTTTAGTTTAATTATCGGGCTGATAGTTGTCGCTATTCTGGGTAAAAAACAAAGTATCTCCGTAGGAGATTCGTTAGTTAGCATTGTTATTTATAGCTTGGTCGTAGGCAGGTTGGTTTTTGTCATTAAATTTTATGATAGCTACGATTCCTTATGGCAAATATTGGATATACGCGATCGAGGTTTTGACACTTTTTCTAGCTTTCTAGCGGGGCTATTTATACTGCTGTTTCATTTGCATCGCTATCCGTTACAGCGAAAAATACTGTTAACGGGCACAGCGACAACCATCTTATTATTTACCAGTATACAAATGGTGATTAATGCCGGTAATGAGCAATCAGCGTTACCTAATTTAGCATTCAATACACCACAAGGTAGCACGGTCAACTTACACCATGTAGCGAATCAAAATATCACGGTTGTTAATCTCTGGGCTTCCTGGTGTGGGCCGTGCAGAAGAGAAATGCCAGCATTAGCTGCCGCAGAAAAACGGTTCCCCCAAGTCAAATTCATCATGTTAAATCAGCGTGAGCCAGCGGATGTAGTCTCTGAGTTTTTAACAGATATTGGTTTAGAGTTTAATTATGTTTTGCTCGACACAAAAGGTGATGTTGCGACTATGATGGGCGCACATGGTTTACCAATGACATTATTTTACGATAGAAGTGGCAACATGGTATCAAGCCATTTCGGTGAAGTATCTGCTGCTAGTCTACAAGCGGAATTAGAAAAGCTAACGACTGAGTAAGCATAAAAACACGCTAACGAAAGCAAAGGTGGCATCACATAATGGTTTAAATCGCGCCTTGCTTGAGACTTTACATTTTGCGCTGCCTGATTTTTTGCACTGCATCTTTACAGCGAGCACTTTTGTGCACAGATTATTATTGAAAAGATAACGAGCAAGGCACTAGCGATGTATTCATTGGAAGCGTGACTCATATAAGCGATACTTTTGTTTAGTTACAGAAAAAATAAAGCAAAAGCGCTCCGATTGTTATTTCATGTCAGCTCGATAGTTAAAACGTCGAGGCCGTTCATCCGAGCAAGAACCTGAGTGAACCAACGTAAAGAAAAGTGAATCAAGAAAAATACAGCACTTAAGGGCACTCGTTATTCTTATAAGGAGCCCAGAGAGGCGTTAATTCCTACAATATAGTTAATTTAACATAATATACATTATGCGAATATTTGTATTGTTTGAAAGGACGGATATATGTGGCGTTATTCGAGCGCATATATCTACTAATTTCGCGCTGGTTAGATTAACCGTGTTTTGCCACTAAGCTCGCTGTGAGCTTGCGCGTTCGTGCTTACCTTGTTTCTATTTGTGATTCACGCGGCTTCATTAAATATGAACATGTTACATAAAGCGAAAATATACATTGGCGCGCTACACCTTCGAGCTTATCAATTCGTGCCAGTCGTTCTATTAATTCAATTAGTCACGCGCGTTCACTTTACACGATTGAGTATTCAATGATGTTACATACCTTCGACTACAACATAGCTTAGATGCTGATAGAGGGTCGGCAACGATTCTGACGAAATCCTCCAAAAAGTGAACTAACCTATTGGCTTTAAATTATTTTTATATGGTGGCTCATGGGTGAAACTTGCTGTTCAACATCAAGCGTATAATCGCCGAATCGATTGATATGGTCCGTGCGGTATGGAGCCAATCCTTTGAGAATATCGTGATCAATATGATGGCCGCGCTCCTTGAGAT
>OJGX01001262.1_pt1 | contig 10692 bp, 14 predicted proteins | sample 1594661 | NCBI WGS metagenome assembly OJGX01 (sample SAMN05416839, study PRJEB24817) | seawater metagenome | isolation source: Sea water | place: Canada:Atlantic | collected 2013-07 | reverse complement strand
GCTCGGAGATGTGTATAAGAGACAGGCTTAAACTGGGCTGTAAAATCAGGCAATACTACAAAGCCAGAAACAGAAACAGGAGGCTTAGGACTAGATCTAATTCGTGATTTTCTTAAAATGAACCAAGGGAAATTGCAAATTCGCAGTGGCAATGGGTATTGGATTGAAAAGAATGGAATGACTAACTTTGAAGAGTGTGAGCGAAGTTTCTGTGGGAGTATTGTGAACATAGAATTTAACCTTCGCGACAAAAACGAGTACTTTCTTTCTGAAGAATTAGACGCTAATAGTTTATTGTGATTATGATAGAACTTTTTGTAAAAGATTTCACTGAAAGCCAAAGAGCCATTTCGGCTGCCGATGGTGAGAAAATTTTTCAAAAGTTAGACGAAGCCTTTACAAAGAGTGAAAAAGTTGCTTTGGACTTTTCCGAAATTAAGTTAACCATTACGGCTTTTTTAAATGCAAGCATTGGGAAACTTTATTCTAAATACTCGACTGAGCAGATTAGAAGTTTATTGCACATTAGAAATCTTGCAAAAGATGAATTGCCATTATTGAAAATGGTCATTGATCGAGCTAAATTGCGCTTTAAAAAAGAATACCCCGAGGGTCTGGATAAAATTGATTTGGTCAATGAGGATTGAGTCCATATCAGACTACCAAATTAAATTTTCAGACAAGTTTTTTATTGACACAAATGTTTGGTTGTATCTGTTGTACCCCCAATCTTCACTGCCTTCTAAATCAATCATCCAAGCATACTCTGATTTTCATCACAAATTGCTGAATAAAGGTTCGTTAATTCTAACGCATCCAATACAACTTTCAGAGTTAATAAATGCTGTAATTTCAATTGAGTATAAATTATATACATCGAAATACCAATACCAAAAATTAAAGGACTGGAAGAAAACACAGGATTTTAATAGGGTGCGATCTGAAGCACAAGACTTGGCGAAAAACATAACTAGGCAAAGTAGTTTGATCAGTGGAACATTTGCTCCAAGTGAATTAGAGGAAATAGTAGACAATTGCGATCAAGCTGACTTTAACGACCTATTTTTTGTCAAATTCGCTGAGAAAGAGCAAATGAATATTATCACGCATGATGGTGATTATAATGTATCACTCGATTTTTCACAATGTATCCTAACTGCCAATATAAACTTATTGGACAAATAGTACACATACTTTTCTAAAGGTAAGCTGTAACAAAATACTAACCCTAATCGTCCTACATTTGAAACAAGGGAAATCTTCATGACCGTAAAGGAGTACAATAAGACTGTAGATCTGTTCTCAGACAATGTGTATCGCTTTATTCTTAAGAACATTAAGAATGTTGAGAAAGCAGAGGACATTGTGCAGGACACCTATGAGAAATTGTGGAAGAAACATTCAGATGTAGATTTCGAAAAAGCTAAGTCGTATTTGTTTACTTCATCTTACAGAACAATGATTGACATTATTCGTAGAGAAAAAAAACAGGGTCAGTGGGATGAAGTTGTGGAGCAACAATTGTCACATCAAGGGCATTATTCTGATTTAAAAGAAATGCTTAACCAAGCCTTAGAGCGCTTGAGTGAAATTCAAAAATCTGTTGTAATGTTGAGAGATTATGAGGGTTACGATTATGAGGAGATCGGTGAAATCACTGGCTTAAACATGTCTCAAGTTAAAGTTTACATATTTAGAGCAAGAAAAAAGCTGAAGGATTATTTGGTTAAAATGGATTTGGTGGTCTGATGGAAAAGATGAATTTAAATAATTACGAAGCTTATTTCTTGGATTATATCGAAGGAAATCTTTCGACCCAAGGAGTAGAAGAGTTAATGAACTTTATAAAAAAATATCCTCTGCTAAAGGAAGAATTGCAGGATTTTGAACTGCTTCAACTTGAAGAAGACAAAGAAATGGACTTGCAACCTGCAATAAAGACCAGTCTTAAAAGAGAAGAGAGTACTGCTTTATCAAAAGATGACTACCTTTTCATTGCTGCTACAGAAAACGAATTGAGTGCGAAGGATAAGTTGGCTCTTGACCTGCTTCTTCAAGAAGAAGACAAGGTAGATAAGTTGGCGCTTTATGCCAAGTCTATACTGCCTAAAGAAGAAGTTGTGTTTGAAAAAAAACACAATCTCTACCAAAAAGAGGCAACCATCATATGGTTGAGGTATGTCAGCTCGGCAGTTGCAGCAGCAGCCGTGTTTTTCTTTTTCTACTTGAACACGTCTGAGCAGTTTTACTACCCAAATCCGCATAAGACCAATAAATTGCTGACTGAGCAAAAAAGTGAGTTGAATGTGAAGCTGCTAGAATACATTCCAACAAAAGCGCCCAAAACGAATGCTTATGAGCTGTTAAAGGTACCTAATTTGACTAAATCTCCCGTTAGAGTGATGAATTCACAGGAACCAACCTTAGCAGAAAATAACAACTTGGAGACACCTCAATCTGAATCTCTGGATCCAATAAAAGAGGATCCCATAGCTTCATTGCCTGTGAATGAAGTTGAAAATTCTATGCCTAAAGAGGATCCCCCAATTAAGAAAACTCAACCTGTAACAAAAGAACCTAAAGTCAAGAAGACAAATGATTATCTAACACTTCAGGAATTTGTGAAAAGAGAAGTAGACGAAGAAATTTTAAAGAATAAAACTCTCATTGAATTCGTAGGGGATGAAGTTGCTGAATTGACGAATGATCAAGTAAAGTATAAACAAGAAAAAGATAAAGATGGTAAAGTAAAACGCTTTGCTTTAAACATTGGAAGTCTGGGCATCTCGAAATTTTAAGTGCTTCTGTAACTTTTAAAGGGCTTGTTCGTCTCACTATAAATAACAACACTTAATACCATGAAAACAGTAATAATAATCGGCTTGATGTTGTGTACATTTCCTATGCTTCTTATAGGGCAGGAAACCACAATAAAAAAAGATTCAAGCACAACAGTAGAGGAGAGTGATACTTTTAAGATAACAACGAAAAGAAAAAGAATATTAATTTTTCCTAATGAGAATTATGAAGAGGAACCAGAAGTGGATATATACAAGAAAGAGCAAAGGATAAATCACTTTACTGGGATTGATATCGGCATCAACGGTTTTATGAGCGCAAGCAACAGTGTAGATTTACCAGATGAAGCGAAGTTTATGGACCTCAATTATGCGAAATCGATCTCGATCAGCTTTAATTTTTGGGAGGCCTATATCCCCATAGCCAAAGAAAAATTTGGAATTGCTACTGGGCTTGGTTTTGAGTTTAACAATTACGATTTAAGCAGAGACATCACTGTCTTTAGTGATCGTGACACCACAATGGGCATTAATGACCCAAACAAAGACATCGAAAAGAACAAGTTTAAATCCACTATGTTAAACTTTCCGGTAATGTTCGAAACAAATATTGGCAAAGATGCCGATCACTCTTTTCACTTACAAGTTGGAGGAATGGTGGCCTACAGAGTAGGATCCAAGACCAAACAAATCTTTGACCAAGATGGAAAGAAGCACAAGGTAAAAGACAGAACGGACTTTAATATGAATCCATATAGGTTCAATTTAGTTGCTAGGGTAGGTTATGGAGGCTTTACCACATTTGCTACCTACAGCATGACGCCAATATTTGACGATGAAGGCCCTGAAATATACCCTTTTACCGTGGGGGTTTCCCTTAATCTTTAGTTTAATAAGTCATATTTCAGGCAAAGTCCGTGGAAGTACTCAGCGGACTTTTTATGGCCTTTGGATTTATATTAATTTGGTTGACAGCTATTTTAGCTTATAAAATAAATCAATTAATATGTTATGAGAGCAGTCATTTTCTTAGTCATAGGTGTGCTGCTTTTTAGCAATTCAATCGCTCAGAAACAGTATTATTATATCAAAATAAAAAAAGAAAGTCCAGTTCATTGTGGAGGTATTTATTTAATTCCTGACAGCACTTTGAAAATGGATTCAACGGTCTTGAAATTTACAAATCATCTAAAAAGTGGCTTTAAGTTTTATGGCATCGACTGCAAATTATGGAAAGAAGATAGTGTTCAGGACACTTCTTTTCTTCACTTAAAGATTAAACGTTTAAAGACTCATTCTGCTATAATAAGGTCCTTTAATATTCTTACTATTCTAGGGTTTTACCCTTATGATTACTTGTGTTACGTTTTTGAAATTGAGCAAGGGAATAAGATTGAAACAGTTTTTGACATGATTTGGACCAGGGTTAAAATAGTGGTGGATAAATACGAAAAAGGCTTGGACCAAATTGAAGAACGACTAACACGAGACATTTCAGAGCATATTGTCCTGTACGAATAGCCAAATTGCTGTATGTTTAGCCACTTTCTTTCGACTTGATCATTGTGGAAACATTTTTTCAGTTGAAGTCGAAATATTTATTTTTACTCCATAAATACTAACTATGGCTGGACACAGTAAATGGGCGAACATTAAGCGAAGAAAAGGAGCTCAAGATGCAAAGAGGGCAAAAGTTTTCACACGAATATTAAAGGAAATAGCCATTGCGGTTAAAGAAGGTGGTAGCCCCGATCCAGATTCCAACCCGAGATTGAGGTTGGCCATTGCCAATGCTAAAGGGGTAAACATGCCCAAGGACAACATCAACAGAGCCATCAAAAAGGCTTCTGACAAAGACAGCGAAAGCTATCAAGAAGTTACTTATGAGGGTTATGGCCCTGCTGGCATTGCTTTGTTTGTTGAAGCCACCACAGACAACATCAACAGAACAGTCTCGAATGTGCGTGCCATTTTCACGAAATACGGAGGCAGCCTTGGAACAAACGGATCTCTTGAATTTATATTCGACCGAAAAGGAGTCTTTAGCATACCAGTAGAAAGCTTGTCAGATTGGGACATGGATGAATTTGAGATGGAGTTGATTGATGGTGGAGCGGAAGAAGTGGAGAAAGACGATGAGTTTGTTACCATTTACACTTCCTTTGAAGATTTTGGCAACATGCAGAAGAAATTAGAGGAACTTTCGATTGAAGCTGAAAGCCAAGAACTGCAACGCATCCCGAATTCTACTCAAGATGTCGATCTCGAAGAAGGTAAAAAAGTATTGAACATAGTTGAGAAATTCGAAGAAGACGATGACGTCAACACCGTATTTCACAACATGGAACTATCTGAAGAATTAATGGCCGAAATGGAATAAAGGGATTTACCAAGCCTACATTTTCTTAATCTTTATTTTTGAATAAAACATCACCTCATGAACGACAAGTTAAATCAACTGGAAGAAAAAATTGCTTTGGCCAAACAAGGTGGTGGCGAAAAGAGAATAGAGGCTCAGCACAGCAAGAATAAACTTACGGCCCGAGAGCGCATTCATTTCTTGATGGATGAGGGCACCTTTGAAGAAATAGGCATGTTCGTGACCCATCGTAGCAGCAATTTTGGGTTGGACAAAAACAAACCACTCGGCGATGGGGTCGTTACAGGTTATGGTAAAATCAATGGAAGACTCACCTACGTTTTCGCTCAAGATTTTACCATTATGGGAGGTTCATTGGCAGAGGCACATGCAGAAAAGATTGTGAAATTGATGGAACTTGCCATGAAAAATGGAGCTCCATTGATTGGGTTAAATGATTCAGGAGGCGCCCGTATTCAAGAAGGTGTTGTTTCCTTAGGGGGCTATGCAGATATTTTTTATCGAAACACTTTGGCAAGTGGAGTGATACCTCAATTGTCAGCGATTATGGGACCATGTGCTGGTGGGGCAGTGTACTCTCCTGCATTGACAGACTTTATCATGATGGTGGAACAATCTTCTTACATGTTTGTGACAGGGCCGAATGTGGTAAAAACGGTTACTCATGAGGAAGTCAGTGCAGAAGAACTTGGAGGAGCCAACACACATGCCACCAAATCTGGTGTGACCCACTTTACCTACCCGAATGAGGTTGAATGCATCAATGGATTAAAAACATTGCTTTCCTACATTCCTCAAAATTGCGAGGAGGATCCCCCATTTGTCGATTACCAATCGTCAGATGAAAGCAGAGTGAAGCTGAACGAAATAGTGCCTGAAAACCCTAATCAACCATATGACATTCGGGAGGTCATTTTAAACACCGTAGATGAGGATTCCTTCTATGAGGTACACAAAGACTTTGCAGAAAATATCGTAGTAGGATTCGCTCGAATGGGTGGTCGATCTATCGGAATAGTGGCCAATCAGCCTGCAGTTTTAGCAGGCGTATTGGACATCAATTCTTCGAACAAAGGGGCAAGGTTTGTGCGCTTTTGCGATTGTTTTAATATCCCATTGCTTGTTTTTGAAGATGTACCTGGCTTTCTTCCAGGAACTGATCAAGAATGGAATGCCATCATTACCAATGGGGCGAAACTGTTGTATGCGTTTAGTGAGGCAACGGTGCCTAGAATCACGGTCATTACTCGTAAAGCCTATGGAGGTGCCTATGATGTCATGAACTCTAAACACATTGGGGCTGATATGAATTTTGCATGGCCGACAGCAGAAATCGCTGTTATGGGAGCAAAAGGGGCGGCAGAAATCATCTTTAAGAATGAAATTAAGTCTGCGGAAGATCCTGAAATTAAATGGAAAGAAAAAGAGGCGGAATATGCAGAGATGTTTGCCAACCCTTACAATGCAGCAGCCAGAGGTTATGTTGATGAGGTAATTCGACCCGAACAAACACGAGAGAAATTACTCAAGGCTTTTTCAATGTTGGAGAACAAAGTGGATAAATTGCCACAAAAAAAACACGGCAATATTCCTTTGTAAAATTAGTGCATCATTAATTTATGATGTGTTTCTTTTCAATATATGATTGAATTTCTGAACTCAATATGGAGTATTTATTGAAGGAGTTAAATTGAATACGAAAATTGGGTTATCGCATTCTTTTTAAAATAGGTGTATGAAAAAACGTTTCTATTTAGCTGCAATTTTGTTTTCTCTTTCAACTTCGGCTGTGCTCGGAATTAATGTAGACAGCCTCGTAAAATCATGGGAACGATTGTCTGACAGTTTGAAAGTGGACAGTGCAATAAAACTTGCTAGACAAAGCGCAATCACTATAAAAGGCAATAATGCCATTGATTATGCGCAATGGGCCCTGCGTGAATCAAAGAAGTTAGATGAAGAGGCACTTTATTTAAGGGCCCATTTTTATTTAGCGGCAGGCTATGATGAAGCTAACCAAATTGATAGTAGCATTTTTCACTACAAGCAAGTCTTGGAAGAAGTAAAAGGAACTTCGCTTGCATGGCTCGACATTCACATTACCAACAATCTAGCAATGTTGTTGGGTGGCAAAGGGAATCATTATCAAGCATTGCAATATTATTTTGATGGACTAAAGCTTGCAGTTGAGAGAGAAGACAGTTCGTTCATTGGCAAATTCATGACAGAAATTGGTTACTGTTTTGATAGAAACAAAGAGTTTAAGTAAGCATTAGAGTGGCATTGGAAAGCGCTGAATATTTTTAATAAAATTAATGATGAATACAATGTATATTTCGTTAAAAGCAGGATTGGGATTGCCTATGATGATTTGGGAATGTTCGATTCAGCACACCATTATAACTTACAAACGTTAAATTATTCATTACAAATCAAAGATTCATTTGCGATTGGTGGCGTAGCTTCAAATATTGGAAATACCTATATGAAACAAAAAGAGTGGAGCAAAGCCAGAGATTATTTAGAAATGGCCTTCAATACAAACATTTCTTCTGGAGATAGTTGGAGCAAAGCAATTTCAGCAGTCAATTTAGCGCATGTATACAGCAATCTGAACGTCTATGATCTAGCCACACAAAAGTTGAATTATGGTATAAAACAAGGAAAAATTGGAGGCTCATTGAAATACATTTCTGAGGGATACTTTCGTTTTTTCCAGTTGTATAAGAAATTAAATCAGACAGATTCTGCTCTCCATTATTATCAATTGCATAAAAGATTTGAGGACAGCCTTTACAATGTTGAGAAAGCAAAGCAAATCGCTGAAATAGAGACAATTTATGAAACCAACAAACAGAAACAGCAAATTGCTTTGCAAGAAGCACAGTTGAATCAAAAAGAAGAAGCACTCTTGGCTAGAAAAAGATTGATCATAGCACTGATGTTGGGTTTTTGTTTGATCATTTTAGCCGTGGGATTTGCTTACTATCTATATAAGAAAAGGAAAAAGGCTGAACTCCAGCAGAGGATTATTGAAGAACAAGAAAAAAGCATTGATGCAGTAATTCATGCCCAAGAAGAAGAGCGAAAACGGATCTCAAAGGAATTGCACGATGGAATAGGACAGCAATTAAGTGGGCTGAAGATGGCTTTTCAAAAGCTGGGTACATCATTACAAAATGCGATGCCAGAGAAAAAAGAGGAAATTGAATCCTTGGCCAGTGTTGTATCTGATTCTGCCGATGAAGTAAGGTCCATTTCACATCAAATGATGCCAAGGGCATTGTTAGAATTTGGACTGATTGAGGCCATAGAAGATTTAAGCCAAAAGACTTTTATTCCGTTAGACATTGACTGTGATTTTGAACAATTCAACCTTCAAGACAGGTATAACGAGCGCATAGAGGTAAGTGTCTACCGGATTGTTCAGGAGTTGGTGAATAACATCATCAAACATTCACATGCAACTAAGGTGCATATACAATTGTTTGAAAACAACAAGAAATTGATCCTTATTGTAGAAGATAATGGAAGAGGGTTTCAAAATTCAAAATTATCAGAGGGGCTTGGGCTATTGAATATTAGGAGTAGGCTGAACACCGTAAATGGAGAAGCGAACTTTGAGCCAAGTCCAGCTTCAGGATCAATTGCTACCATTCGGATACAGCTCTAGTAGATTGTTGGTCATTTTTTCGAAAAGAGGTTCCCAATGGTATTTTTCGCTCGCTACTTTTCGACTATTTGTAGACAACTTTTCCCAAAGTTCTTTTGATTCCAACAGTTTGACACAGGCTAACGCAAAGCCGTGAACGTCGTCTTCAATAAGAAGGTGTTGTTTGTCTTTGACATCTATGCCCTCAGCACCTATAGAAGTAGTAACCATTGGAGTGCCTCGGTATAAACCGTCTAACACCTTTACTTTCATTCCGCTACCAAAACGCAAGGGCACAATGAATACACGTGTGTGTTTTAAATAATTCTCTAGGTTGTTAACGAAACCAGGAAAAGAAATATTTTTAGTCAACTCCGCAGCCTTCGCCAATCTGGGGTCTGCTTGATGTCCTAATATACTTAAGGTGCAATCAGGATGTCTCTTAAGAACTTCAGGCCAAACTTTTTCAATAAACCACAATATGCCATCAATATTCGGCTCCCAACTCAAGGTGCCCATAAATAGAAAAGTAGGCTTTGTTTGATTCCATTTTAAATCTGGCAGGTCCAATAATGAGGTGTTACCCAAATGAAATGTTGTTCGGAATCGACTTGTATTGAAGCCTTCCTTTTTATACAATGCAATATCTGAAGGTGTCGAAAATACAAGATGACTGTTCTTGAAGATTTTTCTTTCGTATTGCTTCACGCGCCACTCTTCTAATTTTAGAGCTATTTTTTTTAAGGGATTCGATGTCAATTCACTCATGCGTTTCCACAACATGAATTCTGCATTGTGTGTGTGCATCACTACCTTTCCTTCAAAAGAGGATGGGACATATTGAAACATCTCATAATGATCAACGAGGATAAGGTCATAATCCTTGATGATGCCCTGTAAAGCATTGCTAAAATTACTGGATCGGTTCCTAAAAACGTTCAAGCTCGGACTCATAAAATAGCTCAAAATCAGGTTGATTGGCGAGCGTGATACACTCAATGGTAGCCCAATAAAATCTTTGAGAGAAATCTGATTGGTGAATTCGGCGACATGATTCGTGTCATCTTCTTTCAAGAAACAAGCAACGCCTAATGTAAAGTTGCTTTCTAGATTCTTGACATAATTCCAAGACTTAATTGCACCTCCACTTTTAGGGGGAAAAGGCAATTGTGTAGAGATAAAAAGAATGTTCTTTGGTTTCAATCCAGAAAATCAATATGAGAGCGAAGATAGGGATTTCACCATTTCTATGCCTGGGCATTTTTGCCTCTTAAGCAAGGATTGCTATATTTGGTTAAACCATCATTATAATTTGAAAGGTAACATTCTTATAGTAGACGATCACCAACTGGTACTAGATAGATTGGTATCAATTGTAAACGATTTGGAACAATTCAGTGTATTGGCAAAGGCGCACAATGGAGAAGAGGCCGTTGAAAAAGCAAAATCATTACAACCTGACATTGTTTTGATGGACATATTGGTAAATCAACCATGGAAAGGTTCTATCGCTTCAAACATCATTTAACCAACAATGTTAAAGTTTCTAAACCAAAAAGTAATTCAGTGGTATCATCTATACTTTTACAAATCAATTCAAAACACATGAAAAAATTTAGTTTAATCGCCCTTGGTTCTTGGTTTTTACTAGCAGCCATGGGTTTTGGGGGGGATAAATACGAAACCTTAAAAATTGGCGCAAAAGCGCCTATGGTAGATTATAGGATGAATTCAACACTAGGAGAAGCCACATCGCTCAATAGTCTAAAAGGAGAAAATGGCACATTGGTAATTTTTTCTTGCAACAGCTGTCCTTTTGTAATCTGTCTCTTATACACATCTCCGAGCCCACGAGACTAGGC
>OJGX01001261.1_pt1 | contig 10695 bp, 8 predicted proteins | sample 1594661 | NCBI WGS metagenome assembly OJGX01 (sample SAMN05416839, study PRJEB24817) | seawater metagenome | isolation source: Sea water | place: Canada:Atlantic | collected 2013-07 | reverse complement strand
ATCATTAAATACTACGAAGATCATCAGTGTGACCAATACAAAGAAACCAATATTCTGTGCGATAATCCTTACTTTCTCAGTTGGCTCCTTTCTTGTTATACCTTCATAGATCAGAAAAACTAAATGCCCGCCATCTAAAGCAGGAATAGGCAAAATATTCATAATTGCCAGTGTAATACTCAGTAAAGCAGTGATCGTCCAAAAACCGATCCAACCATTGGAATCTGTAGCCTGTTTGGTCATTTCGGCAATGGCAATCGGACCACCTAAATTCTGACGAACGGAAATATCGCCTTTGATCATTCTGGCAAAACCTTGGAGAATTCCTGTGGTTTGATCACCTGTTTCATTCCAACCAGCTGCAATGGATTCCAGAAAGCCATATTCAATTCTTGTACCATACTGATAAGTCTCAGGGCCTCTAACTCCAATCTTATTATCTTCATTTGGGATTATACTAAATGACAATGCCTCCCCACCACGATCAATAGTAAGATCAATTGGTACTCCGTCTTCATTCTCTCCAACTATATCAAAGAAAGCTAACCAGGTTGTTACTTCCTCACCGTTCAATGCAGTAACCTTATCGCCAACCTCCAGACCGGCTTCTGCTGCGGGGGAACCTCTTTCTATTTGAGAAAAGATACTTGGAGCAATACTGTTTCCATCAATAAAGCCCCGCGTTTGAATGCTGTCTAAAAATGAAGAAGCTACAGGAATAGTGATTTCTTCGCCGTTTCTTAGTATCTGATAATTCAGATTCTCTGAAGTCAATGCCGATGCAGAGACAAGATCATTGAAATAAGGAACTTCTTCGCCATTTACTCCGATAATTTTATCATTTTTTCGAAATCCTATTTCATGCAAAATAGATTCCTCGGGAACATATAGTCCATCAATATTTTCTACCGGTACAACCAGTTTACCATTGGTCATTATCATCCCTGAAAAGATCACAAAAGCCAGGATCATATTGAAAATAACTCCGGCGGTAATCACAACCATTCTTTGCCAAACGGGTTTACTTCTGTATTCCCACGGCTGAGGTTCCTGCTCAAGGAATTCGTTGTCCATGCTTTCATCCACCATTCCGGAGATTTTCACATAACCGCCTAATGGAGTGGCTCCGATACAATAATCGGTATCACCTTTCTTAAATCCCCATACTCGAGGAGGAAAACCGACCGAGAAGCGTTCTACACGCATTCCAAATAATTTTGCGGCCAAAAAATGTCCCAGTTCATGTATAAAAACCAGGATCATTAAAGCACCCATAAAGATGCCTATTGTCGATAAAATTTCTATAAACGTCATATTACTTAATCTGCGCTGCTAAGTCGCGCGTCTCTTTATTGATTTCAATTAGTGAGTCAATGTTTACTTCATAACTCGACCCGATTTTTTCAAGACATTCCTCTACAATTTTCGGGATGTCAATATACTTAATTTCTTTATCCAAAAAGCGTTTAACTGCTACTTCGTTCGCTGCATTTAAAACCGCCGGAGCAACCCCTCCTGTTTCTATAGATTCGATTGCGAGTTTCAGACAAGGAAACTTCCCGTAATCAACGGGCGAAAAGGTGAGTTCTTGTGCCTGAGTCCAGTCCATTCTCGGAGTTTCTAACTTTAGCCTGTCGGGATAAGTTAATGCATAGATAATCGGTACTTTCATATCCGGTGGACCAAGTTGTGCTTTGCTGGAACCATCCGTAAAAGTAACAATAGAATGAATTATGCTTTGCGGATGGATGACCGGCTCTATTTTGGAAACCGGAATATCAAACAGCCATTTTGCTTCTATGATCTCGAGTCCTTTATTCATCATGGTCGCAGAATCCACAGTAATTTTAGCGCCCATATCCCAATTTGGATGATCTAGGGCCTGAACTAACGTTACATTTTGCATCTGCTCTTTGTTCAGATCTCTGAACGGACCACCACTTGCTGTGATAATTATTTTCTCGATGTTTTCGTGCTTCTCTCCTACAATAGATTGAAGCATTGCACTGTGTTCTGAATCCACAGGAACTAAAGTGCCCGAATATTCATCCAGAATATTTCTGATGATCTGGCCGCCAACCACTAAGGACTCTTTATTTGCCAGAGCTACTTTCTTTCCGGCTTTCAAGGCTTCGATCGTTGGGACAAATCCTGCGAAACCGACCAAACTGTTTAATACGGTATCACAATTTTCATGAGTTGCGATCTCAACCAAATTATGAATCCCCGAAAGAAGATTTGTATCGGTATTAACAGCTAGTTTCAGATCTGAATAGTGATCTTCATTACATATCAAGCCAACTTCAGGAGCGAATTCATTGATCTGTTCAGCCAGCAACTTCCAGTTACCATTGGCTGTGAGCGCCACAATTTCAAACTTGTCCGGATGTTGTCGGACTACTTCCAACACTTGTGTCCCGATAGATCCCGTAGACCCTAAAATAGCCAGTTTTTGTTTATTCAATACTTGATGTGTCTTTGATTTTCAGAGCTGAAATATAGAGCACAATGAGCTTAATTAGAAACTTAAATAAAAAAACTACAGATTCAATTTATTACCAAAACAAGCTGTTTCTGACTAAAAAACGTCCGTTAAATTTTATGGGAATAACTTTACCTTCCTTTTCTGCGTGAATGTGTAAGTGAGGTTCTGAAGTATTCCCTGAATTACCAACTTTACCCAGTAAGTCACCAACTTTTACAGCATCCAAACTATCTACAACGATACTGTTTTCCTTCATATGAGCCAGAGTTACTTCAGCATTTCGGCATTCAATAATTACATGGTTTCCGGCCGGATGTCCATCTCCTCTTTGAGGCGGAATCATATCCTGATATCCTTTATCTACTTTTAAAACTGTTCCATCACAAGGACTGTAAAGATTATCCTCATAAATTGCATAACGCTCTAACTGTTTCGGGTACATTCCCCACGTCCGTATCCCAATGAAATTCAATTTCAAAATATCTAAAGCATACGTTTGGCTTTCACTTACATTATGATAATTAATAATAGGATTACTCCCGCCATGACCAACAATATATAAACCGTCTTGTAAGGGATAAGTCAGGTTTACTGCTGAATTATCGTCCTCAATAAAATAGCCGGAGATTCCATAAATACTCAAAGGCAGGAATAGTACAGTTAACAGTATTTGTACTATCACGGATGAAATTTGCTTCCAATTATCACCAAGCTTAAATGACCATGTTTTCGGGAGCTCTTGAATCTTTTTTATAGAAACAACTAGAAATGTTATCCCAATGATGTATCCCAGGAAAATACTAGTCCATGATTGAGATCCTATAACCAAAGCAAATAAAACAAAAGAGCCTGTAAATAGAAATTGAAGAATGAAGTTGGAACGGCTTTTTACTTCTGAGTGGTGGAATAAAACTGTAAATGTTAACGGCAGTATAACCTGATTTAAAAGAAGTAAGAAAAAAGTCATTTTGTAAAAAAGTAAAGGTCGTTTTTAGATTCTAAAGATTCTTAAACTAATCAATATTTAAGTTCTTTGGCTACTTAGTACATTTGCAAATGAGCAATTACCTTTTATTCTAAAGTTGAAGCACAAACATATTCCTACCCCAGTACTATTCTATTACTTTCATGTTGCAAACTTCCTCTACTTGCACTTTCTAAGTCGCAGACTTAAGAGAGGTAGGACACAATGGGCTTAATTAGAAATCTAATTGGAAAGTATTATTTAATCAAAGTAATCCTTTGAGATTTTAGTACATCTCCAAGCTTACCTATCAGAATATACGTTCCACTTGAAAGATCGGAAGCATCAAGTTCCACAGTGTGTTCACCTGCAATCTTTGATTCATTTATTATTTCTTTCACAAGCCGACCGGTGATATCGTATAGTTTTAATTGTACTGTTCCGGGCTTGGTCATCGTGTACTTAATCGTCGTAGAAGGATTAAATGGGTTTGGGTAATTTCCGATGTAGTTGAATTCACTAGGAATTTTTTGATCATAAAAATTAGAAGTAGGAATTGAAAAAGTAGTATCACCAAAAACCTCACCTTGTAATGTACCTCCTTTAATAGACGTACCAACTCCAAATTCGCTACTTGCACTTCCAACTATCCCAAAAGATTCAACTATATCATAGTGGAAAGGTTCTAAACCAAGCTGTTGATAGTTTGATGAAGTATCTGGTGAGACATTAAAGCCAAATACGTTTATTTGAATGTTATCGAATTGAAAAAAGTTAAGTGAATCTTTAACCTCTAAGAAATTGATATTATATAAAGAGTCTTTTTCCAAAAAACCACCTACCCAATAATCATCTATTGAACTGATTTTGGTGTCCAGAATCAATAATTCCTCATCTAAAAAGTAGTTAGTTGATATACTACCATCTGAAAAAATTTTGAAAAGCACTGTATCGACAGAATTGGGGTTACTGTAGTATTCTTTGTAAGCTGTGAAAACTCTTACACTATCAGTATTAATTGAATCGCTAACAATTCTATACTTTATTATATCTGTGACTTCTCCTGTATTGTTAATTTTTTCATAGAGCATTAAATCTTCAAGCTGATAATTAAAAAATCTTGTATCAGGAGTATCTTGCGAAAACCCGGAAAAGGGTATAAAAAATATATAAGCAAAAATAACTATTCGCATAAATTTTTATTTAAAAATAAATATGTGATAATTCTATTTAAAAACCCAACTCTTTAGCCACCTCAAACATCTGAGCATGAGCAATTACAGTTTGTTCGAGTGTGGGTGCATAGCCACCGGAAAGTAATAAAACTAACGGCAATTCTTTTTGATTGATCATCTCTATTACAATACGATCCCGCTCTCTCAGTCCCTTTAAAGTTAGGGACAATCTCCCGAAATGATCTGTTTCCAGCGGATCTATCCCTCCCAAATAAAAAACGATGTCCGGCTTAAATGAACTAAGTACCGAATCCAGTGACTCGATCAGATTTCTGTGATATTCTTTGTCACCCGTTTTGTCAGGTAATCCAACATCTAAATTTGAGGGTGGCTTTTTGAACGGGTAATTCTTTTCGCCATGAATTGAATAGGTAAAAACGGTGTCGTCATCTTTGAATATTTCAGCCGTTCCATTGCCCTGATGTACATCACAATCGATCACCAGAGCTTTGTTTATCCACATGGATTGCTGCAATACTTTTATGGCAACTGCAACATCATTAAATACACAAAACCCTTCTCCCCAATCAGCCATAGCGTGATGGGTTCCTCCTGCAAGATTTCCGGCAATTCCATCCTGAAGTGCCATTATTCCGGCATTCAGTGTGCCCTGAACAGCTAACCTGGATCGAATAGCCAGACTTTTTGTCCAAGGTAAACCCATTCTTCTCACTTCTTTTTTATCGAGTGTTCCGTTCCAGACACCGTAAGCATATCGGGATGTATGAGCGGTCATCAAGTTTATGAAATCGATCATTTTAGGTTCAATGATCTCAAATTCAGAAAGGATTTCTTTTTCCAGCAAATAGCGATGCAATCCCTGAAATTTCCCCATCGGGAAAATATGCTCGTTCGGAATAGTAGCGTAATACCCGGGACTATAACTTACTCTCAAACCGTGTCATTGAGTTTTATGATGCCCATCATTCGACCCGATCTTTTTCCATCTCTTCTGTAAGAATAATAATCTGAATCAGAAAATGTACAACTGCTGTGAATTTCAATATTCTCTTCAAGTATGCCTGCACTCAAAAGCTGAGACTCTATGAATTTTTTGATGTCGATATGTGGCTTTGAATAGCTTTTTCGGTCTACAAATTCATCCGGGAATTTTTCAGCTACTTCGTCTCCGACTTCAAATTGTTTTTGAGAGATACACGGACTGATAAACACTTTTATATTTTTAGGATCGGCATTCAAACTCACCATTTTTTGGATAGCTTTGGGTACAATGTTAGCTTCGGCTCCTCTCCATCCTGCGTGTACAGCACTGATAACTCCTGCTTTTGATTCGCCAAATAAAACTGCTGCGCAATCTGCAACCTGAATTGCCAGAGCTAATTCTTTTTCTGTGGTTATAAAACCATCAATGTCTTCATAGATGCCACCTTTTTGAACTTCAACGATCTCATTTCCATGAACCTGATCAGCAAAGGCTATATCAGCTATGGGTGTAGAAATAAAATTGGCTAAAAAGTTTCTGTTTCCTTTTACTATTTCTTCATTTTCTTCTGTATTAAATCCAAGATTCAATCCTCTGATCTTAAAATTGTCCTGAACAGACTCTCCCTTCTTTGTGAACCAGGAAGAAATGGTATCTGGATCAAATACGGATGGTTTTATAAAATCAGGTTGGTAAGACTTCATCTAACTTTGATTTAATTTTCTCAATTGGGAATTCAAACCCCGTCCACAAATTAAACGATTTTGCTCCCTGATATATCAACATATCCAAACCACCAACAGGTGTTCCGCCTGCCTGTATGGCCTGTTTCAGAAATTTCGTTTGTCTGGGATTATATACAATGTCATAACAGATCTTTTCATTCAGAATTTCAATATCCTGATCCGGTACGGGTGAACTTTCTGTGTTCGGTGTCATTCCCAGTGGAGTGGCATTCACGATCATGGCTGCATCGTCTGCATAAGCGATCCAGTTGTCGTAGCTGCAACGGATAATATTTTCTAAGCCATTGCTTTCATACATTTCCGGTCTTCTCGATACCAATACGATCTGTTCGACACCAAGATCCTGAAGAGCAAAAACAATCGCTTTTGTTGCGCCACCTGATCCAAAGATGATCACTCTTTCACCATGCAGATCATCTATATAATTCTCTATTGGTTTTATGAAGCCATATGCATCGGTATTATGCCCGATCAATTTACCTTCCTGCTTTACCAAAGTATTGATGGCTCCGATCTCTTTGGCTTCATCGGTTAATTCATCCACCATATCCAGAAATAATTCTTTATGCGGAATAGTGATATTTGCTCCCAGAAATGAATCATTAGTACAATGTGCCAGAACCATATTCACATCTCTGGAAGAAACTGAAACCGAAATGTACTCCCCTCCTATTTTATTATGCTTTAAAGCAAGGTTATGCATCGCAGGAGATAAACTGTGCATTACAGGATTTCCTATCAGCAAATAATGGGAAAGCTGACTTTTTTCGGATTCTATGAACTCTGAAAATTTCAAAATTATCTGGCTTGGATTATGGACAAAAAAAATGCGCACCTGATAGGGTGCGCATTAAAATACTAAATAATTTTAGAGTAACTATGCTGTTACTTCTTCAGTTTCTTCAGCTGGTTTTAATTCAGTCTCTTTGAATGTACCAGATTCAGCAAGTTTCTTAAACGTTTCTAAATCTTTTGCCAATTGAGCGGCTGACTCTTCAATAAATTTAGCAACTTCTTCGCTAGGCTCGCCAAAAAATGTACGATAGTCTAAAGAAAACTCAACACGTGTGCGCTCGCCATTATCTAATGGAGTAAAGCGGATTGTGCCTGTTTGGTTTAGGTTACCGTTGATGGTGATCCAAGCAAATCTTGTGTTGCGAAGATTGTCGATTAAGTTAGTTGTCCACTTAAATTCTTCGTTACCGATCTTAGTGTTATATTCGAATGTTTGTGAATTTATTCGATTAACAACGTCGATACGCTCCAAAAACTTAGGAAATTCAACTGGATTACTTAATAACTCATACGCTTTGGCAAGAGGTAAATCAATTTCGATTCTTTCGTGCGCCATAATAGATTTCTTAGTATTGTGTTCGTTTTGAGATTAAAATCTTGATGATGAACCGACTTTCACGGATACAGATAGGATTTAACCATAATGAACTAAAAATACGGATAAATTGGTTAAGCCTCAATAACAATCGCGATATAAATAAACTTTTAATTACTTCTTTTTATGACTATAAGTCAAATCGGGCGACCCCTATTTTTCTTGATTCTGGTTTTCTCCATTAATTTCGCCCCTAAGCTTAGCATTTCTCAAGACGTTAGCGGATTTCTTAGAAACTATAATGCTGTAATAACAAGCCCTCCGAACGAATATCTGGTTGGAAGAAACAGACTTGGAGTGGATATTTCGTTCAATACTAATTACGGAACTGTGTTTATTTCGAATGAAATATTGAATACTTATTCCCAATCTGCGAATGAATATGCGTATGACTTTTCTGAAGGATACATAGATATGTTTTTTAAGAATAGTGATCTCCGGATTGGAAAACAGGTTATCAGTCAAGGAAGGACAAACGGAACATTTATAACCGATATAATTTCCCCTGTAGATGTGAGTGAGTTTTTAACACTTTCAGTAGAAGATCTTAAAGGAGGAATACCGGCCGTAAAATATACCAGATACTATGGGAACAACTTTTTAGAATTCATTGCCACCCCTGTTTTTCAATCCAATACGCTGGCTAAACCCGGTTCCAGATGGTTTCCGTTTACAGAGCTGGAAAAAAGTACAAATGTAACCTATGCGGATTCATTAACTGAAAACTCATTTAACTCTTTTCAAGGGATGATAAAGTGGGGAATCCGGAGCAGTTTAAAATGGGATTTAGATCTGACTGCAATGTGGTGGACAGAAGGAAACCCATCGTATGAAAAGGATCTGGTTTTTACCGGTCCATTATTAGCCGCAGAACCAGCAATCGAATTGAAAAAAACCTATTTAAAATCTCCGATTCTAGGTTATTCCGGGAATTATATAGTCAACGACAACCTGATCTTTAAATCTGAATTTGCTTTTCATTTTAAAAAGTATTTCGATTATCTGCCCGAGCTCGCTACTTCTACAGACCTCAACAGCTTGAATGAGGTTCAGGCGCAGCAATTAATTTTAATTTTCAGTCAAAATGATGATGGGTTTTTGTTCGAAAAGCCTTGGCTTATCTATATGGTTGGGGTTAAGACATCTCTTTCAGGAGTAGATATTGATAAACAATTTTTTCATGAGCATATAATCCATTACCATGAACTTATTCTTCAAGAAGAAGATTTTTTCTACTCTACGTTAAAACTTAGCAAATCCTTTCTTAGAAATAATTTATTGGCATCGATTTTTTCCCGTTACAATTATAAGGGCAAAGATTTTTGGATCAATCCACAGGCTCAATATGATATCAAAGATGGACTCAGAGGAGCATTTGGGCTTCATTTTTTCGGAGGTAAAGAAAGTGAAAATTTTTACGGGCATTTCAACTTTGAAAATTATGCAGCCAGTTCATTTTCATATATAAAACTGACTGCATTTTTCTAATTATTTACTTCATAGTTTCAGAACTAAATTGTGCAAATAGTGCTGGGATTACAATCATATTAAGTAATGTAGAACTTATTAATCCTCCCAAAATAACCTGTGCCATTGGAGACTGAATCTCATTTCCGGGTTCACCTACAGCAATTGCGAGCGGAATCAAAGCCAAGCCTGCAGTAAGTGCGGTCATTAATATGGGATTTAATCGTTCTAAAGAACCTTGTCTAATAGCCTGCAGAAATTCTTTTCCTTCTGAAAGTAGTTGCTGGTAATGAGATACCATCAATATTCCGTTTCTTGTAGCAATACCAAAAAGTGTAATGAATCCAACCAATGAAGCAATTGAAACAATACCGCTAGTAAACATAACAGTAAAGATACCTCCAATTAAAGCAAAAGGAAGATTAACCATTACCAATAATGCTGTTTTTAACGATCCGAATTCCAGATACAGAAGCAGGTAAATTCCCAGTATGGAAATTATACTCAGTAAGGATATTGTGCGCGTAGCCTGAGCTGCACTTTCAAATTGCCCTCCGTATTCTACAAAATAACCTTGAGGAAAAGATACATTAGTTTCCACATTAGCTCTTATCTCATCCACAGTACTTCTCAAATCACGACCTGAAACATTAGCAGATACCACGATCTTGCGATGCACATTTTCTCTGCTGATCGTATTGGGGCCACTTTTGGACTCAATGCTCGCCAATTCGGATAATGGAATAATAGCTCCGCTCTCGAGGTTAAAGCGTGCTTGCTTAATTTTTTCCATACTTCCCCGATGATTTTCATTGAAACGAACGGTGAGATCAAACATCTTATCATCTTCCAAAATTTGTGAAACTACCTCTCCGGCAAAAGCAACATCAACCATCTCTGATAGATCTTCAATAGTGATTCCATATCTGGCGAGAGCTCTACGATCAGGCTTTATTTGAATTTGAGGTACGTTTTGTTGTTGCTCCACAGACAGATCTACAACACCATTTACATTTTCCATTTGTGCACGAACTTCTTCGGCTTTTGAACGAAGTTCATACAGATCTGATCCAAAGATTTTAACAGCAATATTTGCACGTGTTCCGGAAAGCATATGATCAATTCTATGTCCGATGGGCTGACCGATAGTGATGTTGGTTCCAGGTACAATCGAAAGATCTGCTCTTATTTCGTTAAGCATTTCTTCTTTTGTTGAACCTTCAGGAACTTCAAACTTTGCGTCAATCTCTGATGCATTCACTCCTTGAGCATGTTCATCAAGTTCTGCACGCCCCGTTCGTCTTGATGTGGAAATTATACCGGGATGATCCAGTAAAATTCTTTCGATCCTTGTTCCCATCACATTTGATTCATCCAGTGAAGTACCCGGAATGGTTACTGTACTAATAACCAATGTACCTTCATTGAATTCAGGAAGAAATGAACGCCCTAAAAATGGTACTGC
>OJGX01001260.1_pt1 | contig 10698 bp, 7 predicted proteins | sample 1594661 | NCBI WGS metagenome assembly OJGX01 (sample SAMN05416839, study PRJEB24817) | seawater metagenome | isolation source: Sea water | place: Canada:Atlantic | collected 2013-07 | reverse complement strand
GTCGTCGGCAGCGTCAGATGTGTATAAGAGACAGGAGCAGGACGATTAGATCGGAGGCGAGTGCTTGGAAATCGCCTTCCTTGATAAAGTGAAGGGCTTTGATCTTGATGGCGTTGTCCGCATCTTTCAAAAGTCTTCGAAGGTGGGGGATGAATGTATTTGCCGGGAGATGTGAAAGCGCTCCCAGAGCCAACTCTCGAACACTGTTGTCAACATCCTGCACCGCGTCGTCTAAGATGCCTTCCGTGTCCGGAACTTGCCGGCCGTGTCGAGCGGTTTGTTCCTTGAGGTATGAAACGGCAAGGTAACGATGGGGGATTTTTTCGCTGTTCCAGAACTGTGAGATTAATTTCCCGGGGAGAGCCGCCTCCTCGAAAACGGTGTTGGTTGCGATGGGATCGGGGGCATCCTGGAGGAGTAACAGCCTGGCGGTGAACGTATTGGCAATCTGGTCCCCGAATCCAAGGGCGATGATTCCCGTTACGGTGGCGATTCCAATCAGGTATTTGAGGCGCTTCGTCATAGACTTGGGTTAGGAATGAGAGTCTGCCCGCCGTGAAATATTCCACGTTTGATTCGCCTGCTCTATGGCACTGGCAGCGAGAGCCTTCTTATCCTTCGAACAAGTAGTGGAAATCCTCAATAGAGAGGGACGAGGAAAACTTCTCTTCTCCGAGGACATCCGCAACCAGAGCTTGTTTTTTGGTTTGGAGCGAGCGGATTTTCTCTTCAATGGAGTTTTTTACCACCAGGCGATAAGCAATGATTTTCGATGTTTGACCAATGCGATGGGTGCGATCGATTGCCTGTGCCTCGACGGCAGGATTCCACCAGGGATCAAAGAGCACGACATAGCTGGCTGCCGTCAGGTTCAAGCCGGAACCTCCAGCCTTGAGTGATATGAGAAAGACGCCTGGATCGGAAGCTGATTGGAAGTCTTTGACAAGGTCTCCCCGATCCTCAGTCGCCCCAGTGAGAGTCCATGTGCGAATCTCTTTCTTTTTGAGCTCCTTCTCCAGGATTTTGATGAGTTCAACAAATTGCGAAAAGATGAGGACTTTGGCGCCTTCCTCCATGATGGGAGCGAGTAGTTCCATCAAGGCGTCAACCTTCGCCGACGCTGCTCGAGAGTTCTTTTGATAGAGCGCCGGGTGAGCGCAAATCTGACGGAGCCGGAGAAGGGAGGTTAAGAAATTGAATCGGAGCTCGCTCAATTGTTTTTGAGTGTTCACCTTGAGCAAAATTTGCTGAGCTCGCTTGAGTTCCGCTTCATAGAGCTTTCGTTGGGTGCCTTCGATTTCGCAGTGAATCTCGTCTTCAATCCGCTCTGGTAGGTCCGGAGCGACCTGGCTTTTTGTCCGGCGGATTAAGAAGGGGCGAACGCGTGAGGAGAGTCTTAGTCGGGCGAGTGGGTCCTGTTTGGAATCGTACAGTTTAGTGAATTGTGTGCGGGTTCCCAGGACGCCAGGCATGGCAAAAGACATCAAACTCCAAAGATCCAAAGCACTGTTTTCAATAGGGGTTCCGGTAAGGACCAGGCGGTGCTCAGTCTTAAGGAGTTTGGCGGTCTTTGCTGTCTGGGAGTTGGGGTTCTTAATGTATTGGCCTTCATCCAGGATAACTGCGAGGAAGGCAAGTCGTTGCAGTTCGCTTCCTAGGGAACGGAGATGGGAGTAGTTGATGACGTGGAGGTCGGCCGATGTGAAGGCCGCCGGAAGGTCCTTTACCGAGCTTGCTGACCAGATGCGAACGCTCAGGCTGGGGGCGAATTTTTCGACCTCACTCCCCCAGTTGTCCATGACACTCTTGGGGCAAACGACGAGGCTGGGCTGAGATTTTGCCTTTTTCTTGGCTCGCAACCAGAGCAGCCAGGCGAGGGTTTGGAGGGTTTTTCCGAGGCCCATATCATCAGCCAAAATACCTCCGAAGCGATTGGTGGTGAGGTAGGCAAGAAAGTGGTAGCCATCCTTTTGATACGGCCGCATTGCCGCCGTTATTCCTTTTGGCTTTGGTGGTGCGACTCGAGTCTGGATCTCTTCGACACGGCGTTGAACGGAAGCGGCTTGCTCGTCTGGAAGAAGGTTTCGGGCGCTGTTGCTTGCGAGTTGCAGGGCGTGTAGTCGTTGGGGTTCGTCGGATAGGTGCTTGGGGTTCAATCCAATCTTAGCGAATTCGAGATCTTCCTCTTCGCTGTGATCATACTCAAGCCGACGCCAGCCTTTGCCGGAGAGACGAACCCACTTCCCGTTGGCTGCCAGGAGTAGCTTGATTTCATCGGGACTGAGCGTCGTATCGGAAAGTTCGAGGACGACCTTGAGATCAAACCAATCTTGTTCTGATTCTTCAACCTCGAGCCGCATCTTTCCGACAATGGATTCGTTCTTGAAGGCGGCTAGTTCGCCTCTAAGGATGAGTTCCGCATCCTCAGGGACCTCCTTGAGCCAGTTTGAAAAGGTCTCAGGAAACTTGCGATTGACTGTAAGTGTGTGATGCCTCCGATAAGCATCGAAGCTTGTGTTTAGTTTGTTGAAGAGTCGATTGACGTTGAGGATCGGTGAGTCATCGAAGACGATCACTTTGTTCTTTTTGTTAAGCGTGCTTCGCTTCGCCACATGATTACCGATCCAACTATCCCCATCCCAATAGCTTTCGACGGTTCCGTTAGCTTGGGCGCTCTCGATGGTGAAGAGGCAGTCTTCTCGATACTTTTTCTCTAGATCGCAAGTGATCCGGAGCTTAAGAGGGATTCGTTCGATGCGTTCTGAAAGGCGTTCAGGAAGATCAACCCCGAGTCCGTCCAAGAAGCGAAGGCCTTCGGGAGATTCCACCGCTTCTGAGGGCAATGTGGGCATTGCGGCAAGTCGGTGGAAGTGCTCCCCTGAGAGATTTGGGATCCGAATCGCTGCGACGCTGGTGAGACCATAGCTCGGAGAACCGTCGATAAAATGAAAAGGACGCTCCATGGGGGTGCCATTCTTTGGTTCCAAGGCGAGTTTATAGTCGATTGTTTTGCCCTCTTTCATCTCCTCTAGCTTCCAAAGGAGCTCATCGGTGGGGCGTTGAAACGGGATGCCGCTGGGGCTAATGAGAACTTCCTCGAGGCTTCTCTGCTCGAATAGTCCGGAAATGATTTCATCGGCAAAGAAGTCATCGTATTTGAGTTTCTGCCTCACTTTATCGCTGTCTCGGCTACGCAAGCGGTGGAAAAGGATTTCTGAGGCACTCGTCATGTTCGTAAGGCAGCCCCGTTGTTGGGATTCGTTGAGTGCCTTGAGGATGTTTTTGGGGATAGGAGCAAAAGGTTCGTCGCTCGATTCTCTCCAATGAAGAATCGTTTCTGACAAGGTGAAACAAAGCTGCAGTTCCTGTGGCTTTGTGAGAGGGTTTTTCTGCCGAAGGGTGCCCAGGGGCCGCTGCGCTGCGTCGAAGATATTGGTCCATTCAGAGACGGATTTTGAGCGTTCCCATGCCTGGAGGCGCTTGCGAAGAGGGGTCAAATCGCTGGCCGGAATCATGAAGTCAGGGATTTCAACCTTCGCGTTCTGGGCGAGGTGGACAAGGTAGAGCCAGAGTTCGTGATCGTTCTTAGGTTTTTTGTTCCAGAGCGTGATTTGATCCCAGTGGGTCCATTGATGACGCCCGAAGATTGTATTGATGTGACTGCCCATAACGGGCCTGCCGGCAACGACGGCACGATTGAAGAGGTCTTCAATCAGGGAGAGGAAGGCTCGCTCGGAACCGTTGAGAGAGCGGGAATGGGCCGCTTCCAAGCGCTTGCTTAGCTCGGATTGACCGACGGTCGTTGGAACATTCGAGGGGACCTCGCTTGGGTTAATGGGGATGAAATCTTGATCCGCGAGCTTCTCCTCGAGAAATTCGATCAGCCACAATAAACAGGCAGCGGTATGTTTGCAACGTTCTCCGCCGACGGGGCAATTACAGGTTTGGTTGATCTGTTCATCGGTGCTGATCTCGATCGTGACGTCGTATTTCCTCGAGCCTTCGACGACAAAATGAAAGCCCGTCCCTTCATTGTTGAGGGGATTCAATTGCACAAGATCTGCATCGAAGTAGCGTTCCCCCCTAGCCTGATACTCCGGGGGGTAGGATTCGAAGCTCTGGGCTAGAATCTCGATAAAGTCTAGTATCTGAATGGATTCCACGGGAGGAATGTATCGAGTTGAGCATTCAAGCGGCAAGGAGCGATTGAATTGTTGTGCTGAAGAATGTAGCGAGGGACTGGGTAGCGTTGGGGTTTGTTGACTTGAAGCCTGTCAAATTCACGAAGTCTTAAGATAAATATGAAACTAGCTGAATCCAAGAGAGCCATTCGATGTGTCCAACTAGTAGCTGAGTGGATCAGTGATCGATGATTTGACAATGACGGAGTTAAAAGCTGTCGCTTTTGTCGCTGTCAACAAGGCGAAATAACTGGAAAGCTGCGGTATCGACGCCGCATTTCCGGGGGGCAGAAAGTCCCCACTACGAAAGGACTATAGAATGAAATGGAAACAAGGCATTGGATTGATGGTGTTGGTGCTTATTGGGCTGCCCCTAGTGCAGAGTGCTTGGGCTCAAGTCCCCCCCCCGATTGAAGGGGTTCAAACCGAGGGGAGCTCGCTGGCATCGCTTGGCGCCGAGCTTGAGAATAACCAAATTGAGCGCTATGGCGATGAAGATAAACCGAGTTATACCGATACCTACCCCGGTAAACTCGTTCCCTTCGTGGGAATGGCAGTTGCCGTGATCATTGTCTGGGTTGTCATGGCCATGGTTCAGAATACAGATCGGTATCGGCACGAGACCATTCGGAGTTACTTGGAGAAGGGCGTTGAGGTGCCTTACGAACTACTCGTGGACGGCGGAAATCCGCAAACGTGGAAGCCAAGCTCTGATTTGAGGAAGGCGATGGTTTGGCTCGCCGTTGGCCTTGGTATCGGAATGACCGGATATATTTTTTCTGGCAACCTGAAGGCGCTTGCTTTGGGCTTGATCTTTGACTTTATCGGCATCGGTTACCTGATCGTTTGGAAGCTTGAGCCAACAAAGGTGGAAGAGGACGTTTCTGCCTAGGCGAGCGCATGTCCTTTTCCGATTCAGACTTAATCACTCGAGTTCTTCTCGAAGACGACCGGAACGCCTTTGGCGAACTGGTCCGTCGCTATCAGTCGGAGGTCCGGAATTTCCTTCGGCGATTGACCAAGACGGATGTGGGTTTGGCGGATGATTTAGCTCAAGAGACCTTTGTCAAAGCCTATGGCTCGATCAACAAATTCCGAGGCCAGGCGAAATTCTCCAGCTGGCTCTATCGGATCGCTTACAACACCTTCCTCAATGATCGTCGGAAACGGCGGGACACCTTGACAAGCGACGGGGAGTTGGATCATATCGTTGATGACGCCAAGCCGCTGCCCAAAGGATTGGTCTGCGACGTGGAACAAGCGCTCGCTCAGCTCAACCCAGAGGTGTCGGCGGTCTTTGATCTTTACTATAAGAAGGGCATGACCCATTCGGAGGCGGCGGACACATTGGGGATACCACTGGGAACGGTGAAAACCCATTTGGCCCGAGGCAAAGAACAGCTTAGAACTTTATTGAAGGATTGGAACAATGACGGTTGATCCCAATGATTGGTTAGAAAACGCGCTGAGCGAATCTGAATCCTATCTCGATAACGACGATTTTTCCCAGGGCGTGATGACTAGCCTGCCACCGAAACGGCCGCGACGTCTCGTTAGCCGTCGAAAAAGAATTGTTCTGGGTGCTGGGTTTGCTGGGCTTCTTTGCTCTCTGCCGTTCTTACCGGCTGCGCTGGCGCTTCCTCTGGTGAGTCAGATGCTGGTCAACCAGTGGTTTCTTACTGTTTCGGTCATGGCCGCCCTCGCTGGTGTTGCAAGCGCCACCTGGTGGTTGCTCGCGGTTCGAGAGTAGCAATTAACGGTCTACGCTTGGCTTCTCGAGGGTGGCGGTAGTGTTCGATACGGCTTAGTTGCTGAATTGAATCACCTGAGCGGGCGCGACGAAGCTTGTTGATTCCACAGTGCCTTGACTCCCGCTACGGTTGAGATTCTTGATGCGACTTCCCTTTTCGATGTAGGATTGGGTGGCCTCTTCCCCGATTAGTCGATTGAGCTGAGCTTCGGTCTCTAGGCGGATGCTATCAAGCGCTGCCTGTCTCTGTGCCTCATCGAGGTTCTGATTACTTCGAATCACTTGCGCCGCCTCCTGAGCTGCGTCGGTGGCATCGAAAACGTCGTAAATATCTTCTCTCGGGATATCGAACTCCTTGGCGACATTCCTTAGACTACTACCTCGAAGCGTCTGTTCGTGTCCATACTCGCGATAACGGTCTTCTCCGAGCACTTCCTCGTAGGCTGCTTTCAGGTCTTTTTCGCCCTCCGTTCGTTGCTTGTGCCACTCTTGGGGATCCTGTCCCTCGGCAGGTCCGAAAGTGCCGTATTCATCGTCGAATTCTTTTCTTAGTGCGAACATGTCTCGGAACTCATCCTCTGATACGTCGAATCCGCCAAGTTCGGATCGGAGCATGTTAGCAGAGTTTGACATTCGAAGGTTGTATTCAAGGAGCTCGTCTTCGCTGAGAAGTTTTGCCAACTCCGCCTCTTGCTCTTTTTGGATTGCTTGCCAATCGCTGCCGTCGAGATTATCGCCATCCTCGGCAGCTTCCATCATTCGTTCACTCATTTGTTGTTGAATCTCCATAATGGCGTCTTGCTTGGACTGCGGGAGAAAAGACAACATCGATTCAAACGGATTGTACATCGCGACCATGTCGGTGATTTTACGAGGGACATTGGTGCCGAGCAGTGATCGGAGTGTTCCTCGGCGTTCTTCGTCCATCTCTTTGTATTTCTTCCGCAGATCGGAATTCATGCCGCCGAACATGGCATTACTTTTCCAGTATTCGAATTTGTCGCCACCATTCTCTCGTTTGATCTCTTTCCAACGTTGTTCGTAGAGCTTATTGACGTCGGCTGTGATAATGTCACGGATGGTCTCCTCTGGGCATCCGATCGATCTAAGATTGGCGATGTAGGTGAGATAATCCCCTGATTCGACGGATTCCCATGTGATCGCCTGCACGGCTGGCTCAAGACTGGGCTCTTCTGGGGAGGCAATTGGATCCGGTGTCGAGGCAATGATTGGGAGTTCTTCAGGACTGATTTCCTGAGAGGGAGAATTCAAAGCTGAGCCGGATTTGCTAATAAGGGCGACGGCTAGTGCGACGTTCGCGGCCAGCGAAAGTCCGATAATTAGATTCTTGCTGTTCATAGGAGGCTGTTAGTGGGGTGCTTGATTGACGAAGAATAGATTTGGTCTCGATCAGGCTCAATTACGAAAACGGATGAGGTTTGGACCGAATTCCGGGGCAAGCGTTCGAAATCCCTAGTAATCTCCGGTCATTCTGCAGAGATTATCAACGGTTTGACAGCTTGGTAGCGAAGGGGCAGGTAGAGGAGAGTCCTTTTGAGTTTGGTTGGTTTTTGAATCGTTATGTGCTTTACCCTTTTAGATCCTCGTGGGCAAATTGATGCCATGTCTAGTGTCTCTTTTTCGAAAAAAACGACCCTGTGTGCATCAATTCGGCTTCTGATTGTTGTTGCAACCATGGCGTCGAGTCTGCTGTCTCCGGTCGAGGCCCTCTCGGTTGATGAGCTTTTTGCTCCCGACAAGCTCCTCGATGTTCAGATCACGCTTAAGGATTCGGACTGGAATACGGCCAGAAGAGAGAAACGTTCCATGGCGCAGGCACTGGGAGAGGAGCGTCGCCAGGGGAAACCGGAGAGTCCGTTTCACTACGTTCCTGCTAAGGTGACAATCAATGGGGAAGTGTTCGACTCGGTTGGTATTCGAAAAAAAGGCTTCATTGGTTCTTTGGACGATGAACGGCCTTCCCTCAAAGTGAAGTTCAACTTTAGTGACCCGGATGCCACGCTGGGGGGCATGACTCAGCTGACCCTGAACAATAACAAGCAGGATGGCGCCTTGGTTAGTCAGACGATGACCTACGCCTTGTTCAATGCGGCTGGACTAGTTGCACCCCGCACGAGCTATGCGAAGGTCTCTGTAAACGGGACGCCGTTGGGGATTTACACAAATGTCGAACCGGCGAAGGGGCAGTTGGTTACCCGTGGCTTTGGTTCGGCTAACGGAACGCTTTTTGAAGGAACGATTGTTGATTTTTTTGATGGCTGGGCGACGGGGTTTGAACACAAATTTGGTCCAGAAGACGCCGGAAGGGAGCGCATTCAAGCCTTGATTGAAGTCCTTGATGGTCCAAACGAATCGCTTGTTGCTGCGATTGAAGAAATTATCGACCTTGATCGCTATTTGAAGTTTTGGGCGATCGAAAGTTTGATTGGCTTCTGGGACGGGTACTCGGGGAATCAAAATAACTTCTTCGTCTACCATCATCCGCAGACCAATAAACTCCATTTTCTACCTTGGGGTGCCGATTCTGTTTTCACTAGCCGGGGAATGTTTGACCGCGGTGGGCCACAAGCGGTGAAGGCGCGAGGCAGACTGTCGAGTCGTCTCTACGAAATACCTGCGATTCAAGAAAGGTATCGGCGTGTGATGCTCGGCCTCTTGGAGTCGAATTGGAATGAGGAAGCCTTGCTCGAGGAAACGGAGCGCATTGAGGCTCTTGTCGGTGATGACCTTCATGCACGACAAGGTGGTTTTAAAGAAGCGCTGGAACGAACACGGGAGTTCTTTGCGAGCCGAAGGGGCCAAATCGTAGAAGAATTGAAGGACGGGGCTCCAGAGATAAGGGGCGGGGCATCGGAGCCAATGTATTTTTCAAAGGTCGGCAAAATCGAGGGTGAAATCTCAGGTCGTTGGTTTTCGAAGGCGCCAAGTGCTGCCTCCGAGATTGGCGATGCGAACGTGAGAGTGATGTTAGACGGGGAAGAGGTCGAATTTAAAGAGATTGGGGTGCATGCTGTTATGGGGCGATTCGGCTTTCGTGGACCAGGCCAGCCGAATATCAATATCGTGGGCGAGCGAGCATCCGATGGTGAGCGGGTGACATTGGTGTTGATGATTGATGGCGATTCCTTCCAACCGTCTGGGGAGGCGATGATCTCTGTGGGAGGGATGATGCGTCAGGGAGAGGGATTTGGATTCGGCCCTGGAGGGGTGAGTCCTATCGATGGAAAGATTCAGATCGTAGAAGCCTCTCAAGAAGAAGGGGCGCCAGTAAAAGCCAAGGTTTCCGCTAACATCATGAAAATGGTCGGCGGATTCTTTGGTCGTGGAGGCGGAGGGGGCCCGCCACGGCGAGGAGGGCCAGGAGGACGAGGTAGCCGGCGCCCAGGCCGTCCAGAGTAGCCCCGTCTCACTTTGGCGCACACTCAGTGGCCTTGGCTGATATCAGAAGGGTTTCCCGGTTTCGTCAGCATACTGACTTCGAAGCCGTTTGAGTTCTGCTTTTAGCAGATCGATAATTCCTGCGTAGTGAGGGTTGTCGATCTGATTGAGAACCTCGTGAGGATCGCTCACAAGATCGTAGAGTTCCCAGCGATTGAAGTCGTAAAAATAAATCAATTTATGATGTTCGGTTCGGACGCCATAGTGGCGTGCCACCAGATGACTCGTTCGTGATTCTGGCTCGATCATTTGGTAGTGATAGTAGATCGAATCTCTCCACTGCGGGGTGGGCTCACCGCGAAGCAAGGGGACGAGGCTTTTGCCATGCATGGTTCCCTGTGGCTGGACCCCTGCCATTTCCAAGAAGGTTGGCGCGAGATCGATATTCTGAACTAGTGCTTCGCTTGTGGATTCCCCCTTGGTGACGCCGGGCCAATGGATGATGAGCGGGGTGCGAAGAGACTCTTCATACATCCAGCGCTTGTCATACCATCCGTGCTCACCGAGGAAAAACCCTTGATCTGAGGTGTAGATGACGATGGTGTTTTCATCAAGATTGTTGGCCTTAAGGAAGGCGCGAACGGTGCCCACACTTTCGTCGAGTCCGTCAACACAGCGCAGGTAGTTTTTCATGTAGCGTTGGTAGTTCCAACGGGTGAGGGCTTCTCCTTGGAGATTCATTTTGGCGAATGCCTCGTTTCTCGGAACGAAGGCAGCATCCCACTGTTGCCGCTGGCTTGGCGTGAATGTGTTGAGCATTTGTTGGGCGGCGTTGTCGAGAATCCCTTGACCGGTTACAGGGAGCATGAGGTCGTAGGCCGGAAAGAGATCTCGAGCGATGGTCATTTGTGCCGTGGCAGCGCCGGGCGCCTTGCCGCTATAGGTGTCGAAAAGGGTGACGGGCTCCGGAATCTCGACGTCCGTATACCGATCAAGATGTCGCAGAGCTGGGGCCCAAATACGATGGACGGCCGAATGGGAAATCCACACCATGAAGGGGTTCTCAGGGGAAGGGCGGCCCTTGATCCAGTCGAGCGAACGTTGGGTGATCACATCAGTAACGTAGCCTTCGGATTTTTCAACCCCGTCTTTGGTTCGAAAAGAGCTATTGTAGTAGCCGCCTGTCTTGATGGCCCAGTGATCGAATCCGTTAGGTTTGGTGGTGATGTGCCATTTTCCGATCATGGCGGTATCGTAGCCGTTGGCTTGGAGGGTCTTGGCGAAACTGGGGAGTTCATCGCGGAAGGGGGAGCGGTTACCGGTTTGCCCATTAGCATGAGAACTGTCTCTTATACACATCTCCGAGCC
>OJGX01001259.1_pt1 | contig 10703 bp, 8 predicted proteins | sample 1594661 | NCBI WGS metagenome assembly OJGX01 (sample SAMN05416839, study PRJEB24817) | seawater metagenome | isolation source: Sea water | place: Canada:Atlantic | collected 2013-07 | reverse complement strand
CGAGATCATGCCTAGTCTCGTGGGCTCGGAGATGTGTATAAGAGACAGGAACGAAGCCGTTCCTGGAATCTTCATCTCCTTCAACTCACCCAAGAATTTACTCAGCGCTATGCCGCTCAGAAATCGCACATCGAGGGACTCGATTTCCAAGATCTCGAACAACAACTCCTCACCCTCCTGTACAACCCTGAGCGCACCGAGCACTCAGTCCTCGCTCAAGAAATTCAAAAACGATTCGACTACGTCTTTGTCGACGAATATCAGGATATCAATGGAGCACAAGACGCGATCGTCTCTGCCGTTAGCCGAAGCGGCCCCGAATCCAATCTCTTCATCGTCGGCGATGTCAAACAAAGCATCTATCGTTTCAGGCGAGCGAATCCTGACATCCTCAAGCGACACGAAGCCCATTGGCACGAGGCCGCTCACCCAGCCACTAAAGTCTACCTCCAGGCAAATTTCAGAAGCGATCCCCTGCTCTTAAACTACGTCAACGAGTTCTGCACACATCTCGCAGCCAATGTCTCGGGATTTGACTACGACGAGAACGCCCAACTCCAAGCTGGTCGAACGAAGAATGAACCGGATGAAAAACCTACGTTCAAGGTAGCCACTGAGTTGCATCTCCTACTGAAGGAAGGACTTAAGGGAAGCCTCCTTTCCCCCCTAGAAGCCGAAGTCCACATCATTGCACAACGAATTCGCACCTTCATCGACAACCGAACAACAGTTCTCGATTCCGAATCAAATGAGGAACGCCCACTTGAGTGGTCCGATTTCTCAATACTTCTAAGATCGGTCTCGGATCGCCCCCGCACCTTCGCCCGAATCTTTTCCACCTACGGCATCCCGATCCAAGCTTCCCCTGGTTCCTTTTTTGAATTCCCAGAGATTGCTGACCTCATAGCCTTGCTCAAAGTAATCGACAATCCCCTGCAAGACATTCCTCTACTTGCGCTCCTCAGATCCCCATTTTTCGGATTCACACCGAATGAATTGGCGCTTGTTCGTCTGGCCAAACCTCGCGGGTATTTTTGGCAGGCTTTGATTCAGTTCAACCATTCGCCTCAGAGTATTGTCGAATCACTCGTTGAAACAACGTCTTTGGATGCTGAAACGGCCAATGAATGGATCGAATCCACCAAGGAGAAAACACAGCACCTGCTCACTAACTACCAACGATGGATGCATGCACGCAGGACCGATTCTATTGCCACTCAAATCGAAGAAGTGTTAGCGACTGGATACTATGTGGAATGCATTGCTAGCCTCGCTCCCAATCGAAACCCTCGGACACAGATTCGCCAGCTCCTACAGCTGATACGAGAATTCGAGCAACAACCCGACGCCAGCCTGACCCATTTTCTCCGTTGGATCGATGCCTTGATCGAATCGGATCATGAAATAGAACCACTCCCGGAAGACGCAAGCAATGCGGTACAGCTCATGAGCATTCATAAGAGCAAGGGCCTCGAGTTCCCCATCGTGATCATGGCCGATCTTGCCAAGCGATTTAATCTCACCGACCTCAGCCAGCAACTCATCATCGACGAATCCTACGGATTGTGCCCGATCCTGCATTTGCCAAACACGGCTGAAACCTACCCCTCGCTCCCGCACTGGTTATGCCAGAAAGAACATCGAAAACAACTCATCGACGAAGAAGCGCGCCTACTTTACGTCGGACTAACTCGAGCAAAGGAACATCTTATTCTCGTTGGAGAAACTAGCGGGAAACAACTCGACGAAACCTGGCCTAACATCCCGGAAGCGTTCCCAGCAAATACCAATCCATCTCGCTCCAGCTCTTTTCTTGATTGGCTCGGACCCTGGACCGTCGTTCAGGATCTCAATCGAAACGAGGCCGACGCTTCATCCGAGAACCAACTCAAGAGCGCCGTCATTATCCATCACGAAGCCCCGTCAACCGAAGAGGCAGATAACAAAGCCAGCAATGCGCCTCAAACGGAATCCCAACTTACTGAATCAGAAGCCGCCTTTCTCAACACCCGCCTAGCCACCGATTATATCTATCTGGGAGCGACCAGCCAACGGGCTAAAGGATCAATATCGGCGCTCGAACGCCTTTCACGGGTCGAGCCTTCCAGCGTCCCCTTTCCTTCGACAAGCAGCGCCACATTTGAATCCAAGCCTGACTCGAACGAGCTCGCCTCGCGAGGGGGCCATGGTAAGAGAGCCGGATTAGCCTACCACCGTATATTTCAGTTTCTGCCTCCAGCCCTTGGAGCCAAGATCGGAACGGTCGTTCAAGAATTCCGCAGTCTTGAAGAACAAGGCATCCTTTCACCTGAAGAACGGGCCTTGATCAGGCCGGAACCAATCGTAGAGTTTTGGACCTCTAAGGTAGGGAAAGCGATTCGGGAGCAAGCCGACCGTATGCACCGAGAACTGCCCTTCACCGCCCGATTCACTGTTAAAGAACTTCGCAATCTAGGCTTCGCCGTGACAGAAGATCCGAATTCTGATCAAGAAACCATCATCCTTCAGGGCGTCGTCGATCTAGCGGTGATTATCGCGGATCAGATATGGGTGCTCGACTTCAAGTCAGAACAGATGAAGCTTGAGGAAGTCGAAGAACGAACCAGGCATCATGCCGAACAATTGGCCGTCTACAACCTCGCCCTTGAAAAGATCTACCAACGGCCCGTCACCCATTCTTGGATTCACTTCCTTCACCCCGCAGTGACCGTCGATCTCAAAACAGCCACCTAGTAAGAAAAGCCCACTCCAGAACCCGACTCACAAATCGCTCAGCAGATCAAAAAAGGCGGTTCCAGATCACCAAGTGATCCAAAACCGCCTAAAACTATCGACACATTCGCCGAAGGCTCAGCGCGACCTCAATCGCACCTAACACAAGAACCTAGCCTAAGCAATTGCCGCGGTCTGGGTTCCGGCGCTCGCGCTGCTCAGAGGCAACGTGGCCTCAACTTTCGCAATCGTCGCTTCTGGCGTTAAGCCATATTTCTCCCGCAGCTCACCCACTGAGCTGGCATGCTCGATGAACTGATCAGGCCAACCAATACGCACAACAGGGGTCGAAATCTGACGATCACCGAAAAGTTCATTAACAATGCTGCCATATCCCCCTGGGAGCACATGATCTTCCAAGGTCACCACAAGATCGGAAGCCTTGCCAAAGAACTCCGTCGTATTCTCATCGATCGGCTTAGTAAATCGTGGATTAATGACCGCAACATCATACCCCTTAGCGGTCAATTGCGTCGCCACATCACGAGCCATGCGATTCAAATTCCCTAAGCCAAAGAGAGACACCTTCGGTTTCCCATTATTCTCAAACTGGCGAACGATTTCAGCCTGTCCAACATCTAGGAGTTTCGGCGTCTCTTTGATTGCCACACCCTCCGCAGCACCACGAGGGTAGCGAATAAACGTCGGATGCTTCTCATGAGTCGCGGTGAACATCATATCCACCAACTCATCTTCATCCTTAGGTGCCATCGCAATAATGTTCGGCACACATCGAAGGAAGGAAATATCAAACATCCCATGATGCGTTGGGCCGTCCTGAGGCGACAATCCGGCCCGGTCCATACAGAAAAGCACCGGCAGGTCTTGGAGGGCAGCATCATGGATAATGCAGTCGTAAGCTCGCTGTAAGAAGGTCGAATAAATCGCACACACCGGATGAAAGCCCATCACAGCCATCCCGCAAGCGAAGATAGCTGCATGTTCTTCAGCGATACCGACATCGTAATAGCGATCCGGCATCTCCTTCTCCAGAATTTTGAGCCCCGTGCCACTAGGCATTGCAGCGGTGATTCCCACAACCGTCGAGTCCTTCTTGCAAAGGTTGACCATCGTCTGACCAAAGACATCCTGCCAGGCTGGAGGGCCGCTGGATTTCTTGATCGCAGCTCCGGTCTTCACATCATAAGGACCGACCCCGTGTAGCTTCTCCGGATGCTGAACCGCGGCATCGTAGCCTTTGCCCTTTTTGGTCAGAACATGCAAGACGATCGGTTGATCACAGGTCTTGGCATATTCGAGCGCTCCGATCAGCATTGGAAGATCGTGGCCATCGAGCGGGCCAAGATAGCGCATCCCCATTTCCTCAAAGATCACACTATTACCAAACCCGCCTCGTCCGTCGTGATCCTCTTTATTATCCGATTCCTTCAGAACGATATCTGAAACCGTTCCTTTCAAAATCTCCTCAGCCCGATGGCCCAATTTTACCGCGAGCTCACCTTTAGGAAGGCGCTTCAGAAGTTTTTCAAAATCCCGTTGTAAGCGGGAATAAGAAGGATGAGTGATCAGTTTATTGAGGTAACTAGCGATCGCTCCAACGTTCTTGGCAATACTCCACTCGTTATCATTCAAGATCCCGATAAACTTCGGGGTCGTCTCAGCGATATTATTGAGCGCCTCAAAGGAAATACCATTGGTGAGCGCCGCATCTCCAAAGATGGAAACCACATGCTCATCCGTGCCGAGTCGATCTCGTCCTGCGGCAATCCCGAGCGCCGCAGAGAGCGCCGTGCCGGCGTGCGCTGCGCCATAGCAATCGTGCTCGCTTTCAGAACGCAAAGCGAAGCCATTCAAGCCGTCCGTGGAACGGATCGTATGAAAGCGGTCCTTGCGTCCCGTTAAGATCTTATGGACATAGGTTTGGTGACTGACATCCCAGACAAACTTATCATGGGGCGTGTCAAAACAACGGTGCAGAGCAATGGATAGCTCCACCACACCCAAATTTGGGCCCAAGTGTCCCCCATTCTTTGCCAGCGTCTGAATCAAATCCTCACGGATTTCACTCGCCAATTGATTAAGCTGATCCAACGTCAGCTTCTTGACGTGATCTGGACTATCTACCATATCGAGAAATCGACTCATAAAAACCGCCAATTATTCGGAATCCTGGTCAAGTGTCAACGGTTTCAGCGAAAACTCCCCTTCCAGCGTTTCTTCCAGTGCCTTTATTTTAACCTCAGCTTCAGCCAGTTTATCCAAGCAGACCTTACGCAAACGCATGCCCTCCTCGTAATGACCAATCAATTTTTCGAGAGCAAGATCGCCCCCTTCCATCCCCGCAACAATCCCCTCAAGACGTTCCAAAGCCTCCTCATAGGAAAGTTTCGAAAAATCCTCAGCAGCCGTCTTCGTGGTCTCTGCTTTCTTCGGCACGCCCAAAAAGTAACCCAAGAACCGAGCTCAGTCGAGGGACGAATCCCGAGAGTCGCATCCCGAGCGGATAAACAACCGGCTCACCAAAACTTTCGTCCCTCCACCACAAAATCACTTGCCACCCCCATCGAACATCGCTAACTTCCCCTCCCTCAGGGCGCACCCGTAGCTCAATTGGATAGAGCATCTGACTACGAATCAGAAGGTTACACGTTCAAGTCGTGTCGGGTGTACCACTTTTCACAAGAACGGCTCCAAGAGATGGCTAACATCCCTCTCTCGAGACTTCCGTTTCCAACCCCACTCTGTGATCAAAAACCTTGATCACGAACGAAAGAAAACCTTGGCAAGATTACGTAACAAGACCGCATCCAAAGGACCACTCGTTGAACGAGTGCTTGAGGACGGAACAATCATCATTGGTCGCATCGCCAAGACGACAATTACGGCGTCTGCCGAGACAACACCTCCCGAGCCCCCACAAAACACCGAACACGGACCAGTCCGGGGACGCATCGTAAAACGACGCCTCCCGAATGGGGACTTCATATACGGCCGAATCGCGTCCAAGAAATAGTAATCCCCAAAATGATTGGGAAATCCATTCTTCACGGACCTCTCGTTTTTCGAGATCACAACGCTGAGTGTTGCCTCCGAGGCGCCAGTTTCTAAATTTCCTAGCGCCGTCCCCTCGGCACTCTATGAACCTCATCATTTTGAAATCTCTCGTGCTAGTCGGCCCATCCCACAATCATTGACCAGGAACGCCTGTGTTTCGGTCAGAATCGGTCGCAACAAGAGATCGAATCCTTTGGCACGTATGCTTTGCTATGCGCTAAGAGCTCCAAGCACGCGCCCATATGACGCAACTGCTTGAGTGCTTTCGATCACTAAGATAAATAGGTTCCCTAAAGCATTGCCACTCCGGGCCAAGTAGAAAACGCCTCGTCTTCTTCATCCAGTTGCAGACGAAAGAATCTCCCTTCATTTTCAGGGATCGGTAGCTTTACCGAGGCGAAATCTGTCCCGACAACAGCCTGCACATCGACGAAATCTCAGACCTACGAGTCTATCGAGCTGGCAGATTCGGGGTAAAAACCTACCGGATCTGTGGACCAGCTCAGCACAACATTCAATCCTGATCGTCTCAGGGTAAGAACCGGGAGCTCAATCGTAAAAGGGGTTAGCCCCCGGAATGTGATACTTCTTAGTTCTCGGATAAATGTTCCCACTCCTCAACGTCAACCAAATCGCACAACCTCATTGAGAAGTAAAGTAGCGTTTTCCTGGGACAACCCCCTTTCAGAACCGTCATAGCTTGTCGACCGCACGCGAGACCCGCTTCTGCGCCGTGTCATCGCTGACGCCGAGCTGAGCGCCCATGTCAGCAAAACTTTTTTGACCAAAGAAGCGCAAAACGACAGCATCCCGATCTTTGAGATTGAGTGACTCCAGTCCTTCATCCAACAAAGGCCAGAGTGTATCGACAGATTGTGACGTGGATGTTTCTAAGGATTGAAGAGCAGGTACATTGCTTTTCGCTCGCGCTCACCTCGTCGCACATAGGTTCTGACGCACTTTCTTGCCGCCAGAGAGGCGGCTCGATGGAGCCAGGCGGCCATGATCAGGCTCGGGGGACGTCGACTCGCTTTGCGAGCAAGATCCGAAAACACCATCTGAGCAACATCTTTCGCAAGATCATCGTCCCGAGTGATGCGGCGGGACACGCCCCAAACCATGTTGAGGTGTCGATGGACGAGTTCAGCAAAGGCTGCTTCGTTCTGCTCCTCCACATAGAGCCTGAATAGTGTCAGGTCGTTTTTCATGACTGTCATCCTGTTACACCCGCGGTCCATAAAATCCGACAAGGCAAATGAAATTTTATCACCCGCATTCTGTCAAAACTCCCGCAAGGACCAGCCATCAAATTAACGGCCAGGGATTTCTCGGTGAGTGTCTCGAATGCGAATCCGGCCCCCGAACAAAGAGCAAGCGTTGAGTCAGCATTCCAATTTTTCTTTCACCCCCAAGCGAAACGCCCCGAGAGGCAAACGAATCGTTTCTGAATCTTTACTCTTCTTACCAAACCGATGTGTCTCCGCCCTTTCGTTCTACGCGTCGCCACACTAAGACCCTGAGAGAGATCCTTTTTCACCTCATCCAATCCCACAGCATCAGTCAGAAACAAAGAAGAAAAGTGTCCCATTTTCGATTGGTCGGTTGTTTAGTTACAAGGAAACCGATGCAAGATTGGAAAGCACTGCAACATTATGTTGAAGATCAGTCCGAAGAGGCCTTTCGCTGTCTCGTCGACCGTTACTTCAATCTAGTTTGGGCCACCGCGTTTCGCCTCACGGGCAACCATGCACGGGCTACGGATATCGCCCAGGAGGTCTTTACGGACCTGGCCAAGCGAGCCAATCGGATTGGTCCCAAAGTAGTCCTTCAAGGCTGGCTCTATCGTGCCACTTGCTTTGCCGCCAAAAACTCCAATCGAAAAGAAATGCGCCGATGCAAACATGAACGCGAGGCCCTAGCCTGGCACGATTCAGAAGATCAGGGATTGAACCAGGACGAGAAACAACTCATCAGCAATCTGGACGACGCGCTGAACGAGCTCTCGGAAAAGGATCGCAACGTACTCCTCCTACGCTTCTTCGGCAGAAAACGAGTCCAAGAAATTGCTGACGAGACCGGGGTATCGAGAGCCGCGGCTCAAAAGCAAATCTCGCGGGCACTCGATCGCCTGCGTCGTTGGTATCGCCAGGGAGGTCTTTCCCCTTCTCATTCAAGTCTTATCGCCGGACTCACCCTACTCGGTTCACAAACCGCCCCCCTCGGACTGGCTGCTCAGGTGACCGGTCAAACGATCGCCGTTGCCAGCAGTTCGTGGTGGCTTTCAACCGCAAACGTAGCTGCCGAATTCATGACCATCAAAAAACCAATTCTCGTTAGCAGTCTCGCCCTGGCAGGCATCTCAACCCCGCTCATCGTTCAGGAGCTTAAAATCCGCGATCTAAGCGCCGAATTGGCAAAAGAAAGCCAACGAATGGAGGCGCTCGAAAGAATCCCGGAAGCACACCAGGAATGGCAGCGAGCACAAGACGAAATCACTGAGTTCGAAAAACTCTCTCGAGCCGCTCAGGACCGGGACACGCTCAAATCTGAGTTAGACGAGCTAAAGAGACAAGGGGCGGAAGAGAAGGCCAAGAAACTGGCCTTGATCAATCAACTCTCTAGTAGGCTCGACGAACAACAAGCAGACCTGGATAAAATCGAAGCCCGTCATGAATTCCAACAACTCAGCCTAACCACCATGTCCGTTGGAAAGGATCTGGCGCTCCCTTTCTTGATGTATGCCAGCAATCACGACCAGCATCTCCCAGCTAGCTTTGAGGATTTGGCCCCCCAGTTGCAGAAGAACCTTGAAGAAGAGGACGACGGAACACTGAACTTCATGGGAATCCCCTTGGACACCTGGGACATCGTCTCCCACGAAGGGAGGCTGAACGACTACAACTACGGCTCACTAGTCGTCTTTCGCGAACGGGAAACCCGATTCTTTGACGGCAAACACCACCGGGTCTACGCCTTTGGTGATGGCCATTCGGAACTCGTTTCCCGCGAACAACTTTCTGATTTCGACGAATTCGAAACCACTCAATTGGAACAAGCGAGGAAACAGCCATGAAGAATGCCTACCTCATGCTGATGGGAGCTATCCTCAGCCTCAGCATTGCTCTTTGGGTACACTCAAAACAACGAGATAAAACGTCGCTCCTCAGCCAGAGACTTCAATTGTTGTCGTCTCAGAACGAGGAACTCGAGCGCCTTCGAGCAGATCTAGAAAACCATCCTATCCCAGACGCTCCCCCCGAATCTGATTGGACCCAAGCGAGAATAGCCCGTCGAGACCTATTCAAGCTTCGCGGTGAAGCCCGACGCATCATGGAAGCGGCAAAATGGGACGACGCAGATCTAGAGCGCCTCGAAAATGAAACCCGATCAACGCTGGCCTCCATCGAAATTCAGTTTCAGCAATTAGAAGCCCTCAACACCCTTGCAGAGGAAGGGAAAAAAGTGGACAGAATCGCGGATGGAATCGCTCAGGCCCTCGCCCTTGCTCTACGGAAAAATCTACAGGCAGCATTCCCTCATTCACTGGAAGCTCTCCGGGATCTCGTCATCAGGGAAAGTTCGAGGCCGAAAATGATCCAGTATTACGAGAACCTTATTAAGGAAATGAAGGAAACAATGTTGGCGACAGGCAAAAACCTGAGTGACTTCGAGGGAGTCCACGAAAATCGCTTTTTCAAAGATGGCAGACAGCGTTGGTTTATTCGCACCAAGTCCTCTACTCAGCTACCGGATGGTCGTCGCGCCCGCCCCTACTGGCCGGTATGGGCAGGAGATTACAATTCTCAAGCCCACGCAGAGTTTCGACGTCACAGTGACGTCCATGAAAATCTTACTCATCATTCACAACTAGTCTACGACTAGATACACCTAGCTCCGGTAAGAAGGCCCTTTAGAGGTAAAAATTGATCTCCATTGCAACAACCTTGTCTGAGAAACTCTCAGATTGCTCAGGTAAGCGCCCCGCTCTTTTCAATGTCATTCGGAACGACACTGTGGAACAGCTTCCTAGCCACGCCACAAAGAGTCTCTCGACAAGCATTCCGTCGACCAGTCACGGAGTCAAATCATGATACGAGCCCCACCGCTAACCCCGCGTTCAGTCAAAGCTCTCTCGTGGGACTTGACTTTCAATGGCGTGGATCGCAGCTTCAGCTTGTATTCATCGAGCAAGCAAGGCTTCTTTCATGCGACTGACAGATCATCATCACAATGCTTCTTTGCGGGCTGCGCCCCAGCGGATCGATTCCCCGACTATGCCCAGGCTCCGACGCTATCTCATGCTCTGCATTGTGCTGCTCCTGGCACCGTTTTCTATGGCACAGGAGCCTAGTCCTATCCCACCGATCCAACTCAACCTCGATGATTCCGAAGCAGATCATCATCGGCTCCACGAAGCCATTCACGCAGCGCACGTTCTGGCAGGTCTTGGAGCGGGCTACGAGGCTGCCCGCATTCTGGAAGCCATAAAACTTCATGCCCCAACGACTGAACCAGGAGAACACGCCGGACATCTCCTTCGGGAGTGGGGATTAGAGGCCCCTTTGCCCGGGAACGTGATTAGCACCGAAATCTCTCGAACGATTGCCGGGAATCAATCGAAGCAACGGCAAGAAGAAGCAACAAGCTTCCAGCTCCGAAACCTCCTTGCCATGCGTCAGTATGACTCCGCAGCGGTCGTTCTCATCGAATCCTTCATCCAACGCGGTGCCATTCCAGAATTTCTAAGCGAGCGCTACAATATTCAGCCAAGAGATCTTGCGCGCTGGAAGGATCAACCGGTCAGACTAGCCGACAAACTCCAAAGCTCCAGCGAGCGCCACCTCCAATATCGGAGGATCGGTCTCGTGCCTGTCTCTTATACACATCTCCGAGCCCACGAGACTAGGCATGATCTC
>OJGX01001258.1_pt1 | contig 10705 bp, 7 predicted proteins | sample 1594661 | NCBI WGS metagenome assembly OJGX01 (sample SAMN05416839, study PRJEB24817) | seawater metagenome | isolation source: Sea water | place: Canada:Atlantic | collected 2013-07 | reverse complement strand
GTGACTCATTAGTTTCGGTACTTAAAAATATTAATACTGTGGTTTTAGTCACATGACCTTTAAATTTTAGCTCTTCTAAAAGATGAAATCCGTCTTTGTCACTTTTTACATTAAAAGCACAAATTATGATATGAAAATGCATTTCATCACACAACCTAAGCCCGTAATATGCATTTTGTGCACAACGTACTTCTTTAATGCCTAACGCGAATAAACTCTCTTTCAAAATACTATGAACGAGTAAGTTATCATCAATAATCAGCACATTGAGTTGATCGAGCTGTGCTAATGTATTTTTGTCGACTTCTTCCATTTTATACCTACTGACTATCGGCCTAGCATGCTATTTTTGAATTAGCTGCTGACGTTGCTCACATAAGTTAAGTACGTTTTTCTTTGCCTTGGCATCGAGTTTACTCCACGCCATAATTTCATCAATGTGACGAAAGCAGCCTAAGCAAACATCTTCCTGATTCAAACAACAATTACGAACACAAGGGCTAGCAACGGTTTCTGTTGGCTGGTGGTATTTTACATTCATATTGTTTCTGCAAACTCAGTTAATTCTACTATACATTGCTTTAGGTGGTGTATTTTCTGATGGATCTCGTTATCGAGTTTGGCTAACACATCAGCCTGACTGCCATCATTATTCAGAGTTTTACTAAGCTCGTCACATTGCGTTATTAAAGGTTTAGCTGCAATAACTTTAGCTAATTTAACCAATAACACTAGCTTTTGTTTAGCCAAATCAATATTTTGTTGATCAATTGCTGTAACAAATTCTTGGCTATAATCCGTAATCTCGGTTAAATAGTCGTCTAACATAAAGGCGGCAAGCTCAGCAGAACCTTGATTCTGTGCATATTGATTTAAATCAAAAGCATTGCTCGTTATTTCGCTTACCTGTTCCAGCTTGTTATCTAACTCAATAGACAATAACTGCTCTATGTCTGCCTTGTTTGTTGCTGGTGCCAAAGGCATTGCCTTTGCTGATGTATTCATCTTTGCAGCGTTAATATCTTTACCCGATGTTACTGGTGTTTGCTGCTCTGAACTTGCATTTACACCTAAGCCTGAGATCAGCCAAGGTGATAACTGCTCGGTAAGTTTTTGAATGTCTAACACAGGTGCTAAATACTTAATTTCGTAAGTACCATTAACAGTATTAGAGACATTATTGTGTATAACATCGGTTTTTTTAGCTAGATGTTGATTTAAAATAAATATGCCACGCTGAGCGCTGACATTTTTATTAACAGCCATATTAAAGTCTGAAAACTCAGAAATTACCAACAAGAATCGTCCCGATTGCCACAACCGTTCAAGCTGTTCAGGCCGAGACACTAAGGTAACTTTCAAACCGAGCCAATGCAGCGTTCGAATTAACAGTTGCTTGCTTTTCGTTTCTGCTATGCCAACTAATACTTCTACTTTGCTAGGTAGAAATCGGTAAGGTGCGAAAATTTCAGGCTCAACAACTAAATTAATTTTGCTGTCGCTTCGAAGTAACTGCTGAACCTCGGCAATAAGTGTTTCACTGAACCAGGGTAAATTACATGATGAAAATAAGCCTGTTCTTTGCAATATTTCGCAGTGATATGGTTGTAAAACCAATATTTTAGGCTGTAACTTATTAGGTAAGCTAGCCATATGCTGAGTGATTAAGTCATAGTCAGTTAGGTACACCTCAGCAGACAAAATAATAACGTCTATAGGATTTCGAGTGAGATGCTTAAGACTAATTTGTCGCTGAAATAACACCATATCTTGCATAGTTTCTATCACAGCTTTGCTTTTACTTAATGCTTGACAAATTCGTTCTCGATTAGCTTTTTCAGTCGCGATTACCAGTAATGAACGCTTTGAAAGCTTAATTATTTTATCGTTACTTTTTTGATGTAAGTCTTCAGCAATGGCAAACGGCATATCGAATGAGAATTTACCTCCTTCATCAAGCGACTGACATACCTTATTGTTAACATTGAATATTAACTGTAAATCTTTTAAATAATTATCGGTAATATTGTTAAGACTTTCATTGGCTTCTTCATTAAATGCTAATGTATTAATAGTCTCTTGTAACGGTTGTAATTGTGATGCTTTCTTAATAGTAAAACTAATGCGAACAATCTGTTGAGCACTGTTTACATCGATTACATTTAAGTCTATATCAAGCACTGACATATGCTGCTCTGTAAACATTTTTTGGCATATTGTGGTGAGCATAGCCTGGAACAATTCACTTTCTAGTGTGACTAAATGCGCTAAGTTTTCATCCAAGTTGACAAAAATATGGTTATTATTTTGCGCTTGATAAAAGCTAACATTCGCTATCGCTGTATTGACTTCATTCACTAGTGATACGGTTGATAACGACAAAATAAAATCGTCACAACGCAATTGCGCGCAAGTTCTTTGCTGTTCACTCAACTGAGTTAATTGCTGCAATTGCTGATAAACATAGCCTTGATAACCTGGAGTTAACGAAAGTTGTTGTTGTTGAGTCATAACGTTACTCGTGATGTCTAACACACCTTCGCTACTGGCAATGACAGCAAGCTTGTTTATCTGGTTCTGTTGTTTAACTTGTTGATGCAGCTGTACGTTTTCATCTTTAAGTAATCGGTACTCTTCTATATTTTGTATGCTACCGCACCAAGTACTATCGATATACTCAATGGTTATCGCGACCGCTTTTTCCTGATTACTGGTTAAATTTATTTTTTCAACACGCTGGTTATTTTTGGCTTTTCTCGCACTGGATAAAATCAAGCGAACGTCTGCACGACTAAAAAAATGACGCCAATGTTTATCACTGGCTTCAACCGCTAATAATGCCGTTAATTTTCGTAAAAGCTTTTTTGAAGCTAGCGGTAATTGCCAATAAATATTGCCGGTGTGGCGCGACATAAGTGCGTTATGCGCCTTAAACTGTTGCTGCTGAAGTTGAAAATCACTTTCTGAATGTAAAGGTTTGGAAAGCTGCTCTACTTTACTGATTATAGTATTAATTTCTTGTACAGGTACTTGCGTTAACACTTCTCCCGTCGTTACTAATTCATCAATAACGGCTATTCCTTGTAAACCTGCATGTTTTATTTTTTTGCGTAAACTAATGAGTAAAATAATAAAAATAATGCCAATGATTAAAAAGGTAGCCGTAATAAGCCATATATAATATTTAGGCTGAAAACTAACATCAACTAACGCTAACCAAGATAATATTTTTTGTTCAATTATTGAGGACTTAATCGGTTGTACAACGAGCATTTTATTAAGTAGCGGTGCAAGTTCAATTTTTTGTTTGCTTAGTTCGGTTTGTAAATCAATCGCCATGCGCAATTGTCCACGCCATTTTGCTAAAGTATTTTGCTCGTTAAATAATAAGGCGTTAAGGACTAAAACTTGCTCCATTAAGGCATTTTCATTCGAACTTCTAGAGACGGCAATGGCAGCGTTATCTAACCAATCATTTATATTACGTTGGGCTTTTAGTGTTGTGTAATCAAAATCGGCTAAGTCGTATTGTAAATCAAGCTGATTAAACATAACTAACGTATCGATAAGGCTTTGATGCAATTCGTGGTTTATTTTAATTTTCGTTAGCAAACGACTATAGGCTTTAACTCGGTTTACCAAGATACGGTTTGAAGATTTCTCTTCGTTAATTTGACGGTTTAAGGTTTCTTGTTCATCTGACTGTTCGCTTATTAAGTTCGCTAAATTATCAGCAATGAGAGTTAACTGAATAATAACATTATCTTTAAGCTGTATGTTTCGTCGCTCATTCTCAGTTAACAGAGACACATTTACTGATTGTGCCTTTAACCTCATCATAAGTTGCTCGAGTAGCCTTCTGTTTTTGCGGTTAACATCAGATATACTTTTGATATTTTCCTGTAAAATCAAATAGTCATTAGCAAGAGTATTAGCGTATTTACTATTAAGGATCCCACTCAAAATGCGATCACTTTGAATTAATAGTTGCTGATGTTGATTAAATTCCTCGATTGCTGGCAGCTGTTGGTGTTTTAATTGCGTTAGGTCTTGTTCATATTGTAAATAAAAATAAAATCCGACTGAAAATAGCACCATAAAACTTAAAAATAATAGCAATAGTCTACTGGTAAGTTGGCGATATAGCGGTAATGTTGAATCCATGAACGAAGAATATCCTAACAGGTCAAATACTAATGGGTAACTTATAAAGACAAACCTGTTCGAGAAGTTAACATCTAAGTGAAATGGTTTGGCTAGATAACAGTGTATGGATTTAACGTTAATTAGCAACGATTAATACTAAATGGCATCATGAATTCGTCAATACAGCGCTTGCAAATAGTGCATTTAAGGTATTAAATCCTCACTAAACGTTCAATACAGCAACTCATTTAGCACGAACTACTAGCTAACTTTAAAGTAAAGCATATTATTCCCATTTCAACCTAGTTCAGGCTTTCGCCCATTAATAACTCAATGTATTGCTGCATATTCCCTAATATTTGAAGTGTAATAACGATAATGAATATTTGCTTAAAACAAGATAAACATCACTAAAAAAATACGGTAAGATGCCAACTCACCGAAATTCCAAAAGAGATTGGACCAGTATGAGTCAAACAAACTATCTACTAAAATTACAAGAAAAATTTCTTAAGTACCCATTTGGACGCACACTATTTAGTAAAGTGTTTGCTTCTCAAGCGCCCTATTTTAAATCGATTAAGCCAACAATTTTGACCTTAGAAGAGAATTTTTGTCAGGTGTTATTGCCTAAGCGCAAGCCTGTTCAAAACCACATAGGTACTGTACATGCTATTGCGATTTGTAACGCATTAGAAATGGCAATGGGTGCTATGACAGAAGCTTCAATACCTAAAAATTTACGTTGGCTGCCAAAAGGCATGGATGTTAATTACCTCGCTAAATCTACAACAGATATAACAGCAGAAGCGAAAATCAATGCGGAGCAATGGCAAGTGGGCGACGTTAGTGTTGCCGTTAGAGCATTAGACACCCACGGCACTGTTGTTGTTGATGGCGAAATTAGACTATGGCTATCTGAAAAGCCTAAAAAGTAACCTTTGTACTGGTCAGTATTGGTTTAAAATACCGAAATAGTCGGACGAAATTTCGGTTTACTGTGATTTTTGCTTGCGGATTACTAGCCAAACGAAAGTTCGGCTATAAAAAGCAATTATTAAGAATCAATCGTTTTTTGCCAAGCTTAATGCAATGTAAGCTTGGCAAAAATATCAAAACATCAAAACATCAAAACATCAAGGCAAAATAAACCAATTACCTGCAAAGTGTTCGAACAAATCAGGCTTAGCTTTGCTTTAACTTTTAAAGTTGAAAAAAGTGTTCTTGGTAAACTTTTAACTCTGCTATAGATTCTCGGATATCGTCCATCGCTAAGTGTGCGCCTGTTTTTACCACTTTATCTAATACCTCAGGCTTCCAACGACGCGCTAACTCTTTTATGGTGCTTACATCGATATTACGATAGTGAAAGTAATCTTCAAACTCTGGCATGTATTTGTTAATAAATCGCCTATCTTGCCCAATACTATTACCACACATAGGTGACTTACCCTGGGTAACGTAAGGCTTTATAAAAGCTAAGGTTTCAGCGCTAGCTTGTGCCAGGCTGGTTTTACTTTCACGACACCTTTGAGTTAAACCTGATTGACCATGGTGGTCGATACACCATGCATTCATATTATTCAAAACTTCATCACTTTGATGAATAGCAAACACGGGTCCTTCGGCTAATATATTCAGTTGACTGTCAGTAATTATTGTCGCAATTTCTAAAATAACATCCGTCTTAGGTTCAAGACCGGTCATTTCTAAATCTAACCAAATTAAATTGCTATCATTCACGCTCATTGTTATCCCTAGGTGAGTTATCTTTTATCAAGTTAGCGCCTATGACTAAAACACCTACTTGGCGTAGTGTCTGCAAAAGGCGCAATTACACATGCATTTATATAATGCTTAAGTATATAATACGTTAGAATGTGGCATGATTAAAATTATTTTTCGGTAACCTTATCCGATTAAAACACAAATGCTGAGAGAACATATAAATGAGACTAACTTGTGGCTAAAGCCAAAAAACTGACCAAAGGTCAAGCACGGCAAATCAAAGCCAATCAAAGTAAGAAATTACGAAAATCTAGTGAGAAAGTACAATGGCAAGATGACGAACTCGCCGCAGCTGAAACGGGCACCGTTATTAGCCGTTTCGGCCAACATGCCGATGTTGAAAGTAGCGACGGCGATATTTTCCGTTGTAACTTACGTCGTAGTATTACTTCATTAGTCTGTGGCGACAAAGTGCTTTGGCGCAGAGGTAAAGAAACACAGCATAGTATTTCTGGCGTAATAGAAGCCGTTCACGAGCGAAAATCAGTACTTAGTCGCCCTGATGTTTATGATGGTGTTAAACCTATTGCTGCCAACATTAGTCAAATATTAATTGTATCTTCTGTATTGCCTGCTTTTAATGCAGATATTATCGATCGCTATTTAGTTGCTGCCGAGCAAACAGGCATAACGCCGGTTATCCTCTTAAATAAAGTCGACTTACTTGATGATAGTAATCGCGAAGCCATTGAAAAGCAGTTAAACATATACAGAAATATTGGTTATCAAGTCACATACGTGAGTAACGAAACCGGCGAAGGCATTACAGATTTAAAGCTACAGCTTAGCCAACACACCAGTGTATTTGTTGGGCAATCTGGCGTAGGCAAGTCAACCTTAACTAATACTTTAATGCCAGAGTTAGAGGTGATGACTAAAGTTGTCTCGGAAAACTCAGGGCTTGGTCAGCACACAACAACGGTTGCTAGATTATATCACTTTGAACAGGGTGGTGATTTAATTGACTCGCCAGGTATAAGAGAGTTTGGTTTATGGCATTTGTCCCCCGAGCAGGTCAGTAATGGCTTTATCGAGTTTGACGAGTACCTAGGGACCTGTAAATTTCGCGACTGCAAACATCAAAACGATCCCGGTTGCGCGCTAGTAGCGGCAAAAAACGAAGGAAAAATATTTCCTGAGCGTTTAACCAGTTTCCAAAAAATATTAGCCAGCTTAGGTGATAACACCCTAACCTCGCGCTTTAATGATTAAACAGATTATAGATAAATTAAGGAAAAAACAGTGTTAATGAATAAAATTAAAATTGCTCTGCAGTACATAATGCCAAAGCATGCAATATCTCGATTAGTAGGCAAGTTTGCCGCCGCAGAAGCCGGCTGGTTAACAACTAAAGCAATTAGTTCATTTATTAAAGCTTATGATATCAATATGGCTGAAGCTAAATTAAAAAATGCCACTGATTTTAAAACTTTTAACGACTTTTTTACTCGTGAACTTGAAGATGGCGCTCGTACTTTTATCTCAGATGAAAATACGGTTTGTTATCCTGTTGATGGTGCTATCAGTCAACAAGGCCCTATTGAGCAAGGACAACTTATTCAAGCAAAAGGCTTTAATTACAGCTTAGAAACCTTACTTGGTGGCGATAAAGCAACAGCGGCACCTTTTCAAGATGGTGAGTTTTCATGTATTTACCTTGCCCCAAAAGATTACCACCGCATTCACATGCCAATTGCAGGTACATTGCGTGAAATGATTTATGTACCGGGCGATTTATTTTCTGTTAACCCATTAACGGCTAATAATGTACCTAATTTATTTGCTCGTAATGAGCGTGTTGTTGCTATTTTTGATACCGAACATGGTGCTATGGCGATGGTGCTTGTCGGTGCAACAATTGTTGCCAGTATTGAAACAGTTTGGGCAGGTACTATTACACCTCCAGCAGGTAAAGATGTATTTCGCTGGCACTACCCGGCAGATGGCGTTGGCGCTATAACATTAGAAAAAGGTGCTGAAATGGGTCGCTTTAAACTCGGATCCACCGTTGTAACAACCTTTGCACCTAACATGGTGAAATTTAATCAAGCCGCTGGTCCAGAAACTGTAACGCGACTTGGCGAACATTATGCTGATTTAGTTAACGCAACTGAAAGTACATAAACCATATTTTTTGACTTTCAAGCCTGAAGGTATTTAAAACCAAGAAGATCATTATGCAATGATACCAGTAGTGAGTTCCACAAAAACTCACTACTCGCTTTTGAGTAAAACAGCCATACAAAGTTGCAATGCCATTGAGTTTTATGAACACAAGGCGAACAACTCCGTATTGAAATTCAGAAGCTCTTTGATTCATTAAAACAATAAAAACAGGCAATAATTTTTTATCTGTAATTTTTTCTTCGTTTAATCATCATGCATTTTTGTTAATAGCAGATAATATATCTAGCATCAAAATCGCTGCCCTTATTGCATAATGCCCTATCGACTACGCTAATTCTGCCAAAAATTAAACGTCAGAATACTTAATCTTTCACTTAAGTGCTTTAATGCTGAAATAATCAAGGGTGCATTTCAAGAAAGTTCATAGGATTAGACTTATGCTATTGATAATTAACATTAAATTAAGCAACTTTTCAGTTACCCACTCGCCAGGTTATTTACCAATTTTCCAGCACATAGTATGAAATATTATTGGCCTTAAACGAGTATCCGTTCTTTTATTTGTTATTAATATTTAGATTTAAATCGTGCAATTTTATAATTGCTATTGCTCATTTATTCATCGCAAGATAGGATAGGAGTAATATGATACGAGTTAATTCGTATAACAATATAAAAAAAATGTAAAAACATAACATAATAAGACTGAACTGATTCTCGCCGTTAATAGAAAATTAAAACTTAAATGCAGCGTACTGTTTAGTATAACAATGAAATAAAACTGCTTAAGGAATCTCAATGTTACGAGATAAATCAGATATTAAGCCTACCGAAGCCGAGCTGACGTTACTTAATATACTTTGGAAAATGGGACCTGCTACCGTTAGACAAATACATGAAACAGTTAGCCAAACACAAACGACTGGCTACACGACCGTTTTAAAAATATTGCAAATAATGCATGAAAAAGCGTTAGTAATTCGCGATGAAAGCAACCGAGCACATGTGTATGCTCCGGCTAATAGCGAAATGGTTACCCAATCTTCTTTATTGAAAGACTTAGTTTTAAAAGCTTTTGGTGGTTCAAAGTCAAAGCTCGTTATGCGCGCACTAGATAACTCAACCAGTAAAAAAGAAATTGAAGACATTAGACAGCTACTTAATGAATTAGAACAACAGTCTTAATTTATTAACACCTTAACTAACTTATACGCAAAAGGTCACTTAAATAGGCATGTTTCAGGAAAGCTTAATTAATAACCCACTATTAGCTGCTTTAGCCATTACTCTTATCCATTTTTTATGGCAAGGAGCACTTGTTGCAGCAGTATTAAAAGCCTTTCTATCGTTAATTTCATATCAAAAGTCTCAATTACGCTATGCATTAAGTACCTTAGCTATGCTAGCAAACCTAATTTTACCTACGATAACTTTCTTTTTTGTCTACGACATTGATTACCTTCAAGTAACCAATTTGGTATATACCTTACCGCTACTGGATCAAAGCTTTAACCTAGAGCATATACAAACTAATATTTGGTATATTGAATGGCTAGAGTATTTACCGCTGATCACCATGGTATGGCTAAGCTTTGTGATTGTACTCACGCTTAAGCTCATTATAGAGTTATACAATGTAAATCGTCTGCCGCTACAAGGCTGCACCACACCAGATATAAGCTTACAAAAGCGATTTAATCAGTTAATGAACCAAGTTGGTTTGTCACAGCCTGTATCTCTTTTACTTTCACATAGAACTGATGTACCCATGGCTATAGGTTGGTTAAAGCCAGTAGTTTTGATTCCATTTAGTATGGTTTCTGGTTTAACCCCACAACAGCTTGATATGTTATTACTGCATGAGTTAGCCCATATTCGTCGTCATGACTATTTAGTTAACTTTTTCCAAACTCTGGTAGAGATAACATTATTTTTTCATCCAAGCGTGCGTTGGGTTTCAAAACAAATGCGTAATGAGCGTGAATATTGTAGCGATGACATTGCGGTAAAACATTGCGGCAACTCGCTCGCCTATGCACATACTTTGGCAGATACAGCGTCGTTATGCGCAAAGCATCGCCACCATACTATACCAAACATGGCTATGGCAGCTTCTGGTGGTGATCTTAAGCAACGGGTTGTTCGCTTGTTAGAGCATCAACAACATTGTACAAAAACAAATGACTCTGGAAAGTGGTTAGCTTCGGTTAGTATATTACTTACCGTAGTATTTTTATTGTCAAAATACTCATTCACCTTGCCAATAATTGATTTACAGTCAGGCAGTATTTCTTTAAATAACTCGGCAACATATTTAAATAAAAGCTTACTATTAAAAGCCGCCCCGAATGTAGAGCCTGAAAATAATAACACCTCGTTAGCTAGCCGCTTATTAGCCATAGATAAAGCAGACAGTGCTAAAGCTTCAGTATCTCCTGATAATTCTGACCCGAAAAAATTCAGTTCAACACTTAAAGTTATTGCTGTTGAACCAGCTAATGAGCTGGTTGCTATTAATCAATATTCAACGAACCCGTATTACAACGAACTACCTTTTATAGGTGCGAACACCAGCGATACCAAAAATGTAGCGCAACCTATTATTGAAGAGCTAACTCAACATTTACCTACCCAACAAAATCAA
>OJGX01001254.1_pt1 | contig 10743 bp, 6 predicted proteins | sample 1594661 | NCBI WGS metagenome assembly OJGX01 (sample SAMN05416839, study PRJEB24817) | seawater metagenome | isolation source: Sea water | place: Canada:Atlantic | collected 2013-07 | reverse complement strand
GATCTACACGTAAGGAGTCGTCGGCAGCGTCAGATGTGTATAAGAGACAGAGATCTTTCTCCGCCTTTGGAAGAATCTCTCGAACGTCCGGCTCCTAAGCACAAGAGCGTGGCTCTATCGAACAGCCCGCCACCATTGCATCGATCTCCAACGCAAGCGGCAAGCCGCTCACAGCCCAGTTTACCTTGATCACGCATCCCTCCCAGAACTTGGCACCAAAGATCATGAAGACCCTAGCAGAGTCGCGGACGCCGCCTTCCTCAAGAAAACAATTGATGCAGCAGTGAGCGATCTCCCTGAAACGCTTAAGAGCGTGTTTCTACTCTACGAGATCAGCGGACTCCGCTACCGCGAGATCGCCGAGACACTCAACATTCCGACCAACAGCGTCAAAGTCTATCTCTCCCGCGCACGAACGAAACTTCAGGAAAGCCTTAAGGAGCATCACACATGGACGAACGCCTAAAAAGATACATTGCCGAGAAACGCAATGAGCGATGCCCGCACCGTGTGCTAGAGCAGGTAAACGAAACCATTCAATCCGATGCACGCCGAAGCTCACAGCGAAGTTTCGTTCAATGGATTGCATCCAGCATTGCCCTGGGAGCCCTCGCTCTCAGCGTCCACAGCCTTTGGAATAATCCGCTCCCTAATCCAGCGGCAACCGACATGGCCAGCGATAAGAATAAGCAGATAATTCAGGAAACCTACGCCTCCATCGCATACATCGGCCACACCCTTCTACAAGTCGGCCAGCGGAGCGGTAAGATCATTGCCGAAGAAACTCTACCACCGCTTCAAAGCGGTTTCACACACACAAAAGAAGCCATCAAAAAAGACCTATGAATACCATACGAAGAATAAGCCTCATCGCCCTTGTCATCGCTTGCCCAATCTTTGGCCAAGCACAACAAAGCCTCAAAAGCGACCCCGCCTACCTTGCGATTGATGCAGCCATCGATCTCAGCACCATCAAACCAGAGGTGAACGTCAACCTCCCCAAATTCCTCCTGAAAAATGCCGCCTCAGAATTCAATGGCGGTCCCGAGGATCCCTTTGGAAAAGTTGGCATTAACATCAACGAACTCATCCAGGATATCAAACTCATCCGCATCGTCGTGATTGAAGGCAACAAAGACAACAGTGCACAAATTGCCAAAGGCACCGCACGACTTCGAGCTCAACTAGAGAAAAGCTGGATGCCAATCGTCAATGTCCCGGAAGACAACGTCGGCATCTATGCCATGAGCGACAAGTCGGGAGAGGAAATGGCTGGGCTCGCCCTGCTCATCAACGATGGCGATGAAGCCATCATTGGAAACATTGTCGGGAACATCCCACTCGGAAAAGTACTAAAAATAGCCGCCTCCATGGGGAGCGGAAACGGCATCGATATCGAAGCCATCGTCGCTCAGTTTGCTGGCGCAAACATTGACGCAGACGGCGGTCATTCCGAAAACTAACGTCTCACCTTCGCACAAGACATTCCAGGGGCCATCGCTGATCGCTCCTGGAATGTCTTCCTGGCCGCCTAGCACGGCAACCACAAAACCATTCCTTCGCGATCGGCCAAAGACACTCGACAGGCTCCCCCGTTCCAGCAAAGCTCTCTGGAGCAATGATGAAGCGCCAGAATGCCCCTCTCCCGGACGCCCTCTCCGCGATCGGCCAACGAACCACCCCCCCTCCTATTTCCTGGTTGATGAGCGAAGCGCTCAAACAACCGGACCTAATCTCTCTCGCCGCAGGTTTCACAGACAATCAGTCGCTTCCGGTTGCCGCCACCAAAGAACTCACCAGGCAGATCCTAGAGCATTCACAACACGGACGCCAGGCTCTCCAATACGGCCCCGGAGTTGGAAACGAGCGCCTGCATCATCATACTCGGAAAATTCTCGCCGAGCTCGACGGAAGGCTAAATTTCCAGGACCAGACACCTTACAACAATCTGCTTATCACCCATGGGTCTCAACAGTTCCTCTACCTTATCACCGAGGCCCTCTGCGATCCAGGTGACATCATCATTGTCGAGGATCCTACCTATTTCGTTTATCTGAGCATCATGCAAAGCCACGGCATTGAGGCTCGAACAGCTCCAATGGAAGAAGACGGAGCCTCTATCGAGCGACTCGAAGACACCTTGGAACGCCTCACGAGAAACGGTGAAATCAAACGACTGAAATTCATCTACAGCGTGACTTACTTTCAAAACCCAACCGGCATCACGACGAGCTTGGAAAAAAAGCGCGCCGTACTATCGCTCCTGAGACGCTACGAGAAGTCCGCCGGCCACCGACTGTACTATGTCGAGGACGCCGCCTATCGAGAACTCAATTTCCCAAAATACAATGCTCCTCCATCGTCTCTTACGCTCGACGACTATCGCGACCGGATCGTCTACACTGGCACCTACAGCAAACCCTTTGCCACCGGAATAAGGGTAGGCTTCGGCATTCTTCCTGAATCGCTCTATACCCCAGTCCTAAACATCAAGGGGAATCATGATTTCGGAACCGCTCACTTTCTTCAAGTCATCCTGGCAGCCGCAATTGAAACAAAGGTCTATACCAAACAACTCAACAAGGCTCGCAAACAGTATGCCAAGAAGTGTCAGGCGATGGTAGACGCCCTAGCAACGCATTTCCCCGAGGAAGTTCACTTCTCAATTCCAGATGGAGGCCTTTGCCTCTGGGCGACCTTACCGAAATACATTACCACCGGACCAAAGAGTCAATACTTCCGAGCATCGCTTGATGCCGGAGTGCTCTATGTGCCCGGTGCCTTTGCTTTTGCTGATGATCCAACCAGAAAAAAACCCAACTCCACCATGAGGCTCAGTTTCGGCAGTGCCAGCGTCAGTCAAATTCAAGAAGGAATCGAACGGCTCGGAAAGACACTAAAATCACGCCTTCGCTAGTCAAGGGCAGCGCCCGGCATTACTTCCGAATGATTTCCTGAAAATGCCGCCTCGTGCGAATGCGGAGAATTTGATCGTTGGCGGTGACGATATAGGCCGCCTCATGAAGCGGACTTCCTGGATCGTAAACGTCGCTGTCGAAACAGCTCATTGCGTAGTCAGCGAGCATATCCACTGTTGGAAACTCAATTCGAACCAACGGATTCATGGTCCCGTTTTTCTCTATCAGCATCCACCCTGTATCCAGAGGAACGGCGAGGGCGATATGATCGGCCGCTATAAAACGTCCCTTAAAATCAACATAATGCGACAAGACCACCTGAATCCCGGGTGAGAAAACTGCCCCACTCCTTTCCCACTGCTCCATGCGAAGGGACATGAGACGACGGAGCGGCGCTTCGGCGTTCGCGTAATGCCCAGAGATCAAATGGGGCGCCCGCAGGATTAGAGCAAGATTCTCCTCACCCATGGATCGCTCACGCCATCCCGTCGCCCGCTGATACGAGTCTATCGAGCTCAAGAGCCCTACTCCCCCCAGATAGTCGCGAGATGTTGCCGAGCGAACTTGAAAACGAGCCATCCCATCGCTCTCAATCGAAGAGAGCACGGCGAGGTTCTCTGATCGAGGAATTTTCCGATCCCCAGCCATCGAGACGGGCCCGTCACGCAGTATGAGTGCCGCGACATCAAAGCAAGTAAGTGAATGCTTGCGAATTCTAGTGATGGACCTAACGAGACTCGGATAAGCTGGAGGCCCGGCAGAAAGCAAGTCATCGAGTCCGTCGAAGGAATAGTATCCGGCTTCATCCGTCGAGGAACGGACTGATAATAACTCACGACTCTTGCATTCGGCTAAAGCAAAGGATCGGAAAACAGCAAGCGCCTCAGAACTACATCCTGCGGAAGATAGTCGATCAATGGTATCGGCAAGAATTCCATCCGAATGCAAGAAACTCACTCGAATCGGACTCGAATCCGCTTCAACACACCAGTTCTGGCAAAGCAGAACCACACAGCCGAGGGCTGCTCGGGTAAGGCCGCGAGTAATGGCGCTATTAAATGAAGTAATTAGCCCACATCTCGGTTTCGATAGTAGGAATCTCGGCTTCCCCGCACTCCAGTGATTCTTCAACCAGAACGTATCCCTAAAGTTTCGATTCTGGCCCCCACGACAAAGAATAATCGCCTGCCACAGATTCATATCTGTGGAACAAAGACGAAACAGATTATCGTCTGGTTACCAATCTAGAAGAATCACTGCGACTGTCTTTGGGATCGAAACGCGTCAATACGAGCGAAGCTCATCTCCAACTCTTCTGAAAGCTCCTCCACGAGCCCAGTGAGCTCGCTGAACTCGCCATCCTTGGCCAGCGTCTCAAGCTGCAAACAGGTATAAACAATCGAGCGACCACCACAGGTGGCACTCGCCCCTTTCAATGTATGAGCCGTCCTTAGGATCGACTTTGCGTCCCGAGCTTCGACAGCACTCCTTAGGCTAGCGATCGAGACTCGACTATCCACAACATAAGTATCCAGGATTTCCATCGCAAGCTCAGGCCCTACTTCCGAAACGAGCTGTGTGTATTCACGATTCTGGGAACTCCGATCTGTTTCGCCCTGATCATCGCTAAGATGAGCAGCCGTTGAGCGCGGAAGAACTTTTTCCAAAACCTCCCGCAACCGTTCAGAATTGACGGGTTTACTCAGATAGTCGCTCATCCCAGACGCCAAGCATTTTTCTCGATCCCCATCCATCGCATTGGCTGTCATCGCAATAATCGGCAGCCCCTCACTAGGTTCAATACCCTGTTCTCGTTCTCGAGACCGTATCTCAGAGGTTGCTTGAAAACCATCAAGCACTGGCATCTGACAGTCCATCAGCACGACATCGTATCGTCGCTTCTCAAGCATCCGAAGCGCCTCTGCGCCGTTGTTTGCAACATCGGCTTCAACACCCAAACGACGGAGCTGCTCACCCGCTACCTTGATATTGACTCGATTATCTTCAACCAGGAGAATCTGAAGTTCAACTGACAAATGAGGAGCCCGACTATCTTCGGATGATCGCTGCTGAGTCGAAGCCTCGTTCGGGGACTCCATCGAATCTGACATAATGTCTTTCCGCAACGCTTCAAACAGCTTCGCCGGACGAATTGGCTTTGCGAGAACTTCCAGATTCTCAAACCCACTTCGCCTCACACTAGAGACCGCGTCATCAACACCGCCCAACAAAATAATCTTCGCCAAGGTCCCATCGGAGGCAACGCGAATGCTATCCAATAAGCCGCCCCCTTTTTCACCGACGAATTTCGAACTGAGCAAGAGCGCCTCATAAGGCCTCTCTGACCGCCCTTGTTCCCGCAACAGAGTCATCATCTCCTCCGAGTTGATCGCCGTATCACAATCGAGCTCTTGTCCTCTCAGGAGTTTGCTCAGACTTCGGCAGCTCCCCTCATGTCCATCGACCACGAGAATCCGCTGCCCTCGAACATGGCGCCTTTCTTCGGCTAGACGCTTCGGATTGGGACGGCAACCAAATCTGGCAGAGAACGAAAACTTACTTCCATAGCCCAAGGTTGATTCAACACGCATCCGTCCATCCATCAGTTCGACCAGGTTTCGAGAAATCACCAAACCAAGTCCTGTCCCACCGTACTTCCGCGTCGTGGAGCTCTCCGCTTGGGAGAACGGACGAAACAGTTTTTCAATCTTTTCTTGAGACACTCCAATACCGGAGTCCGAGACAACAAATCCCAACTCAATACCCGAAGCTGAAGTTCCTAGGCAGGAAATAGCCAACTCCACTTCTCCTTTCTCGGTAAACTTGATCGCGTTTCCAATCAGATTGTTGAGGATTTGACGCAGTCTTACAGGATCTCCGACGAGGCACTCAGGAACATCTGAATCCACATCGACAAGAATCTCCAAGCCCTTCGATTGTCCCTGCCTTGCCAAGAGATCCATGGTATCACTGACAATTCGTCCCAAATCAAACTCAACGTTCTCGAGATGGAGTCGTTGCGCTTCCAGTTTGGAGAAATCTAGAATATCATTAATGATTGCGAGTAGGGACTCGCCACTACTGTGAATCGTCTCAGCGAACTCCCGCTGCTGCTCATCCAGCGTGGAATCCATCAAGAAACTTGCCATCCCCAGAATTCCATTCATCGGCGTGCGAATTTCATGACTCATATTCGCCAAGAACTCACTCTTCATCCGAGTCGCTGCCTCAGCCTTCGCCTTCGCTTGCCTCAGCCTCGTCTCAGCGACTCTATAGGCTGAAATATCAACGCCAAATACTTGGGCCCAACCTAGCTGGGGCAATCCGATCATGGTGAACTGATAGATTTGCCCCTCAAGATCAGTCTCACAGTTGAGAGAATGCCCGTCACGGATGCAGTTCTCTATCGACTCCTTGTTCAGATCGGGCATCAAAGAGAAAATCCCTTCTGACTCGCTATCCTTAGATAAGACTGCTGCTGCAGGATTCATTTGAACTACCGCCCCTTCACTGGTTACAAGCAGACTTGGGTTTGGATTTGCCGCATCGATCACCTGCATCTTACCAACCAATGCTTTCGTCCGCTTCAGCTCCGTGAGATCTCTTAGAACTATCAAAACGGTCGGATCGCGATTCCACCGCGTTTCATGAACACAGAGAACACGAAACGATCGACGCTCTCGACTCCATAAGGAGCGACAACTCAAATCCCGAACCACGGCAGTCCCTTTCATCTGACACGCCTTCAGTGGAAAGAGTTCCCCCTCCACTTCAGCGCGATCATCCGCTCCAATGAAACCCATCCTATCGATCCAATCAGTAACTGTTTCCTGATCGACAAAGGGCCCCAGGACCCTCACCACTGTCTCATTGAAAGAAAGAATACGACCATCTGAAGCGACTCGAATGACGCCATCACCCAGTTCAGAATGAACAGCTTCAATTCCATCACAGCTCGCATACGGCGAGTCATTAGTCCGCTCAAGAGACTTCGATGAGGCGTCCCCACTACCAGGGCACACCCATTCTCCAAGGGTTTCCTCACCCCCAACGTAGCTCACAGATGTATCCACAGACGCCGGCATAGTTAGATCTCGAATTCAGGCAAACGCTTCTCTCTAGAAGGATCGGACGAGTAGCTGAAAACTTGAGGAACTGATTGGATCATACGGAAAGGGATTGAGACTCGTTTTCCTCCCAAAGACGTGCCACCCTCGGCGATCATGCTGACTCAAAGGACATCATCCAGAATTCTTGGCAGTCTCGGATTGGCTTTGTCGCTCTCGTTCTGTGAAGGCGCTCATAGCGAAAGCGAAGCAGCACGATTCCACCACGTTCATCTCAACGTAACCGATACCAACAAGACAATTCGATTCTACAAGACGTTCTTTGGAGCCACTCAGGTTCGATTTCGAAACCGAACCGAGGCACTCTATACAGAAAAATCGTTCATCCTTCTCAACCAAGTCAGATTAGCGCCTCGAACTCATCTCGACACCTGCCTCTGGCACATTGGATGGGCAGGAGTGGACGGCCCATCCGAATTCGCCTGGAGACAACGCGAGGGAGCAACTGTCCTCACCCCCGTGACCCAACTAGGCGATGACCACTTCATGTATTTTCAAGGCCCCGACAACGAGGCGATCGAAGTCTATACAGGAAACCGGAATCACCGCTTTGAACACGTTCATCTCATGGCAAGCGATGTCAACAAAACCACCCGATGGTTCACCGATTTTCTGAACCTCAAACCAGCCCGAATGCAGGTCCCGAGGCCCTCAGCAGATCTCGATCCCAACGCTCTCAGAGGTATCTGGATGAACTCAATTCAGGTCGACAACGTGAATCTAGTCATCTTCGGAAAGCCTCGACAAGGAACCAAGCCATTCTGGGCGCCCGCAGAATTGGGCCCCGAGTTCAAGCCCACCCAAGGCTCAGGAATTGATCATATCGCCTTTTCTTATCGCTCGATCGAACCTGAATTCAAACGCATCAAGGAAAGCGGGGGAGCCATTCAGGGAGGGATTTCGGTCGACAAAACAACGGGGCTGAAGCATTTCTTCGTCATTGCGCCCGACAAACTCCTCATTGAGATCGTCGAAGCACGCCCGATTCCGGAAGGGCTTTGGGACTAGAACGGCCGCTGAATGCACGAGGCACGCAAAGGTCAAGCGCTACCAACCCGGACCTCAAGAGGAATATCGATACGAAAACACGATCCGTCTTGGTCACTTTTTTCGAGAACCAGTTCCCCTCCCATAAGCTCAACGATCGAACGAGAAATCGGCAAACCCAGTCCGGTCCCTTGTTCATTGAACCGGTCATGACCTTGCTCGAAAGGCTCGAAGAGACGCTCCCGGTCTTCCGGGGCAATTCCTGGTCCAGAATCGACAATTCTAAACCGACAGTGAACAGGGACCGTCAACGGCGTCCCCCTCAGCAAGCGCTCTTCATCGTCGTCACTTGCAAACTCCACCGATAAGTGAACTCGCCCCTCAGAGGTAAACTTCACGGCATTTCCCACGATATTGATTAAGACTTGGCGTAGCCGTTGCTGATCGCCTTCAATCATCGCAGCCGGAGGAAAGGCATTGGTGGCGACAAACGTAATGCCTTTTTCAACACACCGAGCATTCATCAAGAGTTTCATATCCTCAACTAAATCAAAGAGTGGAAACCATGCCTTGGTTAGAACCGTCCGTCCCGCCTCGATGGTCGATACATCAAGCAAATCGTTAATCAGCGCCAACAAGTGATTCGCAGCTCGACTCGCGGCGGAGACCATGGTCCGGGATTCACTGCCAAGTTCTTGCCTTTTCTCAAGGAGTCGAGTGAAGCCCACGATACTATTCATCGGCGTTCGAAGCTCGTGACTAATATTGGCAAGAAACTCACTCTTTGCCTGATTGGCTCGCTCGGCTTCAGTCTTGGCCTCCAAGAGCGAACGGTTGTATTCGAAAGTTGTCGAGATCAGGTTCAGCTGAGCTTGTCGCTTTCGACGGGCCTGAATTGTCGCATAGGCCAATGCAAGGGCTGTCGCGATAGCCAGCACAACTATGCCAAACTGCATCGCCCAGCGGCGGTAGGGAAAGGCAACGTGAAAGTCAACGAAGGCTGATTTTGAACGATTAAGATCTCGATCGATTGACTTCGCTTCAACCCGATAGTCACCCGGGGCCATCGATCCAAGGTTAATTTGATTCAACCTCGAGTGCTGCCAGCCCTCGTCCCCTCCTACAATTCGATAGTCAAAAGCCATTTGGTCTTCAGAAGAGGTCGAGGCGTAGCCACGGAACCTCAATCGAATCGAATCAGCATTCGTAAAAAGCCTCCTCCCATCCCCACCAACACGGGCACTAGAATCATCAAAAGTGACTTCAATGCTTGGGCCTGATTCAGTCCGCCAATACAAGTTCGCTCCCTCAGGTGTGACCAACATCATCTGGCCACTGGACAATTCGTGGATTCCTATTGTCTCAGAACCTTCAAACCCATCCCGCCAGTCAAATGTCACCGCCGATCGCCCTGCGGAAAGATCGACCCCTCCAGTCTTACCTACCCAGACTAGTCTATGAGAATCTTCATACAGCGTCGTTACTCTCCTTGGGGTTCCGCCCCAAGGAATGGGCCTTGCTTCTTCATTCTCAAACTCTTTTCGGTCACCTAACTCAAGTCCCAGATCAAACATGCCCACATTCTCTGCACCGAATAGAAGTCGATTCGAACTTGTGACAACCAATTGATCTGGCAAGCCCCTCACCGAAGATCGCCCCTCCACTAGAGTCCATTTGACTCCATTCCAAACCCGGAGCCCAGTCGCACTCGAAGCCCAGATATTGCCACTTGAATCCTCAACAATATCAAGAATTCCCGGAAGTATTCCAAACGAAGTTGAAAGAGTCGAATCTCGCCAACCCTCTAAGGTTCCAGAAAAGATCCCTTGATCCGTTCCCACCCATAGCTCTTCTGCTGCAGACCAGAAAAGCACCGTTATCTTACCGCCAACTGGAAACCCTGCTTTCTCCCTGTGAGCCCATCCGGCATCCGCTCGATAGTAGGACACTCCGTCTCCTGTTCCGACCCAAACGCCACCGTAAGAATCGGCAGCCAGAGCCCGAATAGGAGCATCCTTCAATCCCTGCTTATTACTCAATTGAGACCTTATCCACCTGAGCTCTCCATCGGCATACTCAATGACACCATGATTATTCGTCCCAAGCCAAACCTTTCCATTCAAGAGCATTGCTGAACAGGCGATGCCAATGTCCGAAGGCAGACGGACGGGCGTCATATTGGCTCCAGCATGCCGCGCGATCCCCCCTCCGGGAGTACAAACCCAAGCAACCCCTTGACCATCCACGTCCACGGCAGCCAAATCAGTATACTCCAAACCTGTCCCCAAATCATACCGCGTCGTTCTCGCGTCATCGATACGCGTCACATATTGCCCGACACTCCAGATCTCACCCAGTTTTCCGAAAGCGACACTGACGATCGAATCTTGAGACTGTGTTTCTCGAAACTCTCTTGAAATATCCAGTCCTTCATCGGCATCGATATAGAGAGCGACAATCCCAGAATTTGCGCCTACCGCGATCCGTCCTGAACGATCTGCTGAAAGACTATGATACCCTCGATTTCCACCCGCCTTTAACGCTTGGACATTGATTTCCCTAACCACATCCACCGAATCCCCATGAAGGCGCCAGAGCCGATAATTTGGCCCCGTTAGCCATAGCCTCCCCTTACTTGACTCGACAACCGCATCAATATCGCACCTGTCTCTTATACACATCTGACGCTGCCGACGACTCCTTACGTGTAG
>OJGX01001253.1_pt1 | contig 10745 bp, 6 predicted proteins | sample 1594661 | NCBI WGS metagenome assembly OJGX01 (sample SAMN05416839, study PRJEB24817) | seawater metagenome | isolation source: Sea water | place: Canada:Atlantic | collected 2013-07 | reverse complement strand
TTACATATGTTTATTATAGCTGGCGCAATGGGAAGTTTAGGATTACTTAAAAAACAAGGATTTGAAACGTTTAATGGTTGCGTTACCTTCGAAAGAACTCCTAGCAAAATTTGATGATGCTGTAAGTGCAATTATTAATCAACAGTTCAACCTCGTTAAACAAACTCAAAATTTGGAAAAACTCCGTGACACTCTGCTCCCTAAGCTTCTTTCGGGTGAACTAGAACTCACTAATGAGGAGTTAACAGATGAAAGCTAGCTCACCAGTTGAAGTAGAATTGTACCAAGAACAAGCCATTGAATACTTTATGAATTTGCCTGTTTGGCCCGAGTTTAATATCCATAATCAAAAAATAGATGGCTTAATTCCATCGTGCAGAGTTAATTCGTGGGAAGAGTTCGATCAAGTTGTTAAACACTACTGTGAAAATGATTTAGACGGTAGTTATGTGTTTAGAGGACAAAAGCATTACCTGTGGCAATTAGAGCCGACTCTTGACCGACTAGTAAAAGGAGCCGTAAAGGCTGATTTGGCTGATAAGCATTTAAGTAACTTTAGGCTTTCAACAAGGGGTAGATTAAACGATAAAACTATTTTAGACAAAGATAGTGAGCTGTGGGCTTTAGGACAACATCATGGCTTAGCTACGCCTTTACTTGATTGGAGTTTATCACCTTATGTCGCACTTTTTTTTGCGTTTGAAGGAGAAGATGATGCAACTTGGTTTGAAGCTAGTGGTGATTGTAATAATTATAGTCGGACAATTTTTATATTAAACAAAGCATTTATTCAAGATCTCGGATTAGGTGAATCAGAGCCTGACGGTACGGTTTTGAAAATTGTAGAACCATCAATAGATGACCACGGAAGGCTTGTGAATCAAGCAGGTTTATTTAGCCTCGCCCCATATGGTGAGACACTAGAGTCATCTTTATATGAACACCTTGCAGATTCGGGAGTTGATGTAGATGACGTAAATGAAGTGTCAAAGTACATCTGTAGAATACACATTCCTAATAAGCCAGATACGCGTTTTTCATGTTTAAAAAAACTACGAAAAATGAATATTCATCACGCCAGCTTGTTCCCTGATTTAATTGGCTCATCTGGTTATTGCAATGACTTGATCCGTGATGCTATCAATTCCTCAATAAAAAAATCTGAAAGTGTGCAATTTGATAAGTCTGCCGAGGAAATCGTAAAAGAAACACATGTAAGTTCGCCGTGGGCTATGCATAGGTTACCCAATGATGTTAATGGACTATTGTTACAAGCCCTTATTGTTGATGACAGTCTCAAGAGTAAAACTAACCCAAGTACCTTAAGTAAAGTTGTTGATGATCTTATCGACTTTATCAATGAAAAAGCAGGTGTTGATTGGTATAAAAAAGATTCTATGCTCGCTAGACTGAGAAATATAGTTAGGCGTTCATTACGAAGACAGCAATTCCCCGATGATTTCATAGATTCAGCGACTGAAGCATTAATATCTAAGTCGGCCGCAATGAGTGCTGATGTAGAGTCAATGTCATCTAAGGATGTTGAATGATTACAGAAAAAAAATTAACGTGGCTCTACTAAATAAGTAACCACCAACAACGATTAGCAATAGGAATACAGCTCAATGAGTGAGTTTTCATTAAACAGCCTTGATGACATCAATTTATTAAGAGAGTCATCTGAAATTGAATGCAAACTCGCCGGTGGTAAGGACGGTAAAGGCGCGGTTCCTAACGATATGTGGGAAAGCTACAGCGCATTTGCTAACACTGACGGTGGCTATATCATTCTTGGTTTAAAAGAAAAACAGCATCGTTTCTCAGTTGTGGGCATTGAAAACATAGAAAAAGTTAAAGCTGAAGTATTTAATCTCGCCAACAATACTAACAAGGTTAGTGTTAATTTATTGAATAACAGTAACGTTACCGAAGTTGAAATAAACGGTAAAAAGTTACTGGTGATTTATGTTTCTAGGGCTAAACGGCAAGAAAGGCCTGTGTATTTAAACGGTAACCCTATGGGTAATACCTTTAAAAGGGGTAATGAGTCAGATCAAACTATTTCCGGTGAACAAGTTAAACGTATGCTTGCCGAACAAATCGAAGACTCCCGTGATGATGAAGTATTGGTACACTTTAGTATGGCAGATCTCGATTTAGAAACCTTAAGAATATATAGGCAAACCTACGCTAATTTAAACCCTAACCACCCATGGAATGAATTAGATAACGCCTCTTTTTTACGCATGATCGCCGCATGGCGTATAAATAGAGAGACAGGACAACAAGGTCCTACTGTTGCTGGTTTATTGATGTTTGGCCTGCATACCTCTATTCAAGAAAAATTTCCGTATTATATGTTGGATTACCAAGAGCGGCCTGAGGCAAAAAAAGAATTACGCTGGGTTGATAGGCTAACGTTAGATGGATCTTGGTCGGGTAATCTTTATGATTTTTCTCGCAAAGTATATCGTAAGCTGATTGATGATTTAAAAATTCCTTTTAAACTGCGAGAAGGTACACGACAAGAAGATACACCTGTGCATATAGCGCTACGTGAAGCACTTGCAAACGTAATAGTGCATGCCGACTATAGTGGCCGCTCTTCTGTTTTAGTGGTAAAGCGCCCTGATATGTTTGGTTTTCGTAACCCCGGTTTAATGCGAGTACCTATTGATATTGCTTTGCACGGTGGGGAACCTGACTGTAGAAATCGTTTATTAGCGCAAATGTTCCGATATATAAAGTTTGGTGAACAAGCTGGGTCAGGAATTCGCCATATTTTAGATGGTTGGAAAAGTCAGCATTGGAAAATGCCGCTATTAAGAGAAGTTCTTGAGCCTAATGAGCAAACACTATTAGAACTAAGAATGATCGACCTTTACCCCGAAGAAGTTATTCAACTATTAAATGAAAAATTTGCTGATAAATTTACACAGCTATCGGAGTTAGAAAGAACTATTGTCATTACTGTTTATTCTGATTTGTATTTAACCCATCATCAACTTTGCACTCAAACGGCAGCTCATACCCGTGAGGTAACGTTAGCATTAGTTAAATTAAGCAAGATGGGGATTATCGACTCAAGCGGTGAGCAACGAAGTAAAGTATACCACCGACCAAATATTGAAGTGCCTACTCCTGATAATGTCGCGGGGCAGTTTCTAGCCGAGCACGAATTTGTGGTTAATCCTGAAAAGCCGACTGAAAACCCTGAGTTACTATCTGAAGATCCGGAGCTACCCTCTGAAAGTCCGGAGCTAAGCCCTGAAAGTCCGGAGCTACACAAAGAAAACCCAGAGTTATCAGATACACTTTGGCACGAACTTATGCGGGTAGGACAAGCTATCCGAAACCAGCACCGCCCCAAAAAAGAAGATATGGAGACTGTAATAATACAGCTGTTATCTATAGCTTCCAGCCAATATATTAGGTTATCTCAGTTTGCCGAACTATTAGGTAAAAATACTGATGCACTAAGAAAGAACCACCTCAACAGATTGCTAAAAGAAGATAAAATTGGTTTGGCTTTCCCTACGTCGCCTAACCACCCAGCACAAGGCTATAAGTTAAAGGAAGACGAATGATCACTGAAGACATTCTTAGTTACTTTTTTGGAATTTCCTTTTTATAAGAAGATATTATGGCCAGTTTATATCCGTCGTTAGAGAACATTGAGCGTTTAAAAGTACAACCTACTGAAGGTGAGTATCATTTATTACATTATTTAAATGAGCACCTCGATGACAGCTATGAAGTATTTTTTAACCCCTTTTTAGATGGTGATAGGCCAGATTTTATTATCCTCAAAGAAGGAGTTTCGATATTTGTTATAGAAGTTAAAGACTATAACTTAAGTAATTATCAGGTTGATAATTATAATAAATGGTCAGTTAAAAGCGCTCAAGGTACTTCACGAATAGCATCTCCGCAGTCACAAGCCTTTACCTACAAAAAGAATATGTATCAATTACATTTACCAGTTCTAGGGCTAGGGCAACTCACTAACCGTAACTTCTTTAACCTTGTTCTACCTTTGGTTTATATGCATAAAGGTAGTAAATCTCAAATTAATCAGCTTTATAGTCAGGCCGAAAGTGAGCTGAGGCAACAGTCACAAGATCTTTTCAAGCAACATGGCAGTAAGTCTATAAACCATGAAACCTATAACAAGCGTTCCGATGGTATTTCAGGGGTACAAAAACGGATATCTCGTGATAAGGCGATGGTATATGCAAATGATCAACTCAGCATGCTTATATCGAAAATTAAGAGCTTTAAGTCTCATGTGTTATTTGATGGGCGTGTATATGATGATCTAAAACGGCGTCTCATGCCATGTGAGCATGTTTTAAAACAAGGTAAGTTAATTCCTTTGGATGATAAACAAGCTAAGTTGGCACTGAGTAATATTGGCAAAGAGAAAATAAGGGGCGTTGCCGGTTGTGGTAAAACCGCCATAATTGCCCAGCGAGCTGTCAATGCGCGTAAAAGGCATCAAGAAAGTGTACTTATCATCACATTCAACATTACACTCAAGAATTTAATTAAAGATAGAATCAGTGATATTTTAGGTTATAGAGATGAGCAGAATTTTGCTGTTACTAACTACCATCAATTCTACAATTCTCAAATCAATGAAACCGGACAAGAGCTCAGTGAATTGATAACGCGTTTTGGCTTAGAAGCTCTTTATAAAAAAGATTGCTTTGAAGACTATACATTATCACGTTATCAAACGATTTTAGTTGATGAAGTACAAGACTTTGAGAGTGAGTGGGTTAAAATTATTAGAGATAACTTTTTAGCCACTGACGGGGAAATGGTTTTATTTGGTGATGCATCACAGAATATTTATGAGCGAAACAATGAACGAGTAGCAGTTATAGCTCAAGGATTTGGTAGTTGGAAAAAATTAAATCGATCTTATAGAACAAGCTTTACGTCACCCCTCAATCAAGTTTTCAAAGGCTATCAGTCTAAGTATTTGATAGAAAAATATTCAGACTCTGAATTGTTAGAAACAGCGCCTGTTCAACAAGGACTGTCGTTTGAGGTCCTAGATTACCACTTTATTAGTGATAACTGGGCGGATCAATCATTTGAGTTGATTCAAAAAACTATTAGGGCTAACAACTTTAACCCTAATGATGTGGTTATATTATCCTCTAACATTTATCTTGTCCGTAAGTTAGCTGATAAATACCAAGGAGTTGAAAAGTTCCACTGTATGTTTGAATCTTATGAGGAGCTACACCAGTTACTTTCAATATATGACTCTACCACCACTTTGGATGAGTTAAAATTAATGTCCGAAAAAGAATTACGGAAAACTATCTACGGCTATAAAGAATTACAATCTGAATTGGAGCGGGCACGCCGAACCAAAAAGAACCACTTTTATGCAAATAGCGGTTTGATCAAGCTATCAACCGTGCATAGTTTTAAAGGGTTAGAATCGAAAACCGTATTTTACTTAATGGATGATAAAGATACGCCGGAAATTGTCTACACATCAATTACGCGCTCTGTGGAAAACCTTATAGTTTTGGACGTGAGTAAAGATAGCCAATTCTCAGGTTTTTTTAACCATAACATGAATAAATCAGATTAGGCTGGAGAGCTGTTAAATGATTACTGAAGATCAACTAGAACAACAATGCCTTGAATGGTTTCAATCGCAAGGGTATAGCTTTGCATGTGGTTATGATATTGCGCCCGATGGCTCGTCACCAGAGCGTGAAGACTATCATCAAGTAGTGCTCAAACAACGTTTGTTAAATCAGTTATCTGTTATCAATCCTACGTTACCCTTAACGGCACTAGAGAGTGTAGTTAATACGGTATCTAAACCAGACTCTTTAGTGCTAATTAAAAGTAACCGTCAATTTCATAAGTGGCTTATTGAAGGCGTTCCTGTTGAATATACCGGAACACAAAGCGACGGAACGACGGGTAGCTTGCATACTCATGTTCAGTTGTTCGACTTTAACAACACGACCAACAATGAATTTTTAGTTGTTAATCAATTTACGATAACGGGTACTAAAGGCAATCGACGACCCGATATTGTGGTGTTTATAAATGGTTTACCAATTTCAGTGATTGAGTTAAAAAATCCTGCCGATGAACATGCTGACATTTGGAATGCTTTTAACCAACTGCAAACTTACAAAGATGAAATTAGTGACTTATTCGCTTTTAATGAAGCGTTAATTGTAAGTGATGGTTGGATCGCGCGTGTTGGCTCACTCACAGCCAGTAAAGAGCGTTTTCTTCCATGGAAAACCATTAAGCATGAAGATGACAAGCCGTTACTAGAGTTTCAACTAGAGACTATGGTACGTGGGTTCTTTGATCAAGATATGCTGCTTGATTACATTCGTTACTTTGTTTTATTTGAAAGTGACGGTGACAACATCATTAAGAAAATAGCGGGCTATCACCAATTCCATGCAGTACGCGAAGCCGTTAAAGCTACTGTGATTGCCGCTAACTCAGCTGAAGGAGTGGGTGAGCGACGTGCCACTTACGGCAGTAAGGTTGAGGCTGGCTCAGGTAAAGCGGGTGTTGTGTGGCATACACAAGGCAGCGGTAAAAGTATTTCTATGGTGTGTTATGCCAGCAAGCTTTTACAGCAAGCTGAAATGAATAACCCCACCTTGGTTATTGTGACTGACCGTAACGACTTAGACGGACAATTATTTAATACTTTTTGTATGGCACAAGAAACGTTGAAACAAATGCCGCAGCAAGCTCATGACCGTGATTCATTGCGTGAATTGCTACTAAGTCGCCAATCTGGCGGTATTATTTTTACCACGATTCAAAAATTTGCATTACTGGCTAATGAATTAGAGCACCCTGTGTTATCTGACCGTGGCAATATTATTGTTGCTTCTGATGAAGCTCATCGTAGCCAATACGGCAATAAAGCCCGCTTAGTTGATGTTAAAAATGCGGAAGGTGAAGTGATAAGCCAAAAATATGTATATGGTTACTCAAAATACATGCGTGACGCCTTACCTTATGCCACATTCATAGGTTTTACGGGCACACCTATTGCTATGGATGATAAAGATACTCGTGCTGTATTTGGTGATTACGTGTCTATTTATGACATCCAAGATGCGGTTGATGATGGTGCAACAGTTCCTATTTACTATGAGTCTCGTCTTGCAAAATTAGAGATTAACCAAGAGCAAATTGAAGCACTTAACGATGACGTTGATGAAGTGCTTGAAGATGAAGAAGAAACCAACGTGCGCGAGAAAGCTAAGTCTAAATGGGCGGCATTAGAAAAACTAGTAGGTTCACAACCCCGAATTGAACAAATAGCCAAAGACTTGGTGTCGCATTTTGAAGAAAGAACAAGCACCTTTCCTGGCAAAGCGATGATAGTAGGTATGAGCCGTGATATTTGTGTTGATATTTACAATGCCATTGTTGCTATTCGCCCCGATTGGCACAGTGACGATACCGCTAAAGGCGCAATAAAAGTAGTTATGACAGGTTCAGCATCAGATAAAGCTGCGCTTCAACCCCATATTCATGACAAAAAAACCAAAAAACTATTTGAAAGCCGCTTTAAAGACATTGATGACCGACTCCAGTTAGTAATTGTTCGTGATATGTGGCTGACTGGTTTTGATGCACCCTGTTGTCATACTATGTATATTGACAAACCGATGAAAGGCCATAACTTAATGCAGGCTATAGCCCGTGTTAACCGTGTATTCAAAGATAAAGCTGGTGGCTTAGTTGTAGATTACATTGGTATTGCCAGTGAATTGAAAAATGCATTAAAAACTTACACTAACTCACAAGGTAAAGGTCAGCCAACCGTTGATACTGCGGAAGCTTTTGCGGTATTAGCTGAAAAAATTGATGTGATTCGTGGCATGTTTGCTACACCTGTCGATGGTAACACCTTTGATTATATTGATGACTTTGAATCTAAAGCGTTACAACTACTACCAGGTGCTGTAAATCACATCTCAGGATTAACGAATACTAAAGGTGAACGTGAAGGAAAACGCCGATTCTTAGATGTAATGGCGTCATTAACTAAAGCATTTTCTTTATGTAATACCTTAGATGCTGTTAGTGAATATCGAACAGAAATAGCGTTTTACTCAGCTATTAAAACTGCCTTCATGAAACACACTAAGGTTGATAAAAAACGTAGTGATGAAGATCGAAATTCAGCATTTAAACAAATTATTGATAACGCTATAGTCGCTGAAGGTGTTGATGATATATTTAAGTTGGTGGGCTTAGACAAGCCAAACATTGGTTTATTGTCAGAAGAGTTTTTAGAAGATGTTAAAAACATGCCTCAGAAAAATTTGGCGGTTGAATTACTTGAAAAGCTGTTAAGAGACGAAATAAAAGCGCGAATGAAAAATGATGTTGTGCAGGAGAAAAAATACTCTGATCGTATCATGGCAACATTACTGAAATACCATAACAGAGGCATTGAAACCGCACAGGTTATTGAAGAATTAATACAGTGGGCGAAAGAAATGGCCGCTGATTCTGAAATGGCGGATAAATTAAACCTATCTGTAGATGAAATAGCTTTTTACCGCGCTTTAGTTGTTAATGAAGAATCAGTACGTGAACTTGGCGATGATGCGTTAAGGCAACTCGCTATAGCGTTAACGGCGGAACTACGAAAATCTGCAACAGTCGACTGGCAAAAAAGAGACAGTGTACGCGCCCGAATGCGAAATCTTGTTAGACGTTTACTGCGTAAGTGGAAATACCCACCTGACAAATCATCTGAAGCTATTGAGTTAATACTAGCTCAAGCTGAAGTGTTAGCTGATAGTTGGGCTACCTAGGTTGTCGAAGCCATAATTCGTCAGTACAACGCTAAATAAACAGCTAAGCCAAAGTGTTTTTAGCTTAAATCTTAAATAGGAAGTATGAGATGAATAGGCACATGAATCTTTTTCGCTTTTATGGAGAAAGCGAATCAAAAGAGAAACTTGAAAACAATCTAACGAAAGGGTTAGCACTTTGCTTAAAATATGACCCTTCTTTATTGCACTCATTTATTGCTGAGATTGATCCACTGTACTCCAGTATTACCATTCCGCCTCAAGATAGTTCATTTTTTGACATTGGTATTCAGGTTCCTTCTAATGGATTAGAAGGTGAAAGAGTTATTGCTGTATCAATGACTGTTGATGATTACACTTCTGCACAATACGATGCAGTAAAAAAAAGATTAACCAAATCACCAATAATTGATCTCGTAATAACGTACGCAGACACTGTGATTATTTGTGAGATTAAACCCACCAATGAAAATTGTTTAGCTCAACTCAAGAATCAGGTTTTCAGTTATAAAAAAAATGCCAAAGAGACTTTTAAATCTTTTTCCTGGAAGAAGGTTGCGGCGCTCATAGAGAAAGTCACAAATGTTAATAAAAGTATGGGACAACCTAGCCATATATCGTCCGATTACCTCGATATGCTAAAAGGGCACTTTCCCATGTGGCATCAAATTAGTCGTTTAAATGAATTAACAATTCGAACTAAAAACCTTCAATATAATATCGAACAACGATTAATTGAAGTTTGTAGCTCTCTTAATGAAATGGAACTTACCGATTTTAAACGACGAATAAGCTTCCAATTAAAATGGGCAATGGCTACAGAGCTAAAAATTCAGACCTCTGAAATAAATGGCGCTATATGCCTAGAAGATATCTTTATTGAATTTTGTTTTTGGGCTGGAGATACCAAAAAGCAAGGACATGCGCTTTTTAAAGGTGATTATGCACAACAGTTACTTTTTAAAAAAAATATGACTATCAGAAATGAAGCTTTTAGTATTAATAGTGAACCATACATTAGAGTTTCTAGCTGGCAGAAAGGTATAGCATGGTTTGATAACATAAAAAAGGAAGATTACAGCCTATTTAATAAGTCTCTTTTTGATAAACTTGCAGGACGGTGGAGGGTAAAAGATTGGGCTAAAGTAGACAAATTAGTATCTAAATTTGATCTCGATTGGAAAGAGCAATCAAAATGGGACGATGAAGTAGAAAATTCAAATAGAACTCAAGTAGATATTTCGATGGGAGTTAGGACAAAACTTTACGTCCCATTTTCAACTCTGCGTAAAGCTGAATCTAAAAATAACGGCTTAAACATTAAACTTCGTGAAATTCTTCAAGCAATGAATATGGAGTTTGGCTCAATAGGCGGTTAATCGGGTGAAGCAATGGACAACCTTCCTTTTTAAAAAAAGATATAATTTATGACAGAACAATTTTTTGAAGCACTACATAATGGCGACATTAACACTGTTAAAATATTAGTTAGTGAAACCCCGTCGTTAGTTAATGAATTAAGCGCTGATAATCTTAGCCCTTTTGAATTAGCCTTGAATTCTGGCTTTACTAAGGTAGTAAACTATCTGATTAGTGCTCAAGAGTTTAACGTAAATCTTGATGGTCACAACCCTTTAAGGTTAGCTTTGGACTTAGGGTTCATAGATATTGCCAAACAACTTTTAGACCTAGGTGCAAATCCAAACTATCGTCCGAAAAAGATAAGTAGTGCTCTTTTACTTTGTTTAGAGAATGAATACTTTGAGTTAGCAGAGCTAATGGTAGAAAAAGGCGCAGAAGTTGATATTAGAAATGAAAATGGCTGGACGCCATTAATTTGGGCATCAATAAAGGGCAGAAAAGCTTCTGTTGAGTTTTTAATTAAGCATGGAGCGAATA
>OJGX01001243.1_pt1 | contig 10801 bp, 14 predicted proteins | sample 1594661 | NCBI WGS metagenome assembly OJGX01 (sample SAMN05416839, study PRJEB24817) | seawater metagenome | isolation source: Sea water | place: Canada:Atlantic | collected 2013-07 | reverse complement strand
ATCATGCCTAGTCTCGTGGGCTCGGAGATGTGTATAAGAGACAGCTATTACTTCTTACTTATACAAGCAAAATCTGCAGGTGGTAACAACTGACACAGGTGTGGGCAATACAATGAGCATGTTTTATACTCCGAACGTAAAAGTTTACAGAGGCGTGAATAACGATATTCGTGTTAACTTTGTAAACAGAGATCAAAAGAAAACTAGCATTGCAGATAAAACTGCAAAGTTTATTATGATCGACAAAGACACAAATATGACTCTCTTAGAAAAGACTGTTACTGCACTTGATGCAGCCAAAGGTTACGCTGAGATTACACTGTCAGAGACAGATTTACTTAATTTGTCTGCAAAATACTACACCTACAGTTTTAAAGTAGTAGATGGCGAAGGTAATACACAGATTGGCTATAGTGACGACAACTACGGCGCAGGCGGATCTCTTGAGGTATTAGACGGAGTTTATCCAACATTTAAAGCAAGCACCGTTGAAGATTTTGCTGGTGGTGACACTGGCAGTGTGTTATATTTGGCTCCCCACATTAACCGCAATGTAGCATTGCATAGCGCACAGGTTTATTTTTCCAGTGCATTTACCGGCACATTACTAGCACAGGGTAGTCTAAAACCCAGTATTAATGGCGTTCAAAACGATGATTTTGTCACTCTAGAAACTAAAACATACACGGCACAAACTGCTAATGATTTCTTTTCCTGGAACGGCGTTTATAGTGCAATAAGATTTGTTCGCACTACTACTTCAGGAACATTAAGCAAAGTATTGTATAGAGCATAATGAAACTCGTAGGAATCGGGTGCAGTTTTACATACGGTAGTGAGCTCATGGATCCTGCGTTAGAAGGCGAAGACGGCCATCATTACGACAACATTCCATATAGAGAGAAACACTGCTGGCTAGGTCAACTTGCTGAAATGCTGGGTTGCAGTTTCGATAACCGTGCAAGCCCTGCAGGAAGTAACTTTTTCATACAAGAAGAATTTGGTGATTGGTTTGACCTACATTCTCCAGACGATGACGATATAGTATGCATAGGATGGTCCAGCCATCTAAGAAATAGTTGGTGGAACGATGAAGAATTTCGTTGGATGCACGACGGATTTATTAGGTCCAATGATGAGAAACACTTCCATGGCAGTTTTAAAGAGTGGCTAGCTTTAAGTTACGGCAGATGCGCTCAAACAACTAATCATGCCAGGCTATTTGTTAACAGTGTTTGTCAAGCAAATAACATAAAAATTATTCAATTTAATGCATTATCTAATATTCCTGCCCTAAACAGCCCTGCTAACTATCACCAAGGCGACCAAAATATGCAGGATGTGCTGCGGAACGAAGGTTGTAGGTTAAACAAGGATTTCTTAGCACCAGGCGGACATCCCAATGAACTAGGACATGCTCATTATGCTGAGATGTTGCGTAGTTGGATAGAAGCAAAAAAACTCGTGTAAGCACAAACATCTTGCAATCTAGCTTGAGTTATACTATAATAAACAATGAACTCTATACAACAAACAGTCTTTGACAACCTTCCCAGGCACAAGCGCGGCCCAAGTGGTTGGACAAGTTTTAATGCACCATGCTGTCCGCACAATGGCGAGAGTTCCGATAAGAAAAGCCGCGGTGGTGTTATAACTGACGGCGAAGGCATTAGTTATCATTGCTTTAACTGTGGATACAAGACTGGTTGGAAACCTGGCAGGCATATTAGTTACAAGTTCCGTAAACTATTAGATTGGTTGGGCGTAGACGAAAATGAACGTCAACGGGCGGTAGTTGAAGCACTGCGCATTAAAGATACTGTGGTACTTGAAGAGGAAGTAGATGAACCTGAGTTTACTATTGAGTTTCCAGAGCGTGAACTACCTCAAGATTGTGTACCATTAACACAGGGCCCAGCAGAGTTACTGGAATATGCACAACAAAGACAGATGCCAGTAAATGAGTTATTGTGGAGTGACACTAAACCTGCTAGAATGTATAAGCGTATCATTATTCCTTGTACCTGGCAGGGCCGTGTTATAGGCTCAACAGCAAGAGCTGCAGATAATGAGACCAAACCTAAATACTTTAATAACTATGAGAGCAATTATGTTTACGGAACAGACAGACAGATTCCAGGGGGAAAGTTTAGCGTTGTATGTGAAGGAATTATCGATGCGCTCACTATTGGTGGCGTTGCTACACTTACCAATAGATGCAATGACACCCAGGCACAAATTATTGATACACTGGGCAGGGAAATTGTGTTGGTACCTGACAGAGACAAAGCAGGACAAAAGTTAATAGACGATGCACTAGAGTATGGCTGGAGTGTTAGTTTCCCAGAGTGGGAGGCTGATGTTAAAGACATTAATGCCGCTGTTATACGTTATGGCAAACTGTTTACACTAAAGAGTATCATTGATGCTAAACAAACTAATAGATTAAAAATTAATTTGATGAGGAAACGCCTTGGTTAGTTTACATGTAGAACCGACGAGTAGATGTACATTGGCCTGTTCGAGATGTGAAAGGACAGAGTTAGTATCTAAATTTGGTAAAAAAGCATTGCCTATTAACGACCTTGATATCAAAGATTTTAAAACTTTTATTGACATTGATATTGATAATATTGTCTTTTGTGGTAACTTAGGAGACCCTATATACCATGCCAACTTTTTAGAGTTAGTAAAAGAAAGTAAACTAGTTGCTAAATCTGTTGGTATTGTCACCAATGGCAGCCGTAAAAGTAAATCATGGTGGAAAAAACTTAATCTGATACTAGACGATAAGGACACAATAACATTTAGCATTGATGGTACTCCGGACAACTTTACGCGATATCGTATTAACGGAGATTGGCCCAGTGTTCGTGTTGGTATAGACGAATGCGTATTAGGCCCAGCAAAAGTAGTATGGAAATATATCCCATTTAAGTTTAATGAAAATGATATAGAATCTACACGGTTACTATCAAATAAACTAGGAATAGACGAGTTTAAAGTTGAGCCCAGTGACAGATGGAATGAAGCTGACGAGAGCATTAACACTCTACGTCCTATGCTAGAGTCGTTAGTAGCCGCCAAGGATACTGTAAAAAGAAGTTTCGAGACAACTACATCAAGAGATTTTATTATAGATCCCAAATGTAAAAATGACATGATGCATTTTATTAGCAGTGACGGCTACTATTCACCATGCTGTTATAGCAAACACTATACTTTTCATTATAAGAGTCAATGGCGTAAAAATAAAGAGGACCATAATATTAAAACTAGTAAATTAAGTAATCAAATTAACGTGTTTAATAGTTTCTATGCTACAATACAGACTACTAGACCAGATTATTGTGTCTTTAACTGCGGGAAATGTGAGGAGAGTTAATGGCTAAAGAGTACACACCAGACTTACAGAAGTTATTCTTAGAAATGATGATGCAGGATGCACAGAATTATGTCAGAGTGCAAAACATCTTTAATCCAGAAAACTTTGATAGAAGTCTTAAAGACACAGCAACGTTTATCGCAGAGCATAGCACAAAGCATGCCACACTGCCTACATATGAAATGGTTAAGGCAAATGTAGGTGTAGAGTTAAAGCCTATCCCTGATATGTTAGATGGCCATAATGATTGGTTTATGGCAGAGTTTGAGAGTTTTACAAAGCGCCAAGAACTAGAACGTGCAATCCTTAAAAGTGCAGACATGTTAGAGAAAGGCGAATATGATCCAGTTGAGAAACTAATTAAAGACGCAGTACAAATTAGTTTAACCAGAGACATGGGAACAGATTACTTCCATGATCCTAAGACTCGCATCGATGCTTACTACAACAGTGGTGGCCAGGTAAGCACTGGTTGGACTGCCATGGATAGGATATTGTATGGTGGATTTAGCAAAGGCGAACTTAACATCTTTGCAGGTGGATCAGGATCAGGCAAGAGTTTAGTATTAATGAACATTGCTCTTAACTGGGTGCTACAAGGACTTAGTGGGGTATATATTTCGTTAGAACTTAGCGAAGCACTAACTAGTTTGCGCACAGACGCAATGCTATCCAATATGAGTACAAAAGATATCCGCAGGGACATGGATACAACTACTATGAAAGTTAAGATGGTAGGCAAAAAGTCTGGAAAGTATCGTGTTAAGGCATTATCAGCACAGAGCAACATTAATGACATACGCGCATACATAAAAGAAGTACAAGTACAAACAGGAATGCCAATTGACTTTGTTATGGTTGATTATTTAGATTTGTTAATGCCAGTTAGTGCCAAGGTAAGTCCCAATGACTTGTTTGTTAAAGACAAGTATGTCAGTGAAGAACTACGCAATCTAGCAAAAGAACTTGATATCCTAATGGTAACAGCAAGTCAGTTAAACCGTAGTGCAGTAGAAGAGATAGAATTTGATCATAGTCATATTAGTGGCGGTATAAGTAAGATTAACACTGCTGATAATGTGTTTGGTATCTTTACAAGTCGTGCAATGCGTGAACGTGGCCGTTATCAGATACAATGTATGAAGTCACGTAGTAGTACTGGTGTTGGTATGAAAATAGATTTAGATTACAATATTGACACAATGCGTATGACAGACTTGCCTGATGACGGCACTGACAATCGCCCACAAGGAAACATCATGGATCAAATTAAGAGCAGTCCAGCAACCGGCAACACAGATGAGAGCAAGGTTACTGCAACTGTACAGAGCAGTAAACTTAAAAACATGCTTGCAGGGCTAAAGGGAGACAGTTAATTTTAGTTATAACTCCGAATGAGGGAACAGCCATAATTGGCCCAGCTGATGATGGCATAGTACTCGTTCGTGATCACCAGCCTGGAAATACTAGCTTTGAAATACAGTTTGATGACGCTACGAACTCTGTGTACATAGACCAAGAATATAATCAGATTAAAACGATAATACAAGAATATAATTATAAGACTGATAAGGTGTACTTTGACAGTTATACACATTGGGAAAACTTTGGCTATCCAGCAGAGTATTCTCCAGGCTTCTTTATTAACGAAGCCTACTCATTTGCTGAAAGAGCTTATACGGAGACTCCGAAAACAGATCAGTTTAAGTTCGTTGCAATGATGAATAATGCTAGGCCTCACCGTTTATTAACTAGTGCATGGGTATGTCATAATATTTTAGATACTGAAAGTTTTTCTTACACTCAGAGCTGGGAAGCAGACGACCTAAATCTTAATATCAAGCTAGGAGACCTAGTTAGAAATTCTACTTGTCCTAACCTTACTAACTTCTTGCCTAGGAATTTTATTTCAAATCTAGGACAAACTCCAAGAAATTATCTTGGAGATACTAACGACAGAATTGTAGATATGTGGAACCAGTTTTTATGTAACAATTTTTCTCAAAGTACATTTTCTTTAGTATCAGAGCCTGAGTTTTGGGAAAAAGCTGGAAACATTACTGAAAAATATCTTATGGCATTATACGGACATTGTATGCCAATATTTTGTAGTGGATATAAAATGCCATACACCTTAGCTCTAGCAGGGTTTGATGTGTTTGATGACATAATAAACCACGACTATCAGTATTTAGACAATCCTAGTGAGAGGATTCTTTCAGCCTTGGAATTAAACAAAGATTTAATAATCAATGGTAACATAAAGAAGTCAGACTACGCTAATAGGCATAAGAAGAATCTAAGATTAGTTACTACAGACTTAGATGAGTTTGTTAAACAATGGTATCCTGCCCAATACAAGGATTGTAATTCAATCTGCCCGCCCCTTTCTGAATTAATAATACAAAATTCTAAGACAGATAAAGATTTTAAGTTTAATTTTTTTAAACGTTAGTCTTTATCTTTACTAGCTTTATCGTTGCTTATTGCAGAATCCCATCCAAATTTAGGATGTTCAAGTTTGCCCAAGTAACTATGAATTACATGATCTGTAAGACCATCAAAGAACTTAAACTTGCACCAATTAGAAAATCTAGCACGGAATTGATCTTTTACTCTTTGCCAAACATGTGCGTTTCTAAATTCACCGTATTGGTTAAGATACTGCAAACTGCCGTAGTGTTTGTATCCCATGATCTTTAATGGAACTTTAGGAACAAGATCATTACAGTTAACAAATCTAAAATGTGTGAAACTACAGTTACTACGCCAAACTTTATCGCCTGTTCTTGGGCAACCGTATGTATAAACAGCTTCTACACGATCCTGCATTCTAGCAGCAACAACCATGGACATACCGCCACCTAAACTGTGGCCGCATATATAGAGTTTCTTAGTTTTTCTAGCAGTGATATACTTTACAACGTCGTCATATATTTTTTTAACTTCGTCATAAAATCCGTCATGGACCCAACCGGCTGTTTTACTGCGATGCTTCCATGCTTTTACATCAGCAAGCACATCTTTAAGTTGCGTAGGCTCAGTTCCACGAAATGCTACTACAATGTCTTCTTTATTAGAGAAGATCATGCACTGCGCACTTCCATTGCTAATTAGTTTGTTTTTTAAATACCCTAATTCTTTTGCTAATGGTTTAGCAGTTGCCTCGTCCATGTAAGCATATGAACTTAGTTTAGCGTAATGTATCGCTAACTCTCTAGTCGTAGATTGCATATAACTTCTCCTCCTGTTATACTGTATTTAACAGATAAATAATAGAAAATACGGAACAAAAATATATGAAACGACAAACTCGTAGTATCTTAGACGAACTTAATTCAGTAGTAATCGAGCGTGACCGCAAGCATGTAATTGAAAATCGTGGTGGACATATTATCGAGAGTGCAATTAATCTTATTGAAGACATATACCGTAATTACGATGCTGAAACTGCTGGGGATCTAGAGCGTAGACTAGTTAATAGTATACGCGGTAAAGATGGAAAAAAGTTTAAGCGTGGGTGTAAAAAGGCAGACAATAATGACTAGACATCTAGTGACAGAAGGTGGTAATATCTTTAAAGACGAAGATGGAACCCCAGTAACTCAGCGCATCAATAAAGCAGATGTAGACCCTACACTAGCATGGGTTGAAGCTATTACTGGAATACCACATAAAGATTTTAAACTAGGGTCAACGGGCATTCGTGCAACATCAGGCGACATGGATATTGCTGTTAATCAAGAAGAAGTTGACAAAGCTGATTTATATAATAGATTAGCTGCATGGGCGCAAAAAGCTCATCCAGAAGATGATGTTAGACAATGGGTAGCCAAATCAGGCATAAGTGTCCACCTCAAAACCCCTATTAATGGTGATAATGAGCAGGGATATGTGCAAACAGATCTGATGTTTGGTGATCCTGAGTGGATGAAGTTTACAATGAAGGGTGCTGGTGACGATACTCCTTATAAAGGCGTTCACCGTGCTATCTTTATAGCATCAATAGCCAAAGCACAGAATATGAAATGGTCTCCCAAAGACGGTTTAATTAACAGAGAAACAAACGATGTGATATCTAAGAATCCTGATCAAATTGCAGAGATTTTACTAGGCAAAGGTGCTAACCGCGGTGATTTAGACAGTGTTGAAAGCATTAATGCTAAACTTAAAGGTAGACCAGACTACGATGCGCTCACAGCAGACGTTAAAGCGTATTTTGCTAAAGAAAACCTAACACTTCCGGAATCAGTTTATACAGAGGTAGGAACCACGGATTGGTTTAGTAAATTGTCAGAGAGATTAAAATGAGACTAAGGGAATTTACACAGCCACTAACAGAAGCAGCGCGGATACAACACGCTGAAGATATTGTTTTCTGGGAAGGTAGCAAAGGGGCAACACGAGCCTTACAAAGTCTACGCAACTTGGACCAAGGCGGACATAAAGAAGTTACTATTAAGTGGGACGGAAGCCCTGCTATTATATTTGGTCGAGATGCTGGCGGTGAGTTCATACTAACAGACAAGTCAGGATTTACTGCTAAGGGATATGATGGTCGTAGCAAGAGCGCAGGCGACTTAGAACAGATGTTCCTGAACAGATCTGGCGGTAAGAACAGAGAAAATCCTGGATATGTTAAGTTTGCTAGCGGTATGAAAGATATCTTTGACAAGTATGAGCGAGCAACTCCCAAAGACTATCAGGGGTTCTTTAAAGGCGACTTGTTATATGTTACTACGCCTCCTGTTAAAGAAAACAATTATGTATTCAAACCTAATATCGTTGAATATGCAGTAGATGTAAACAGTGACTTGGGTAAGAAGATCGGAGCAAGCAAGACTGGTGTTGTCATTCACAGACAAGTTCAGCCAGACGGCACAGAGACACCTTTAAAAGATCCAGATATTTTTAACAGTAGCGAAGTTCTTGTTGTGCCTCCTATTACTGCTGAACGAGCACCACAAGTGCCACATGCAGCGTTGGATAAACTAGAACAAGTTATTAAGAAAGATGCCGCTGCTATTGACAGTTTATTAGACCAAAACAAATTACGTCAGATGCAGATGTCAGATTTCTCTAACATCCTTTATGCTTATACTAACAGCAAAGTAGACACAGGGCTTAGTGGTCTTGGATCAGACTTTGGTAAGTGGTTAGAAACTGCTAAAGTAAGTGACAAAAAGAAAGCTAAGATTGCTGAGTATATTAACGACAATACAGCTGGATTTAGTGCATTATGGGAAACCGTAAACACTATTATGATGGCAAAAGACCAGGTTATTGCTGACATTGATGCACAAGGTGGCACTGTAAAGCAAAGTATAGGCGGACAAGCAGGCGGCGAAGGTTATGTATTAGCGCACCCTGAAGGTGATATTAAGCTAGTACCTAGGTCCACGTTTAGTGCGGCCAACCGTGCAGTAAAACGATAGGAAAGATTGCAATGTTTGAATTTTTACGAGATGAACTAACCGAAGCAAAGTATATGCGTACTCCTAGAGATACTGTTGGAAGAAGCGAAGATAACATTGCTCAGGGGTTCTTCGAACATTTAATGGTGTTACAGCAGATGCGATTTGAAAATCCAGCGTTTGCTAAGAAATACGCAAAAGATACACTGAGATATGCTGGATTTTCAAATGTAAGAACGGGTGCTACTGATTTACATAATATGGCATCTATCTTAAATAATCCAGGAAAGTTTGCAGATAAACTAGGTGGTATGGGCGATACACGATTTGATGAACTTGCATTTAAAAGATACCTGAGAAACGTTGCTACTAATAAGTATGTTCCGGGCCAGGACCGCGCTTTTTTCTTAAAGACACAAAAGAACCTAGGTATTAAAAATAGTTTACTTAAGAAAGCTAGACGTATTATGGGTGACTATGGCGGAACCACTCCACAAGAAAGAGCGAGTGTAAGCCTGCGTCTGACAAACAGTTTTAGACAAGACGGAAAGTTTCGTAGTGATTTGTTTAGTCCTTACGCTACTACTATTAAGAGAAATAAGACTGTGCCACAAGAAGAAAAGAAAGGCATGGGTCTCGGAACAAAAACCGCAATCGCTACCATTGCTGGTTTTGGCGTTGGATGGCAGATTGGCAAGGCAATTTCAGCAGCTGACAAACCTAAGAAATAAAGGTATACAGCATAAATACAAATAAGCACAGTTAAACACTGATGCAAAATAGACAAGGAATTATAAAATGGCTACGAATACAGACCACACAGGAAATGTCAAAGTCTTTAACTCACACGGTAAAGCACTTGCAATAACAAAATTAGCTAAAACAAATATGACACAAGCAGAACTTGATGCTGCTTTAACTTACATTCAATTGACAGCCACAGTAGTTGGTGTTGCGGATGACACAATCGGTGGATTTAACACTGGCGCATCTGACGTAGTGCATGTACTAAGTGAAGGCGTTGCACCAGCAGCAGAATCAAACTTTGGTGTTGGATCAACAGGTATTACAACAACTGTAGTAGCATATTTTGAATAGAATTACAGTTAGGTAACGGAGATATAACATGGCAACAGTAACTAGAACCACAGGCACATCGCATATGACAGTTGGCGTCCAACACGAGCCAGGATGTCATTGTTACCTGCTAACAGTGCAAAACGCTTCAAACAGCGCAATCGACCTTAGAGCAGAAGATGATGCAGTCAACGAAGCAGTTGAAGCAATTATCATGGAACTTAATCCATTGGGGTATTTTGTAACTAACAGTTCAGCAGGCACAGTAATGCTAATCATGGATATTAACCATGATGATCATACTGAATTGCAGACACGCATCAGACGCATTGGTGTAGACGCAGGCGCCTCTACTACAAGTATCGGTCCTAACGATATCGACATTAGTGGATCAGATGTGCTACCAGTTCGTGCCCTTGGCGCACTTACAACAGAAGGTGTAATGGCGTTCACAGGCGCAACTTAATAATTGACATAATGAGGTAAATTTAAAAAGCACCTCCAGGGTGCTTTTTTTACGACTTCAAGATAAATAATAGTAAGGTCGGGTAACCCGACTTATATAACAAGGAGAATAAAAGAATGGCAAGTATAGCCCGCGTTAACGGTGGTGTGCATAAGCAGGGTTCAGCCCAAGCAGGTGCAATTTCAGCCGATGAACTAGTAATCCAAAATGGTCCAGAGTTGGACTTCTTTAAGATTATTGCTACTAATGGTTCAAGCGAAGTACTAGATATTCGTGCAGAACTAGAAGTTGGTGAGTCAATTGAAGCAATTATGACAGCAATCCAAACTAAAGCAAACATTGCAATGTATCAAGTAGAAGGTGACACATCTGGTCAAGTATCAGTAGCAGTTTACCCAACAGCAGCTTGGACCTGTCTCTTATACACATCTCCGAGCCCACGAGACTAGGCATGATCTC
>OJGX01001241.1_pt1 | contig 10823 bp, 9 predicted proteins | sample 1594661 | NCBI WGS metagenome assembly OJGX01 (sample SAMN05416839, study PRJEB24817) | seawater metagenome | isolation source: Sea water | place: Canada:Atlantic | collected 2013-07 | reverse complement strand
GAGATCATGCCTAGTCTCGTGGGCTCGGAGATGTGTATAAGAGACAGACTGAAAAAGAACAAAATAAACGTGTTGGTTAATGAAAGTAATAGTCACTAAATACCTAAATGTAAGGGTTGGAGCACCTTCAGTGAATGCCCCTAATTATCAATACTTGGCTCCTGGAAGTGAATTGGAGATCATCGATAATATCGTGGAAGGAGACCTTTACGAGGATGATAATCGTTGGTTAAAGGATGAAGCAGGCAATTACTATTGGATTGGGGGGACAAACTACGATGAACTAAAAAAGAAAAATCAAAAAGAGTTAGGAAATAAAAAAGTAAAGAGATATCTCGCTGATTGTTATGTGAATAATACATTGGTGAAAGAAGTGAATTATGCTGATCTACTTTCCATTGATAGAAATATCATTGAGGGTGAAGGAAAGAAAATGAACATCTGCATATTGGATCACCCATTGTCTAAGGATTTGCCTTTTAATGTATTTGATCGCTCTGTAGAAATAGAATACCCTGCAAGTAATCACGGCAACGGGATGGCAACTTTAATTGCTGGCTTAGGTAAAATTAAAGGTATAGCAACTAAAGCCATCGTCCATGAACTTCCTATTTATGATCGATTTGGTCTGCGTTCATCAGAATTGTTGAAGGATGTAATCCGCTATTTGGAAGGCAACACTTTAAAGAATTTTGTGATAAACGTAAGTCAATCCTTTAATAAGGAGGATTATACCGATTTTTTTAAACAGTTGAATTCTTTTCCCAACGTGATATTGATTGCTTCAGCTGGAACTGACAATGAGTTAACAACTGAAATAAGTCAATTCCCTGCCTCTGAGAAGGAAGTAATTTCGGTCGGGAGTGTGACTAAACTAAAAAATGAGTTGAACATATGTCCTGAAGTAGATATCATTCTGCCTGAATTGGATTATCTGGTCTACAAAATTGATCAAACATACGATACAGTTAATGGTGACAGCAGCGCATGTGCAATAGTTACAGCAATGTCGGCATTGTTGTTATCAACAACTGAAATAAGATTTGAGCTTAAGAGCTTAAAAAAGGCCTTGATAGATGTGTCAAAACCCTATTCTCAGACAAATAATTTAGATACAATACAATTAATCAACCCCCACTCATGAAAAAATATTCAACTTTTTTAATTGCAATACTATGTTTTGCTCAATTAACAATTGCACAACATAGCCTTCAGGATGCTATAGAACTTAAGGGTCTTTTGTCAGGTGAAACATTTGATTATAATGGGAATAAGCCTCTAAAGATTGGCGAAGTTGATCGAATATTTGAAATTCTTTCTTCTTATGTTGAAAGTCCTTCAAAAACCAATATTAAAAACACCTTTGAAAAAAATCCATACATAAGTTTTGAAGACCCTCAAGGTGGTTCGCAAAGCAGTAATGACCTTTCAATGCATGCAAAGAGTGCTGGAGAAGCAATCAAGGGCCTAGACATTACAAACCTTGCGTTAGGCTTGACAGATTTCTTAATCAAACGAGCCAAGACAGAGCTGAATACAGCCTTCTTTAAGCGTTTTAAAAAGGAACTCGACAAAGAAGAGAACAAAGCGTTGAAAATTCTATTTCCAAAGACCTTGCAATTGCTTAATTTGATTGATGTTGAAATCTATCAATACGACCTTTACTTAAACAATATGCGCATTGCCTTTCAAGAGGATTTGGATCAGATTTACACCCATATGCCAGAAGTCTTGGAAGCTTACAAAAAAGATGTAGATGAATTAGGCACAGGCACATATGAATTGACTATGCTCGGTTTAAGAGCTGCCGAATTGAACCGCAATGGCAATAAAGGAACTGAATTGATCGGACAACTTCTGCGTGATCAAAACTATACGAAACTCATTGATGCTTTAGCAGGAACAGAATATAAAGGTGAAAAAGATGCACTCTATGCCATCCTTTTCTTAAACATGTTGGCTGAATCTTTCGAAGATAAAAACACAGATGGTACACACCTCAAAATCAGTGAGCTTTCCAAATTAGAAGATGACGTCACTTTAAAAATTTATTTAGGATTGTTGTATGAGGTGTCTAAAAAAGCACCCTATAATCATATTTCATTCTCAGGTCAACTTACCAATGTGGAACAACTATTGGCAAAAATTGCATCGAAAGGGCAAGAATACAATGCCTTCAAAGCTTATGTAATACAAGTAACTTCACAAGTGAGTGATATAGATCGCAGTTACCAACAATTGCTTCAAATCAAAGCCGATATGGCAAGCAATGAAAACTTAAGTCAAAAGCAAAAGAATTTTAAACTCTATGCTGCTGGTAATCAATTGTTTTCAGAAGTGATTCAATTGTTGAGGTTGAGCGAAAATGTGGATGAATCCTTGGGCATGAAAGGTCAATTGACCAAAGTGCAAAATATCATTGAAACACTTGAAAATATTGGAGATTTAAGCACTGCAGCCCTCAATAAGCAGTATGCTCAAGTAGTAACAGAAACAGCCTTTTTGTTGCAGAAGCTTTTAGCGAAAAATGAAGAAGTGGGAGGCATCACTGCAAAGGTATTGCGTTATGGCACCTTTATGGCGGCACTTGTTGACGCTGAGAGTCCCGAACAGGCGCAGAATGCCATAGAGGCTGCAGCATTACCTCCAGGCAGTTACAGCATTAAAAGGGAATCTTCATTTAGTGTGGCTCTCAATGGATACATTGGTGGTTTTTATGGCAATGAAGACATAGGAAATGATGGTGGAACAGGAGGCTTTAACAATTTTGCGGTGACTGCACCAGTGGGCATTTCACTTTCCTTTGGAAATATCTGCAAAAGTTGGAACAACCCATGGAGTATAGGGCTGAGTTTGCCCATTTTGGATTTGGGTACCGTAGCATCTTATCGCTTAGACAGTGATGTAAATACTGTAGAAGATATTCCAAGCATTAAACTGGAACACTTGCTTGCGCCAGGTGCATTTGCTGAATTTGGCATTGGTGGAACTCCATTGACTTTAGGTGTGGGCATGCAATACGGTGCTCGCTTAAGAAACATACAAGCAGGTGCTGCTGCCAATACACTTGGGGATACCTATTTCAGGTACGGTCTCAGTTTGAAGGTGGACATTCCCTTGATGCAATTTGTAGCAATTCCTGCCAAAAGAACACATTAGAAAAATGAAAAGTGAAGGAAGCGGAAAGCTTCCTTCACTTTAAGTCATTGGGATGAGAGATTCAAATAATCTTCCAATGCGTTGAGACTGTTGTCCCAATATTTGTCATAATAGGAGAGCCATTCTTTCACGATTTGCAATGATTTCGCTTCGGCATAACAAATGCTTTCCCTTCCTTTTTTTTCCATTTTCACCATTTCAGCATCTGTCAATAACTTTAAATGTTTGCTGATACCCTGACGACTGATGTCAAAGTGTGTTGACAATTGTGTAATTGAAAGGGCAGAACCTAAAACCAGAAGATGAAATATTTCTCTTCTGGTTGGATCTGCAATGGCTTTAAAGATATGGTCTCTCTTATTGTGCATCAGGATAGCAATGATGTTATGTTATCAAAACAACGCGCCCAGCCCTGAGTATAAGTACTCATCATGTTAGCTTTAACACTCTCCTGATATTTTGAAATGCCAGAGTGTTTCATTTGCACAAGTGTACCACCATTTTCTTCAATAAGTTCCCAGCTAACCAAGGTTTCTACATCTTTCACTTCTTCATTGATCCAAGTGTAAACTAAAGAATAGGGGATGGCTTTGATGACTTTGCCAGTAACCACATTGCAAGATGCTTTGGGGTCTTGCAATGAATACTCGAAGCCCTCTTGGGCTTTAAAGTTAGTAGGCACTAACCACTTTGATACATGTTCGTTTTCCGTAATTGCTTCCCAAACCTTTTGAATGGGTTGCTTGAACCATTTTTCTTTAGAAATGGAATCTGTCATTGTTGATGTGTTCATGGATTGAAATTTTATTAAATGCAACTAATTGGTTGCAAATATATAAATAATATTTAAATGCAACCAATAGGTTGCTTAATTGGTTCATAAACTTAAATTTGCGCAGAGTAGGGCTATTTTCGCATAAAATTCATTAAATTGAAAACAAAAAATGGTCAAGAGTTATCAAGGATTTCGGAAAAAGGAAGTAAAAACAATTGAACGCTTATTGGTCAAAGATTTCATGACTACGAATTTGGTCACTTTTCGTCCTGAACAATCCATCGAAGAGGTGGTCAATGAATTGGTGTACCGTAACATATCTGGAGGACCTGTAGTCAATGAAAAGAATGAATTGGTGGGCATCATTTCGGAAGGGGATTGCTTAAAAGAGTTGGTGCGTGTCAAGTATTCAAACCAACCTCACCTTAGTGGAATCGTGCAAGACCAAATGGCCAAGGAAGTAGAAACCCTAAGCGCAGACACGTTAATATTGGATGCTGCATTGGCGTTCTTAGAAAAAAAAATACGCCGCTTTCCTGTATTAGAAGGAGGGAAGTTGGTCGGGCAAATCAGTCAGCGGGATGTGATGAAGGCTTTGGAAGGCAGGTAAAATTTTCTAGAATTATTTTTTCTTTTTCAATATGGTAAGTTGCTCTTCATAGATGACTTCCCATTGTGCAGTGTTTTTTAAACTGTCGGTAATGCTGATAAACATCTCTTTTCCTTCAATAAATGGATTTTCATCTTCTAGCAGAGAATAAACAATGTATTCAGCATCTTGAATAAAAGGAAAGTTATAAATCTTGTCACGCAGCGCCAGATGAGGCACAAAAGAAGGTTGAGCACAAACAATGGCTTCCTCAGGGATCAGTTTTAGAGCTTCATGTGCACGTTTGACATTGTATATTCTTTTATAATGATCTGCTTTGTAAAAACGCAATTGGGAGCGTTTCATAAAGATATCTCCATTGTCCATAATACTAATTGTTGTACCTATGGAAAGCAATACAAGTAAAATACTCAGTGCATTCTTTTTAATCCTTGTGCGCATTCCTCCAGCGATTGAAAAGAGTCCTAAGGCCATGATTGTTCCAAATTCAATGTTGTAATGAAATCCAATGCTCCACTTTAAAAAATCATCGTGGAACAACTTTTGGAAATAAATGGGAATAAGCATCCATAGAAAATGTGGTCTCAGTATCAATAAGGGCAATCCACTACACAACAAAGTGAAGTGCAGAGTTTGCTTTACCTTTGACGCATATGTACTTTCTACATGACTTGTGTAAAGCAATTTGAAAGTATCCACAGGAGATTCAATGATGTTCAATATGATGGCAGATAGATCGGAGCCTAAAACACTGTAGCTTAATTGATATGATTGTTTGCCATTGCTAAAGGCTGGCATAGCCCAATGCAATACGCTATAAAAGTAAACAGCGCTAAAACAAGCTGCTCCAATAAGAAAATAAGTGATGTTCTTGTTTTTTCTGTATTCAATAATGCAACCACTGGCGATGAAAAACATCCAAAAGCCCATATTTTCTTTCGCGATGAGAATAAAAACGAGCATCAATGATGCATGAATAAATTTTCTTCGATGGACAAAATAGAATAACCATGGAACCATAGAAGCTGCTACAACACTGCTGTGATATGCCACTGCGACTGCGTTCAATGTGCCGAAAAATGAGTAGAAGAATAACATTGCTGCTAGGGCAGTTTTTGGAGACTGAAAGCGTACATCAATGTATTTGAATATGCCCCAACCACCCAAAAGGATAGCCAATAGTTGAACAATAATTAATGTATAGCTCCCAAATATGACAATCAATGGAGCGAAAAGAATTAGGTACAAATCAAAATGATCGGCCAAGAGGTTTTCAGGAATTGCTTTAAAACTGCTACTGTCATTCCATTGAAAATGTACATAGTCATACAGCGCATTGGTGTAAGCACCTAAATCATAAGTATAGGTTCTGAAAAAGTAATGATTTACTACTCCAATCAGTAGGTAAAGTATACCGAAGATAAAGATACTCGAATACGCTCCCTTTAAGGCAATTGATGTGTTACGAAAATTGAATCCTAGTATGACAATTGACTTTAAAATAAGTGTTAAAAATAACTCTAAAACTATTGGAAATTCAATTCAACTAAATGCAACTGGATCGTTTTAGAATCAGTTGAATTCTGTTTATTGCAATTTCACAGCACTCAAGTGACTTGCTTGTATTCCATCTTTCTTTATTGACAGTCGATACAGATACAAGCCATTTTCTCCAATGGCAACTAATAGATCATCTCGGATAATCACATCAAAAAAATGAAAACCTTTCCATTTTTCAATTACAAAAAGAAGGTCATTGATGATATAGATCTTGCCAGAATTTATAATTTCTTGCGCAAGCTATAGTTGAACACTCTTGTCTAAATCTGCTCTAACCATGCTCACCGCCTTAAACTCATTGCGAACAATGGGCTGATTTACTTCTTCACCTTCATACTAAAAGTCGATACAGCTAAAAAGTGATAATCCAATTATTAGAATATGAATGGAGCGTAAATTGTACATCTTAATAATCTTCGATTAAATATTCTTATTAAATCCTCTAAATGAATAAATTGAAGTTTATTTTTACCTTATCAATTGATCAATCGACAAAAATTATGATAGTTTTAATACAACTGGTTTATTCATTGGTGTATAATTCTACAGGAAAACTTATTCGCTTATGTAGAAATTATATCATATCGAGTATATTTTTTTTTAGTCTATTTTTTGGATTCCAATTATTCGCAAAATCTAAGATTGTTTTCCAAGCAGATACCTCAAAAAAATGTTATTACCAATCTTTACTTTCTAAACCTAATGTGTTTACAGGGGTATTAGATTCTTTGAAAAAAATTGATAAACTAAATCGGAAAAATCGTTCGCTGAAAGAAGTGAAACTTGCTTATGAAAGCATATTAGAACAACAGGAAGGTTTCATTAATTCGAGGACGTTTTTATTTGACACTTTGATATATCCTTTTGCGAATAGCATCCTAGAAAATATTAAAGCTGCTAATTCAAAATATGATTTATTCAATCATGTAGTCATAAGTAGGAGCAGGATACCCAATGCCTATTGCTATGGTAACGGTGTTATTGTGATAAACTTAGGAATTTTGAGCTTATTAAAAAATGAAGATCAACTTGCAGCACTGATAGGACACGAATATGCGCATCATGTTATGCAACATATGGAAAAAGGAATTGAGTATAAAAAAGCACACAATCAAGATAAGGAAACGAAAAAGAAACTCAGAAAAATAAATCGAACTGAAATAGCACAAAATGCCAATTATGAGCAATTTGAGCTTGAAAATGCCATGGTGTATCGAGCTCAAAATAGAGCCTTTGAAAGACAAGCAGATTCATTAGGGTTTGAATTGCTTAAAAAAACTGACTATAGCAAAAAAGCAGCACTTGATTTATTGCGCTTACTGGACAGTTGTGATCTAGAGAAATACAATTACAAACTAGACTATAGTCAAATATTTTCCAATGGCGAATATAAATTTAATTCAAAGTTATTGCTAGACAAAGCAGGAATGGAATTGGAAGAAAAACAAGATCAATCAATTATTGATGCATTAAAAACACATCCTGACTGCAAGGAACGTATTGAAAATATTAACAATTTGTTCAATTCAAATGAAGAAAAACCAAGTCCTTCTGAAAGAGATATTAGATCAATTGGTAAAATAAGCGACTACGAAATGTTGTTTAGTGATATTGAGAATAAGCGGTTTGCATTGTGCATTAAAAATGCATTGTTGTTTCAAAAAGAAGAAAAAGATAAGATTTTAGAAGTACTCATAGCAAACTGTCTTGCTGAACTTTATTTTGCACAAAAAAATCATTTGTTGTGGAATTATATACCTCATCCTAGCGATGATTACATCTACAACTATCATCAGTTGCTAGTGATTATTGAAAATATTCGTTTAAGTGAATTAAAAAAATTGACACTTGCCTATATTGAGAAAGTTAATTCCGATATTGGTCAAAATACAATGGACTGTGGAGGATATGTAGAATATTTAAAATTGCAACAAAAATCGATTGTCGAGAATAGTCATCCATCAGAAGAACAAAAAGAAATCATAAAATTAGATTACCCAAACAATAGTTTTTTAGTGAATTAAATCAAAAATAAAATGAACATGAAAAGAATTAAGCAATTGATACTGATTTTAAGTGCTCTTTTAGTCACTGTGCCAAATCAGCTTCAAGCCCAGAAGAACATTAATGATGTAATTAAGGTAAACCCCTCGAACATAAGAGTCATCAAGGACAATCAAGATGTAAAAGGGTATTTCATTTTTTACAAAGCAGATAAACTCAAAGGGAAAGAATACAGCTATAAACTTGTCATACTAGATGAAAATGCTGAAAAGGTAGCCACAAAGTCACTTGTTGCAAGTAAGTATTTTGCCTTGCTAGAGTCTTCTTATAATCAAGAACAACTTTGTTTTAAGTTTTACGACATCAAAGAAAAGATGGTCTCTTTGATCTTCTATGACAACGAAGCCAATAAGGTAAAAACGAAAAAGTATGAGGCGCGAAAAATTGAAAAGAAAATGATTTTGATGAATCTGAATTCAGAAACGCAAATGCCCCCAACAATTAAGTCAGTTGGCCAAATTGGGTTCTTGGAATACAGAACTGTGAAGAATGAAAAAGACGGCTACATATTGACCTATTTCCCGAACGATAAGTCGACTAAAGGTTGGACGTTTAAGTCAAAGATAAATTCAGATAAGACACAAAACTTAACGCCATTGAGTGCAAATGAAGAATTGATCACAAGTTTATTGGTAACACGTCCAAGTAGAATGTCAAAGGATTTCACCTATTATGTTATTGGAAACGATATCAATTCAGGTGATGAGCAATTTCGTTATCCTGTTAAATCATCAAAATATGACGAGAGTCCTATCAATGCTTTTTATAACAAAGAAACGGGGAATATTAGTCTCTTGGGTTATTATTTCACAAAAGGAGATGGCATGACCAAAGGAAAAAGTTTAGGCATCGTCCACACTGAAATTGACCCTAAAGGAAAAGAGTTAAGCAAAGATTACATCAATTGGAAAGCAGATGTTTCCAAAGTGCTTCCTGTTGACAAACGGAATAAATTCATTGACGTTGGATACATCTTTTTCCATGAATTTATCAAAACGACAGACGGACGTATATATGGTATTGGTGAATCTTACAGAAAAGCACAAAAAGGGTTAAATACCGCCCTAAAACTAGCTGCAGCTGCAGGAGGAGATGCAAGTGGAGTATCAATAGTCACTATAAGTGTTGAGGATTTTTACATTTTTGAATTTGACAGTGAATTCAATTTTATAGATGTGAAGTTGTTTGAAAAAGGTGCGAGCAATACAAATATCCCTGGCTTAGGTGCAGCTCCTGTGCTATTAGGATATTTAACAAAAGCCTTCAATGGATTTGATTTTGCTGATGTCAAAACTATTGATGGAGGTGACAGTTTTGTATTGTTTTATCAAGATTTTGAACGACGAAAGAAGGAAAAAAACAAATCTGTTGCAGGTGTAATATCGAACACAAAAGGTGAGTATACTACTGATAAAATAGACATTGATACAGATGCAGACTTTATCAAAGTGCTACCGGCTCAAGGAAGTAATGTATTGTTTGTAGAGTTTTTCAAAAAAGAAAAAGACCTTCAAATGAATATGAAAAAGTTAAATTATTAATGATTATTCACTTTGTATTTTGCAAGAATACTATTTGATCGAATTCAAATAATAAGATTATCCCTGCTTGATTATAAAAAAGACCTCACAATCAAATTGTGAGGTCTTTTTCGTTTTTGATGAATAATTTACTTTACAATGTTTGTGAATTTTCCGTCTGTAATTTTCGTACTGTCATTCATGGTGGCTGTAAAAGTGCCAGTCACTCCTCCAGTAGTATCTAGCGCGCTTACCACCACATTTCCGTAAGCCACATTGTTTACACCTGCTGCCGTTGAGAAATACTGCAAGAAGGCAGAATTTGGCGTCGCTAAGCCGTTGAATGGAAAGGTTCCTGGACTTAATGAATAAATGTCCAATTCTACTTGCTCAAAAGATGCTCCAGTTCCATTGTCCCAATACACACGGATTTTATTGCTACTGCTCTGTACTGTCAATCGAGCTGATCCGCTTTTTTCTGTGCCTCCATAATCCATGCAAAATCCATCTCCTCCATTGCAGGCATTGCTTGTAGTTCCACCAGAATTGTTTTGCGCTACAGGTATAGGATCATCATTGTCATCGTCTTTGCTGCAAGCACTTAAAAAAAGTGCAAAAGCAAAAGGTAAAACAAGAAGTAAAGGGAATATAGACTTTTTCATAGCAATTGTTTTTTGGTAAAAGTCAAGCTAAATCTAAGTCAATTCAATAGGGTATTCTGCGGAATCTACTAAGGGAAACTACCTAGAAATACGATAAGATGGCATTTTGTGTGTTTACTGTTTGATGATTTTAATGCGCTCAATCTTGTCTTTTTTACGCAGCAAAAGAAAATAGATGCCTTTAGGCCCATTTAGGCTGATCCTTTCTTTAAGGGCGGTGGATTGTTTTCTAAATATCAATTGCCCCTGTGCATTGAACAATTGCATTTCCATTGGCGTGTTCCAACTTCGCTCAAGAGTAAATTAGTTTCGCGCTGAATTGGGAAGCAATTTAAGTTGATGTGATGTTTTGGCAATTGGGCTACAAAGTCGCCTTCAATAAATTATTGAAAGGTGTTGAAGGGCTGAAGTAAGGTAAATCAATTCCTGTCTCTTATACACATCTGACGCTGCCGACGACTCCTTACGTGTAG
>OJGX01001237.1_pt1 | contig 10842 bp, 6 predicted proteins | sample 1594661 | NCBI WGS metagenome assembly OJGX01 (sample SAMN05416839, study PRJEB24817) | seawater metagenome | isolation source: Sea water | place: Canada:Atlantic | collected 2013-07 | reverse complement strand
GTTGCATTGTCAGCCCGCCGATATTCTGGAATTCGAGGAGGAATCCTAACGTTGGTCCGTCATTTGAGAAGATCAACGCTGGCTTCGTTGGCCGTCGATTGCGCGGGAGAGGTGTGGTTGTCGTGATTGCTTCGACCGCTCGAAGAAATGCTTTATCGAACAGGTTCTAGACCGTAGCTTGTCTTCAGCCAATAGCGACGTTTCATGCCGGATCGAAGGACATTTTTAAAAGGAATAGGGGTAAGTCTTGCTCTCCCGATGTTGGAATCACTGGCGCCTCTTCGAGCCCGTGCGACCACGGTGGGGGCAGCCAGGGTAAAACGATTTGTTTGTGTGGGAACTTATTTGGGATTTCACCGAGAGAGCTTTTTTCCTGCTGAAACGGGGGCAATGTATTCCATGCCGTCTGTCTTGGAGCCTGTCTCTTCTTTTAGGAAGGAAATGACTATTTTCTCGAGGCTCGACCATCGAGGTCGCAATGGCCATGAGGGGTGGAAGGCCTGGATGACGGGACGTGCCACGGGGTCGATTTCGATGGATCAGATCATGGCTGGGCACGTCGGTAGTCTAACACGGTTTTCATCCCTTCAGTTGACTTGTGGCACGCCTCCTAGTGAAGCCCGTTTAAGCTTTACGAAGGAAGGGGTTGCTCTTCCTATGATCGGGCGCCCCAGTGTTTTATATCAGACGCTGTTTCGATCGAATACTGATCGAGCTCGATTAGATTATCTCCTGGGAACGAACGAGAGCGTGTTAGATGGGGTGATGGCTGAGGCACGGGCCTTGGAACGTCGAGTATCCAAGGCGGACCGTGAGAAGCTTGGTGAGTATTTTGCGTCGGTCCGTGATGTTGAGAAGAAACTACAGAAACAGCGACTTTGGTTGAGTAAACCGACCCCATCGGTGAATTATCCTTTACCCGAGTTTGATCCTGTGGCGCCTGACTTGGCTCTCGAGTGTGAATCGATCATGTACGATTTAATGGCCTTGGCGCTCACAACCGATTCGACTCGGGTCCTGAGTTTTCTAATCCCTGGATGGAGTCAGGTCTTTACAATTGAGGGACGAAAGTTAAGTGCTGGTTATCATGGGCTGTCCCATCACGGCAACGATCCGGCAAAGATTGCGGAATACAATTTGGTGGGGACGGAACACGTAAAACGGTTCTCACGCTTTCTTTCCCAGCTAAAATCCTCTCGTGATGCTTCGGGGGCTTCGCTCCTGGATTCGACGGCGGTTATCTTTGGCAGCGGAATGGGGGACTCGAATACCCATGACAATTCTGATTTACCGACCTTGATGATCGGGGGCGGCTTTCGGCATGGATCGCATCACAGGGTGCCTCGAAACACCGGCGCCTCTCGTCGGCTTGGAGATCTCTATTTGACCTTGATGCAGCAGGCCGGAATTGAGATCGATTCGTTCGCAGGAAGCCAGCAGAACCTTAACGAGTTACTTGTTTGATAGTAATCGCAGTGAACTCTATGAAGGCTCGGTTTGAGATGAAATTCTTGAAACAGCATGGCAATCAGAGAGCCTGTTTGATTGGGTTCATTTCGCTCGTCTTAGTGACGTTTCGCGTCACGGGCAGCGAAGCGATTTCAGAATCGAACAGAGAATTTTTCGATCGGTACTGCTTTGACTGTCATTCAGGTGATGACCCCGAATTTGGGGTTAATCTCGACAGAACTCAGATCGATTGGGACGAGAACAAGGCGGTTTCTTTTTGGGAACAGGTGCATGAAGTCTTGAAGAAGAATGAGATGCCACCTTCAAAATCTGAGCAGCCCTCGGTTGATGACCGGTCGACGGTCCTTGATTGGTTGCAGGCCCGCCTCTCGGAGAATGCCCCGGTTGGCGGGACCGTGCTGCGCCGCTTGAATCGGATTGAGTATCAGAACTCGATTCGCGATCTCTTTGGGTTGTCAGAGTTCGTAGTGCCCAATTCCTTTCCTTCCGACGATTCACAAGACGGTTTTGATAGCGTGGGCGAGGGCCTTATCTTATCCCCTCCCTTAATGGCACAGTATTTGGACATTGCAACGAAGATTGCAGATGAAATTTTACCGCCGGCGAGTCCCCCACGCGTGCCAATGCCAAAGCGCTATGACATTGGCGCTGCGGGATTGACGACCGACAAGGGGGCCGGTGCTGGGCTGTCTGAGGATCGTTACCGCCTAGCCTCATCAAGAAATATGGCGAGTGCCGCCGGTTGGCCTGCTCGTTTCGAGGCGCCAGAGAGTGGAGTCTACCGTGTTACGCTTGAAATGCATGGTTTTCAGACGGATCAGATGTTCTATGAGCGTGATTCAAAGCCATTCACGCTTGCTGTCTACGCTCGGAAGAATGGCGAGCAGTTTTATGATCTCTTTGAAAACCTGAGGGAACTGGCTCGAATTGATATTCCCCCAAACGCGCCCCAATCGCTTCGCTTTAGTCGAGAGATTGAGTTGTATCGTAGTGAGGTGTTTGGGCTGCGGTGGGTGAACGGGCCAGCGTATTCTGATCCGCCTGTTCGCGAGTTCTCAACAAATTTCTTGGCGGACCGATTGCTCAAGGACCGACGCTACTATGCTGCCATGCTAAGAGTTCGGGGCGGAGCACGAGGCGCGACCCAGTCAGAGCTCTACGAGGCGACAAAGGCAGCAATGGCGAGTGATGATCTTGACCTCAACGATCCTCGATTGGATTCCTTGCCAAAGGTTTGGGGCGGGGGCCTCTCGGATGCACCCCATAATTGGATCAAGACCTATGTGCTTGAAGAGCTCCACCGCTTTGGGCCGGCCTTGGATATTGTCAATGTTGCTATTGAGGGCCCCCTTGCACTCGTGGAAGACGACGAAACCCGAATTCGAAAAGCGCGTACGAAACGCTTTCTGGGTCCACGGTCCGATGGGATGACTGATCGGGCATTCATCAAACGCGTGTTGTCTCAATTTCTTCCCCGGGTATTTCGTCGAGATCTTGGCGACGCTTTAATTGAAGACTACACGGCAAGAGCGAACGCGCTTCTTGAATCAGAGGCGCACGCTCGGGTCGAAGACGCCCTTCACTTGGCCGTTCGGCGTGCCTTGGTTTCCCCTTATTTCCTTTACCGATCGCATCAAGCGGGACGCTTAGATGATGAGGACTTAGCGATTCGACTTAGCTACTTCCTTAGTTCTGCTCCGCCGGATCTGAAGCTACGCTCACTCGCTAGTCGGGGGCAATTGTCGGATCCGAAGATCTTGGCAGAGGAGACGCTCCGCCTGCTGAATAGTGATGGCGTTCATTCTTTTGTAGAACATTTTACCGGGCAATGGCTCGGGAGCCGAAAACTCAAGGATATCATGCCTGACCCGCGCTTGCTTCCGTTCTTTGATTACGATCGAACGATTCTGATTGAAGAAACGCAGTTGTTCTTTGCCGAGATTCTCGAAAAGAATTTGCCAATCGAGACATTTATCGATCCCGGTTTTAGTTTTCGAAACGAAGGCCTAAATAAAATCTACGGAGGGGACCTCAAAGGCGGTCAGATGCGGAAGGTCGTTTTTGAACGCGGTGGGCGCCACGGAGGGATACTTGGCTTGGGGTCGGTCATGATGGCTACGGCAAATGGGGTTGATACTCAACCGATCCTGCGAGGGGTTTGGCTGCTCGAAAATGTCTTAGGCTTGCCGACGCCCGAGCCGCCGGCAAATGTTGCTGCCATTGCTCCCGATACGGCTGGGACGACCACGATTCGTGAACTGCTCACTGCGCACAAAGCAGATGTCAGTTGTGCTCGGTGTCATGACATGATTGATCCGCTAGGGATGGTGTTGGAGAATTTTGACCCCGTCGGCCGGTGGCGGGATCATTATCCGGTGTATGCTGAATCCAACGACGAGCCATTGAAGGAAGAATTCTATAAGAACATCGGCAAGGGAACGCGACGGGGGCCGCTTGTCGATTCGCGCGGCGAGATGCCCGATGGATTCGTCCTGGAGGATGTGACAGATCTAAAGAGATACCTTCTTGAACGGAAGGACCTATTCTCGCGATGCCTCATCGAGAAACTGCTCGTGTACGGGACAGGAAGGTCCTTGGGGTTTGGTGATCAGCGTATCGTCGATACCTTAGTCGATCAGGTGAATGAACCAGGAAACGGATTTCGCGATCTGATCTTAGCAGTGGTTCGGAGCGACGTTTTTAGAACGAAGTAGGGCGCATCACTGGTCTTTTTAGCAACGCACGCTACTCGGCTCCAACGAGAATTGCGATGCTCAATACTACCATCTTCTTGATCACGACATTCCGTTGACAGGAATCTAGAAATTGACTCAGCTGGAGAGATGTTTTCGTCTAACTCGCTCAGTGCCCGGATTGCTCGCCTCAGTCTATTCCTTTTATTCGCCATCCTGAGCTGTAGGCAGAACGTGAACGTTGCCGCCGACGTTTCTACTCGGAAGGCCAATGAGGCGTCTCTCCAAGCGGTAGAACCGAGGATTAGGGCGATCTATGAGCGAGCTGAGTACCGAGCCCGATCATTGCAAGCTGAATGGTCAAGTGACAGTTTGAGCTACGTCATGAATGCTCCCGATTCGGAGGGGGGGGGAACAAAATGGATGAGGTATGATGTAGTCAGTGGCAAAGCGTCTGAGCTAAGTGAAGCTTCTTCCAGTGAGCGGAGGAGAGAGGATGGGCTCTCCCCGGATGGGAGTCGACGCGTCTACACCCGGCAGGGTAATCTGTTTGTTAGTGATCTGAAGACAGGAAAAACAACGGCCCTTACGGATGTCCCTCCAGATGGCCCGATTTCAAATGGGCGTCCCAGTTGGAGTCCTGACGGAATGCAGATTGCCTTCGTGCAGGTTGACCGCTCTAAAGTGCGACTGAGAGCGATGCTGATTCCTGGAGATCCGAGCTATCCGGAAGTTCGTGAAAGGCGGTTTGCCCGGGTCGGCGGAGAAATCCCGACGCTACGGATTGGTGTCATTGATGTTTTTAACGGCACTCTAAGGTGGATGCCGATTCCGAGTACGGCGGAAGGCTTCTATCTCGGCCAGGTGGAATGGGCAGGGAATTCCCAGGAATTGTTAGTGGAGCAACTGAATCGGTTCCGGAATGAACGGGATTTTTTGCTCATCCAAAGTGGCACAGGTAAGACGAGAACACTTTTTCACGAAGCAGATCGAGCCTGGGTAGTCGCAAGTATCCGCAAAAATGCCGGCCTAGAATGGGTGCAAGAGGGGCGTGCCTTCGTTGTGATCAGCGAGAAGGATGGATGGCGGCATGCCTATCTTTGCTCACGTAACGGGCAGAAGGAGACTCTACTGACTCGGGGGAACTATGATATTATTGAGCGGGTGGCGATTGATGAGCGAGGAGGCTGGTATTATTTCAACGCCTCTCCTAGCAATGCGACCCAGAAATACCTGTATCGAACGCGCCTGGATGGCAAAGGAAGCGCGGAGCGAGTGACTCCTCAAGATCAGCCTGGGACTCATGACTACGCCTTTTCACCGGATGCCAAGTGGGCCTTTCATACCTATTCCACTTTTGATTCGCCGCCACTCACGGAACTCGTTGCATTTCCTTCCCATCGCGTCGTACGCACTCTGGGGGATAATCGCGAGTTGAAAGGGAAAATGAAGGCGCTGATCTCTCGTCCGACCGAGTTTATCGAACTTGATATCGGAGACGGCGTTGTCATGGACGCATGGATGCTCAAGCCCTCTGATTTTGACCCCGCGCGCAAGTATCCTGTTCTGGTTTATGTCTACGGGGAACCTCATGCACAGACGGTTTTGGATGCTTGGGGGAAGGGACATGCGGATTACCACCGTGCGATCGCTGATCTCGGATACTTGGTCGTTTCGATCGACAATCGTGGAACCCCGGCTCCCAAAGGTGCGGCTTGGCGACGGGCGGTCTTTGGTAGCCTCGGCCCCCTTTCGACAGAGGAACAAGCGAAAGGTCTTAAGGAGCTGGGACGATTGCGGGCGTATGTTGATTTATCTCGCGTTGCAATTTGGGGGTGGAGTGGGGGCGGTTCCAACACGCTCAATGCCATGTTTCGGCGCCCAGATGTGTATCATGTTGGGATGGCGGTGGCACCAAAACCACAGGCGCATCTCTACAACGCCTGGTTTCAAGAGATTTATATGGAAACCCGTGAGACCAATCCCAAAGGATATCGGAACGCTTCTGCGATCAATTTTGCCGATGGGCTTGAGGGGGATCTCCTGATCGTACATGGGTCGGGGGAAACGAATACCCATCTGGAGATTGTTGAAGGGCTCGTGGACCGATTGATCGAACTGGGAAAACCTTTTGATTTTATGAGTTATCCCAATCGAGATCACGGAATTCGTCGAGGGAAGGGTACTTCTGTGCACTTGCGGATGCATATGATCCGTTATCTCCTGAGTCACCTCGATCCCGGACCGCGTTAGGTGAGAAACAGGGGCTGATTCAATACTGAATACGAAACGTGCGCGCTCGATCGGAGAAATCGTTGGGGAAAAGCAAGGGTGGGGACATCTTCCTGAATTTGTTGCGGCGTTTTGGGCAATTCTTCTGTTCCCCGGAAACCTGGAAGGTCGCGTTGCCGCTCCTTGGACTGTGTGGTTTGGTTCTTTATTGGTTGTTATTTCACTGGACGAGCAATGCTGATACGGCCTTTGTCAATCCCCTCACGGTTCCTCCCGAACTCCGAGGAGAGACGATTGCCGGTCGTAAACAGTTTAGACTGGTAGTTGCACCGGGGAAGCGTGCGTTTCGCCTCGGCCAGTCTACTCGTACGGCTGGGGTCAACGGAGACTATCTTGGTCCCACGATTCGGGTTGACCGGGGAGACCTGGTCGATTTTACAGTGGTTAATGGTTTGAATGAGGTGACGACGATGCACTGGCACGGACTTCATGTGCCTGCTCGTATGGATGGAACTCCCCATCAAAAGATTCTGCCGGGGAAGACTTGGACAGCAAGTTTTGAGATCGATCAAGAGGCGGGTCCAATGTGGTATCATCCCCATCCTCATGGGGCAACCGGTGCTCAAGCCTATCAAGGCATTGCTGGGATGCTTTGGATTGATGATGAAACGAGTCGTTCGCTCGATCTTCCCGACGAATACGGGGTGGATGACTTTCCCTTGGTCATTCAAGACCGTGAGTTTGATAGGGAGGGACAGTTTCGCTACCGGCGCGGACAGCAGGCTCCGGCCTTTGGCGATGAGATCTTGGTGAATGGTACTTTGGGGGCGATGCTTGAACTTGAGTCTAGGCTGATTCGTTTTCGTCTCTTGAATGGATCCAATGCCCGGGTTTATCACATTGGGTTTGAGGATGACCGAATGTTTCATCAAATCGCCACGGACGGGGGATTTCTTAACCGTGCTGTGGCGACCACCCGGATCATTCTTGCTCCCGGCGAGCGTGCCGAGATTGTGGTGGATTTCTCAAGTGGGGGTGAGGTGATGCTCAAGAGTTTTGCTGAAGCAGGTATGCTCGAAACGGTAGAATCGTTTTTTGAGGGGGCAGGTAATGGCGACTTCAATCTGATGTTGATTCGTCCACAGGCCACAGAACGAGTGAGTCACTCGCTTCCAGAGAAACTGAACACGATCAATCGTATCGATCCCTCTTTGGCAACGAGAACCCGCCTCATGCGTCTGGGAGGCCCGATCTCAGACCAAGGCCCTGCTCGTAATGGAGGCCAAGGGACCGAGCTTGGTGGAGCGGCAGGGGCGAGAGGTGGAGGTGGCCGACGAGGAGCCGGACGGGGGATTCCGATTAATGGCAAGGTGATGGACATGCATCGTATTGACGAACGTGTTCGTCTTGGCGACATTGAAATATGGGAGATCGAGAATCGGAGTGGTCAGATGCACCCTTTTCATATTCATCTCGTCCAGTTTCAAATCTTGGATCGAGACGGACGCCCACCCGTTGGGGCCGAGCGAGGTTGGAAGGACACGGTTCGTGTGGCATCGGGTGAAACCGTACGTATCATAGCCCACTTCGAGCGATATTCGGATCCATTGGTGCCTTACATGTATCATTGCCATATTATGGAGCATGAAGACGGCGGAATGATGGGGCAGTTCTTAGTGCTTGAAGAACCGGCGGAACTCGCTTCATTGCGAGGGGCTCCTAGCGTGGTTCTGTATATCACCGGACTCGCTTGTTCTCACTGCTACGCGCAGGTTGAATTATTCGATCAAGCATTGGCGGAGCGTAAAATTGAGCTGTTGGTGATCACTCCTCAAGCGGAGGACGCGTCTCGCTTGAAACTCCAAGGACGCCTTATTTCTGATTCGGAACATCAATGGGCTGCTTGGCTTGGCTTAGGGCATCTTGAGCACTCTCATGGTACCTTTCTCCTGGATAAGAATGTCACGGAACGTTGGCGCGATACCGGCTTTGAGCCGTTCATGGATGTGGAGGCTCTCGTTGACCGTTTAACCGCATTGTCGACCTCATCTCAGCAATAGTCCGAAGACTGAATGAGTTCGTTTCGCTTCCGTCGACGATGATATTGGGAAACAGTCTTGCGAAGAGGTCCGTTCGTTGTTTCGATTTGCATCGGTCGTCTTCGGCACTCGATGGGGCGGCCGATGGCGTGATCGCGCCACTTGTGCCAGAGACAATAGTTTTTAGAATTATCGAATGAACGGCGCTTCCAAGATTGAATCGACGAATGAGGCAGATCGAGTGGCCTCCGTATGGACAGTCGATGATAATGAAGGGTTTCGCAAAGCGGTCGCTCGCTCGTTGGACATGGGGCCTGGTATTCAATGCACCCGGTGCTGCGGTTCTTGTGAAGAGGCTTTTGGGGCGCTTGATACCGATGAAGCCCCCGATGTCGTGTTTCTTGATATCAATCTTCCGGGGCTCAGCGGTGTCGAAGGTCTGCGCCCAATGAAACAGCGGTCGCCAAAGACCGAGTTCATCATGCTCACGATTCACGAGGATCACGGAACGGTGATGCAGGCACTCTGTGCGGGAGCGACCGGCTATCTCACGAAAACGGCTTCTCCGGATGAGATTCGGAAGTCTGTGAGAGAGGCGATGGGTGGAGGGGTGCCGATGACGCCTCAGATTGCGAGGTCTGTGCTCAATCTCTTCACTCGTCATGTTGCGGTTCCTTCGAGTGATCAATATCGTCTATCAAAGCGGGAGAAGGAAGTCCTGAAACACATGGCTGAAGGGAATGCCAAGAAGGAAATTGCGGCCCTATTGGGGTTGAGTTATCATACTATTGATAAGCACGTTCGAGGGATCTACGCCAAACTGCAGGTTCACAGCTTGAGTGCTGCGGTGGCGAAGGCGGTGAGCGAGCGCCTCTTTTGAACTCTTCGGCGGATTGCAGCTCGGTGCTAGCACTCCTTGGCGATACTTCCGATACTAGCCTTTGGGCTTCCTCTAAATTGCCGGCATCTATCCACCCTTAGTCTATCTATGGCGTGAACGCGCCAATTGTGCGTCTGCCTATAGTGATCTATTATTTGGCTTCGATCAAACCACTGAAAGACCCGTTGAATACCAATAATCTGGCTAAGTTATGATGCAATACCCTTCAACCATAGTTCGAGATTCTAAGATGTTTGTAGTGGATCAGGACAGGTACTCTCGGATTAGCTACAATACGAACAGCCGCTTTCTGAGACTCGACCTTCTCGCTGACTTCAATCAGATGACCATCGAGATGTTGCAGAGCACCTTGGCGATTTTGTCGGATGTCATTGAGGAACAACGGATAGATCGCTTACTCGTGGATTCTCAATTGCTTGAAACCAACGTTCGAGAACAGCTTGGGGGCCTAGAGCTGTATTCGATTGTGCTCCAATTCAATGCGTCCCTGGGCAAACTGGCTATACTTTGTAGTGAGCTAACAGTGGATGATGCCTGTAATCGTGTGTTTGGTAATACCCGCTATGGCTCGAGGATTCGGATGTTTATGGATGAAGACGAGGCTGTTGAATGGGCGCTCGACTGATCGCTCAAAAAGCCCGTCGCCGATAGATTTCCGTGTCCATCCCACTCGTGGGGACCCTTTCCTAAAGTTAACGCTTCCGCGAATCGAACTCTCTCCGTCTTCTTGATCCTATCCCCCTAAATTAACCTCACGGTGAATCTCATTCACGGCGACGTGAGCATACTCGCGAGCTATCCTAGCCGAGAGTCAGAAGGTAATAAAACAATCCCCTATAATTGGAGGATTTAAACTCCGCCGTCTCTCATGGGGCGTTATCAATTCGTGAGAACCTCCGCCCCTCCACGAATTGTGAGGCGTCGAGAGAACTTCGTTTCGTTGGAACAGTTAGTGGTTTTCTTTGGTTCTTAAGTTGTTCCGTATCTGTTGTTTATGAATGTCTTGACGTAGTTACACGTCAAACGTCAGGTTGGCGTTTGGAGTGATTTGGGGGATTTTGCCATCGTTGTTATTGCAGAATGCAATGGGCAATAGAAAAAGACGAAATGGCAAAATAGGAGGAAATGAAAACGATGAAGGCAAAACGAAGAATGGTAGAATTGGGATTCCTCGCCTCACTTGTTCTGGGGCTTAGTGTCGGTGATCTCAGGGCGTCCGCTCAAGAAGCGATCGCGCCTGGTGGTGTCAGTTTGCGGGTCGTGGGTGGGACGGTGGCGGATCCGGCAGACTACCCGTGGATGGTGGGATTGGTATCAGGAGAGGTCTCAGATCTTTCCGATGCGCAGTTCTGTGGCGGGACATTGATTGCGCCGACTTGGGTCTTGACCGCCGCGCATTGTGTTGAAAACGAGATCCCAGGGAATGTCGACGTTGTGATCGGCTCTGGTGACTTACGGGAAAGCTGTCTCTTATACACATCTGACGCTGCCGACGACTCCTTACGTG
>OJGX01001234.1_pt1 | contig 10862 bp, 12 predicted proteins | sample 1594661 | NCBI WGS metagenome assembly OJGX01 (sample SAMN05416839, study PRJEB24817) | seawater metagenome | isolation source: Sea water | place: Canada:Atlantic | collected 2013-07 | reverse complement strand
GCGGTCCCTGACCTTGGGTACCTGAACCTCAACATCCCCAACGCCTGTCTGGATCGTGCGCTTGGGCAGGTGTCCATTTCGCACCACAGCACGGCGGCCATCCGGCGTCTTGACGTCCGCGTACTGCTTCAACAGGCTCTCCAACTCTGTCTCGACGGCATGTGCGATCAGGTCCCGGGCACCCTGTCGGATCAGCTCGTGCAACGGGTCGTTGCTGACTACCTCTGGTTGTGAAAGAGCGTGCAGGTTAGACTTGGACATGGCGTATCATTCCTCTGTTGGTTGTGATCTTGGCGGAGATCAACCAACAGGATACGCCACCCCTTCAACCTGCTTCCATACACCAGAAATCACCATAACTCGCTCAACTTTCGCTCTAGACTTTTTATATCTTGGTCAACTATCTCAGTCTCTTTTTTTACATCTGCTAGCTCCCGATCAAGATCGCTACTAGCCCTCAATTGTTCTACTCTGAGCTCAACGTACAATCTTCGAGCTTTATCTTCGTCAAACGAACTTTTTGTTAATGCCTTTGACCATAGTGATTTCGAAAAGTGGCCTGCTCTGAGCTCTTCGACTGAAAAATGATAGAGGTCTTCGTCGTTGCTATCTTCGAGTTCTCTGAATGTCCGTTTCATCTCGTTATCCTCTGACCAACGTTGGGCTTCTCATTCAGTTCTAAATGGAACTATTAAACTATAAACAGCGAACTGTCACTGAATTCCGGGCAGGCTTGCGACCAAAAGTGGCCGTGAGGTCGCAAAGCGAACATTCAAATTTGGGCATAACGATGTGCTGAGTCGGGCCGCTCGACTCACTCGATAACAGGCCAAAATTGGAATTGGGCCTGTTATGCAGCCCTCACTCTTGAATTTTCAGGGTCTTCCTCGAATGGAGTCTCATCATCGAGCAGATAGTCCAAACGCCAAGTGACGTTTTCGGTATTCATTGGGCCCGCCCGTGCGGTAAGCGCTTGCAACCATGTTCCATGGCAAACCGGTCACCGATTTCAGCTGCCCGCAGATAGGACACCTAGATGACCGACGGAAAGGACTCTTCATCGGCAAAGCCTTCAGTCAGAATATCAAAAACTTTTCGAACCCTCGCCGGGACCGGCCCCCGCTGAGGTCGATAAACGTAAAGGGGCAATGGCGTTGGTTCAAACTGTCGCAACACCGGCACCAAAAGTCCTTCCCTGATGTAGGGAATTACGAGAAATGCCGCAATTTGTCCGAACGTCCAACCGTTCAATGCGGCACGCAGTTCAGTTTCCGGGTCATCCGACAGGAATCGTGGATTATGGGGCGTGTGTGTAAATCCGTTAAATCGCCATGGCCAGACCCTTCCGGAATTTCGATCAATCCTGCCTGAGATAGGACAATGCATCAGGTCCGAGATCGTTTTGGGTTCTCCTACCTCGCGGATCAATTCCGGAGTGCCTACCACCATCAAAGGAACTTTTCCGGCTTCTTTGGCGACGAACCGGTTATCCCGCAGCATGCCAACACGAATTCCTATGTCGATCTGCGCCCCGACGGTGTCGGTAACCTGGTCCTCCAATCGCAAATCAATCAAACATGCAGGGGACGTCCAGATAAAGGATTCGAGAAGAGGCAAAACACGGCCCCGGCCAATTGAGTGGGGCGCGGTAATACCTACCCTACCTTCGTAATGCTCTCTATCCGGTGATGTTGAGTCCTCGAACAGCAGCTCCAGCTCAGACAAAAGGCTGTTCGAATCCTGTAAAAACTGTTCACCGAATTTCGTCATTTGGATCCTTCGGGTACTCCGGTGAAAAAGAAGCTCTCCCAACTGATCTTCGAGCTCTTTAATTCCCCGACTGATGGTTTGGGGGGATGTACGCAACTGAAAGGCTGCATCGCGAAAACTCTCTGAGCGGGCAGCCGTCGCAAAGATTTTAAGCAAACGAAAACGATCGTACATAAACCGCAGTTCCGTAGTAGGAGCAAAAGCTCACTATTGTTCCAGTTTATGGAATTAAGAAAACCAGAAATTTTTCTGTTAAACAACCTCAACTAATGACTAATCTGAAATGACTCCAGAGGATCAAATCAACATCACAACAAAAAATGGGGAAAAGGCGCTTGGCCGACTGTGCGAAGCCCGAATCCCACGGGGAGTACCGATGTCACTATCAAGAAGAAATTTTCTCAGAAATACCCGAAATGCCCTCGTTGGAACCCTGGCATTCAGCAACGGAGCAATCGCCTTACTGGCACCTTCCAGGGCCTGGTCAATGCCACTGCAGATTCTTAGCACGGCAGAGGGCGAGACAATCCTCAAACTCACCCGTCACATCTTTCCTCACGAGACCCTGGAAGATGCGGTTTATGCGTTTGTAGTCAAAGACCTCGACAAAAATCCCTCGATTCATTCCATGCTGGCTAATGGCGTGAAAGACCTTAACCAACGTGCTGGTGGTGACTGGCTTGCTCTGGGTTCGGAAGAACAATTCCGCCATGTCGAGGCAATCGCCGGCTCAGAGTTCTTCGAGACCATCCGGAGCACGGCTGTCGTCTCCCTCTATAACAATGAACTGGCCTTTGCACACTTCGGCTATGAGGGCTCCAAGGGCGACGGGGGTTACCTCTACAGCGGTTTTGATGATCTTGAATGGTTGCCAGACCCTGCCCGAGCAGACAGTGGAATCAGACCAAGCTGATTTTCCGTTGCTCCCTTTAAGAATTCCTATAAAAAAACAGTCCGGAGAAATCCCATGTCATTGACTGAAAAACAAAAAACCTTTGCCCACAACGACGATGACGTAGTCGTTATCATCGGTTCCGGGGCCGGTGGAGGAACACTGGCTAACGGCCTGGCTCAGCAAGGTATCAATACGGTCGTTCTTGAGGCTGGCCCTCTTCACGATAAGGCCGACTTTCTGGCTGATGAATGGGCTTCGTTCTCGCAACTGGCCTGGCTGGATCCCCGCACCACCTCCGGCAGTTTCCGCCTCGCCAAGGATTTCGCTGGGCTACCCGCTTGGATCGTTAAGGCGGTAGGTGGCACTACAATCCACTGGGCTGGCGCAAGTCTCCGTTTCCAACCTCACGAATTCAAGGCTTTGAGCACCTACGGCAAGGTTGACGAGGCAAACCTGCTCGACTGGCCAATCGGCTATGACGACCTGGAACCGTATTACGCAAAAGCCGAAGACCGCATGGGTGTCACGCGCACCAACGGTATTGGTGGCCTGCCCGGCAACAACAACTTCAAGGTAATGCATGCCGGCGCCGAAAAGCTTGGATACAGCTGCAACACCGGTCACATGGCCATCAATAGTCAGCCACGTGATGGTCGTCTGGCCTGCCAGCAGCGCGGCTTCTGCTTCCAGGGTTGTCGTTTCGGCGCCAAGTGGTCGACGCTGTATACCGAGTTACCCGAAGGCGTAGCAACAGGACACCTCGAAATTCGTCCCGAGTCCCACGTTGCGCGCATTGAGCATGACAAAAAAGGCCGCATCAGTGGAGTGGTCTATTTTGACAAGGACGGCAAAGAGCAGCGTCAGAAAGCGCGAGTCGTGGCGGTTGCAGGTAACTCTCTTGAGACTCCACGCATGCTGTTGAACTCTGCGTCCAGCATGTTCCCTGACGGGCTGGCAAACAGCTCCGGACAGGTGGGTCGCAACTATATGCGCCATATGACCGGTTCCGTTTATGCCACATTCGAAGAGCAGGTCAACATGTACCGTGGCACGACCATGGCGGGCATCATTTCAGATGAAGCACGCCATGACCCATCACGGGGTTTTGTAGGCGGCTATGAGATGGAAACTCTGTCCCTCGGCCTGCCATTCATGGCGGCGTTCCTGAATCCAGGCGCGTGGGGTGCCGAGTTCACCGATGCCATGGATCAATACTCCTATATGGCCGGTATGTGGCTGGTTGGCGAGGACATGCCTCGTGAGAGCAACCGCATTACGCTCAATACCGACGTCAAAGACGCCTACGGCATGCCTGTGGCGAATGTCCATTACGACGATCACCCGAACGATGTTGCAATGCGCGAGCACGCTTTTGAACGTGGTGAGGCCATTTACAATGCCGTAGGTGCCAAAAAAACCATTCGTACGCCGCCGTATCCGTCTACCCATAACCTTGGCTCATGCCGCATGAGCGCAAAGGCCCAGGACGGCGTTTGCAACGGTGTTGGACAGACCCACGACATTCCGAACCTGTTTATTTCAGATGGCAGCCAGTTCACCACCTCTGCAGCGGAAAATCCGACGCTGACCATTGTGGCCATGGCACTCCGCCAATCCGAAAAACTCGGGAAGATGCTTAAGCAGGGGGCAGTCTGAGCGCCCTCATTCAATAAACTAACCATCACTCAGGATTCGTTCTATGAGTTTTACTGGTGAAAACTACCCGGGAGTAAAATCCCCGACCAAAGAATCTTCAGGATTCCGTCTGAACCATACGATGCTCCGGATCAAAGATCCGGAGAAGGCGCTGAGCTTCTACACACACATTTTCGGGATGCGTGTGCTGCGGAAGCTGGATTTCGAGGAAATGCAGTTTTCGCTGTATTTCCTGGCCAAGCTGGATGACGACAACAACGTTCCTGAGGATAAAGGCGGTCGTACCGTCTGGACCTTCAGTCAGACAGGCATCCTGGAGCTTACACACAACTGGGGCACAGAGAGTCAGGAAAACTTCGCGTACCACGATGGAAACGCGCAACCCCAGGGCTTCGGACACATCTGTTTTTCCGTACCGGATCTGGACGCGGCAATTGCATGGTTTGACGCCAATGACGTCACCTATGTGAAACGTCCGGAACAGGGCAAGATGAAAGATGTTGCCTTTATCAAGGACGTGGACGGTTACTGGATCGAGATTGTCGAGGCGCAACGCCTGAGCAATCTGGGAGACTGATTCCTCGCCTTTTTCATGTATCAAGCACGGATCCATCTGGATCCGTGCCCAATTCAAATATGCGCTTCGTTGCGGTGAAGACAGAAGACCAGCAGGCGGTGCTGTGTCTGCATCGTATTCGAAGCGGAATAACCAAGGAACACATCGTTCGGATAAACCAGATTCGTGGATTACTGGCTGATTTCGGCCTGATTATTCCTCAGGGTCGATGGCTCGCAAGGATGAACAGGCCAAGCGACTGATGGCGATTCCCGGCATTGATCCGCATACCGCTATCGCAAAGATATTCACCTTTAATCGATCAGTCCTTTGACACTATAAAAGCAATTAGCTGTGCCTTGCATCTCTCCCATGTAATCATGAAGCGCCTGCAATTTGCACCGCCAATCATACTGGATGAAATGGCCGTGATTAGCTTGGAGACTCCGGAGAAAAGCCCTGATTTGAATGTTCGCTTCTGTTTATAAAGCTAGATATCACACTTCACCCCGATGTGCTTCTGACCTCGAAGAGCATCTCCCCGTGAGCTGGGGCCCCAAAAGTCAGATACGGTTGAGAAGCAGCGACCTCGGATACGCATGTGGCCCGATTCGACGCCCCAAGACGTGTAGATTTGAATGGATGGGTCCTGTGACCTGCGCGGAAATAAAATGATGAAACAGGGGAAACTCTGGCTGAGCCGGAGTGCTACATAGGGATCTTTTAAGCAGATCACTACCCCCTGCAAATCCGGCTTTAACCAGGGGCTAATTTCCCGGCTACGGGTTGCCAGATAACGGGTAAGCTGACACCCGAAAACAAGTCCCCTTACTAAGAAACTCTACACTAAGAAAGTCTGAACAAATAAGTTAATCACTAACGGGCAACCAGGTTGTGTACAGTCTCGCCAAAAATGTCAGAATGATCTTTACGGAATTCACGTCGTTGCAAAATCAGGCGGAGGTGCAGACCAAATGACCATAGAAGCCGGAGTTTTGACCGCCATGACCATCGGCATCGTCGGCGCAGCCATCCTCACCGGCTGGTGTCTCTACTCAAGATATCGGGAAAATCAAAACACCAAGTAAGCCCCACAGAGAAACTTCTTCTCATGGAACCAACCCAACGTATTTAGATGTGTTCTGCTCATAGTTGAACGGCGCCAGCGGATATACAACGGCTGCCCCAGCGTGGGAACCACTCCAGCATCCAGAGTGCTCCAATCCCAGCATATTGGGCTTTCCGACTGAGTGATACTGTATGTATGCGCGGTAGTCTTTCGCGACCTGAGAGGCTCGCTCCAGGCCAGCGAGCATTTTATCTATTTTGTAGGTTGTATCCTGCGGTGGAACATTGCCACTGCAGCGCATTGCGGCCACTTTCCCTGCTCGGGAATCGTAAGTGAGGACAGCCAGGTCGGGTCCGAACCCATTTTTTTGAATCAACTTCTCGCCGATTTGTTCCGCAGCTTGGTAGTAAAGCGCTGCCCTACCGTACCTGCGATTCCATAGGGAAAACGTACCCTGTAGCGCATAAACCATCAGAGTGACCTTTGAGGCGTGCTTTCTCGACACATACATCAAATTGGAGTAAACGTGATCATGGTCAAGCCACTGAATATACAGCTGCTTCGGATCTTTCGATGGTGGCAACCGGAACTCGTAATCATCGAAAATCGTATCGACCCGCTCATCCAGCGCCATTGCAACAAGCAGTCTGGCCGTAGCGTTTCCGTCATTTGCAGCACGGTCCATGATGTCTCGTGCTCGAGTCTTGTCAAAGTCCCATCCCGACGCTGGGAAAGATGCCGCCAATAGCATTGCAGCCATGAAGCCCCATACACACTTCGTCATACCAATACCCTCTAATTGCCGCTCTGAAAATCCAATTTCGCTATCTCGCCGAAGGCTATTTGACGTACCTCGACAGGAACTCCTTTAACATCCCATTTGCATCCGAATCGTCTGCGTGATCGTCGTCTAGCAAATGACAGTCATATTCGCAGACGTGGTTTCCATAAAGGCTAAGCTCGGCTTTTACACCGCGCCGCATGATCTGTATCACCTCATCTTCGTTTGCGGCTTCGAATGGGATTTTCACTGTGAAACGTTGCCCACAGTAAACTGCCGATGCGCCTTGCTCGACAGAGCCGCATTGCAGGTCGGATTTTCGTTTATCAATTTTGACGTCACCGCCGACGACATTGCCCTTTGTCAGCGATATCTCCCCTCTGGTTGCCTGTGATTGCTGGTAGCCCGTCTGCGCGGAATCCTCGGTCATTGGTTGAGCGGAGACCAGCAGAGAGTTTTTATAGAGAATGAAATTAGCCACGTTCCTGCCAACTGATAGGCGCACCGGCAGAGGGTGTGCGAGATCGTATCGCAGGCTTTTATCCACCCGGCGACTCGAGACGAGATCAACGGCAGCAGTATCGTTGGAAACTTTCAGAGGTCCTTCCGGTATTACCTGGTTGCCCTGAGGAGCAAGCGTGTGGACCAGTCGATAATAGGTGTCCCACCAGGACTGATTCACGATGATATCCACATAAATACTGCCTGTGATCTGGTGAACATCGACAGCCGAAACATCATAGGATCGGAGTACGATGGCATACCCCGCGTTCAGTTGGTGGCGCGGGCCGATCAGGAACTCATCCAAGAGGCGCCGATACTCCCCGAACGACTGCTGAGCCTGATCCCAACTCCGCACATCCTCAATTCGCTGATCCCACGTTTTTATCTCCTCCGGTACGATTCCGGCGATATCCTTTTCAGCCAGAGTCACCTGCAGACGCACATGCACCCCATCAAAGATTTCACGCTCTTCTAAAAGGTCGTAGCTGTGGACCCGGCCACTCGTAACAGCGGTGGCCATTGAATGAAACTGGTCGTCATTCATTGTTGTCACGGAAAACACCTGACTACCTAACGTCTCAACCAAGGCCTTACTCAAGGCCGCATCAATAGCGGAGTCCCGATCCGCCCCTGTAGCACCCACGGTGACAACGGTGTTCGCAACAGCGAAAACCGGAAGGAAGAGAGCAGCTGCCACGTTGATCAAAAATCTCACCATCACACTCATGGATCAGCCCCCTTTTACCCAGCCGAGGAGGAAGCTTTCAGCAATTGCTTCCTCGCCTTCCCACCAAACTCGTTCAGCAACAACTTCCGACCGTACGAATCCTGTGGCGCTGGAGTGGCTCATGTCGACTTGTTGACCGGACTGCGCCGCAACGGCTCTTATGGACGCGCCTTTTAAACGATTGACGAGAGCAACCCTTCCCGAATGCCGAGCCTTGCGGCGCGCTTCGTATTCCACAGAAATTCGCAGTTCGTTTGATCCGCGCTGGGCGGACGCTTGCTCCTGAACAACCGCGTAACGGTAACCGTTGACTCCATTGCGCCTCGAGAGCGCTGCCAATCGGTACGCCTCAATCTTCCGAAGAACCTCTTCCCTGTGCGCGCGGGACAGTTCATCGCGTGCAGCCTCAACAGACTCGATCGGAAGGCTCAAACGAAAATACCCATTCACAGCATTGCCGGAGGAGTGAGCAATAAACGCTGAATCACCGCCCTGAAAGAAACCCTGCGAGGAACTATCGATATAGCGTTCCCCCGATACTGAATACTGAGCGATGCCGCCTTCACCTGTCTGTGAGGACTCCACGAGCTTCTGGCTAGTGATCACCACGCCGCCGACAGCCAATAGAAACTGTGCTTGGGCATCACTTCGTGCCCGGGTCTTTGCCTGCGCTATTGAGTCGCCCTGCCCTATTCCCACAAACACCATCCGCCTGCCACCAGGCTCCCGAAATTGAGTTTTTGAGGTCCACGATGGAAGCTCAGCGGACTTCAGCACAGGTGTATCGTTTGCGCTGGCCATACCAGATGCCATAAAGAGAAGACTGATCCTGATGAGAAGAACACCTCTGTTCATCATTCGTCCTCCTCGAACCGACGCATATCTTCCAATTCACCGGACCTTCCAACATGAAGCGAATTCATCGTCATGGCGGCCTGAACAAATGCGTTGAAGAAGGTTTTGCCGGTTCGGCTATCCAACCATTGCTCAAATCGAGAATTCTCCACTGTCATTGAGTTCACGGCGTGAACAGACAGCTGCTGTGTAATCCGGTTCAGCTCCTGCACTGGGTCTTGTACCCCACTCTGCGTATTAGCTCCGCTTTCAATTCGCTCGACCTTGTCCTCCACCTGGCTCGAAAAATAGTTAGCGATCTGGCGGCGTGCATCATCCATGGCAGCATCTCGCGCGCCCTTTTGCGTGCTGTGCCGGTTACTCATCCCAATCACACGGACGGCCTGGTCTGCTGAATCCTGTCTTGCGACCGGCATAAGTGTCCACGCTGGGCGAGCGCTTTCTCCGTCAGATGTCCAGATAAGCTTGTCGGCGACCACGGGAGGCTCGTAGGTAGTAGTGCAGGCGGTCATAAAAATGACCAGAGAGAGTGTCGCAGAGAGAGGAATAGTCAGTTTGAAATTTACCATTTTGCACCTGTGTCGCAATTGAGGGATCGGCTTCTATTTTCCTCATGAATTACGATCTGCAACCCGGTCACTTCCAAACTGAAAAAGAACTACTCATGTGTATTGGGTGGTCGGGGCGGCTCGCCGGCTCTGCCCATAATTGCCCATAAAAGTCGGATAGCACTGTCATAATCTCTGGCCGTCGTCGGCGCGAAATCGTGAGCTCTATAAAACTCATGAATCTGCCTTCGGCCAATTTGTTCTGGCGCCCTGCCGCACCACTTAACAAAACGTTCTACACGTTGGAGCTGGCGTTTCCTTGCAACTTTCCCTCCTCGACGGGCATGCTGATGCAGCTTATAAAAGAGTTCTTGATTCATGGCCTGCCTCCAATATAGGAACTCACAACGTCAGTCCTGCCGTGTCCCAGTTCGACTGCAATCACTTTTCGCGCCGCCATATCGTCCGCTTTCGATGCCTTGCCGCCATTAAGCGGCGGAAGTTCACCGGTAAGCTTCTGGTAGCGATCGCATGCGTACCCAGCTCGAAGGTCGTGCAACCCGGTCATTCCGTGGGCCTGGAGAATCTCTCGAGTATCTCTCAAGTCTCCCTCATAGAACTGGGCCCAAGTTTGATCCTCTGGCACTAGAGAGCGAGCCTCACCTTGAGCCGCAGAGGAAAGCTCCAGTGCCGCCAACTGTTGTTCAGTAATGATCGGCACTTCCCGTTTTCGGCCACCCTTGGTGCCGTGAATGATCGTGACCTTTTTACTTTTCTTCGCTTCTGTAAAAGCGGCTTTTGCATCAATCAGGCTGCTTTCTTTAGATCGCAAACCAAGGTCTCGAGCCAGACACGTGATCGCACGTCCTCGTTCACTCATGGCAGCCATTGCCGCGTCGACCGAACCGCGGTCTTTCGATGCAGGGGTGTTTTCACGCACGTGACACCGCTGAGGTATTTTGCAGGTCTTGGTCGGACTCACAGATTCCCAAATACCTCTTGTGGCCGCTTGCATAACGGTATTCACCGCGGATACAAGATTCTGGGCATAGGCTGCAGACAGATCACCTGCCCCAACCTGACGAGCTAGCCCCTGACCATAATCAGCGACGAGATCAACTGTAATTTCCTCAAGTCTTCTCAGCCCCCTGTCTTTAGCGAACTGAAAAAAAAGATTGAATCGATCCCCAATGGTGGCTGCCGTCGAAAAACTGGCATTGCCGTCGGCCACCTCCCGATTCATGGCAAAGCGCCCGGCTTTGGCCATGTCACGAGTTTTCAAACCAAAATTATTTCCTCTCATAACTTTTTCCCTGGCTGTTAAGTGATGCGCTGTGCTTCAGGTGCACGCAAACCCTCTGAGAGAAGACGCTTTGAGTGCCGGTGCGTCATGCCGGAATTCTGGTAAGCGGTGCTCTCCATTGCGGATTCGAGTGCTGTGGCGAGGTAAGTCTGTCTCTTATACACATCTGACGCTGCCGACGACTCCTTACGTGTAGAT
>OJGX01001228.1_pt1 | contig 10897 bp, 8 predicted proteins | sample 1594661 | NCBI WGS metagenome assembly OJGX01 (sample SAMN05416839, study PRJEB24817) | seawater metagenome | isolation source: Sea water | place: Canada:Atlantic | collected 2013-07 | reverse complement strand
CCGAATGAGAATTTAAGCAAAAGCATAGGGTACAAACCAATGGCAATAAGCAACAGTAACAAAGAGCTACAGATAAGAAGCTCTCGCAACTGTAAATCAGTAATAACGTGTTTAGGCTCACCTTGAAAGCTCGATTGAAATAACACCATGCCATATATAGCTGAGCCAATAAGTCCTACAGCCGCAACAATCGCGAACGCTGGCAACACTTGAAAAACGCCAACTAAACTGAAAAATTCGCCAATAAAGTTGGCTAACCCTGGTAGACCAAAAGCAGCACTGGCAAAAACTAAGGCAAACCCGCCCATACGAGGTGCGCTATGCCAAAAACCTCCCATATCGGTTAAGCTTCGACTATGAATACGATGATAAATCATCCCTGCTAAAGCAAACAAAGCGGCACTGCTTAAACCATGCGCCACTATGGTAATAATTGCACCTTGATAAGCGATTGTATTAAAGGCAAACAATGCCAACATTACAAACCCCATGTGACTTATGCTGCTGTAGGCAACAAGACGTTTAAAGTCTTGTTGTGCAAAGGCCATTTTTGCCCCATAAAGAATACTGATCACAGCCAAGGTTGCGGCTACTGGGGCAAATTGCACACTCGCTTGTGGGAATAAAAAAATAACAAAGCGAATTAAACCATAAGCGCCGGTTTTTAGCAGAACGCCTGCAAGTAATACACTTCCTGCTGTAGGTGCCTGCGTATGTGCATCTGGAAGCCAGCTATGTAGAGGAACTGAAGGTAGCTTAACCGCAAAGGCGATAAAAAAACCTAACATCAAGTACTGGCTAATCCCCAATGGAATATCTAACAGCAGCCAATCAGGGTAATAAAAACTTAATCGACCCGTTTGCAGTAAATGAAAATAGGCAGTGGCAATAATCGCCACTAACATCAGCAGACTGCTAACCTGAGTAAAAATAAAAAACTTTAATGCGGCAAACTGACGTTTTTCATGTCCCCATATGGCTATTATTGCAGTCATTGGGAGTAACATAACCTCCCAAAAAAAGAAGAATAAAAACACATCTACGGCAACAAAAACACCAATAATACCGGCGATTGATAACAATAAATTAAAATAGTAAAACCCAACATGGTGCTGAATTTCACGCCATGAAACCAATACGCAAATAAAAGCGAGCAGCAAGGTTAATGAGATTAACAATATACTTAGCTGATCAAGCGCTAAGGCATATTCAATACTAAAGGTTTTGATCCAAGCAACACGGGTCAAAACTTGTAATTGAACAAAGTCTTCATTCGCAACACTGTTATTAAGAACAAATACTGCAAACACTGTCGACAATAAAACTAAACTGATAAGTGATAACCATTTAGCGCTGCCTAACCATAAATTTTCAGCTTGCCAAACAAGTAAGCCAGCAATGATTAAGCCAACCATAATAAAAGTAAGAGTCATAAGAAGCTTACTCCTAATAACAACATTATAGCTAAGCCAAAGGCTGCTAAATACCAGCGTAAACTGCCGTTTTGCATCATAATTAACGCATCGTGCCATAAGCTTATATACCAAGCATTTAGCATAATAACTTGGTCAACTACATCGTGTTTATTTTTTTCCGCCAGCCACTGATAAGGCTTAATAAAAAGTAAAGAATATAAAGTATCAAAGCCCAAGCCTTGACGGCAGAAGACAACAAGCCGACTTTCACTCGCTGATAAATTATATTCGCTACCAACGACTCTAGAAGTTCGATATTTTTTAAAATAAAACCAAGAAAATAAAATCCCAATAAACGGAGTTAAAATCGCTAAGGTGTGTAACCAGCTAGGTTCTAATATTTCTGGTATAGATGCCGGTAGTTCGGTAGGAAAGACTAACGTCAGGTCAAGTGGGATCAAGCCACCAAAAAGTGATAGTAAGGCCAAAATAATTAACGCACTGCGTAACAAAATATTTTTTTCACTATGCGTTTTGTCACTAAAGCGTGCTGTTCCCATAAAAGCGAGAAAAAATAACCTACAACTATAAATACTGGTTAATAACGCGCCTAAAATTGCACACCACCATAATAGTGGCCCAGCCGTGTTAGACGACCAAAGCTGAGCAATTATGGCTTCTTTAGAGAAAAAACCTGAACTGCCGGGCAATGCCATTAAACAGATTAAACCAACAACAAATAAACTCCCTTCAAAAGGCAGCTTCTTCAGTAAGCCTCCCATTTTAAATAGATTCTGTTGATGATGGAGTGCATAAATAACTGCACCAGCGGTTAAAAACAATAAAGCCTTAAAAAAAGCATGAGTCATTAAATGAAAAACGCCTGCTGACCATGCCCCCGCCCCTAAGGCCAGCATCATGTAACCGATTTGGCTCATAGTTGAATAGGCTAAAACGCGTTTAACATCAGTTTGAGCTAGTGCTGCAATGCCGGCTAGTAATAAGGTAATAGCGCCTAGCCAAGCAATATAATTCATTACCTCTGGCGACAGTATAAAAATATCGTGCATACGAGCGATTAAATATACGCCAGCGGTTACCATAGTCGCCGCATGAATTAAGGCGCTTACGGGAGTCGGGCCAGCCATGGCATCTGGCAACCATGTTTGTAAGGGGAGTTGTGCTGACTTCCCTACAGCACCACCTAGCAACAATAAGGCAATCCAATAAATGTTATTGGTTTGCTCGACACTAAGGCCAGAAACTGAATGACTACTTTGTTGCACAAGTGTTGTGACAGCGGCAATATTTAATTCACCAAAAGAATTAAACAATAATAACAAGCCTATCGCCATTGAGGTATCACCTATGCGAGTAACTATAAACGCCTTACGAGCCGCTAAAACATTATTTTTTTCATGATACCAAAAGCCAATTAATAAGAAGCTGCATAAACCTACCCCTTCCCACCCTAGATACAACAAGACTAAATTATCAGCTAATACCAGTATCAACATAGCAACAATAAATAAGTTCATGTAGGCCATAAAGCGTGCAAAATTTTCATCCGACTTCATATAAATAGCGGCGAATAAATGAATGAGAAAACCGACTCCACTCACTACACTAATCATCACAGCGGATAAGCCATCAAGATAAAAGCTCAGATTAATTTGGCTCTTGCCTAGGGCATGATTTAAATCAAACCAATGCCAAAGGTTAACGTTTAGTATTTGGTTTTCACTCGCAGATAACTCAAATAATAATATTGTGCTAGCCAATACAGTAAGCGCCATACTGCTAACACTAATAATAGCGGCAAGCTGCCAAGACAATTTTTTACCAAAAGTAATAAGCAGTAAAAAACTCAATAGCTGATAAAAAGGTAAACTCGCTAAAAGCATTGCGTTACCCCTTCATCTGATTTAACAAATCAATATCTAAGGAGCGATATTTATTTTGCATACGAATTAACAGCGCCAACCCTACTGCTACTTCTGCCGCAGCAAGCGTAAGAATAAGTACAAACATAACTTGACCGTCAGCTTGTTGCCAAACGCTACCTGCACCAATAAACGCAACACCTACGGCATTTAACATAACTTCTAAACTCATCAGCATAAAAAGCGTATTCTTTCTAGCTACTACGCCAACAAAACCAATTAAAAATAGTAAGCTAGACAAAATAAGCACATGGAACAAAGGAATGGTGGTCATAGATCTCCCCCTGTAGCATCAGGTTTTGCATAGTGATAACCTGCTAACAATCCAGATAACAGCAAAAACGAGGCAATTTCGACAGCAAGCAGATAAGGCCCATACAGCATAATACCTACAGCTTTTGAACTAATAACATTGGCTTGTAGGCTTTGTTGCATTTCAGCATTATTAATAATAACGACAATTTCGACTAATAACGCGGCAGCTAAAAGCATGGCACCCATCATGTTCGCTAAGCTTTTACTTTTAGGTGCATTTTTTGTTTCGTCTGCCCCCAAGCCAAACATCAACACAGCGAAAACAAACAGCACTAATATAGCCCCAGCATAAACAATAACTTCTAAGCCTGCGGCAAAGGGCGCGCCCATTAAATAGAAGCAAACAGCGACGGCCAATAGCGACACCACCAGATAAAGCAAGGCATGAACCGTATTATTGCCAGTAACCACTTTTAAACTTGCAATAACGGCGACTAAACCCGCAAAGTAAAATAAGCCCTCAATTGATGCTACGTTTGCAAACATAGTGCTTCTCCTTGACCAATTTATGGCTAACCCGATGCAGCGAATTACGATAACTCATGGCATTAATCCTTTAATATCAATTGGCGGCCGTTCTTGCTCTGCCTGACCTTTGTTTTTACCTGCAATAGCAATACCTGACTGCTGGTAAAAGCTATAGTCGTGATACTTACCCGGGCCGTTAATTAATAAATGTTCTTTTTCATAAACTAGGTTTTGTCGGTCATATTCGGCTAACTCCACATCGGGTGTTAATTGAATAGCATAGGTAGGACAAGCTTCTTCGCAAAAACCACACAAAATACACCGTGAAAAATTAATACGAAAAAAGTCAGCGCGTTTACGACCGTCATCATCAATAACTTGTTGTAAAGCAATACAATCAACCGGGCAGGCCACGGCGCACAAGTTACAAGCGACACAGCGCTCTTCACCATCAGGGTCGCGAGTAAGTACAATTCGTCCGCGATATCTCGGCGCTAAATAAGGTTTTTCTTCCGGGTATTGCACCGTATCGGCTTTTGTGAAAGTGTGTTTCAGTACTAACCACATAGTTCGAAATTGACTAAACATGTTCGCCCTCACTAATAGTAATTTTAACAATGAGAACGGGTAAAAATTTCAGCATAGTTATAGTACTCCCGTTAAGCGCAGCACTGCGGTAACTAACAAGTTTAGTAACGCTAGCGGCAACATTACTACCCAGCCAAACTTTAACAGTTGATCAAATCTAGGGCGTGGCAGAGAAGTTCTTAAAAGAATAAAAAACATCACAAAAAACATAATTTTGATAATGAACCAAAGCAATGGAGGCAACCAAGAAGCAAGCGGCTCTGGCATTAACCAGCCGCCGAAAAAAAGCACTACTGACATGGCTGAGATCAAGGTTACGCCTAAGTATTCACCTAAAAAGAAAAGCGCAAACTTTAAACCAGAATATTCAGTATGAAAGCCCGCAGTTAACTCAGTTTCTGCTTCAGGTAAGTCGAAGGGTAAACGATGACTTTCAGCAATACCTGCCACTAAAAAAATAAAGAAGCCAACGAATTGTGATTGAATAAGCCAACCGTTAGTTTGTGCTAAAACAATTTCACGTAAATTAAAACTCCCCGTCAGTAGCACGACTCCCATCACCGATAGGCCCATGAATACTTCATAACTTACTGTTTGCGCTGCGGCGCGCATTCCTCCTAGTAAGGCATATTTTGAGTTTGACGCCCAACCAGCTAGCACCACGCTATAAACAGCAAGAGAAGCCATTGCGAGAAAAAACAATAAGCCAATATTTAGATCTGAAACACCAATGCTGGGAGAAAAAGGCACAACAGCAAAGCTCATTAATACGCACATCGCGCCAATTATAGGCGCTAAAACAAAGACTAAACGATCACTAAAAGGTGGGATCCAGTCTTCTTTGCCAAGAATTTTTAATAAATCCGCAAGCGATTGTAAAACCCCAAAAGGCCCTACACGGTTAGGTCCATGACGGTCTTGCCAAATGCCGATCATTCTACGTTCAACCCAAACCAGCATTGCCGCAATAGGAATAAGCAAGGCGATAATGATGGTTATTTCAAACAATTTCCATAATATATCAGCCATCATTGAGTCCCCCCGAAAATAAGCGGATAGGAATGGTTTGATCTTGCTCTTTCAGCTTAGCTAATATTGCTTTTTTACTTTTTTTAGCTTGCAAAATATTGTGGTTAAACAGCACTAAATAATCACTAATTTCTTGTTCACTCGCTAGCGTAATAGACATTTCTACAGTCGATAACAGGGGCTGGCAGAGTGCAAAATTACCAAACACTAGGCTGTTAGGTAAGTTGTTAACAATGTTGACTTGGCTAATAACGCTTTGACTAATCAATTGCATTTTCTTATTTGTCAGAGAAAAATTAACATGACACCATTGGCCCTTTTGCACTCCCGCTTGCTTAGCAATATCTGCATTAATATAAATTTTATGACTTTGTGCCTGCATTTGAAATTCAGGGGTTAGTGCAGCTTGCCAGTCACTAAAATAAACATGCTTTTGCTGCACATAAGTCACCAGAGCAGGCATATTAGTGCTTTTTTCTGTGATTTTTTCTGTACCGCTTTCTGTACCGCTTTCTGCGCTTTGAGAAAAGCTTGACTGACTTTGTTCAGGTAATTGCCAATGTGGATTGTTAGTTATTGTCTTCGGTATAGAGATAAATACCGCGCTTTTATGATTGATTAACTGGCCATTAATTTCATCTTGAAATTGACTGATCGCTTGATTCGAATTCCACCCTGGAGCCCAAGCAAAAGGCATGTCACTGGCATTTTTTACCGAGCGTCCTTCCATTGAAAAGCTAAAGTTGTCATCAGTTTTCTGAGTGGTTTTTGCTTCATGCACACTAATATTCGCCATTTGAGCTGTACGACCGCTCGCTCTATGGCTCATTCTCGCTGTGATTTTTTCATCGCTTTCATCAGATTCAATAAGTAATTTTGACCATTGAGGATAAGTCTCGATAAAAAACTGATGTAACTGCCTTAATGATTGGCATTTGATGTTTTTAGCTACCGATTGTAAACACTGCTTTTCATCTAGTGCTTTTTCATCATTAACGACTTTTATTCCAATAATGTCGGCAATATTATCTAACCAACGCCAGCTTTCTTGAATTGGCAAAGTAGGAGGATGTACTTGGACAAATTTTTGCGCTCTGCCTTGGTAGTTAACATAGTGCCCGTCACCTTCACTGACTGCAGCAACCGGTAAGACAATATCGGCGATGCGTGATAAACGATGCTCTGAATGATCCAGTACTATCAGGCTTTTTGCTAATGAACGTAACTTGGTGATTTCTGTGTTAGAAAACGTTGTTAATTCTTGTTCTAACAAAATAAGCCCTTGATAGGCTTTATTAGGCTCATTAAGCTGCGCTAAAACTTGTTCAATTGACAAAGACTGTGCATCTACAATTGATAATAACCCCACGCTATTGCTACTTGGCGGCACAATAATTAATTGTGGTACTGTTATTTCTTGTTGTTGCTTAAGCGCGGTCATAACACTTGCCAAACGCGCTAATAATTCAGCAGAAACAGCGCTAGTGCCTGATATAAATAGTGGTTTTTTAGCGCTACGCAAAGATTTATATACTGATGCGATAAAGCTTTGCTCTAATTTAGTTAATTGATCTTTTTCAGCTAAATTGTTCAGTACTTCAAGTAATGATTTCTCATTAACTATGTTTTCAATACTTATGAGTTCAATATTGCCATGGTTCACTAGTTCTTCTAAAACAGCTAAACACCTAGATATTTGCGTTACAGATAAGAGTATTGCTTGTTCGGCAACATCATCAAGTTTAGTGGTGGTCGATTGTAGAGAAAACAAAGGTGATAATAATTTACCACCGATGTTGCGCACCGCACTATCTTGCCAAGAAGGAATACCAATTTTTGCTGCCTTAGCATTGGCGGCATTGCGCAGAGCTTGCCGTACAGACAAGGCCATTCTTGGTGCTGTTTGGCTGATATCTTCTGCGATAATAAAAACAAAGTCACTTTGTTCAATTTCAATTAAGCTAGGTGGTTTATTTGCTGAGAGTAATTGCGTGTGTTGCGCTGCTACTTTCATCTCTTCATCGTTATAGCCTGGGCTAAAATTTTCTGCGCCAACGATATTTTTCAAATAAAAATTAGCTTCTAAAGAGGCGCGAGCAGAGCCAATACCAATAAATTGTTTTTGTCTAAAATGTGAAAAAGCTTTCGCTACATCTAATTTCGTCAAGGCAACCGGTGATTGCTGAGCTATACCGTTAGTTTGCCTAATTCGCTGCTCACCATTAACAAAACCGATACCATAACGGCCCCTGTCACATAGAAAATAGCCGTTAATATCGGGGTTATAACGATTCATTACTCTTCGCACCGAACCATAACGCTCGCCAATACTTAAGTTACAACCCACTGAACAGTGACTACAAACAGATGGCGCAGATTGTAAATCCCACTTGCGGGTATAATGCGAAGAAAAAACTTTATTAGTAAAAACACCTGTAGGACAAACTTCAACTAAATTACCGCTAAATTCACTTTCTAATGCACCATCAGTTTGACGACCAAAATACACTTGGTTTTTTGAACCGTAAACACCAAAATCTTTGCCGCCTGCATAGTCATTATAAAACCTTGTACAACGATAACAGGTTATACATCGGTTCATTTCGTGGCCCACTAACTCACCTAAATATTGGTTATTAAAGGTGCGCTTTGTGCCTTGATATTCCCTTACACTATGGCCTGTCATTGCCGTCATATCTTGTAAATGGCACTCGCCGCCTTCAGCGCATACCGGGCAGTCGTGTGGGTGATTCGTCATCATTGCCGCAATCACTTGTTCGCGAAATTCACTTGCCGCTTTATTTTTAATGCTGATCCGCATACCGTCAGTTACAGGAGTAATGCAAGCCATAACAATACGACCACGTTGGTCCGCCTCATCTTGAAATTGCGTTACCGCGCACTGGCGACAAGCGCCTACAGAGCCCATCGATGGATGCCAACAAAAATAAGGTAAATTTAATTTTTCAGATAATACACCTGCCAACAAATTATCGTCAGTGCTGAGTTGGAAAGGCACATCATCAATGAAAATCGTCACTTTGTTTTCACTCATATTATTGCCCTGCCTTATGTGGGGTAGGTGTTATAGATGAATGAGGTGTTTTAGATAAATGAATTTGAGCTACGTGCGTTCTTTTTGCATTCATCGAGGGATTATAGTGACAACAGCCGTGTTCAATATGTTGAAGGAAATCGTCATGAAAATATTTTAAAGCACTTCTTAGCGGCTCAACGGCGCCAGGAGCTAAGGCACAATGGGTTTTTCCTATCCACATAAAATCGCACAATTGTGCTAAAGCGTCTAAGTCGGCCAAGTTACCTTGTCCATTTTCAATTCGGCTAAGTATTTCTACAGCCCAAGGTGTGCCATCTCGACATGGTGTGCACCAACCACAAGACTCTTGAGCAAAAAATCGCATTAAATTTAACACCATAGCTACCGGACAGTTTTTATCGTCTAACACGATTAAGCCACCAGTGCCTAAGCGGCTGCCGACTTTAGCGATAGAGTCAAAGTCCATCGGGGTATCTAAATGCTCTTCAACCAGAAAGTCAGTCGATGCACCACCAGGCAATAAACCTTTGAAGTTTAATCCGTCTTGCATACCGCCCGCATAATCGTAAAGCACTTCACGTAAGCTTGGTCCCATGGGTAATTCCCATAAACCTGGTTTTTTTACGCGACCACAAGCACCATAAATTTTACTGCCCGCATCACTATTAGGGGATATAGCCTGAAACCATTCGATACCATTTTTTAATATGTGCGGTAAATTACACAATGTTTCTACATTATTGACTATGGTAGGTTTGCCAAATAAACCACTAACCTGCGGAAATGGTGGTTTTGCTCGTGGTGTTGCACGCTTGCCCTCAAGTGCATTAATTAATGCGGTTTCTTCACCACAAATGTAACGACCAGCACTGCAATGCACATATAAGTCCAAGGTAAATTGCTTGCCTTGAATTTTTTCACCAAGCCAATTGTTTTGATAAGCTTCGTTAATCGCATGTTGTAATCGTTTGGCGGCTAAATGGTATTCACCACGTAAAAAGATATAGGCTTTATTGGCACCTATGGTATAGGCTGCAATTATCATTGCTTCAACAAGTTGATGCGGCACACCTTCAAGTAATAAGCGGTCTTTAAAGGTGCCGGGCTCCATTTCATCGGCATTGGCCACTAAATACTTATTATCAGGCGCATCTTCATCATCGGCTTCAAACATCGGCACAAAGCTCCATTTCATGCCGGTAGGAAAACCTGCCCCGCCGCGCCCTTTTAAACCTGAGTTTTTAACAATGTCTAAAACCTCTTTTGGAGATTGTTGTAGCGCTGCTATAGCTCCCATATAGCCGCCAGCTTGGCAATAATCATCGAACGACAATGGCTGTTGTAAATTCACCCAATGGGTTAAAGGTTTAAGGTGATTGTTGTTAGAGTGCTCAAGCATTATCGCCTCCCGTTACCGAGAGTTTTTGTAAAATATCAATCGCGCTTTCTGGGCTTAAATGTTGATAATGTTTGGTGCCAATCATCATCGCAGGCGCTTTATCACAACTGCCCAAACACGCATTAGAAAGTAAGGTAAATTTTCCGTCGGTCGTTGTTTGTCCATAATCTATGTTTAAATATTGTTTAATAGCAGCAAGTACAGAGTCGAGCCCCGTTAAATGACAAGCAATGCTATCGCATAAATGAATAACGTTTTCCCCAACAGGCTGTCGGTAAATTAAATTATAAAAAGTAGCTACGCCTTCTAATTGAGCAACCGGAATGGCCAGTAAATCACTAATCGCATATAGGCTTTCATCACTGATCCAGCCGCGCTGTTCTTGCACCACTTTAAGCGCTTCAATACCAGCAGCTTCTCGTGTTTCCATAATACTGGCCTCATGCTCAATGGTCGCAATTTCAAGTGCGGTTAAATAATGTTGATAATCAATTGTCGTTATGTCGATTGTTTCCATCACTATCTCTTTATTTGCTTATGCGGTTACTTTCTGAACGTTACTTCCTACTATACGAACGCTTTCGTTAGCCTTTATTAACTTTTATCGATCAACATCTGCCATGACATAATCAACACTGCCTAAGGTCGCAATAAGATCAGCTACCATTTGCCCTTTGCTGAT
>OJGX01001227.1_pt1 | contig 10904 bp, 9 predicted proteins | sample 1594661 | NCBI WGS metagenome assembly OJGX01 (sample SAMN05416839, study PRJEB24817) | seawater metagenome | isolation source: Sea water | place: Canada:Atlantic | collected 2013-07 | reverse complement strand
GTATAAGAGACAGATATCACCGCCACCACCATCGGAGCCTACGATTATAGGCCCGTTACCTCAACTGCATTAACGTTTGCCCCCGGAGAAACTTCTAAGACAATCGACGTACGTGTTTGGGAGGATGCTGTAGCTGAAAGTACGGAAACCTTTGCTGTGAACTTAACCTCTCCATCGAATGCAACTATTAGTGACTCGCAGGGGATAGGTACCATCTATAATGATGATGTGGCTGAGGCAGAGCCCTCACTCACTATAAATAACGTGGCAGTGACTGAGAATGCCGGCAGTATGACATTTACAGTCACTGCATCAGGAACCTATTCTGAAGATGTGACATTTAACTATACTACTGCAAACGGTTCAGCATTATCCAGTTCTGACTATACAAGCACATCAAGCACGGGAACTATTACAGCAGGAAGCACGACTACAACGATCACTGTCAATGTGACTAACGACAGCGTTTATGAAAGTACTGAAGTATTATATGTCAATCTTTCAAGCCCAACGAACGCTACGATCAGTGATAGTCAAGGGGCGGGCACTATCTATAATGACGATGCACAATGTGATGCTGATGGAATCACCTATTTTAGTAATGTGGTAGTTAATAATAGTGCGGATGACTTTCAAAATACAATTGATGGAGGCAGTGGAAGATCTAACGATCATCCAAATGATAGATTTATTATTACAGCAGAGCAAGTCGACTCTCAATGGAGTGGTTCCAACTCACAAACCTTTGACACTTATACTGGGTATAGCGGTAAAAATGGTATCTACAATAATATTGTCTATGGTAAAAATAAAGCAGGTAACGCAAATACCACTAATGTCCAAAATGGTGACTATTTCAATAGTTATCTAGTCTTCTTAAATAATGATATAAACAGAAGGACATCGGGTACAGGAACCATTCGCTTTGAGCATAACATTATGGGTATTTATTATGGGCAAGAAGATACTACAAGTACCCCAGCCATAATGTCTCAATTTGAAAAATCTGGAGCATTCTATGCATCTACGTCGGCCTCTAGCGCAGGCAATAGAGACTTTGAAATTGAGGGTAATGGAGACTGGATTCGAATGACTACCTCGGGTACTCACGCCTATAAAGAAATTACACTTGGGGCAAAGAATGGACAAAAAGGGGATTTCATGAGGGTGATTACGAACTCATGCTTAACCGATGGCATTGTTGTTGGTGTGGAATATACAACCAGTTCAGGATTAAAAGGGCTTACCGACCATGAAGGTAATTTTGCTCACTATATAGGTGATGATGTGACATTTAACATCGGTGGTGTTGTCTTAGGAACGGCAACGGCCGAAGACTTATCAGCAGGTAGGGTATTTTTACAGGATATTGCTGATGTGGATAGGACTACTCTGAATGGTACTTATCTAGAGAATATGGCCACTTTCTTACAATCGCTCGATGATAATAATGATGCCTACGATAACATCGTTATCTCGCAAGCGATTAGGGACGCGCTTGTTGATGAATCACTGGATCTAAGAACGGCATCCGAGGAGGAAGTGGAACAGCTTATCAATGAAGTCGGTGGTATTTGGGTTGAGGAGGCGGATGCAATGACTCACGTGAAAGACATGCTGATTAAGTATTCGGATTTAACTGAAGCTGATTTTGAAGATACTCCCAGCCCCTCATCAAGTGATGTGTTAGTCGATATAATTGATACAGATTTACTCGTCGATGAATATAAGGCATCAGATAGCGCTAGCGTTTTGGAAGAACCTCCTTTAGCAGGCGTGGATGCATCTATTATTGACTTATCTGATTTATTAGATGTACCTGGCGATGAGATTGACAGCTTAATTGAAGAGAATGATACTAATGATGAGCAAGTTGATGTGGCTTCTATTGATCAATTTGACGAGGGTGAGAATGAAACTATTGGTGGATCGGTGATTGCACCATTTGAGCTTGTTGATAGCCTACTTGGAGAAGTAACCGAGACAGTAGAAGTTTAATAAGTTAGATTCAAATATATTTATAATATATTGATTTTAAACATTTAATTTTTTATTTAATTCTTTAAATACCTCCTCCCAATTTCCTCGCTTTTTCTGTCTGAACAATTTAATCGATTTATACCAGGGGCTAGAACTTCTGTTTAACAACCAGCGCCAATCAGGCACGAGGGGGAGTAGCACCCAAGTAGGTTTACCCATCGCAGCACTTAAGTGAGCGATGCTGGTATCCACACTAATCACAATATCTAGGTTTTCGATAATGGCCGCTGTATCGTCCATCGTGACACTATTAGCAACTAAGTTATTAATCATTGTGTTCTTCTTTAGTGTGTCCAAATTAGGCTTTCTAATATCTTTTTGTAAGCCGATATACTTATATTGTGTTGGGAGGTGAGGGATGAGTTCAGCCAGTGAAATGCTTCGGTTATGATCATTTTTATGTAATGGGTTTCCCTCCCAAGCCAGTCCTATTAGGGGTTTTTGTTGTGCATCAATTTTTTTCTTCCATTTAGACACTTTTCTTTTATCTGCCCAAATGTAGCGGGTAGGGGACGGAATATTTTTTAATCCAGTTCCGAATTTTAAAGGAAGGCTGAGTAGAGGGCACTGAAAGTCAAAATGGGGGAGTGCTTGCCCCATCAATATGACAGTTATATCAGAATCAATACTGCCAACAATATTCAATAACTCCTTATGTGTTTCAAGGATGACTTTTGCACCTAACGCCTTGATGAGTAATATGTAACGACTGAATTGAATTGTATCCCCAAGGCCTTGTTCGCTGTAGAGCAATATAGATTTTCCTTTAAGTGACTTTTTTCCGTCCCATAATGGTTGTTTAAAACTTCTAATAACTGAAGGATCAGATAAGTCTTTCCATCGCCATTCATATTGCTCCCAGCCTTTTGAAAAGTCTCCCGTTAGTAGAAGCGTTACTCCCAGTGTGCTATTTGCTTCTGGGTAATCTGGTTTGAGGCTTATTGCTTTTTTAAGATCTTTAAGAGCGAGATCCGTCTGGTTAAGCTCTTTATAAATCACCCCTCTATTGTTGTAGGCCTCAGCGTAATTAGGTTTTAATTGAATTGCTTTGCTATAAGCTTTAACTGCATCATCATACTTTCCGAGTAGTTTTAAGGTGTTTCCTTTATTGCTATAAGCTTCGGCATAATCAGGTTTAATGTTTGTTGCCTTATCGAGAGCCTCATAAGAATCATTTGTACGATTCACTTCAGTAAGTATCACGCCATAATTATTAAGTGTGGCTGCATCATCAGGCTTTATTTGCAAAGCTAACTCAAGAAGCTTGATGGCTTTATCTTTCTCATTAATCTGTCCATAAAGTATGCCTAATAGCTGTAAGGCATCAAAATGTTTAGGTTTGTGTTCTAAAATTTGTTCGTAGATATTTTTGGCTTCTTTTAGGTCTCCTTTTTGGTGATATTTAAAAGCCTCAGAAGTCAGAAAGGAGATTGTTCCGGATAATGTTTTTTTTTCAGACAAACTAATAACCTACCTTTTTGTCATTCACAGAAGTAATATTACTAAATAATCTTATTATCATTACAAGGCAAAAGGTAAAAATTGTTATTTTTTTCATATACAATTAATTATACTTAAAATGTTGTATATAAAATGAAAAAAACAAATTCCCTTTACGTTTCATCACCTGTGAACGCACTTGTTAAAGGTATCTTGCGTGAAGATAAGACACTTAAAGAAGTACTTGAGCATGGAGACTTTGGTTTGGGTACCTTTAATGATCTAGATGGTGAGATGGTGCTTTTAGATGGTGTTTTTTATGACCTTCACTCTGACGGAAAAACAAATGTAGCAGATATTAACCTTGAAACACCCTATGCCTGTGTGACACATTTTAAGCCTGAAACTTCGGTAATTGTTGATGAGGAGCTTACTTTTGATACATTAAAAAAGAAAATAGACTCCTTATTCTTATCAAAAAACTTAATCTATGCAATTCAGGTTACAGGACACTTTAAGTCAATTAAAGCACGCTCTGTACCCAAGCAGGAGTCATATCGACCGTTAGTTGATGTCGCAGGCGATCAAAAAGAGTTTTTCTTCGAGGAAGAAGAAGGAACATTAGTTGGGTTTTGGACACCTGATTTCATGCATTCAGTCACGGTACCTGACTATCACCTTCACTTCATATCAGATGATAAACAAAGAGGAGGGCATTTAATTGAGTTCTTATCTACAAACGTAGAAATTAAAATACAACCTATAGAACAGCTTACATTAGACCTTCCTCACAGCATTGACTACCTTACTGCAAGCTTAGAAGATGATATAAGTGATGATTTAGATAAAGCAGAACACTAACTAATTACTTCGTATAATGTATATTATGTTAAATGAACTATTTATGTCTATAAAGGTCAATGGAATTGTGATTTAATATAATAATAATTATATTAGGAGAATATTTATGTTTGGGCTAGACATGAAACAAACACAAACAACAAATAAACTATTAATCATATTAGTATTTTTAATTGGTATTAATATTATGATGAACTTTTTAATATTTATACGTCAATTATTGATGAGTTAATTAAGTTATAAGGGAAAGCGTGCAAAGCACATTAAGAAACTACCAGTATCTTGTTCTGATTATCATTATATGGGGGTCATCCTTCGCGATGATGCATGAATGTCTTGTTGGTGGACATTTCTCACCGGAACAAACCGTTGGATATAGATTGGCTATTGGATCAATTGTATTGTTAATGGCGTGTATATTCTGCAAGAAAAGCTTTCCAAAAACATTAACGCCATGGATGCATTTTTTTATATATGCAATTATTGGAAACATTGTCCCCTTCCTACTCATTTCTAGGGGTCAGATGCATATTACATCAGGCATGACAGGCCTTCTCATGGCTTTTGTTCCATTAGTCACTATGGTATTGGCACATATCTTCCTTCCAAATAATGCATTAAATCGCTTTAAGATCATAGGTTTTGTCCTTGGAATTTCTGGGGTGCTATTTATATTAGCGCCATCTATTAATGATGGAGGGAACACTTTATTTGGAATTCTTTTGATATTGGGTGCAGCCGCTTCTTATGCTAGCCATGGCGTAGTCGTCGAAAAGCTTCCGAAGTATGACCCTATAGTTGCAGCAACATGCTCATCTATTCTTGCCTGTTTGTTAGCATTCTTGATATGGCCCGATATGGTTCATATCAATCTTGATGGAGTTCCACTTAAAACGTCTTTAAATATGTTAGCACTTGGCATACTGCCAACAGGTCTAGGTGCATTAATATTCTTCAATCTCATCAATAATGCTGGAGCAACTTTTCTTTCAAATATGAATTACGTCATTCCCGTTTACGCATTTACTCTAGGCGCAATAATGCTTGGTGAGCCAGTTTTATGGCAAAATATATCAGCTCTTGTGTTAATTGTTTTCGGTATATTTGTTTCTAGAAGAAAAGTTAAGGGTTAAGGATAAAGATTATATTATGACAGATAAAATAGACGTAATTATTATTGGTGCGGGCATAGCTGGAATTACAACAGCTTATTACTTGCAAAAAAACTTTCCAGATATCAAGTATAAAATAATTGATTCAAGAAGCGCTGTAGGTGGCACTTGGGACCAAATGAGGTTTCCTGGTGTTCGGGCAGATAATGATATGTATACCTATGGATTTAGTTTTAATCCTTGGCAAGGTCCAATAATAGGAAAAGGTCAGGATATTAAAAATTATATAAACGATACCGCAGAAAAATTTAATATAAAAAAGAATATATTATTCGATACAAAAGTCATTTCATCATCTTGGAAGATAAATCAATGGACAACAAAAACTAACCATAAAAATTTTACTAGCCAATACGTTATTTTTTGTACTGGATCACGTGACCGTGATAAACCGCACCTACCAAAGTTTAAAGATGAAAATAAATACCAAGGAAAAATCGTCCATACACAAAATTGGGGTGATACAGACTACAAAGATAAAAATGTAACTATTATTGGTAGTGGATGCACTGCGATTACGATGGCACCATCAATAATAAAAGAAGCCAAAGCAGTAACATTAGTTCAGCGGAGTCCTGCATGGATTATAAATATTGATAGTCATGAAAAATCATCACGAAGGTACAAAACATTTGAGGTCTTGAAGGATTATATATCTAGTAGATTTTTTAAAAAGTCACTTAGAAAAAGGATAATAGCTGCAGATCCTTATTATAATGAGGCAACTACTCCCTCATATGATTATTGGGACCAGCGCCCTGCTTCTAGTTTAGATCAAGATTATTTTAGGGCTGTAGAGTCAAGCAATGTAACAATAGAGCGCGTAGGAGTTAGTAATTGGGAAACAAGAGGAATTAAGTTACAAAATGGTAAAGTTATCAATAGTGATGTAACAGTAATGGCGACAGGCGGTAACGCACAATTATTAGGTGGTATTGATATTTTTGTTAACGATAAAAAAATAAATATCAATGATACTAGCTGGTACAGAGGGATGATGTTTAGTGGATTACCAAATCTTTTTGCTCATGCAGGATACATAAATTTTAGTTGGACGGCTAGATGCGAAATAGTCAATGAACGTATTTGTAAAACAATCAAGTATATGAAGGAAAACGAATTAAGTTCGTGTACTGCTAAGTATTTGGGAGAAAAGTCTAAGCCATCAATACAGGCTAATTACGTATTAAGAGCGATGGATAAGTTTCCGAACAGGACATATAAGTTTTATCAAAATTATTTCGTTGAATATTTAATCTTTAAATGGAGTAAGATTAATGACGGAGCGTTAGATTTCAAGCGATAACCTTTTTAGTACAATTTAAACTAGGGTACAAGTTATTTTAAAGTGATTTAATTAAAGCCTTCAATCCCTAATCTTTTCATCACTATTTCTGCATTTTTTTTGCTCTCAGTAGCACCCTTCTCATCACCAATCTTAGTATAAAGTTCAGCTTGAGCTATCAATGTTTTAGCTAAATAATATTCACCACCATTGTCAATACAAAACTTCTCAAGCTTATTAAGTGTATCTACTGCCTTAGTTTCATTTTTATCTAAATAGTAATACCTAGATAGCTCGATACTGCTATCTGCATACTCACCTAACATGCCTGTCTTTTGGAACATTAATGTTGCTCTTAAGCCATACTCGACCGCCTTAGAGCTTTTATTTCTGTAGTAGTAAGTTTGAGCCAACCCTTCATAACAAACCGCTCTTTCATTGTCATTCGAAGCTAATACCAATGCTCTTGTATAAAAGTCTTGGGCATCTAAGAATTCTTTGGTTCTTAAATTATTAATGCCTAGTTGGTATAAAAAACGATGTTCATATTGAAGATATTTACTATTACCAAGCTCTGCTGTCTGAAATCCATAAGTAAAGGTTTTACTAGACACTTTTAAGTCTCCTGAATCTCTTTGTGTAATGCCCTTAAAAAGGATTGCTTGCATTTGATCGGCTTGAATTGAAGCTTCTTTCTCAGCAATATTAAAATCCTTAATTGCCTGCTCATTATTTCTTAGACGGAAATTAGCTTTACCTTTACAGAAATTAGAATCATATTTATCCTTAACTAAATTCGCTGCTTTTAAAGCCTCTTCATACTTACCTTTATTTAATTTTTTCTCACATTCGTTGTTGACATTGTAAGCTAAAATACTATTTGAATATAATAATATAAAAGATAAAGTTAATGTTAATTGTTTAATCATTATTCCTCCGTAGTCCATTTAATTAAGTCATCTTCAGATAAAACTACTACCCCAAGCACTTGCGCTTTTTCTAGCTTACTTCCCGCATCATTTCCAGCCAAAAGATAATCTGTCTTTTTAGATACGGTTGAAGTCACTTTTCCGCCATATTGATCAATAATTTGCTTTGCATCTTCTCTCTTAAGTGTGGGTAACGTGCCTGTTAAAACAAAGATCTTCTCACTAATTTCAGGTACAAATTTGACCTCTTTTTTGGCCTCACTTCTAAAGGTCACGCCATTATTAATTAGCCTATCAATTAAAGCAACACTATTTAAGTCATTAAAGTAACTGTGAATAAAGCCTGAAACAGTAGGCCCTATGTCATCAACCTGCTCTAGATCAACGAGTGTTTGTGCTTTTATATTAGAGATAGTTCCAAATTCTTTGGCCAAATCCTTTGCTGTTGCCTCTCCTACCCCTCTTATACCTAATGCGTATATTAAACGACCCAATGTTGTTTCTTTTGAGTGATGAATGGAATTAATGAGGTTTTTTGCTGATTTTTCACCAAACCGCTCTAAACTTTCAAGTGAAGCTAAGTCTAGCGTATATAAATCTGTAAAATCATTAATCATTTTATTTTGTAGTAGTTGATCGATAATCTTCTCACCTAAACCATCAATATCCATGGCTTTTCTTGATGCAAAATGCATGATGGATTGTTTTCTTTGTGCGGAGCACTGAATGCCTGCGCAACATCTAAGAATAACCTCTCCCTCTTCCTTTTTTAGCTCTGAATTACACTCAGGACAGTTTGTTGGCATTGAAAATGATTTAATATTACCTGGTCTTTTAGACTTAATAACACTTACAACCTCAGGTACCACATCCCCTGCTCTTCTAATTAAAACAAAGTCATTTATATGAACGTCTTTTCTTAAAAGCTCTGATTCGTTATGAAGTGATGCGTTGGTTACTGTCACACCAGATACGAAAGTTGGTTTGAGTCTTGCTACTGGTGTGATTGCGCCTGTCCTCCCCACTTGAACATCAATGCCTAACACTTGTGATTCAGCCTCCTCTGCAGGAAACTTATGTGCTACCGCCCACCTTGGCGCCCTTGACACAAAACCAAGCTCATCCTGATGATTTAGTGAGTTTACTTTATAGACAACACCATCAATATCAAACGGTAACTCTTGTCTTTTATCAATAATTTCATGGTAATAAGCTAATAAGCCTTTAATATCATTAACATTTTTTACAAGATTTGTTGTTGGTATTTTAAGTTCATTTAGCAATTTAATTGAATCAGAGTGCGAGGTGAGGATATTTTCAATGCCTTCAAAATCTATACTGTAAGCATAAAATCTGAGTGGGCGTGTTGCTGTAATATTTGAATCTAATTGCCTTAAGCTGCCTGCTGCAGCATTTCTAGGATTAGCGAATACCTTTTGACCCAACTCCACCTGTTTTTTATTTAGAGCGAGAAAATCTTCCTTAAACATGACAACCTCACCTCTTATTTCGATTCTTGATGGCAGACTTTTTGTGTCTATTTTAAGGGGAATAGACTTGATAGTTTTGAGGTTGTGAGTCACATCTTCACCCGTGAAGCCATCGCCTCGTGTCGCACCAAGTGAGAAAAAACCTTCCTCATAAATTAATGCAATCGCAAGCCCATCAAATTTTGGTTCTACTGCGTAATTTATACTTTCTATTCCTAAGTCAGTTTTAATTCTTTTATCAAAGGCTACTAATTCGTCCTCATGGAAAACATTATTCAGAGAGAGCATAGGTTTGATATGGCTTACTTGATTAAATGCGGTATTGGAAAGCATGCCGACTCTTTGCGTTGGTGAGTCTTCGGTGATTAGTTCAGGATATTGCTTTTCTAACCCCTCTAATTTCCTCATGAGGTCGTCATAAGCGCTATCAGCGATGGTAGGATCGTCTTTAACATAATAATTAAAATTATGTTCTTGAATCTCTTTTTTTAGAGCTAAAACAATTTCATCAAATGCACTATTTTTTTTCATGACTTAATTGAACATTTTTTGAGCGATATTAGAGCCCGATGGAATTTTCTTCTCTTGCATTATTTTTTCTAATTTTTTTAAATGTACATAAATTTGGCTTATTTGGTCATCATTCAAGGTCTTTCTGCTGACATCAACAAGCACCCCATTAAGCTTGGAGTTGAACTGTTTAATTGTCAGAATCAGTTCGTTGAATGCCGTTGTAATTTTTAAGGTATTTGGGATATCCATTTTGAAAATAATTCCTTGAAGGAATGCTTCATGACTAATATTTAATGGCTTTCCAGATAGTGAAGTCAATGTACAAATCTTTAGACCTGAATCTGGGTTTATTAATTCGTGATACGACTTATTGTTAATTTTAAAGATAGGCTGTTTAAAAAAGTCTAACAAAGGTCCTGCGTGAAATGTTGGGTCAGATTTTGGAAAAACCTGAAGAATCAATGAGTGATCAACTTCTTTTTTAAATTTATTTAAATGAAAAGATTCTTTTTCAATGTCCTGATTAGATAACCAAAATATTGGTCCATCAACGTTTGATGAAATATCATTCGCAAGTTGTTTAAAATCATCAATACCTTGGCTATCGAGGATGTATTTCCTACTTGCGAGCAACAAAACTAAGAGAATTTGGTTGTAACGAATAGTGTCATAAATAGCTGATTCTGTTGCCCATAAATCATTATCTTTTCTGATGTAAACTCTCACACCTGGCATCGATTTTATTTTTTCTAAAAGCAACCCACTGCTACTCTCTTGTATCTTTTGGCATGTAATTGAAATTACAGTTTCAATATCTCTGTCAATGCCATCGGGTAAATTTGAATTAATTATTTTTTCTGAGCCAGTTAAAGGTTCATTGATCTTCTTCTCTGAAGGCTCAAAAGGTTCCACAACCTCAACGGTCTCTTCTATATTATTGAAGTTGTGAAATAGAGGATCATTTTCTTCGCTAATATGGTTCTTAGGTTTCGTGAGGCTAGCTTGTTTTTTTGATAATGTTTTTAATTCACTCCAGTTATAGATAATCAATACAAGAATAATTACTAGGCCTGCGATTAAGAGTGCAAGTTGAACGTCATTCATATTTAGTAAGCTAGCTCCATATCGTCACTGTCTCTTATACACATCTGACGCTGCCGACGACTCCTTACGT
>OJGX01001225.1_pt1 | contig 10907 bp, 8 predicted proteins | sample 1594661 | NCBI WGS metagenome assembly OJGX01 (sample SAMN05416839, study PRJEB24817) | seawater metagenome | isolation source: Sea water | place: Canada:Atlantic | collected 2013-07 | reverse complement strand
GTCTTCTGAGGTGGCAACCAAGCCCCTACCGAAGAAGAGCTGCCAGTAGCGATTAACGGTCACTCGGGCCGGAAGCGGATTGTCAGGATGGAACAGCCATTTTGCTAAACCAAGGCGGTTTTGGGGATAGCTCTTTGGAAACGGAAGAATGGCAGCTGGAGTGCTTGCTGTGACCTCTGTCGTCGGTTCATTGTATTGGCCCCGGTTAAGGACGAAGGTTTTGCGATCCAAGTGGGATTCTTTCATTACCATGATTTCAGGTAAGTCAGAAATGCTCTCTAGCCGTTCTTGATAGAGCGCTGTTAGCTTGGCTTGAATTGCCCGGTGCTCTGGATCGGATCGAATGTGGTGGTGAATGGCGAGTTGTTTCGAAGACAGTGTGACCGGCTTGGCGGATAGGGCTGCCTCTGAGAGATCGGTGTTGTATGAACTCGCATGTTCCGCTGCCGTTAGGGACTGACCCCAGATTCGGATCTCGTCAATCAGACCACTAAAAATCCCATACTCTCCGGTGAAAGAGCGATAGGCTTTGCCAACCCGAAGCGCTCGGTCTTCGCGGTCTCGATTTGCGTTCCCTGATACCGGATAGATCGATTTGTGGAGTCGATCGTAAAGGATTTCCTTCTCGTCCTGTGATCCATTGATATAGAGGACGACGCCTTCAGCGGAGCTTGATCCATCGTAGCTGAACGCGACTTGGGTCCATTCGTTTCTGGAGATTGTCGACTGAGTGCGAACGTGAACGTGGCTGTGTGGTAATGAATGAATTAGTCTCAACGCCACGCGGTTTTCGCTATCAATGTGAAAATCCCAGCCTCGCCAGAAATTATTCTTGGCCCCTGCATTCCCGATGATGGATTGGATTTGGTCTTGAGTATCTGGTCTTATCCAGGCGGATACCGAAAACGGTTCATCGCTATCATACAGTCCAGCATTCTTCAAAGAGACGATGTCATACTCACTATCGAACCGTAATGCTCCAGCGCGCAAACCAGGGACGATCTCAGGACTGCCAGAGAGACTCGCATGATCATTTCCATCGACCCGCTTTAGGTTCTTTTTCTCACCCGTGAACTCGATAGAATCGAAGGGGAAGTGGTTGCTTGGTAAGGGGGGCGCAACGGAAAGGGCTGCTTGAGGCTCCGTCACTTTGGTGAGCGAGGTCTTTATCTGGCCTTGGTTGAAGTGGATCTGTTCCTCTATTGAGGCGAGAAGACGTCCTTGTTCGGAAGTCTTGATGAGGTGCATCGGGCCGTAGTTTCCGTCGTCACCTGTCATTCCGAGTTCGTTCAGATTGTTAAAGAACGCGGTCATTCGGTAGTAGTCTTTCTGTGAGAGAGGATCGAACTTGTGATCGTGACAACGGGCGCATTCCAAGGTCATTCCTAGGAAGGCGGTGGCAGTGGTTTGAGCGCGATCAAAGACGTATTGGATTCGGAATTCCTCGTCGACAATCCCGCCTTCGGCGGTCATTGCGTGATTGCGATGAAACGCAGTTGCAATGATCTGGTCATCCGTAGGGTCGGGAAAGAGATCTCCGGCGATCTGCCAAGTGACGAATTCATCATAAGGTTGATTGGTCTTGAAGGCATTGATTACCCAATCTCTCCAGGGCCACATCATCCGCCATCCATCTGCGTGCATGCCGTGGGAATCGGCGTAGCGTGCGACGTCCATCCACTCTAGAGCCATTCGTTCAGCATAGGCCTCCGAGCTGAGCAGGCGGTCAACGGCGTTCTCGTAGCGAGTGGCTGCCGGATCGTCTAGATAATTATCCAACTCTGAGAGACTTGGGGGGAGTCCAGTGAGATCGAGGGTGACTCTTCGCAAGAGTGCCTCAGGTTCTGCCTCGTCACTTGGAACCAAGCCTCGTTGCTTGTCGATGTTGTTGAGAACGAAGTGATCGATGGGATTCCTCGCCCATTGGGTGTCCCTCGTTGGGGGAATCTCTTGTCGAGTTGGTGGATCGAACGCCCAGTGCTCTTCCCATTGAGCCCCTTCTGAGATCCACTGTCGGATTAGAGCGATTTCAGTCGAGCTCAAGGCGAGGTTGGCGTCTGGAGGAGGCATGACGTCGTCGAGATCCTTACTTTGAATTCGGTGAACGAGTTCGCTTTGATCAATGTCTCCGGGAACGATAGCGAAAGATCCATCGCGTTCTTTCAAGGCTTCTTCTTTTAGGTCCAGTCGGAAGTCGGCTTTGCGTTGATTTGCATCTGGCCCGTGGCACGTGTAGCAGTGATCCGATAGAAGAGGCTGAATATCACGGGCAAAGCGAATTTCTGCTTGGACCTTCGTAAGAAAAGAGAAGGTGAGAGCGAAAAAAGCTGAAAGAGCGATGGATCGGGCGGTCATAGAGCTATCTTAATGACGTGAGGAATGCGAGGAGATCAGCGGCCTGCTGAGTCGTTAAATCTTGGAGCAGAAACTGGGGCATAAGGGACATGGACTGCGTCTCGATGGTAAGTACGTCTTCCTGGGCAATGTCGAGGGCACTTTCATTCATGGTTCGGAATCGTATGTGTGACGGCGTTTCCTGCAATACGAACCCGGAATAGATTTCGCCTTCCTTTGTTTCGATCATCTTGGCTGTGAATTCCGCTGCGATCGTTCTAGAAGGCTCTAGAAGGCTTTGAAGGATCTCTTCTTTGCTGTATCGTGTCCCGAGTCCATCAAGGGACGGGCCGAGTGGTTTTCCTGTCCCTCCAAGGATATGGCATTCAAGACAGCGAAGACTGGGTTGTTCATGAATGAGTTTTCTCCCAGTTTGGGGGTTCCCCGTGAGCCGGAGAATTGAATCAGGGGACGTCGCGAGCCCAAGGCGTGGTTCTCGTAGAGCTGCGCTGACAAAGGGAGTGAAGAGGTCCCGTATTCTCAGGTCTTCATGATTGGCACCCTCGGCGATCGCTTGTTTCCGATGTTGCTTGGAGAGGCGAGGGCTTGGTGGGCGAATTGAATGAGCTAACATTGAAGCACCGCTGGGTGTGCTTAGCAGGGTGCTGAGATGGCTCTTTGCGCTTGTTGAGCGAGCGTTGTTCGATCGTCGAAAATGCTCGAGCGCCTCTTTCTGAGCTTCACGAAGGGCTTTGAGCTCTGGCTCTTCATCGTTATTGAGACTGAGTTCTTTAGGAAGGCTGTGGATCCAATTCGACAGCATGGCGAGGCCTTCCGTGTCTACTTCAAGAGCGCCAAAATGTGGCATTCTCCCTTGCCCTAGTTTTGCCATGCGATAGTAGAGAAGCGAGGAAAAGGGATCTTTTGGGGCGATGACTTGAGCGCCAGCGATTCCGAAGGTGCCTTGAATGGGGAGGCTTGAGAAGAGTTTTGACGCCTCATCAGTTAGCTCATAGCGCACATCAAAAATTGCGGTTCCGCCGCCGCCAAAACGGTGGCAGTGGGCACAATTGACATGAAGGTAGGATCGGGCTCGGCTATGAATCGTCTGCGCTTGGTCATAGGGATCCACAAATATTTTTGCGCCACCACGAGGTCTTGTCTCGAAGTAGTTCTTGGCTGCGAACTTTGCTAACTGTGAGTGACGCCTTTGCTTGCTGTTGAGTTGTCCTTCATTGAATCCAAGGACACTTCCGGCTTGCGTGGTGTGGCAGAGGATACACTCGGTCCGGCTGGGGATATGGTAGCTGAGCGGTTTGGCTGTCTCAGTTGCTATTTGACCGGCTTGGTCCAGGGCAATGTCTAATCCCTGCGAAGGAGCCAAGTGTGCATCGGATTGATCTTCGTTCCATACGTACGAATACACCATCCACCGTTGTTGGAGACGATGAAGAATCTGTGTTTCCATCCGTCTTCGGGGCGCACCAGTCTCATTTGAGCTGCGTATCGAAATCGTCTTGCCGAGGACCGATCCATCGGGATACTTCCAGGCGTCTTTAAGCTCCCCTTGTTGAAACCGGTTCCGGGTGTGTTTTCCGAGTTTCTGATTATTTGGGATCGCAATGAACCGGTCGGTTTCCCTGTCGTCTTCCCATGGTTCTGCATTGATTTCGTAGGCGTCAACACCCGGTGCTAGGCGATGTTGTTTGATGTCGGCAAAGAGACCGGATTCGCTGAGCCGTTTCGGGAACTGTCCGGAGGAATTGAGGTGGGGATTGTCGATGAGTCGATGAATGCCTCCATTGACATAGTCGAGAATGAGGAGGTCCTGGTTTGCCGATTCTCCAAAGGCAATGATTTGAATGCTCGTATTGGCGAGGGGACGAGGGGGATCCAGGGGCTTCGCAGTTGCTGGGAGGGCCCACATTTTCCCGGAGACGTAGTCTCCATAGATGTATTGGCCGTAGAGAGAGGGGATTCTGCTGCCGCGATAAACGAATCCGCCAGTAATCGAGCGGGCTTCGGAATGAGGATGTTCGGCTGTGGGAAGGAGAATCGGGGTGGGGCCTCGAGTGGCCTTTCGATTGACCGGCTGTCGACCTTCGACGATGCTCCAACCGTAGTTGCCCCCGCGTTCTACACGGTAGATCATCTCCCAGAGTTCCCATCCAACATCCCCGACCCAGAGGTTGCCAGTTTCTGAATCGAAACTCATGCGCCAAGGATTGCGCATGCCGTAGGCCCAAATCTCTTCGCGGGTGTTTGCCATACCGACGAAGGGATTATCTTCCGGGATGCGATATGGACTTGTGCGGGAACTTTGTCTGACATCGATGCGAAGGACTCCCGCGAGAAGATCGCTCACGTCTTGCCCGGTCTGGAGTCGGTCCGGTGGGCTGGGGGCTTCGGCATCGCCCGTTGAAATGTAGAGGAATCCATCGGGCCCGAACTTTAAGCACCCTCCGTTGTGTCCTCCCGATAGCCAGTGGATGAGCTCAAGTTTGGAATCGATCTCAAGGCTTGGCATCGCCGCTGGAGGCATGCGAAAGCGAGCGGCGGCCGTGCCTTTTGGGGCTTTGTTTTGATAGATGTAGCAAAGGTAGATGAAGCGGTTGGTTGCAAAGTTGGGATCAAACGCGATTCCGTAGCTTTTTTGTACTCCCGGGATGGCTTTCCTTAGATCGACGACGAGTGTTGGCTCCTCCTGGGATTCTGCTGAGAAGGAAAAGAGTTTTCCGTTTACCTCGAGGACGAAATAGCGTTTCCAATCGGCAGCGTAGACTATGGAAACTGGATTCGTGAACCTTGCCTGAGGAAAGATTTGTTCCGTGGCGTAGGGAGGTGGCGTTTCGGGCGTTCCCTGGAATCCCGAGGTGATCCAGGGAACTCGCTCTTCAGCCGCCTGGCTGCCGATTGTGAGAACAAAACAGGCAATCGAGAATGTCTGCCAAAGGCTAGGTTTCTTCATCGGACCGGCTTGGGTTATGCTTGTCGGCATCCTACGGATAGGAGCACGTTTGCCCAGAGGGCCTGGTCTGCCGTTTGCACCGTAAGTACGTGATCTGGCGATTCGACAGCCTTATAGAAATCCCATTTCTGAATGGGTTCCAATTCGAGCGAGGTACCAGCGTCGTTGAGGATTTGTTTGTATTCTTCCCAGACGGGCGGTTCACCGACTTTGGCATAAGGATCGTCGGCTGGAATACCCATGGTATTAACCGCATCAATCGGGATGGCTGAAAGGATGGCTTGGAGGACCTGCGAACAGGTCACCACGCCAGGGGAAAGATTCATGGAGATCACTTCGGCATTCGGTCCTTTCTTTGTGGACGCGGGGTAATTCCCATCGGCAATGAGGATCGTGGCGTGGTGTCCTGCTTGACCGAGGATGGCATTGATCTGGGGATGAATTAGTTGGTGCTTCAGCATAGGTAAGCGGAAATACTCAGGGAATATCACCGACAAGTCAAACCCGTCCAGACCTTCGGAAGGGATTGAATGCAGTGGACGATTTTTGATGTATCGTTCCTGGGCTAGAGAAGCCGCAAGGGAACGGGGGGCTGTAGGTTTTTGACCAAGAATGCAAAGATTGGCTGGTTGTTCTCTGGGAACCTGCTAGGGTCGCGTGCAAGAACAAGCGATGGAAATAACCAATTTAACGTCTAAACCAATGAGTCTTCCGCTTCCTGGCGGAAAGAAAGTGTTTTTGAGCCCAGGAAAATCGACTCCCGTCTCTCCTAAAGCTGCAAAACATCCCCCAATTTTGAAACTCTTGGAGGACGGATCGATCAAGAAATCTGAGGCTGGGCCGAAGTTGAAAGATCGGAGCACTGGCAAGACAGGCGCAACCTTTGGCGTGCGAGTCAAAGGCTCAGGTGCGATGCGTCAGTCTGGAGATCGTTAGGAGGGCTCCCTTCGGAGCTGAATTCGGAGCAGTGCTCACCAAGATGTCGCCGTATTGGTAGCGATTTCCTTTGGTGACGCGAGCGCCGGAACATTTCCCGGCCATTGACCTTACTTTCCTGGGCGAACGGCTGGAGCTTGCCATTCACGATGCCAAGTCAGATCCCAGAGTCGTTCCAACTTCACGGACTCCACGTGCTGATCGGCAAAGGCGATATTGATTGCTCCTGGAAGCGTGTTCTTGGGGTCGAAATTTGTGACAGCCGCCGCTCTGCCTGCCGCATGTCGGGGGATGGTAAAACGAACCATCCCGCCTTGGAACTTATCTCCGTCAAATAGGTTTCTGGCGGGGCGATCCGTCTCTCTCGGCCATCCATCGACCCAAACCGAGTCCGCAAAAAATGGCGTGAGTGATGGATTTCGGATGGCTGCTTCGGAGTTGAATAGCAACTTTGTATCACCGAACGGGCTTTTGCTATATAGATAACCATTGAGAGCGTAGCTACCTTGGAAATCGTCAGTGGCACCGTCTACAAGCCAAGCCCTGGTCGTCGTGCCGTGTCCTGCAGAATCTTTTTCAAGCGCCGTCTCTGTTCGTTTTGGCGCCGTGGGGCAGAAACGGACTTCATCGATCGCCGAATACTGCTGAAGTAATTGTTCCATCCAAAGGTAGGGCCAAGATTCGTAGTGCACTGGCTTGCCTGTATCCGTCAAATACATGTAGTTGGACAAGCTGATCTGTTTGAGGTTCCCAATGCACTTGATGGCGTGAGCCTTTGATTTCGCTTTGGAAAGGGCTGGAAGAAGCATACCTGCCAAAATTGCTATGATTGCAATCACGACCAACAGTTCGATGAGGGTAAACCCGGTGCGAGAGGGGCGGGGGATGCTGATTTCTTTCATAGAAACTTCTTTGAATTACGATGGGATAATACGTTTCGATCCTCCTAGGGCGCAAGTTCGGAATCGTGATCTTTCGGAAGTGCCTTGTCTCTAGGGCAATATTCAGCGAAAACGGCTTCGTGCAGGATGTTGTTGATGTTGGGATTCATTCGTCAGTCTTTTCGCAGCCCAGTTCAGAGGTGCTTGTCGCCTCGCTTTCCGATCGAGAACTTGCATCGTCAATCTTGTATCGAGGGGCCCATTCTGCCTACCTTTGGGAGCGCCTTCACCTCGCTCACGCTCCCAGTTGCCAAGAGGCAAGGAGCTCATCTCTGTATCACCAGGGATTTGCGGCCTTGGTTGAACGCGTTACAGAACGCTCGCTGGGGCTCGTCTCGTTGGGATGCGGTCTTGCGGAAAAAGAGACGCCGTTGTTTGAAATGGCTGGCGATCGCTTAGATCAGCTTGTTCTGATTGATGCGAGTGTTGAGCTAGTGGCAGAGGCGAAACGGCGCTGTCGTTTGGAAGTTCCGAACAAGGCGGTGTGCGCCGTAGCGGCGGACCTAAGTCGAGTGAAGGATTGGTGCCGGATACTGCCGGTATTCAAAGAAGGGGGGCGCGTCTTTACCTTGTTTGGGATGGTTCCGAATTTTGACCCCAAGGAGCTCTTTCATCGTCTGAGTGGGTGTATGGATCGTGGGGACTGGCTGCTCTTCGATGCCAATCTTCGACCAGACGCGGCTTCTGGAGACACTTCGATACCTCAGAACATTGTCGATCAGTACGACAATGCGGAGTGCCGTCAGTGGTTGTCGGCTTCACTTGCGGAGCTAGGAATTTACGAGAATGACGGTTCGCTTCGCTTTTTCACCGAGCAATCACCTAGTCTCTTGTCGGTGCCTCGTATTCGAGTTGTCTTTGAGTTTCACCGTGACCTTGTTACCTGTGTTGGGGGACAAAGGTTTCAATTCCATGCAGGGGAAGAATTGGGTGTGTTTTACTCGATACGGTATTGTCGCGACGATATTCCCAATCTGCTCGATCCGATAGGGATTCGGCTTGTCCAAGAATGGGCTTCTGACTCCGGCGAGGATGGACTCTATCTTTGCCAGAAGCCTTGACCTTTGACCGAGGTTTTTCGATATCGCGAGCGGCGATGCGGTTCACGGACTTTGCTGATCATTTCAGCCTAGGGTGTTACACGCCGTTCAGTGTGTTTAGGACTGAACGAACTTTGGCGACTTCGTGGGTTCGAAAGAGGTGGGTTTTCCCCAGTGCGGCTAGAATCGCGAAGAAGGGCTCGGCAGATCGAACGTTCTCTTCAAAGTATTCGAAAGCGTGGGGGAGTGCGTGGCAGATTGGTTTCCCTAGCGGAAAGAGGCGGAATGTTTGAAGCAGCGTCTCCATTTGGTAGCGGACGCGTTCTTTTCCGTCGCCCAGATTGCGATAGTAAAAGCCCAGGCCTGGGTCGATGATAAGGCGCTCGAGACCCAGGGCAGTCGCTTTCTCGATTTCTGATTCGAAGTAGGGGGTGAATGTTTCAAAAGGATCCGCTGAGATGTCAAAGGTGTCGACATCTCGGGCGTGGGATCCCTGTACGTAGGAAACAATGACTGCGGCTTCGGTCTTGCTTGAAAGTGAATAGATGGCCTCGCTGTCAGCCGTGCCGGTCATGTTAATGAGTGCGGCGCCCGCGTCGAGGACGGCTTCGGCTACTGCAGCGGAGTAGGTTTCGATTGAGACAGCGATGCCATCCCTTGATAAAGCTCGCGTGATGGGAACAAGTTCCCGGATTTGATCGGCCTCTGTGACTCGGTCTGCATGGGCCAGGGTAGATTCGCCGCCAACATCAACAATATCGGCTCCTTGGGCGACGAGGGTTCTCGCCCTCCGGATGGCGGCTTCGGACGAAAGACAAACGCTTTCTCGATACCAAGATTGGCTCGACAAATTGACGACCCCCATGAGCATTGGCCGAGAGCCAATCTCCACCCCGGTCTCGCCGAATTTGAACCCCTCTGGCGAATGCGTTGCCTGATCCCCGTGTTGGGTCCAGAGCTTAGCGAGCGTTTCTAGATTCAACATGAATGTGCCATTGAAGAGAGGACAGGTGCCTTACGGATCAAGGATTCGTTCCGCATTGAAAAAAGCAAGCTTCCCAAGCCCGAGTGATTCGTGGCTTGGGAAGCGTCAAAGGAGGTGTGGGGACCTGGTTTCCTACCACTCGTGGTCAGCGGGCTTGATTCCCTTCTGATATGATCCGAATCCGTAAAAGGTCGGCTTGTATTCCCCAACGTAATTCACATTGGCTTTTTCCGGAATGTGATCCTCGAGTTCGAGCCCCCAATAGCAGGCATTGACGAGAAGCCGGCGGAGGTCTTCGCTGAGGAGATCAACGGACGCGCCCATCGTTGTACAGAAGATGCGATTGGTTTTTCCTGATTTCCCCTCATACAGGCGTGTCCAGGCGATGGGCATAAGTGATTTTTCCATCTTCACAGGATCTGTAGGCTTCATGCCGGTGAGGGTGGCGCCGTAGAGGAGCACATCATCCGTAGGTTTGAGATGGCGAACGCCGTAAACATCGGACGGACCGAACACATCTACCACGCCGCGAAGAATCGGATGGGATTGATTCATACCACTGATGAATCCTCGAGTCGCTTCACGCTTGTGGTGGCCGTGATGGTTGATCCACGTATCGCCGAGAACTTGTTGCCCGAATCCGCCAGCCCAGGACTTAGATCGGTGGTCGTAGTGTTTGTAGGGGCTGGTCTTATCCCTCTTTATGTTGAAAGCATGCGTGGATGTTCGCAATCCCATGAGGGGCTTTCCGGAATTGATATAGTCGTCCAAAATCTTCATCTGCGCTCGGCTAGGCTCTCGAAAACGATAGAAGACGACGACAAGATCAGCAGTGGAAACGAGTTCAAAACCAGGAAGATTCGTTTGATTGTCTGGATTGATATTTCCAGTCTCTGGATCGACCGCAAAAAGAACAGTACATTTGAATCCATGATGCTTGGCGAGAATTTTACCCATCATAGGCATGGCTTCCTCAGACCGATACTCCTCGTCACCGGTCAAGAAAACGATATGTTTTCCTTTCCCTGGACCATCGTTCCCTTCGTAGACGACCCAGTCCTTTGCATTGAGTTGAGTGGAAGCCAGGATCGAGATCAGGCAAAAACAGCTGAGTAAATACTTCATCTAGTCTAGTTCGAATATTGGTTCGTATGGATTCGGAGAGAGTATGGATGGGGAATTCGAAAAACACAACCCACTCGCCTCGAAAAAGTTGTTCGAGCCTGTCGTCTTGGGCCTCTGAGAGCTGACTAATGGGGGAGGGCTGCTTCCATGATTTTCTCTTCGCTAGCGCCGTCCTTCGTGAATTCTCCTGTATTGACCCCTTCACAGAGGACTAAGATGCGATCGGATATTGCCAAGACCTCTGGAAGCTCAGATGAGACCATGATGACGGCGAGCCCCTGATGAGTCAGCTCATCGATGAGGCGGTAGATTTCCTTCTTGGCATTGATGTCGATGCCCCGTGTGGGTTCATCCAAGAGGAGCAGCTTCGGTTTGGTGGAGAGCCACTTTGCCAATACCACTTTCTGCTGGTTTCCGCCACTGAGACTTCCGACAGCTTGGTGCTGTGATGACGTCTTGATTTGAAGCGTTTGCACGAAGGTGTCTACGATGGCGCTCTCCTTATTCTGTCTCTTATACACATCTGACGCTGCCGACGGCTCCTTACGTGTAGATCTCGGTGGTCGCCGGATCATTAA
>OJGX01001220.1_pt1 | contig 10929 bp, 7 predicted proteins | sample 1594661 | NCBI WGS metagenome assembly OJGX01 (sample SAMN05416839, study PRJEB24817) | seawater metagenome | isolation source: Sea water | place: Canada:Atlantic | collected 2013-07 | reverse complement strand
GCGATAACACCGATCGCCTCACCAACGTTGGCAATATGGCCACGAGCAAGGTCACGACCGTAACAGAGACGGCAAATACCGAAGCGTGTTTCACAGGTAATAGGAGAGCGTACATGCACTTCGTCCACGCCAAGTGCGTCCAGTTTCTCAACCAATCGCTCATCGACCATGACACCGGCTTCGACAATCACTTCGCCGGTCTGCTCGTCAGCCACTTCTTGAGTCAATACACGACCCAATACACGATCGCCTAGTGGCGCAATGATGTCGCCGCCTTCGATCACTGGGCGCATAGTCAGGCCGTCTGAAGTACCACAATCATGCTCAGTGATCACAAGATCCTGAGAGATGTCGACGAGACGACGCGTCAAGTAACCAGAGTTAGCCGTTTTCAATGCCGTATCCGCCAAACCTTTACGCGCACCGTGAGTAGAGGTGAAGTACTGCACAACACTCAAACCTTCACGGAAGTTTGCTGTGATCGGCGTTTCGATGATAGAGCCGTCTGGACGGGCCATCAAACCACGCATACCAGCAAGCTGACGAATCTGTGCGGGCGAACCACGAGCACCGGAGTCAGCGTAAATATAAACAGAGTTAAAGGATTCTTGACGCTCCTCCTTCCCTTCTTTGTTAATCACAGGCTCGGTCGACAAGCCGTCCATCATAGACTTAGCAACGAGGTCGTTAGCACGGGACCAAATGTCGATCACCTTGTTGTACTTCTCACCTTGTGTCACCAAACCAGAGGCATATTGGTTTTCGATTTCTTCAACTTCAGAGTCAGCCTGAGCAATGATCGAAGCTTTTTCATCAGGAATAACGAAATCGTTTACACCGATAGACGAGCCAGAACGAGTCGAATACTTGTAACCGGTATACATTAACTGGTCAGCAAAAATAACAGTCTCTTTCAGGCCAACATAACGGTAACAAGCGTTCAAGATTCCAGAGATTTGCTTCTTGGTCATCTTCAAGTTGACCATATCAAACGGCAGGCCATCAGGAACGATGTTGAACAACAACACACGGCCGACAGTCGTTTCGATCATTTCACGCTTAGTGTGCTTCTCGCCTTCGTTATCCACTGTTGTGCTAGTGATACGAGCCTTGATACGAGCTTGCAAATGCACGCTGCCAGTATCGTAGGCGCGCTGCACTTCAGCGGCGTCAGCAAAGACCATACCTTCGCCCTTGGCGTTAACGCGTGCACGAGTCATATAGTAGAGACCCAAAACAACGTCTTGCGAAGGAACGATGATCGGCTCACCACTTGCAGGGGCAAGAATATTGTTCGTTGACATCATCAGAGTACGCGCTTCTAGCTGCGCCTCTAGCGTCAATGGAACGTGAACAGCCATTTGGTCACCGTCAAAGTCGGCGTTGTATGCCGCACAGACTAGTGGGTGGAGCTGAATCGCTTTACCTTCGATCAATACTGGCTCAAACGCCTGAATACCAAGACGGTGAAGAGTTGGTGCGCGGTTAAGTAGCACTGGGTGTTCGCGAATCACATCGGCGAGAATATCCCATACCTCTGCTGTTTCGCGCTCAACCATTTTCTTCGCTGCCTTGATTGTCGTGGCCAAGCCGCGACGCTCTAATTTACCGAAGATGAAAGGCTTGAATAGCTCCAGAGCCATCTTCTTTGGAAGACCACACTGATGCAGTTTAAGAGTAGGACCTACCACGATTACCGAACGGCCAGAGTAGTCAACACGCTTACCGAGAAGGTTTTGACGGAAACGGCCTTGCTTACCCTTGATCATGTCAGCCAGTGACTTCAAAGGACGCTTGTTCGAACCAGTAATAGCGCGACCGCGACGACCATTGTCTAGCAATGCATCGACAGCTTCTTGCAACATACGTTTTTCGTTGCGCACGATGATGTCTGGCGCATTCAGATCAAGAAGACGCTTAAGGCGGTTATTACGGTTGATGACGCGACGGTATAGGTCGTTCAAATCTGATGTTGCGAAACGGCCGCCATCTAGCGGAACCAATGGACGCAAATCTGGTGGCAGCACTGGCAATACAGTCAACACCATCCACTCTGGCTTATTGCCAGAGTCAGCGAACGCTTCCAACAACTTAAGACGCTTAGAAAGCTTCTTCAATTTCGTTTCGGAGTTTGTTTGCGGAATCTCTTCGCGCAGACGCGCCACTTCAGCGTCAACATCCATATCTTTCATGAGCTGCTGTACGGCTTCGGCACCCATCTTGGCATCGAACTCGTCGCTAAACTCTTCCATCGCTTCGTAGTACTGCTCGTCCGTCAGCAATTGCCCTTTTTCTAGGGTTGTCATGCCTGGGTCTGTCACTACAAATGACTCGAAATACAGGATGCGCTCGATATCACGCAAAGTCATATCTAACAACAAGCCGATACGTGATGGCAGAGACTTTAGGAACCAGATGTGAGCCACTGGGCTCGCCAATTCAATATGCCCCATGCGATCGCGACGCACTTTTGACAAAGCAACTTCAACGCCACACTTTTCGCAGATTACACCGCGGTGCTTAAGACGCTTATATTTTCCACATAGACATTCATAATCTTTGACCGGCCCAAAGATCTTTGCGCAGAACAAACCATCGCGCTCAGGCTTAAAGGTTCGATAATTGATCGTTTCCGGCTTTTTAACTTCGCCGAACGACCAGGCACGAATCATTTCTGGCGAGGCCAGACCGATACGGATCGAGTCAAATTCATCAGATTGTGATTGGGACTTAAGTAACCCTAGCAGGTCTTTCATTCTATATCCTCCGCCTGGCGCGCAATGGCAACAGGTTTCATAAAATCACTAATTCGTTGTGTTACTGCAAAATCGTATAACCCGCTCGGCGCAGCACGCCGAGCGGTTACTCGTTACTTATTGGATACGTCTAGATCCATATCGATCGCGAGTGATCGGATTTCTTTCAACAACACATTGAACGATTCGGGCATACCTGGCTCCATACGATGGTCGCCATCCACGATGTTCTTGTACATTTTGGTACGCCCTGCGACGTCATCTGACTTCACTGTGAGCATTTCTTGCAGGGTGTAGGCTGCGCCATAAGCTTCTAGTGCCCAGACCTCCATTTCCCCGAAGCGCTGTCCACCGAACTGCGCTTTACCACCCAGCGGCTGCTGAGTAACAAGGCTGTAAGAGCCCGTAGAACGTGCGTGCATCTTATCGTCCACAAGGTGGTTCAGTTTCAGCATATACATGATGCCAACTGTTACCTGACGATCGAAAGACTCACCGGTACGGCCATCATAAAGAGTGACCTGACCACTTTCGTCCATACCAGCCAACTTAAGCATCTGCTTAATCTCTGACTCGACAGCACCATCGAACACTGGTGTCGCCATTGGCACACCTTTACGCAGATTGTGCGCAAGCTCCATGATCTCTTCATCATTGAATGAGTCTAGGTCTTCTTTCTTCGTGCCAACCGAGTTGTAGATATCGTCTAGCAGCTTACGAACTTCTGCCACTTTACGCTTCTCTTCCAACATCACGTTGATGCGATCACCAAGACCTTTAGCTGCGGCGCCCAAGTGAGTCTCAAGCACCTGACCCACGTTCATACGAGAAGGAACACCCAGCGGGTTCAACACCACGTCTACTGGATTGCCTGTCTCATCGTAAGGCATGTCTTCTACAGGCATGATCACGGAGATCACACCCTTGTTACCATGACGTCCGGCCATTTTGTCGCCTGGCTGGATACGACGCTTGATAGCAAGATACACTTTGACAATTTTCAAAACGCCTGGGGCAAGATCATCGCCTTGTGTCAGCTTGCGCTTTTTATCTTCAAAACGATCATCTAGTGCAACACGACGCTCTTGTAACTGCTCTTCAGCACGCTCAAGCTGCTTGTTAAGCTCTTCTTCGTTGAGGCGAAGTTTGAACCAATCGTCATGCGGCAATGCATCAAGGTATTCTGCAGTCAACGTGGCGCCTTTCTTCAAACCAGGGCCGCCGGCTACAGTTTTATCCAGTAACGCTGAACGTAGACGATGGAAGGTAGCACCTTCAACAATTCTAAATTCATCATTAATATCTTTACGCACTTTGGCTAACTGCGAACGCTCGATCTCAAGTGCACGCTGATCTTTCTCTAGACCGTCGCGGGTAAACACCTGCACATCGATAACAGTCCCTTTAACGCTAGTAGGCACACGCAGTGATGTGTCTTTTACGTCAGAGGCTTTTTCACCGAAGATCGCGCGCAGCAGTTTTTCTTCTGGAGTGAGCTGTGTCTCGCCTTTAGGCGTTACTTTACCGACCAGAATATCGCCTGCATTCACTTCAGCACCGATAAACACAACACCAGACTCGTCAAGCTTGCTCAACGCGCCTTCGCCGACGTTAGGAATATCCGCAGTGATTTCTTCAGAACCAAGCTTCGTATCACGCGCCACACAAGTAAGTTCTTGAATGTGGATCGTGGTTAGCCTGTCCTCTTTTACAACGCGTTCTGAAATCAGAATCGAGTCTTCGAAGTTGTAACCGTTCCAAGGCATGAACGCGATACGCATATTTTGACCAAGCGCCAACTCACCGATGTCTACCGATGGGCCGTCTGCCAAAATATCGCCACGCTGAACTACTTCACCCTGTCTTACCAACGGCTGTTGGTTGATACAAGTGTTCTGGTTAGAGCGTGTGTATTTAGTGAGGTTATAAATATCAACACCAGCTTCACCCGCTTCTGTTTCTTCGTCACGAACACGAACAATAATGCGCGAAGCATCAACACTTTCAATAACACCACCGTGCTCAGCAACCACACACACACCTGAGTCACCTGCCACATTACGTTCAAGGCCTGTTCCTACCAACGGCTTTTCAGCACGCAGCGTTGGCACAGCCTGACGTTGCATGTTCGAACCCATCAAGGCGCGGTTAGCATCATCGTGCTCTAGGAATGGAATCAATGCCGCTGCAACAGATACCATCTGCTGAGGCGCAACATCCATATAAGTGATCTGGTCACGCGGCATAAGCGTCGTTTCACCCTTGTGACGCACTGTCACTAGGTTATCAACGAAACCGCCATTCGCATCCAACGATGCAGACGCTTGCGCGATCACAAACTCGCTCTCATCAATCGCAGAGAGGAAGTCGATTTCATTTGTAACGCGGTTATTGACCACTTTACGGTATGGGCTTTCTAGGAAGCCGTAAGAGTTAGTGCGCGCATAGGTTGCCAAGGAGTTGATCAGACCAATGTTTGGTCCTTCAGGAGTCTCAATTGGACAAACTCGACCGTAGTGAGTTGGATGCACGTCGCGCACTTCAAAGCCCGCACGTTCACGAGTCAGACCACCAGGTCCAAGAGCAGAAACACGACGCTTATGCGTCACTTCTGACAATGGATTGTTCTGATCCATAAACTGTGACAACTGGCTTGAACCAAAGAATTCTTTGATTGCCGCTGCTACTGGCTTCGCATTAATCATATCCTGAGGCATCAAGCCCTCGGAGTCAGCCATGCTTAGACGCTCTTTTACTGCACGCTCAACACGCACCAAACCAACACGGAATTGGTTCTCGGCCATCTCGCCCACAGAGCGAATACGGCGGTTACCCAAGTGATCGATATCATCTACCACGCCGAAACCATTACGTATCGCAACCAAGGTCTTAAGCACATCAACGATATCGTCAGTGCTTAGTACTGCAGACCCTTCGCTCTCGGCACGACCAAGACGTCGGTTGAACTTCATACGACCGACTGCTGACAAATCATAACGCTCTGACGAGAAGAACAAGTTAGAGAACAAGTTCTCAGCCGAATCTTTCGTAGGTGGCTCACCAGGACGCATCATGCGATAAATCTCTACAAGCGCTTCTAGGCGATTGGAGGTAGAGTCAACACGCAAGGTATCAGAAATAAATGGACCGCAATCCAGATCGTTAGTGAAGATAGTTTCGAACTCTTTTACACCCGAGGTAAGCAAACTAGTGATCACTTCTTGCGTGATCAAAGTATTACACTCTAAAACGATCTCACCTGTATCTGCATTGACGACGTCTTTCGCAAGAGATTCACCCAACAGGAACTCAGGAGTAACTTTCAGCTCTGTAAGCTTAGCCTTCTCCATTTGGCGAATATGCCGCGCCGTAATTCGACGGCCTTCCTCTACGATCAGCTCACCCTTCTTATCAACAATAGGGAAGTTCAACACTTCACCACGTAGACGCGAAGGCACTAACTGCAGAGTGATCTCAGAGTCTTTACCAGAAATTTTATAGGAGTCGTTCTCATAGAACATTCCCAAGATTTCTTGCGAAGTGTATTCAAGCGCACGCAATAAGACAGTCGCAGGCAATTTGCGACGACGGTCGATACGGACGTAAACCATATCTTTAGGGTCAAATTCGAAATCCAACCATGAACCACGGTAAGGAATGATTCGTGCTGAATAAAGCAATTTACCAGAGCTGTGCGTCTTGCCCTTATCGTGGTCGAAAAACACACCAGGGGAGCGATGCAATTGTGAAACGACTACACGCTCGGTGCCGTTGATCACAAACGTACCACTATCAGTCATCACAGGAATCTCGCCCATGTAGACTTCTTGTTCTTTAATATCTTTAATTGTCTGCGTAGTGGACTCTTTATCAAAAAGAATCAGGCGTACTTTGACGCGCAGAGAAACCGAATAAGTTATGCCGCGCAGCTGACATTCTTTAACGTCAAACGCGGGCTTGCCTAGATCGTAGCTAACATATTCTAGTATCGCTTTCCCAGAATAGCTGACAATCGGGAACACAGACTTGAACGCAGCGTGCAGACCTTGCTCGAGACGGTCAGCCGGAGATACATCAGCTTGAGTAAATTGACGAAACGAATCAATCTGAGTAGACAAAAGATATGGTATATCCATTGCGCTTGGCAATTTACCAAAGTCTTTACGGATACGTTTTTTTTCTGTATACGAATAGGCCATTAGTGTTTTTCCTAACAAGTGTGTACTTAACTCAGCCTCAAAATAGGTGCCTAGCACCGCGTGCTTAAGCTGTCTGAGTTGAAAGTACTTGTCTGAACTTTAGTTCACTTAGTGTGAACAACCCCGCCACCGAATAAAACTTCTTACAAAAATCTGTTTAATAAACGCTATTGGCTAAAATTAGAAAGCACTAAAATCGGACAGGGAAAACCCTGCCCGATTCCAGTGTTCTATTGCTTGCGCAAAGTCTTACTTAAGCTCAACAGATGCGCCGGCTTCTTCCAGATCTTTCTTCGCAGCTTCGGCATCAGCCTTGCTTGCGCCTTCTTTCAAAGTTGAAGGAGCGCCGTCTACCATGTCCTTAGCTTCTTTCAAGCCAAGACCAGTGATAGTACGTACTACTTTAATGACGTTTACTTTCTTATCGCCAGCGGCAGTAAGAACGATGTCAAATTCAGTCTTCTCTTCAGCTGCGGCTGCTTCGCCACCAGCTGCTGCAGGAGCTGCAGCTACTGCTGCCGCTGCAGAAACACCGAACTTCTCTTCCATTGCTGAAACGAGTTCTACTACGTCCATTACTGACATTTCAGCAATAGCATTTAAGATATCATCTTTAGATAGAGCCATGACTCGTATCTCCTATTAACAAATAAATTTAAAAACGGTTAGTCAAATATAAGAATTACGCTGCTTCTTTCTTTTGGTCGCGAACTGCAGCAACAGCACGAGTTACTTTTGAAGGCACCTCGTTGAATGTTCTTGTCAGTTTCGTTATCGGGCCAAGCATTACGCTCATTAGCATAGATACCGCCTGATCGTAGGTCGGTAGGCTTGCCAATGCGTCGAGCTGGTCAGCACCTAATAATTTGCCACCAATAGAGAGTGCTTTGATCTCAAACTTGTCATTTCCTTTTGCAAAATCCTTGAGCACGCGAGCTGCGGCGCCTGGATCTTCCATAGCAAATGCCAAAATTGTAGGACCAACGAGAGCATCTTTCATGCAATCAAAATCAGTGTTTTCTACTGCTTTCTTAAGCAGGGTGTTACGAACAACCCGTAGATAAACATTGTTCTGACGTGCAACTTTTCGAAGCTCTGTTAAGTCACTCACAGTAACGCCGCGATAATCGGCGAGTACTGCTGACAAAGCACTAGTAGCAGCTTCATTGACTTCCGAGACGATTTGCTTTTTGTCTTCTAGTCTAATAGCCACTAGCTTAACTCCTGATTCGGGTTCCGTTGCCGGCTCCCATATTTATGAACCCTGCTGCCGTTGAGATATCCGCAAGCAGCAAGACTTTTAACTGGTGAAGTGGATCCGTAAGTGTTGCGGGATCGGGTTACACCATCTGCGTAGGGAAAATTAAGTAATAGTCTAAACTAGCACCACCACACCTACGGTCTTTGACAGCCCTGCCATCACACGAATGTGATGGCAAAACCCCAAAGTCTGTTACGGCAAGATTGCCGTTTTATGCGTCAAATGAAGACTGGTCAACAAGTACGCCAGGCCCCATAGTAGAAGAAAGCACCACTTTCTGAACGTAAACACCTTTGGCTGAAGCAGGCTTTGCGCGCTTCAAGTCAGAGATCAACGCTTCTAGGTTGCCTTTGATAGCATCAGCGTCAAAGCCGATCTTACCAATGCCACCATGGATGATGCCTTTTTTGTCTGTTCTGTAACGAACTTGACCTGCTTTTGCATTACGTACTGCAGTGGCAACGTCCGCTGTAACCGTACCCACTTTTGGGTTTGGCATAAGACCACGTGGGCCCAGGACTTGACCAAGCTTACCAACCACACGCATGGCGTCTGGTGTTGCAATTACAACGTCGAAATCCATGTTACCAGCAGAAATACTTTCAGCCAGGTCGTCAAAACCTACGATATCTGCGCCTGCTTCTGTAGCTTTTGCAGCGTTATCGCCTTGAGCGAATACCGCAACGCGAACAGTTTTACCTGTACCGTGTGGCAACAAAGTAGAACCACGCACAACTTGGTCTGACTTACGTGGGTCTACACCCAAGTTCACAGCCACATCGATGGATTCTTTGAATTTTGGAGAAGCAAATTCAGTTAGCAGGGCTACGGCCTCGGCTACCGAATAACTCTTGTTAGTGTCGATCTTTTCAGCGATCGCCTTACTTTTCTTTGACAGTTTCGCCATGATCTTAGATCCCCTCTACATCAATACCAGCACTACGCGCGCTGCCAGCCAGTGTACGAACAGCCGCATCCATATCAGCAGCAGTTAGATCAGGCATCTTGATAGTTGCAATCTCTTCAAGCTGCGCACGAGTGATCTTAGCGACTTTATCCGTATTCGGACGCGCGCTACCCTTGGCAATACCAACCGCTTTGCGAATAAGCACGCCAGCTGGTGGAGTCTTAGTAATAAACGTAAAGCTGCGATCAGCATATACAGTAATTACAACGGGAATAGGAAGACCAGGCTCTACGCTTTGCGTTTGCGCATTGAACGCCTTACAGAATTCCATGATATTGACGCCACGTTGACCCAGAGCTGGACCTACGGGTGGGCTAGGATTTGCTTTACCAGCTGCAACCTGAAGCTTGATATAAGCGGTGACTTTCTTGGCCATTTTCAACTTCTCCTTATGGGTTCAAACGCTAAGTAATTCCCTAGCTCCCCTGCGCGCCCTGCTTACATTAAGCAAGGCTACGACTAGTTTAGTAACGCGCCTTTAACTAACAACGCGCACACCTCGGACAACCTCGTCCTACATTCTTCCTTGGAATTATTACGTTTTCTCTACCTGACCGAACTCTAACTCAACCGGAGTAGAACGGCCGAAGATCAACACTGCGACACGCAAGCGGCTCTTCTCGTAATTAACTTCTTCAACAGCACCGGTGAAGTCATTAAACGGCCCGTCGATAACGCGCACCATCTCACCTGGCTCATAGATAGTTTTATGAGTCGGCTTATCATGACCGTCTTCAAGACGCTGTAGAATTTTATTGGCTTCTTTTGTCGTGATGGGAGCAGGCTTTTCTGCCTTTCCACCAATAAAGCCCAAGACGCGAGGCGTTTCTTTGACCAAGTGCCATGTATCATCATTGAGCTCCATCTCAACAAGCACATAACCTGGGAAAAATTTACGCTCACTTTTACGTTTTTGGCCAGCTCGCATCTCTAGCACTTCTTCTGTCGGCACCAATACTTCACCAAACAAATCTTCCATGCCTGCGAGGGCGATACGCTCTTTAAGCGCATTCATGACCTTTTTTTCATAACCTGAATAGGCGTGAACTACATACCAACGCTTTGCCATCTGAACTCCCTTATCCTATGATTCCAGAAACAATCGCGTTCAATCCCGTATCTAGCAACCAAAGTAGAAGTGCAACAACGAGGACAACCACGAGTACGATCATCGTGGTTTGAGTAGTTTCCTGACGAGTAGGCCAGACAACCTTGCGAATTTCTGCTCTAGCATCAAGACACAGAGCGAAGAAAGCGCTGCCCTTAGCAGTTTGAACGGCTAACCAAGCTGCCGCGCCACCAAGAATCAACAAGCCTATCGTTCTATAAAGAAGCGACTCTGAAGAGAAGTAAGAGTTGGCATAAACACCCACGACAACAATCGCAGCGACAACCAACCACTTTAACCAATCCAACTTGTATTCCTGATCACTTATTTTTTCGGACATAGTATTACGAAACTCGGGTTTGCCTGGCGCCCGCCTTACTTCGACGGTTACCCCGGACTGAATCTAACGATTTGGCCCTGCACATAATGGCAGGCCAGGAGGGAATCGAACCCCCAACCTACGGTTTTGGAGACCGTCGCTCTGCCAATTGAGCTACTGGCCTAAATCTTTTAGAGATAAGCAAGCCGAAAGCCCTTAAAGGACGTTTCGGCTTGTTTACATCATAAAGTCTAGTGACTTAAATAATTACTCAAAAATCTTCGCTACAACACCGGCACCAACAGTTCGGCCACCCTCA
>OJGX01001218.1_pt1 | contig 10941 bp, 7 predicted proteins | sample 1594661 | NCBI WGS metagenome assembly OJGX01 (sample SAMN05416839, study PRJEB24817) | seawater metagenome | isolation source: Sea water | place: Canada:Atlantic | collected 2013-07 | reverse complement strand
GGTATCAGTAAGTGGGTCGTAAATAAAATAATCGTCATCTTCTATGCCACTCAGCCCACCTATGGTCGTCTGCTCTCCTGCGGAACTTACTGATAGTAAAAATCTTTCCTGCGAGGCAACGGGCGGCCCAACAATTTGTGTGACATCGGTATCTGAGTCATTCGTATCATCAATATCAAAATTGAAGGCGCCTGGCGAGACAGACGCGACGTTAGTGACAAAGTCGCCATCCGGACCTGTTACATCGACTGTTAAAAGAATATCAGTACTTTGCCCTACCCCTAATGGCCCTGCAAAAGTACATACTAAATTACCCGGTGGAGTAGGGCACGACCAACCCGTTCCGCCCGCCGATTGGAAAGTGACACCCGTCGGGTCAATGTCGTTTACCGTAATCGTGGTCGTTGTTGCATCCGGCCCATTATTAGTAACACGCAGTGTATAAACACCTTCTTCACCGCTTTCCAAAACGTCTTCAACAAATTTATCGATCTCTAAATCAACTTGTACGCCTTTAACAACCGTCGTTACGCTATCAACATTGTTGTTATTTGCTTGCTTATCGTCTAAATCATTGATATCGATATTACCGCCCTCAAGATCATTGACGTTGTCAAATTGAGGGGATTTATCGCAATCTTCGGGATCTGGTATTACGCCATTACTTGTAGCCGGGCAATTACCACCCGAATGCAATAACCGCACTGAATTTTTTGTACTATTATTCTGCAATGGGAAATCGGTACTATCACCTACATCTACAGTCAGAGTAATTGGCGGTAAAGATTCTCCTCCTGCCAACTGACCAGAAGTCGCACCACCTGTCCAGGTTGTGGCAATGTCGTAAATACATGAGTATGCACCAGGGTCTAGTGTCACACTACACGACCATCCCGTACCGGAAGCACCACTTGCATCAGCAAAGGTCATTCCATTTGGAAGAACACCTGCCACCAAAATTTCACCATTCGCAAAATCATTAGTCACTGCACCAGACACCGAGCCGTCGCCATTGTTTCTCACATCAATTTGGTAGCTGCCGGTGCCATTGACTTTAAAAGTGCTTAGCTCACTTAGTATTACTTCGATATCAGCTACAGGAGAGTTCGTAACACTGATAACTTCCGAAATAAGCATTACAAGGTCTTGCTCTGCACTATATCGAGTCGTAAGTTTTTCCGCCTCTGTCTGTGCAAATGGGTATAGCTCATCGGACGGCGTAGCTCCTTTAATATAGTGGGTGTCGACATCAATTCCCCATGTATTGCCGAAGCGCGGACCACCTGAGTTAACTTGTGGCCCCGGCTCGTCGATCTCGTATCCATCACCGTTAGTACCACCTGCTGAATTAAACTCAAAATAGTCTCCAACCAGATTAAATAGAGGCCGGGTAACTGTAGAGTTAAATTCTTGCCCTACTGGGTTCAACGAAGTAGTAATATTAGAAAAGGCTGTTGAGTTTGGCGCTGTCTGAAGCCCAAGCCCTTCTGCGCTGTCAGGAGAGTTAAGTGTTTCATCCCCTTCTAAAGTAATGTGTGTTAACTGACCATTCGGCACAGTATTACCGTCAGGTGACGCCATACGGAAATTTCGAGGCACCAAAGTGAAGGAAGAGTCTTGAAACGGCTGAAAGCCTTGAAACAAGTTAACAACGCGCAGGCGCTCGTTTGGGTGCTCATAAATAACCACCATTCCCCAACCACCTGCGCATGCCTGAGAAGCATTCCAAGGTGCACCACTTTGTACCGTTAGATTTTTAAGTGTAAAGCTAGCACTAGCGGTAACGACAGCAGTGATATTTTTATAACCGGTGAAATAGTCGACATCATTTGAGCCAGTATTATTGATCAGGTATATTTCATCCGCAGTGATTGGCACTTCACTCCCGGTAATACCAAAATCGACTTCGTCGTCCACCTGCCCTAAATCATCACTCCCCGAGCCACCCCAATAAAGATGCGCGGCCACCACTGTCGCTCCTGCAGGGAGCGTCAAAGTAGCCGAAGCCCCCGTGGCGAAGTTCACAAAGTTACATCCTAACGGGGTAGGACTATCTTCGTTATAGGTAGAACGTAAGGTAGCGCCGATCGCCCGATAACTCATATTCCCTGAATAAGTTTCCTCAAGAAGCACCGGCACATAGTCTTGCGCTAATGGCGCTCCGGCAACCAATGGCTCAAACGCCACTACAACCTGTGTTCCTAAAAACTCATTATAGAACTGCAGCTCATCCTCTATACTGGTTATACCGGCAGCAGGAAGCCGGCCTGCCGCCCCAATAAATCGAGCAGTAGAAGCATTAGGGTTGGCGCCTGGCCTTGGGTTAGCAACAGGGGTTGGGGCTTGCCCAAACTCTCTTTCTAGGTAATCTGGAACAGGAGTGTTAGCGGGCCAGTAATACTCTCCCGCATAACTAGTAGCAACGACAACAAGGGAGTTATTCTCCTGGGTGGTTATATCGGTTGTTAACGGCCCAGAACCCGATGACGTGTTTACCGGACCTGTCGCTGCCGGTGTCGCCGCGACAGGTATGATTTGCTCAACCCCGTTCACCGCTAACAGGCACATGGCTCTTTCAGTCGAACCACCAGTGAAAGACCCAGTATACGGGCCCGTACCGCTTGGCAAGTCTACCTCTAATATCCCCCAAATTTCTGTGTTACTTTGACTGCCGCCCCCGCTCGCACTGGTGCGGCTAATCAAAGTCATCGGCTGACTTGCGAACGTGGCTGTAGCGACGTTCGTTAATGATGTGCCCGACACCATCATGAGGACCATTCTGCCACGTTGATTTGCAATAGGAGACTGAGCGGGAATTGACAACGTCGCACTGTTGCCGACTACACACGATGCATCACCACTCACCGCCGGCAAGCATGAACTTACAGTAAGGTCAGGATCATTCAATACGTCGACAATAATTGCATTGTCAGTGGCATCAAAATTGACAAGTTCTGAATGTGGGGTACTAAAATCGAGAATGACTACACCGTCGTCATCGGCATCGAATTTGTAACTAGCAATGCCATTGTCATCACCGACCGATTCAGTAAGTAGGCCATCACCAGTGTTCACCAACCAATTGCCATGCAGCGTGTTGGTGCTCAAAGTAATCGTGCCTTCATAATCTTCGGCAAGGCCACCGAGACTGTCTCGAATGGTAAAGGTGACAGCTTCGACCTCACAGGCAGTGCTATTGCCACTGTGACTTATCTCGATCTTACATAAACCTACGGCGATATTTTTATCGTATGTATTGCTGCTGCTTTGCGGGTCAGTGGTAGCGCCATCAGTAATATTAATGTTCACTACACCATCTGCCCCAGGATGGGTAAAACGCAGCACTATGACGCCAGCATCTCCTGCCACAAATTGATAAGTAGCACCTCCGTCTCCACTAATCGGATCGGTTAAAGTACCCTCTGCATTTGCAGCAACGCTAGTTTTAGCCCAAGTACCTCGACCAGAGCTAGTCGAGAGATTAATGGTCCCCGTATACCCTGTCACTGTGGCACCGCCACTATCCACTAGGGTAATAGTGATCTCTTCAGGTGAGCATACATCCATCGCTTCGCTATGAGTAACGCGGAAAGTACAGGCGCTCACTACTAAATTCGGGTCATAAATACCGGCAGGCGCGCTAACACCGCTAGCGGTCACATTAAAATTCACCGTCTCAGCAATATTATCCTGAAAATTCAAAATTATTTGGCCGGCATCGCTCGCAAGGAATGTATATGTCGCCGCGCCATCGTTGGCCGCGCCATTATCCAAGGTGCCAAGTGCATTACTTGGAGTGCTAGATTTGGTCCAATTCCCCCCTGTGGTGCCAGTCGTCGTTAAATTAACATTGCCCGCGTAAGTGGTCACCAGCGCACCATTGGCGTAAACACCAATCGTAATCGCATCCGGTGTGCACACATTACCTGCGGTATCATGACTGATGCGGAAGGAACACGTCGCAACGTTTAGCCCTCCCGCATAATTCTCAGTTCCGATGCTCCCCGCATTGGCGTCAAACGTATAGGTCCCTACGGATGGCGCTGAAAAATTAAGAACTACCGAACCAGCATCAGCAACTGCAAATTCATATTGGGCGGTACCATTATTTGCGGTTAAGTTGTCGAACCGCGCAGGAGTGCCAGTATTTAGGGTGTAGTTGCCAAGGTTTAGGCTATTGGAGATTGTTACCACGCCTGTAAAGTTTGAAACTGGATTTGAGTTTGAATCCACAACACTGATTGTTACTGGTGTTGATGCAGCGCATACCCCTGTTGTTGCCACATGGGAAACTTCTAAATGGTAGGTCAATATCGAAACAGTATTAGACTCGACAAAATTTGCTGTACCAGTTGGCGTAAAACGAATTCTTCGATCGCCGACAGCTCCAGTTATTTGCAAATTGTCGAAAGTCGCTCGGCCATTTGCAGCGGTGGTTCTAGTAAGTGTACCGCCAAGCGTGCCGGCGCCTGAGCCTATTGCAGCGGTAATATTGACTCCACTCACCGGGTTACCAGCACCATCGAGCAACTCGACAATGGTCGATTGATTAAAGACGGCTCCACTTACAGCTGAGCTAGAAGGTTGTTGGATGATCCGTAATGTAGGCGCAACATAGCGAACGATAACTACGCCCGAACCACCATTCGCACCCCCGACGTTATTATTACCGCCACCACCGCCACCACCGGTATTAGCGGCACCCGCCGTTGCTGGCGTGTCATTTCGGCCACCGGCGCCACCACCGCCGTTGCCACCCGCGCCCACAGCACCTGAGTTCTGTGCAGCACCACCGCCGCCGCCGCCAGCATAGAATATTGATGTGCCAGTAATGTTATAGGCTAGACCGACACCGCCATTGCCACCGTTCTCACCCGAGGTGCCAGATAAATTTTGCCCTGCACCGCCTGCACCACCACCGCCGGTGGCTGCCGCGCCCCCTGGCGAGCCTGAGTGATTGCCGCCCCTGAAACCCGCACCGGATGTTGTGGCACCAGGCTGAGTTGCAACCCCACCTACCGTGCCGCGAGAGCCTCCGCCGGAACCACCAGAATTACCCTGCGCGTTTCCGCCTGCACCGCCGCCACCACCGAGGGCTACAAGACTACCAAAGTTAGAATTTGCGCCATTATTGCCATTGGTATTGCCAGAAGTAGCCGCAGTACCACCATTACCAACCCCAATAGAGACGGAGCCTGTCACAGCAACACTACTACGATACACCAAGCCGCCCGCACCACCGCCGCCAGCACCAGCGTTACTAAAGCCGGTGGATGCACCACCGCCACCGCCACCGGCAACTACCAGTACTTCAACGTTATTTACACCAGGAGGAGGCGTGAATGTGCCAGAAGAAGTGTATCGGTGCACAACATAGCTTGTGGTAGGAGCGATATAGCGAACTATTACCACACCAGAGCCGCCTGCGCCGCCAGGAGTCCCGCCATTATTACCCGAGCCACCGCCGCCGCCCCCAGTATTGGCTTGGCCCGACCCCACAACCGTACTGTCAGCGTTACCGCCATTACCACCACCGCCATTGCCGCCAGCACCGCCTGTTCCACCGCCGCTACGCTTGCCGCCACCGCCGCCACCACCGAACCAGCCACTATTACCGACAGTGGTACCCAACACCGCAGAATAATTAACACCAACGCCGCCAGCGCCACCGCCACCGTCTGTGCCGTTACTACCGACAGAACCAGCTCCGCCTCCACCGCCTCCCGAGCGATTGTTAGCAGCATTAGAACTTCCACCAGCGCCACCATTACTTCCCGAGGAGCCCGTTCCACCAAGATTTTGGCTTCCGCTAGTGATACCACCTCCCCCACCGCCGGAAGCGCCATTGCCGCCAGTAAGGTTATCAGGGCTGTTTTGCGCACCGCCTTGACCATAGCCACCACCAACTGCGACTAAAGCACCAAATGATGAGCTTCCTCCAGCCTGTCCATTTCCACTAGTATCGTTAGTAACAGTGATCCCTGCACCACCCGCGCCACCCGCGCCAACAGTGACTGTTGCACTCGCTGCCGCAATACCAGTTTCCCAACGAACTTGGCCAGCACCGCCACCACCGCCATAGGTACTACCGCCACCGCCACCGCCGCCGACTACTAAAACATCGAGCGTACTGAGACCACTAGGCGCAGTAAAACTGCCGCTGCTATTGAATACATGTAGGGTATAGGCACCAAAAGAGCTAATAGTGCCCCCCGTGCCTAATACAGGTACTGTTACCTGGTTAACACTATTACCACCAGTGCCTTGTAACGGAACCGGCCCAGGGACTTGAGCCATTGCGATACCGGCAAGCAAACAACCGCTAATTGATGCCACGCGCAACATTAGGTTGCACAGCCTTCTCAAAGAAGATTGCGCAGAGCTCAATTGTGTTTTAGAGCAAGGAATGAAACTACCTAGAGTAAAGCTCATGTAATACTTTGGCACCAAATATCAAACATTATTTGGGGATAGACTTGCACACGTGTGAAAGCAAATTTCCCTGTAGTTTTAAAAGCTTAAACATTTTATCTAATTAAATCTTCGATTACTGCCAACCAAGCGTCATTGCAGTGTATTTTATCCCTATATCGCCCTTGCTTTTGCGGTTAAAACATTGCAAATAGCGCTTCGAAGAAAGAAAATAACGATCACTTAAAGTAGCGCCACATACACAAAAACATCGCACTGGAGCATAAGATGGAACTCGAATACAAAGTTGTACAGGCTACGACCCCTTTTTTCGCCAAATCTGCCAATATTGATACGGTGATGACCGAAGAAGCAAAGGCTGGATGGCGCCTTCTTGAAAAATGCGACAACTATAAACTTCGACTTCAACGTGACATCAGTCATCGTGCCAATGACAAGAACCTCAGCATTGACCCGTATCGCACACAGGTAGGGTTGAATAACGCTGTTGTTTATGGTGTTACAACTGTTGTAACCCTTGCAGTCGTTTACATGATCTTTATGGCTGTAGGTGCCATTTAATCAAAGATCTGAAATAAGCGGCATCATGGGCTAGTCGATGCCCAGCCGCTTAACGACTTGTCCGCACCTGTACCGTGCGCGTCACCCCATCACAGCTCGCGACACTTTTGACCGTGAAATAATCTACCCCTGCCACCGTCGCATCCAAGGTGCAGGTCACTGATGCGGTGCATTCATTTAAGCCGGTCACATTAAACTCATACTCCCTTGGCCCTGCCGCACACTCAGCGGTGCCACTGTATTGTGGAAACTCCTCAGGAGGAAAGATGGAGTTTAGCGCAAAGCCTGCACCAGACTCGGCCGCATAAAAGGCTCGGCTTAAACTGACCTCTTCCTGGTAAGTCTCAGCGTTTTGCTCAACCAATGAGTTAACCGCTACCGCCAGAATTGCTAGCAGCGTAATCACAAAAAGCGCTGCTGGTATGCCAATTCCGCGTTGTGATTTTTGAGTATTGAGTGTGTCACGGCTAGGGCACATTATGAGTTAACACCTCGTGATCCAAACGCACGGTATCGCCTTCGCTTGTCATATTTAATTGAAACGAAATAATCGCGTTGCGTCGACGAGTCGCCGCTTCTAGCGCAAAGGCAGTAAGCCCAGTGTTATCGATCTCATCTGCTATCAATGAGCGGTCGGGCAAGGTACTAGGTAAGCAAGTCGCAGGGGTACATTGAGTTGCCTCTACACCGTAATTCTCATATCGGTAGAGTTTGTCTTCCACCACACAAAAACTCACCGGTTGGTCTACCACAAAAAGTCGACGAGACGGCGAGCGCCGATTGAAGCGATGTTGTGCATCTAAGGTAATACGCATAACTCCATCACCTGCGTTTGGATCGGTGATTGAATCGATCAATGCGAGTGGGCCGCGATTATCGTTATAGTTATATAAATCAGTGTTATTGATTGGGTAGATCACTGCATAAATACCCGCAGGGGATGCCACAGTTTCGCTTGGATTAAAATTTATGACATCGAACGTTGTGCTGCCACTGCCGGTAAGCGGGGCATTGACATAAGTCGTTGCGCGCAAAGATGGCATAAACTCCAAGCACTGATTGCCATTGGCTGAAGCAGCATTAGCTCGCACACTATTAGGCAAGGCATTATGTATTTCCAAGGTCATGCGATCTAACGCAGAGCGCCCGCTTGTAGCTAAACGACTACGATTGGCGCTCGTCAAAAACCCTTCAGTACTGTCACCGATATAGGTCACAATGCCAGCAGCAAGAATAGAGGCGATAATGATCGTCGTGACCATCTCGATGAGTGTAAAGCCTCTGTTAGAAGTTAGCTTTATAGGCACTATAGCTCACTCCCTCATCCCCGCTAGAAATAAAATTGACTGTCACCGTGATCAGCTTGGCGTCCTCATTGTCGTCTAGATCATTGGCTGCGACCGCGAGATTCTCTTCTTCGCCGCCAGGGTCAATCTCCATATAACGCACTGAAACTCTAACGCGAAAATTTTCATAGCCTGTGCGAGTATTGCCTTCTGAATCCTGCAAAGGCGTCAATTGCCCCTCGCCTTCGTCTAAGCCGTGATAATCATCAACATCATCAAAACGCGCGCGTGTTTCCCCCCCATCAGGCCCGAAATCGACTTCATCAGTGCAATTAGTTCGGCAAGGGGGGATTCCTCGCGGTGATGAATGTTCGTCGAAACGTTTGCCAAGGATTTCATCAAGATAACTTTGCGCAAGGGATGCTGAACGCAGCTCTAGTGTCGTATCAGCACTACGGCCTACGCCACTAGAAAGCATGCCCGTTATGGTAATAATTGAGATAGCGAGGATGACAATCGTGAGCACCATCTCAATCAAGGTCAAGCCCGATTGTTTAGCGTCTGGCCTCATTGGCAACTACCTTGCGAGGGGTAACCGGTAGGGGAGAAACAAATAGAAACAATGGGGTCATTGTTTATACACAAACGTAATCCAGTAGACACAGTCACTGGATAACCCGGCGCATTCGTCACGCCACCGCGGCGAAGACTGCCTAATTCATCATATTCGATCACTAACGGGTTGGCATTACTGAGTAGGTTAGTGCTCACCACACCGTCACAGGCATCGAGCACATTAACATCAGCAGCCATAGAGACAGAGCGCATATCGATAGAGCTAAACTGTAACTCGGTGTAAGTATTCACATCCACGAAGTCTTCTACAGTCCGGATTTCAAGTTCACCCGCATTAGGTTGGATGATCATGGCCACATCGCTACGACCCAAGGCTTTTTGAGCAGATGAACGAGATAGAGAGATCACTTGATCGCGAACGATCGCGGCATTATAGACATCTCCGTCCAGCATACGGCTAAAGGCGACTGCTGCTAGGATGCCCATGATCAAGATAGTGATAACGAGCTCGATGACAGTAAAACCTGCAAGTGCTCTTCGAGTTCTCATAACTTGACCGCTTGCCTTAAACTTACCCTTCAAACGAAGACGCCTTTGAACTCTGGGAGAACAAAGGCGTCGGCAGAACTTACTTTAACTTTTAACTAAATTAAAAATAGCAATTAGTCTTGATCAAACGTTACTTCAGCTGCACGAGTTGTTACGCCAGTTGAGAAGTTATATGTGATCAGCGGGATATTAACATTAACCGTGCTTGTACCTTCTTTGTGCTGACCAACATAGTAATAAGAGCAAGAAACAGTGGCAACTGTAGGCGTTGCATTATCTCGCTCAAGAACAGCTACAAAATCTGTCGTCGCGCTAGCTGCAGCTTCAACTGCAGTCTCTCGTGTGGCAGCGTTGTCTGCTGCAAGACCATCTGCTACGGCAATCGATGGACGCCCACCAGCCTGCAAAATTGAACTGTATACATCTTCACAGATCGTGTCTGAACTCATGCCAGTAACGGTAGCATTGTTAAGTGTTGCACTACGTGGGTATCCAGTAGTTGAGGCGTACAAGTTATATCCAACAGAATCTGTCACCGTGTCTAGCGGCTGGCCTTCACCAATCCACTGAGCTCTAAATAATGCCACACCGGTTGTGAAGCCACCTTCTACCGCATCAACAACGGCGTCATGCGCCTCGTCAGTCACATCCATAAAACGTGGCAAAGCAGTTGCTGTAAGAATCCCTAAAAGGAGGATTACTACTACCAATTCGATGATAGTGAAACCCGCTTGTTTACGTGTTGCATTCATTGCTGTCATGCTTTTCATAATTTATTACCTTAATGTGTTGCTACAAATTTAAACCAAAACCCTACGAGCCATTCAATCATTCGAAGTTGCTCGCGAACTTCATCTCTAAATCAGCAAGTTAGAATGGACATTACAGCTAACTTATCTAATTTAATTTATGGGTCTATGCTAGCACCGAGATTCGTCACTCGCCATAAAAACCCCCGCCATATTCGTGATAATGCGTCTATTTGTCCCTTTTTTGTCCCAAATGCGCTTGAGGCCGCGAAACATAAGGTGATGCAGTTCACGTTATTCCGAGATTTCGACCCCTGGTAGTGATAAACCAGCCCTATCCCAGCGGAACGGCGTGACCTCTTCTAATACCAAACCCTGCCATTTGCGACCACTCGACGCAGCTGAACCGCTCTCATTACCACCGGACGTACGCAAACTAGGATCATTCAGGCCCGTTACCGTGCCTGCATCGATACCAAGCCCTTGCTCTTCGCTTGGCTTTTCATCGTCGTAACGAACAGCAATACGGAAACGCACACTGTTTAAGGTAGAAGTACCATCACCAAGCTTGGAGAATAAATGAGAGTTGTCACTCGCCAAATACACAAGATGCCCATTGTAAGAGTCGAAATACCAAGTACGTTTAGGCATGCCAATCTCATCGATCAAATCAAACTCCCCTGCGTAATTGGAAGGGGTTTCTAGCATCAAATCCATCGGATTAGTGTTTTCTAACCGCCTTGTCTCTTCCCACTTACCCGAGGCGATTGCACTCATCATCTGTATAG
>OJGX01001207.1_pt1 | contig 11000 bp, 7 predicted proteins | sample 1594661 | NCBI WGS metagenome assembly OJGX01 (sample SAMN05416839, study PRJEB24817) | seawater metagenome | isolation source: Sea water | place: Canada:Atlantic | collected 2013-07 | reverse complement strand
CGAGATCATGCCTAGTCTCGTGGGCTCGGAGATGTGTATAAGAGACAGACCTACGCCCCTACCAGATTGATCGGCTTGGATTGCAAAAAGCCATTCAATCCATGCTCAACCAAGTGGCAAGCGCCAGCGGACTATCGATCAACTACGAGATTGAAGCGACTGCATGGAACCTTTCACCACAACTGCAAATTACGCTTTATCGCATCGTTCAGGAAGCGACGAACAACATCCTGAAACACTCCAATGCTAGCCAAGCGACTGTGACTCTTCTCGTTTCTGATGTGGCGATTACACTGCGAATCAAAGACAATGGCTGTGGGTTCGAATCGGACACGCTAGAAAAAAGCTCCGGCAAAGGATTTGGGGTCAGCGGTATCCAAGAGCGAGCAACCATGATGCGAGGAACCTACGAACTAAAGACGGCGCCAGGAGACGGAACCGAGTGGGTCATTCGATTCCCCTTTTGTTGAGCTCAAGAAATCTCGATTCTCACGAGCAAATCACGACCTAGGTTTGTAGCGAGCCACACCCGAAGTTTTTATTGAAACCCTTGGTAGCTCAACTCATGATGCCTTCTAACAGCCTCTCGAATCCGTGAAATTATTCTGAACTCTCAGAATAGCTAGAAGTTCGCTATGAGGCATTTTCATGTCATGAAAGTCAGATCAAATCACGATGCGTTCACGCTAATCGAACTTTTAGTTGTCGTCGCTATCATCGCTATTCTTGCATCCATGCTGCTTCCGGCATTGGCTGGGGCAAAAGTATCTGCAAGAAAAGTGCTTTGCATGAGCAATCAGAAACAGATTGCCTTAGCAACCCAAATGTACGGGGACGATTTTGAAGGCAATTTTCCAAAGGCAACGACCCAAGATCATACGGAATGGATCAAAGCGATGATTCGTGCTGGCTATTTCTCGACGCTGAAAGTGTTTAAGGATCCTTCGGAATCGGAAGGCGCTCATGATTTCACCGATTTGAGAAGGGTTAGGATGCGCATGAGCGGCAGAGCCGATGAAGAATTTGTCGCTTCGTATGGAATCAACGAACGACTGGCGGGTCCCTCGGGAATCAAAATGCCCAAGTTTCAAACGGTTCAAGATCCAACACGCATATTCTTCTTCGGTTGCTCCACCTATTACATTGCCCCAGACTGGGATCACGAGCGTGTCTACAATGCCGGCGGCCCCCACCCCATTGGATCCACCCAGAACGCCCCAAGAAAACAGTATGCCAGACATGGTTCCGGGTCAGGGTCCAAGCCCGGGAGCGTGATCACCTACGTTTCCGGAAATTCATCATTCGAGGACCAGGAGTTTATAGAGAAAGATCTACAGTGGTTTCCTGGAGACTCACGACGACCCGCTTCTTCTCAGAAACAATAGAGCCACAATCGTGAATAGAGAGATCCTAGTCAACAGTACGAGAGCGGGCTTGCCCGATGAAGCACTGATCATTCGTGAGCCAACGAACGGCGGGTTCATCCGAGTCAACCGAACGTTCACCGAATTGATGGGATTCGACAGCCAAGAACTCACCCAAAAGGATCTCCTTGATTGGATCCAGGAGGCAGATCGCAAAGGTTTACAGTCACTGATCGAGACGGAGACTGGAAGCTACAAGGCCCGACATCAAACAAAGACCGGCGACTGGATAGAGTTTGAATGGCGTCTAAAAAAGCAAAACAATCGAAGCGTCGTCCTTGGCAAACCTCATACGGTGGATCGCTGTAGCATCCGGACGAACAAAGCGACCGCGAAGTCGTTTCCCTCGACGATGCATGAAATCCTGGCTGAAATGGCACTCATCATCGAAGAGGAACGTCCAGGACTCAAGTGCTCCGTACTCCTACTCAACGACGATGGTAGCCTCAGTGCTGGAGCAGGCCCGAGCCTCCCTGACGAATACAATCGCTCAGTCGAAGGCCTCTTGATTGGTCCCGGCGTCGGCTCGTGTGGAACAGCCGCGTTCTGGAACGAACGGGTGATCGTCGAGGACATTCAGCAAGATCCACTATGGAAAGATCTCAAGGAAATCGCAGGCAAAGCCGGCGTCGCCTCATGCTGGTCCCACCCCATCATCTCAAGACATGGCAACGTTCTCGGAGCGACGGCTCTCTACAGTCCCACTCCGCGGGCCCCTAGTCAGCAGGAACTGGATAGTCTCGGCACCGCAGCCCGGATGTTTGGCCTGGCAATTGATCATGCCTACGCCGAACAGGCACTCGAACGCAGCAAAGCTGCCAGAGCACGCCGAGAATCAGAACTTGAGGATCAATTGCATCAAGCGGCAAAAATGGAAGCCCTAGGCGTGCTCGCAGGTGGCGTCGCCCACGATTTTAATAACATGCTGGTCTCCGTCTTGAGCAATGCTGAAATGGCCATAAAGACAGTATCTCAAGACGGCGAAACCTGCCGCATGCTCCAAGACATTGTTCAAGCCAGCCGGAGTGCCAGCGAACTCTGCAGCCAAATGTTGGCCTACGCGGGACGCGGAGTGATGGCGAAACAAGAGCTAGAATGTAACCAACTGATAGCTGAGATCGGCAGTCTTCTCCAAGTTGCCATCTCGAAAAAGTCTAAGCTAAAATACGAATTAAGCCGTCACCCGCTCTTTATCGAAGGAGATAAATCACAGCTCGTCCAAGTCTTCATGAACCTGATCACGAATGCATCCGAGGCTCTCATGGATGAACCGGGAACGATTCGTGCGAGCACGAATCTCAGGACCTTCACGGAAACTGAACTTTCAACATTTCAGATAGGTGATGGATCGAATGAGGGTAGTTATGTCGAGTTCATTGTCTCGGACACAGGGATCGGCATGGATGAGGATACCCTTAAGAAGCTGTTTGACCCCTTCTTCACCACAAAGTTCACTGGGCGTGGCCTTGGCATGGCCGCTGTGAAAGGAATCGTCCTCCGCCACAACGGGCACATTAAGATTTCAAGCCAACCCGGACAGGGCACGACCTTTAGCATCCTTCTTCCCAGCATCCCTGCTCCGAATTTTCCGGAGCGAATGGGGGAAAAGCCACCCGTGTCCCAAATCCAGAAGCGAGTCCTTCTGGTTGACGACGAACCGCAGGTTCGACGCACTCTGGCTCGTGTATTGAAAAGCGCAGGCTTCGACGTTCTTCAAGCCGAAGATGGCGCTAATGCGATCGAATGTTTTAGAAACAATCATGATTCAATCAATTGTGTCCTCCTTGATCTCAGCATGCCCGATCTTGACGGGGAAGAGACGTATCGAGAGTTGAAAAAGATTCAGAGCGATGTTCGGGTTGTACTCAATAGCGGCTATGCCGAAGAGGATCTCCTGGATCGAATCGAGTCGACTGGGTTTTCGGGACTCCTACACAAGCCAGCCTCCATCGAGACGCTTGTTTCGACACTGCACAGAGTCATTGAGGAATAGCGGATTTAAGCTTAGCGCCGATCGTCTCGTGTTTCAAAAACGGCCACACGAGCGGATGATTCAATGCAGACGACCAACAACTAAGGCACCCCCTTCTCATCGTTTCGACTTGCCGCGCAGGAGCTCAGCACGTCGAAAACATTCCAGCGAATGGTCGTGAACCATCCCGGTCGCCTGCATAAAGGCATAGCAAATCGTCGATCCAACAAATTTAAAACCTCGTTGACGCAAGTCCTTGCTCAGGGCATCGGATTCGGGACTCGTTGAAGGATAGTCACTAAGCGACTTGAATTCGTTCACGATGGTTTGCCCATCTACAAACCCCCAAAGATAGCTATCGAAAGAGCCGAACGTGTTCTGAAGCTCGATGAACTGCTGAGCATTCCCAATCGTTGCCAGAATCTTGGCTCGGTTCCTAATAATTCCCGCGTTCTGCACCAACCTTTCAACGTCCTTCTCTCCGAACGCAGCAACCAAATTCACATCAAACCCAGCAAAAGCGCGTCGATAGTTTTCCCGTTTCTTCAGAACGGTATACCAACTAAGCCCGGCCTGAGCAGATTCAAGGATTAGGAATTCGAACAGTTTACGATCATCATGAACAGGCACGCCCCATTCCTCGTCATGGTAGGCAATGTAGTCAGGCTTTGTCAGATCTACCCATGGGCAGCGTGTCGGTTCGGATTCGTTCGCAGTCACAATCAAAGGATAGAAAGGATTGGAGCCTAGGTCGACTCTAGTCTAAAACTGTCACATGAATCTGACATCGCTACGGCTCCTGAGCCTTCTCTTCTTCGGAGGCGCCATCGCAGACGCGCAGAATTTTGCCGGAGACATGGCTCTATCGAAAGTGCTTTTGAAGGGAGAGAATTGGGAGAGAATGGCCAGCGGTTACGGCTTTACCGATGGAGCGGCCTCAGATGAAGCCGGAAATTTCTACTTTTCTGGTCGCCGAAATGACGTCGGATCAATCTTTAAAATTGATCCATCTGGCAACGTTTCCACCTACATCTCCGACGCAAGTGGGATTAGCGGCCTTCAGTTCGGACCGGACCAGCAGCTCTACGGCACCCGTTGGGGCAAGAACGATATCGTGGTTTTTGACGCCCACGGCAGCATGAACACGATCGCCAAGGGAGACCATCCGAATGATTTGGTGATTACGAGTCAGGGCCAACTCTTTTTCACCAACGCCGATGGCGTCTCTTCGCTCTCGCCAGAGCAAACGCCCCGCCTCGTCGCTAAGGGCATTAAGGGAGCGAACGGAATTTCGCTCTCGCCGGACCAAGGCACGCTCATCGTCTCAGAATATAGCGGAAAACAGGTTTGGGCTTACCGGGTTGAGACAGACGGGAATCTCAACTACGGGGAACCCTATATGACCATGCGCCTCCCCGCGGGCAGTGGAACGGCGAAGGGTGATGGGGCGACGACTGATGTTGAAGGCAGATACTATGTAACATCCGCCCTCGGAATCCAAATGTTCGACGCCACGGGCAGAATCAGCGGAGTAATCTCTAAACCAAGCAGAGAGGGCATCTCAAATGTAGAATTTGCCGGTGAAGGACACCGGTATCTCTATGTGACCTCGGGCGGCAACGTCTACCGACGCTTAACTAAGACGTCGGGGCTCCGTTTTCAACATGCCCTTAAGGAATCAAATCAAAGGGAATAGCCCCTCCCTTTTGACGCCCTACGCGAACACCTCGGAAATTGCTTTTCCTTTGTGCGCGACCGTGAAGGGACGTCCGGATTCGGACATGATCACTTCTTCCTGAGGCAGCCCGATGGCCTGGGCAATGGTCGCATTGAAATCAGGAATCGACACCGAATTTTTGACGACTTCCGTTCCTTGCTCGTTCGTCGCTCCATGAACATAGCCCCCCTTGACGCCCCCCCCTGCCAACAAACAACTGAAGGCCTTGGGATAGTGATCTCTTCCGGTATTCTGATTAATCTTTGGAGTCCGACCAAACTCTGTAGCCAAGACGACCAAGGTCTCATTGAGCAGTCCCCGCCGATCGAGATCTTCCAGTAGCATCCCCAAGGCCTGATCCAATTCCCGTGCCTTATCTCTCACACGGTCAAAATTATTCTGGTGGGTATCCCACCCGCCGGAAGAAACTTCGACAAATCGCACATCCTTTTCCACGAGTCGTCGTGCGAGCAGGCAACCTTGCCCAAAGGCATTATCCCCATAACCCGTTCGGGTCGCTTCAGCTTCACGACTAATGTCAAAGGCGTGTAGATCCTGACTACTCATGAGGTTAATTGCATCACGATAGGCATCGCTGTAAGCCCGAACAGACCGTTGATCGTATCGAGCCTTAAAAACCGCATCGATACGATTGGCGATGCCGAGCCTACGTTGCATTCTGGCCATACTCGTCCCCCGCGGTAATCGGCTATTTTGCAACCCTGCTTCAGGATCACCAATTGGAAGCGGTGCATACTTCGCCTCCATAAACCCCGCGCCCGGATGTCGGCTGTCACCGCCAACGGTCACATAACCCGGCAGGGTTCGATTGAGCTTCCCCGCTAAGCGCATGGTCCAGGCTCCTGTCGAAGGGTGTCGAATCGTTCCTCGCTGCGTGTATCCGGTCCGCATGAAATAGCGTCCACGCTCGTGGGCTCCCTGATTTGAACTCAGGGAACGTATGAGCGAGACCTTATCCATCTGCTTTCCGAGTCGAGCCATGTGCTCACTCAAATGAATCCCATCCGCATTGGTCGCAATCGAGCTCACTGGCCCTCGAACCGTCTCATCAGTCTTGGGGTCCAGAGTATCCAAGTGACTCATCCCGCCAGACATGTACAGGTAAATCACCCGCTTGGCGGAACCGGAACTCGCGTTCAGCAAAGCCCTCTGATCTGACGCTTTTGCCAAGGATTGAAAGGCAGGAATCCCAAACCCTACGCCTAAAAACGATTTCGCGAGGTAACGGGCAAAATCCCGGCGAGAGAGATCATCCAAACGATTTACTAGATCTTTCATAGGAGGGAGGACTTATTGAATGAAGGCAAATTGACGCGTGTTCAACAATGCCCAAGTCAGGTCATTGCTTCCTTGTAAAGGATTAGATTGAAGCGCAGGGAGAAGCATCGCTCGCTCATCAGGGCTGGGCAATCGAGACAGGATCGATAGATAAAGCGCATCAAGGAGTTCTGCAGCATTTGAGGACTGCTCAAACATTTCTTGAAAAACAGAATTCGGTTTGCGAAGCATTGTATAGATTGGCCCGTTGAGCAGGGTTAGAATCTGAGGCACGTTTGCTTCATCATTGGCGTTTTCAATCGTCTCGCGATCGGACTGCCCAAACTGGCGGAGAAAGTGCTTGGACGGGGCGGGAGACTGGATTTCAGAGGCTCGAACGAGTTCTGAAGGGATGCCTTCCCAGCGAGGATCCTTGTTCTCACTTCCTTGTTTCCGCCCCGCAGAGCGACCATACCGACTTGAGCCACTGACTTGTCGAAGTTCCTTGCTAATCTTGGTCTGCCGCCGTTTCAACTGTTGGACCGTAAGGTTATTCCGGCTCTTTCCAGCCTTCTTGAGTTGTTTGCGAATTTCCTGCTGTTCGGCGCGAAGTTCTTTTGATCTCTTTTCGATAACGGCCTGTTTTTCCGCAACTTTCAAGATATCGTCGGCATCCATCCCCACCAAGTCTTTGGCTTGTCCGTAACGTTGCCGTTGTGATGGTTTCCCTTTTCGGTGATCAACATCTGCCACCACGAGTCCAACAACAGAATCCCACAGTTGTTCAGCGCTCATTCTCCGAAGCAGCGGTCCCTCAAAGAAGTAGGGATCGCCCTTCGCCCATTCCTCAGGCGCAGCGCTGCGTTGATAGGTCTTGGTGTTGTAGAGAACTCGGAGGTATTCGTTCAGATCAAAATCAAGATCAATCACCAACTGCGCTAAATACTCCATAAGCCCCGGATGAGAGGCCGAGTAACCGTCGCTAAGATCATCCACCGGCTCAATGATTCCGACCCCCATGACTCGTTTCCAAAGGCGGTTCGCAATCACGGTTGCAAATCTAGGATTATCTGAGGAAGTAAGCCAGTTGGCATAACTATCCCTCGGGCTATCCCCTCGAGATAGTTCAATCGGATCACCAAAAATTGTATCCGGCTCGACCACCGACTTGGGTTTCGCATCGTCGTATTGATAGTCATCCGGGAGCCGCAGTTTGGATTTCGTCTCGTTGACTCGGTAGCGGAGAGGACGGATCATGTTCCGAGCCACCCGTTTCGTTTCGGGCGAGATCCCATCCCCGGTTTTCTTTCGATTCAGTTTCCTATACTCCTTGGCAATTTCACGATCGTTGGTCTTAACACCGTAGATATAGGCCGCCTGCTGGTAATAGTCGATTTGAGTGAATTCATCGTAGGGATGATCATGGCATTGGGCACATACGAGCTGCGTTCCAAGAAACACCTGAAACGTGTTTGCCATATGATCGAGGGGCATGCCGGCATCTCGGAGATAGTAACCGGCAGCTCCATTGTCCCAAATATAGCCCTCCGCGGTGATCAATTCCCGGACCATATCGTCGTAGGGTTTATTCTCGCGAACTGCCGCTTTGATCCAATCAAGATAAGGCGTCCCTGGAGCATTCCTCATTCGAGACTGAATTCTGAGTAAGTCAGCCCAATAGTTGAATTCCCGACTCACATGGCCCTCAGAGCTCAAGAGATCATCAATCAGATCCCTCCTTTTGGTTGCCGATGTGCCGCCCAAGAAAGCAGTCGCTTCGTCGAGACTCGGGATGCGACCAACGATATCCAAGTAGACACGCCGAAGGAACACCTGATCCGAAGTGCGCGGATTAGCCACGGTGCCATTTTCTTTCATCGCCGCAGAAATCATCGTGTCGATGCTTTCTACATGCCCTTTGAGTGAAGCCCCGCTGAGACTCCGAGGAGAAAACTTGCTCCGCGAAGACGGTTCCAAGGCGCCTGCAGCCCTCCCATCACTGACAGCGGCTACCGACAAGCAAAGAGCTCCAACCCAGAGCCAATTTTTAAGGTTTAACATCTCTTCGTTTTTCCGTTCAAGGCAGCATTTCCCGTGCTCACCATTGGAATGGCGCAGCCCTTACTACCAAATCTAGACGAACCGTTCTTCCAATCGGATACAACTTAAATTCACGAGCTTCCTCGGAACGAAAGGATCGAGCCTTGCCGAAACTAGCCAGCAACCGTCTGCACAACCCTCGCTTCAGCATGATCTCCAGCCCGCGCGATCAGGAGAATCTTGCTTCCTGCAGCAATATCAACAAGCCCATTGATGGCAAAGCGACCATCTGAAGCACTCCGTCCGCCTCGAATCGGTCGACCGTCTAAGGAAGCTAGCTGAACATCCGCATTTGGGAGAACGCGCACCGGGGGCAGTTTGGAATCAACGGGACGCCCGGTAGACGAGGAACGGTCATGAGCCCTTCCCCCGCCTCTTGGTTCATTGGCTACGCTGTCGACCATGTTCCGAATCGACAAATCAAACAGGGAATCTTCCCCTCTGGTATCAAACGACATTTCCAAGAAATTCCAATAGTAAGGCCCTGTTCGCGGCTTCAAGTCCGGACTTCCATGCTCACTATGATAGAGAGAAATCACTTCCAAGGGCCTACCGTCGTAGTCTTTCATTTTCGGACCGAAGCCCCGAATGACTCGACGTCCCCCACTCCTCCCGATCGGACCAAAGGAACACTCATATAATCGGTGGTCCGAGTTCCTCATGATGCAGCCATTGTGAACATCACCGTAAACAGACACTACCCCTTCGCGACTACTGAGCAATTCGATCACGCGGTCACATCCCGCCTTAACCCAACCAGCATAGTCGGCTGAAACGCGATCGCGTTGCTCAAACTGAGGATACGGCGGTTTCCCGAAGTAACGCCCCATCCAGACCGTATGCAATCCATTCAAGCCCGTGAGGCAAATCATCTTCGAGCTATCCGTCCGGATTATCTCCTGAAGCCAAGCGAATTGCTCCTCGCCCAAGAGGCTTCGAGTCGGATCAGCCCGATCATAGAGCGTGTTGATATGCCCCCAACCTTCATCATCCCACATTTTCGTATCCTGGCTCGAGCGCCAGAGCCGAGAATCAAGAATGAGAAAACTGAAATCACGATTGGGCATTTTCCATCGACGCCAACGCTTGGGATTATCTGTTGGTGAGACCGCCTGATCACCGCTTATCAGATGCTGAACAATCTGAAAATTTCGCCGCATATAATCGCGGTCCTGGCCTAAGCCATCCCGCCAGCGAATCGCCAATTGTTCCGGTCCTTTGACATCGTCCATGCCGTAGTCATGATCCCCAGGGTTAAGTACGTTCCAGTGGCGCATCATTTGCCAGCGGGACGTGGGCCCGCAAATCGAATTTGCAATCACCTTGTAGGCATCATCCGTACTCGGTGGATAGAGCAACAACTCAAGATACCAGATATCATCTTCCCAGACCATCACCTGAAAGTCATAGTCCTCAAGATGTTTGTAGGCACCAAAGGTTGGTTGATCACGATAGTAAAACGCTTCCCCTCGCTTTGAATCCGGAAGTGCAGCCCGTCCACTATGAATCGCATGACAGCTCAACCCGCAAAGCTTGTAAGGGGCCTTGAGCTGTGGCAAACGCCCCACATAATCCCCTTGGACTGGCACATCTCCTACGAATCCGGTTCCGGGACCACTCCCTGCCGTCCCGATTCTCGGATCACTCGTAACATTTTCGCCATCCTTCCAAACCGTGTAATAGAAGGTCTTTTCAGCTGGATTCCCCGGAAGCAGGGCGTCAACGACTGCGGTGCTCCGACGAAATTCGTTGCTAACGATCGACGCCCTTCCAGCAATGCCAAGCGACTCCCACCCTCCCTGAGGATTCGGCGAATCGGCAATACGAATCACGGCTTCGCTGCCGTCACTGCGGAAAAGTGAGACAAAGCGAACCTTCCATCCGGCCTCAGTTTCTTCCAGTGTCGAGCCAAGGGCGTAGCAGTTGAGGCACTCGTTAAGGGCCACCTTCAATGCGTGATTTTCCTTAGGGTCGATTTGAAAACTGGCTAGTTCGACATCCAACAAACCGCGAGCAACGATCCCCGTGTATCCCGCGACCCGCGCAGAATTCACATCAGATATCTCCAAAGAAATCTCGCCTCGACTGGAGCTCAAGGCAACGGAACACGTTACCGAATCCCGATTCAAACTCCTCACCCTAAGCTCGAGAGTAGCCGTATCTCCCGGAAGTAATTCCAAGGGTGTCTTTGAGCGATGAACCTTTCCTTTTTTGCCCCCGTCCCTGCCTTCATGGACGGAAAGATACCCATCATCACTCCACACTGCCGTCCAAACGAGGTCACTTGTTCCGTAGCTATCAAACAGGTTTTGAGCGCCAAAGGCGATTCCGATCAGCCCATAGCCAGATTGATACATTTGCCAATCCTTCGAATCTCCCTCGCGCTGAATTGTTGGGAGCGCTTTAACGGTAAAACGCGTAGAGACCGAATAAGAGGACTCTAGGCGCCAATCTCTGCGATACAGTATCCCATGCGGCAACGATGGATCATAGTCGACAGACATCATCC